>Ga0209474_10005355_pt1 | contig 10936 bp, 8 predicted proteins | sample GraSoiAngelo_145_FD_185902 | JGI IMG/M metagenome (GOLD analysis project Ga0209474, IMG submission 185902) | Grasslands soil microbial communities from the Angelo Coastal Reserve, California, USA - 14_1009_05_20cm (SPAdes) (version 2) | ecosystem: Environmental > Terrestrial > Soil > Grasslands ... | reverse complement strand
CGAACGTCGGGTTTGCATCAGTTTCGGTAGCGACGAGACCGGAATGATGACGATTATGGATGAGCCAACGAGGCGCGCTTCTACCTTCTACAAATACTTCTAACGAGAAGTGATAGGGCTTCTGTATGGCGACCCCGAGCGGATTCGAACAGCTGATCCTATAGAGGCTTGGGGCGTTCTCGCGCCGGTGCCGTCTGGCGGGAGTGAACCAGGATGGTCCGCTCGAACTCGATGACGACGGTGCCGTCCGCTTTGAAGCCCCTGGTCCGGACGCGCACGAGGCCCTGGCCTGGCCGCGACTTCGAGGGCCGCGTCTCCAGCACCTCCGACTCGGCATAGATGGTGTCACCGGCGAACACGGGAGCCGGCAGGGTGACCTTGTCCCAGCCGAGATTGGCCACGATGTTCCGGCTGATGTCCTCGACGCTCAATCCGGTCACCAGCGAGAGGGTCAGGCAGCTGTTCATGAGGGGACGGCCGAATTCGGTACGGGCGGCGTAATCGGCATTGAAGTGAATCTCATTGGTGTTGCAGGTCAGCAGCGTAAACCAGGTGTTGTCGGCCTCGCTCAACGTTCGACCGAGCCGATGGCGGTACACGTCCCCAACGGTGAAGTCCTCGAAGAACCGGCCCTCGGCGTTGTCGCTCATCCTGATCCTCCCGTGCCGTAGGAACGCGGCAAGCCGAGGACGTGCTCGGCCACGTATGCCGTCACGAGGTTGTTGGTCACCGGCGCCACCAGGTACAGGCGCGCCTCTCGAAACTTCCGCTCGATGCCGGTCTCCACGGCCATGCCGCTGCCCCCATAAGTCGTCATCGCCATCTCCGCAGCTTCCCATGCCGCCTCGGAGGCGAGCAGTTTCGCCATGTTCGCCTCGGCACCGCAGGGTTTTCCGGCGTCAAAGCGCGCCGCGGCCTGCCAGCGCATCAGCGAGGCGGCCTGCGCGCGCATGAAGGCGCGGGCGATCGGAAACTGGACGGCCTGGTTGGCGCCAATCGGCTGTCCGAACACGACCCGTTCCCTGGCGTACTTGACCGACTGTTCGACAAACCAGCGGGCATCACCGATGCTCTCGGAGGCGATCAGGATCCGCTCGGCGTTGAGCCCATCGAGCACCTGCCGGAAGCCGGCGCCCTCATCGCCGACAAGCGCGTCGGCTGGTAGATGAAGGTCGGTCATGAAGAGCGCGTTCGTCTCGTGGTTGACCATGGTCTCGATGGGTCGGACCTCGATCGCCGAGCCGGCCAGCCGGAGGTCGATCAGGAACAGGCTGAGTCCGTCGGTTTTGCGCGCGACCTCGTCTGTGCGCCGGGTTCGGGCGAGGAGCAGCAGCAGGTCAGAATGCTGGAGCCGCGAGGTGAAGACTTTCTGACCGTTGACGACGTAGCCATCCCCCTCCTTGCGTGCGAAGGTCGCGATTCGCGAGGTGTCGCTCCCGGCTTCCGGTTCTGTGACCGCCATCGATTGGAGCCGCAGGCGGCCGGCGGCGATCTCCGGAAGGTAGCGGCGTTTCTGGGATTCGGTGCCATGTCGCAGAAGCGCACCCATGGTGTACATCTGGGCATGGCAGGCCGCCCCATTGCCGCCGGAGGCGTTGATCTCCTCCAGGACGATGCACGCCTCGACGATCCCGAGCCCGGCCCCGCCGTACTCGGTGGGGATCAAGACGGACAACCAGCCGCCGTCGCTGAGCGCCAGCACGAACTTTTCCGGATAGCGCTTCTCGGCGTCGAGCGCCCGCCAGTACGCGTTGGGAAATTTCGCGCAGACCTCCCGGATTCCTTCGCGATACCGTTCCTGCTGATCGCTGAGGCTGAAGTCCATCAGCGTTGGTGCAGGATGCGTCGCGCCCGCCGGACGACGGCCTCATCCACCATCTGGCCATCTCGGGCGTACGCGCCACGCCCTACCGCTTCCGCTTCGCCGGCCGATGCCACGATGCCACGGGCCCACGTAACCTCGTCGGCAGTGGGAGAGAAGACCTGATTGACGGTATCCACATGAGACGGGTGGATAAGCAACATGCCGCCGAAGCCATCGTCCCGCCCCTGTTGCGCGGCGGCGCGCAAGCCCTCGAGGTCGTCGATCTTCAGCCAGGGCGAGTCGAGCCCGGGATGAAGCCCGGCGGCCGCCGACGCCAGGACGATGGCGGCTCGCGCGGTCGCCAGCGCCGGACTGCCAGCTTCGGGGTCGATCCCCAGGTCCGCTGACAGGTCGAAGCGACCGAATGCCAGACAGAGAATCTCGACGCTGCGGGCGATATCGATGACGTTGAGGACGCCCGCCGCGCTTTCGATGATGGGGACCAGGGGAAGGTCCGGTCGACCCTTTGCCGCCAGGATGGCGGTGCGGCACTCGACGACGTCGTGCGCGCCGCCTACCTTGGGCAGCATCACGGCATCCACCCGGTCGAGTGGAAGGGCCGCCAGGTCCTCCGGCATTTGCGGGCTCGACGATGGATGGACGCGGACCCAGATCTGGCCTCGCCCATGAAGTTCAGCGAGTGCCCGCGAGACGGTCTGGCGCGCCTCGACGGCGCGTTCAAGCGGAACCGAGTCTTCGAGATCGAAGATGCAGACGTCGGCGCCGACTGTGACCGCCTTTCGAAGCCGGGCGGCTTCTGTCCCCGGCGTGAATAGTGCGCTGCGGACCCCGGGAGCGAGCTCAGCCATGGCCAAAGGCGCCCCGGCCGCGCAGGCCCTCGATCTCATCAGGCCGGTAGCCGGCCTCGGTGAGAACGGCGGTCCGGTCACCATCCAGGCTGGGCGCGGGCCCGTATGTCGGGGCGAACTCGCCCATCTTGATCGGCAAACCCACCGTCGTCACCTGCCCCAACGCCGGATGACGGTATGAGGCCAGCATTGTCCGGTCCCGCAACTCTTTAAGATCGAGGGCCGCCTCCATCGATCGCACCGGGGCGATTGGCACCTGACCGCGCAGCAGACTGACCCAGTGCGCGCTCGGCTGCCGGCGAAACTGGTCCGCCAGAATCGCGACCAAGGCCTCGCGGTTTTTTCGCCGAGCCTCGAACGAGGAGAAGCGCGGATCGCTGGCCAGCGCCGGCAAGGCAAGCGTATGAACCAGCGCCTGGAAGAATTTTTCCTTGGCGCACGCGATCGCCACCTGGCCATCGGCGGTGGCGAAGAACTGAAAGGGCACGATGCTGGGATGGCTCGAGTCGGGCGTGCGCTCGCCCTTAACGCCGGTGGTCAGGTACCAGGTCGCACGGTAATTGTGAAAGGCGAGCGCGACATCGTATAGGCTGACGTCCACGTCGCGGCCGCGGCCGGTGCGCTGGGCGTCGAAGACGGCCGCCATCAGCGCCAGCGCCGTCATCACGCCGCCGGCATAGTCGGCGAGGGAGAGACCGCTCTTGACCGGCGGACCGTCTGGATCCCCGGTCAACGCCGCCCAGCCGGCCTCCGCCTGGACAAGCGGATCGTAGCCTGGCTCGCTGCTCCGTTTGCCATCGCGGCCATAGGCCGACAGCGAGACGCAGACGATGGCCGGATTGATGCGGCCGAGCGTCGCGTAAGTCAGACCGAGTTCCTTGACAACGTCGCCGCGGAGGTTGGCGTAAACCGCGTGCGCGCTGCCGACCAGTCTCTGCAGCACCTCCTGGCCGGCCTGTTGCTTGAGGTCGAGGAGGATGCTGCGCTTGCCGCGGTTGAACGAATCGAAATAGAGACTGTCAGTGCCTTGTTGCCCGGGTGAGACGTAGCGGCTGACATCGCCGCCGGTCGACGGGTCCTCGATGCGGATCACGTCCGCTCCAAGATCAGCCAGGTGCAGCGTGCCGAACGGACCAGCGCCGAACTGCTCAACCGCGATGATGCGCACACCGTTGAGTGGAGCCCCAGCCATATCCGAATGTTAGGCCGGGCCTTCGCGGATGCTAAGTCGCGCGAAGTGGAGGCTTGTCCGTGGGGACTGTGCCCGATGGAAGGTTGATGACTGCCGCCAGGCGCGTGTACACCACGAGCCGGTCACGGTAGGTCCGATGATCTTTGAGGTACGGACCGGCGCACGTGATCAGGTTGAGCTGCGGTTCCCTGGACGGGCCGAACACGGCGACCAGCGGAACGGCCTGCCGCCGGTATTGGCCGATCCTCACCACGCTGAAGCGCAGCTGCGTTCCGGTCGCTGTGGTGACGATGATGGCATCGCCCGGTCGCAATCGTTCGAGGGCCCAGAAGGCCGCAGGTTCTCCGGCATTTCCGTCCAGGTGCCCACCGATGACCGCGTTGCCGGCTGATCCCGGGACAGCGCTCGTCCGAAGCCAGCCCGCATCCGACACGAATTGCGGGACGGCCATCGCGCCATTCGCCAGCAGACCCAGGCTTTCCACTGACGCCTCGATTCCCACCGACGGGACCTCAAGGCGGAATGGGGCATTGTCCAACACCGCGTTTATCGGGACGAAGTCTGGAGGCGGCATCGGCAGATTCAGACCCCGGCCGGCATCCGGCGGTCCGGGAACACCAACCGCAAAGCATTCGGGGCCGGCATCGGTGTGCGCCGCGGTGTCGTAGATCCCCACGCTTGCGCCCGCGGGCGTATACACCGAGCGCCAGCAGTATGTGCCGAGCGCGGTCGTGGCTGCCGTCGTGTCCGATGTCGCGGCTCCGCTGACCAAGGTCTTTACGGCGCCCACCGGGTTTCCTGCCGGGCAGCCGCCGGCCGTCACCTGGCTCGGGCCGCAGAGGAGGAAGGCGACGGTGCCCTGTGGCGTCGCACCGCCGGCTGGACCCTGCACCGTCACGTGGTCGCTGGCCACGACCCCGGGCGCCAGATTAAAACCGGTTGGGCTCGACGCGGTCGTCATCGTAGGGGTCCGGCAGGTTGTTAGCGGCGCCGGTCCGGCCAAATCGGTCAGGGCGGCAGAGAACGACTGGGCCGTCCGGGTGTGCGGAAGAAATGTATGGAAACACCCCGTGAAGTTCAGAACCGTGAGATCCAGGCCACCTTCAAGGAAGTCATTGGCGGCCAGTTGGGCGGTGACGCCGGCCGTGTCTCGACAGATCCAGCCGCCGCAGGGAACAGCCGCGGCATTGATCGTAAAGCCGACCGAGCCCGGAATCGAAATCTGCTCATAGTGCGCCGCGCCGCCAGGATCGCAGACCGTCCCGTCCCCCGGCTGCGGACCCGGTTCGGCGTTGCAGTGCCATTGGTAGAGCTCGTTCGTCGCCGTGCCTCCGCCGCCCGTAAAGTCGACCGCAACCAGGAGGTCACCTTCCGTGCGATGGCCGCTGAAGTTGCCCGAGCAGCCGGCAGTGAGGCCGATGATCGTCTGCAGGAACTCGAAGTCGATGTGACTGTCGCCGTTGTCGCTCAGCCGCTCAGCGCCGAAGAAGAGTTCGGGACGGGCCGCGGTGGCATGGCTTACGGCATAGACATTGCTCAGGTCGTTTTTATTCGGAACGTTTCCGGGACCGAACGCCATCCCGTTGATGTCGTCGCCATTCTTGACAGATGTGGTGAAGGTGGTGGGATCGTTCGACGCACCGCAGGGCGTGGTGTCAGAGGAGAGCGGATCAACGACGAACGTGCTCGAGATGCGGGTAAGGTCCGCCGCGCCAGCCGGCGTGAGCGAGGGGGCGCCGGGCGGAGCCCCTCCGCCGGCGCTCGGCGTACCGCAGTTGAACAATCCACCGCTTCCGGTCACATTGACCGCGCCCGCCGGGCAGGCCGGAACCGGTGAGCCGGCACCCGAGTTGGCCCAATCGAACGTGACACCGCCTGGCGGCGTGAAGCGGACTTTGCCGTCGAGCGCGAGCCAGCTCGAGGGGGCGGCGTTAGAGGGGAGGGGGAACAGCAGTGCAGCGGTTGCACTGACGGCGAGGACAAGTAATGCCGCCGGTCGGCGGCGGAAGGCACGCACCGTCGCGGGAACTGTACCCGAATTCAAGCACCGGTTCAACCAGGCTCCGGCCCGAACCTTGCTCCAGTTTCACATGGTGTTCACGCATTGGGTGAGTGGCAGCCTTGGTCCTTACCAGCAGCGTGTGCTATAAGCAAGGGGGAACTCGATCAGGCCTTGGCCTGACGTGATCAGATTGGATCTCTGGGAGGGGAACCATGGCTAGGCGCCTAATCGCTCGGCTGATTGCCGCGTCGCTTGCCATCGGCTTCTTGGTGGGCGTCATGGTGGCCCCGGTCTCGGCGACCACCGGCGACCTCGTCAAGCAACCGGTCGCCGTCGGCAAGGGGGGTGCGGTCGCCTCGGTCAACCTCCTGGCGACGGCAGCTGGCATTCGGGTTCTCCGGCAGGGTGGCAACGCGGTCGACGCTGCGGTGGCCGCGGCCGCCGTGCTTGGTGTCGCCGAGCCCTTTTCCTCCGGCATCGGCGGCGGCGGATTCATGGTGGTCTACGACGCCCGTCATCACCGCGTCACCACGATCGACTCTCGTGAGACCGCGCCCGAGGCGTTTCGTGCGGATATCTTCATCGATCCGGCGACCGGGAAGCCGGTCCCGTTCCCCGAACTGGTTACCAGCGGGCTCGGCGTCGGCGTGCCCGGGACACTTCAGGCCTGGAAGATTGCCGCCGAGAAGTTTGGCACGCGACCCTTTGCGTCGCTGCTCGAACCGGCAATCCAAATCGCCGACCAGGGCTTTGTTGTCAATCCGACCTTCAATCTGCAAATCAACCAGAATCTGAGCCGGTTTCAAGATTTTTCCTCGACTCGGGCGCTCTTCCTGACACCGTCTGGTGCGGCACCCGCCGTGGGCTCGTTGTTCCGCAACCCTGATCTGGCGAACACCTACCGTCTGATCGCAAAGCAAGGCACCGAGGTCTTCTATGAAGGACCGATTGCTCAGAACATCGTCGACACCGTCCAGCACCCGCCACTGATGCCGGGCGTCACGCGCAATGTTCGACCGGGGGTGATGAGCAGAGACGACATCGCCGATTACGGTGTCGTCCTTCGCAAGCCGGTGGCCACCACCTATCGCGGCTTGAGCATTTACGGCATGGGTCCGCCATCGAGCGGGGGCTCGACGGTCGGTGAATCCCTCAACATCCTGGAAGGCTTCAACCTCCACGACCTGACTCGCACCCAGGCGCTGCATCGGTATCTCGAGGCGTCGAGGTTGGCGTTCGCGGACCGCAACGCGTACCTTGGGGACCCCGACGTCGTGGACGTTCCGCTGGCTGGCCTGCTCTCAAAAGGGTTCGCGGCGCAGCGCCGGGCGCTGATTGGGCCGACGGCCGCGACGAGCCCCGTCCCGCCTGGCAACCCGTATCCGTTTCAGCCGGCTGCGGCGGCGAACGAGGGCAAAAGCCGGGAGGGGATTTCGACGACGCATCTCACAGTGGCGGATCGATGGGGCAACATCGTCAGCTATACCTTTACGATCGAGCAAATCGGCGGCAGTGGGATGGTGGTCCCCAGGCGCGGCTTCCTGCTGAACAACGAGCTCACCGACTTCGATCCAACGCCGGGCCTGGCAAATTCGCCTGGACCCGGCAAGCGGCCCCGCAGCAGCATGAGCCCCACCATCGTCTTCTCGGGCAGCCGGCCTGTGCTGGCATTGGGGTCACCTGGCGGCTCGACGATCATCACCACTGTCCTTCAACTCCTGATCGATCAGGTCGACTTCGGGATGTCGCTGCCTGATGCCATCGCCGCGCCGCGAGCGTCACAGCGCAACACCGCCCTGACGACCGCGGAGCCCGCCTTTCTTGCGACTCCCGAGGCTGCCGGCCTCCTGGCGCTCGGCCACAAGTTCACATCAACCGACGAAATTGGTGCTGCGACCGGGATTGCATTTCTCCCGGGCGGTCTTTTCCAGGCCGTGGCCGAACCGGTCCGGCGCGGTGGTGGAAGTGCAATGGTGGTGAAACCAGCCAAAGGGTCGTAGGCGCTCATGGTCGTTCAGCGGCACCATCCAGCGTGACGACCAACCTCATTAGCGACCTGGGTAACACGGCATGAGGACGCCGGTTGGCGCAGTCTCTTGACGACCTGGCGGGCGCGGATGCCGGTCCCGGACGACTGGCGCCGAGCGCGGACTCCGTCGGATCAGGTGCAAGATTTGCCGTCTAACGACGCTGACTGCGTATGGCTTTTCCGCCGATCCTGGTCGGCGAGGTCGCTGAATTACTCGCCAGAGCCTACGTGTTAGCTTCTTCCCGCGGCGGGCTTACGACATTCAAGCCGGATGCCGATGTGGATCACAAGGACTTCATCGTTGACAGGCGAGGCGGGGATCGGCATGGTTACGTCCAGGTCAAGTGCGCCACCCGTCTACGTCAAAAGCAAGTTTGGTGCGTCGCGCGCTATCTACCAGACCAGGTTCCGACAAGCGCTCGGGTGTTCTACCTCTTCGCTTTCCTCGACCTTGGGTCGATCGAACTTACGAGGATGTGGCTCGTTCCCGCGAGCGACTTCAACCGGCTTGCGTACCGACGCAGGCGCGGTAGCCGGATCGAGCTATGGTTCAAGACCCCAGCCAGAGACCGCCGATGGGAGAGATTCGCGGTGGACCGTCAGGAACTGGCCGCTCGAATTACCGCCCTGATGGACGCCGCGCCGACTGAACAGGAGATTTTCGCTCCAGCGAAGAGCCTGGGCCTCCGGCTGGTTGCCTAACTCGACACGAGCCGCTTCCTAGCGATGGACGTCGGGGAGCCCCCCGGAACGGTATAAGCGGAGACGGCTCCGTAGGTAGAGTGGCGTAGCCGGGCCCAAAAGATGATGCCCGCATGTACCGGATCGCCGGCTTGACTTGACGGAAATTGCTCGGCTAGTCTCGACTGAAGGAGTCGGGTCGACGTTAGCAGGGAGGTAGAGCTTGACCAAGAAGCCTTTGTTCGTCGTGCTTGCCGCAACGACCGCCGTCTTGATGTCGACGACCGTCGGTCTGGCGCAGACTGAGAGCCTGGTTACGATTGGGAGTCCGGCCGGTAACACGCCGCAGAATCACCAGAACGAGCCAGCAGTGGCTCTGGATGCGGCCTCACCGAACATCCTGGTAGCAGGCGCCAACGATTTTGTGGATCAGGAGGCTTGTCCGCAGTCCCTAGCCGTCAATCGGGGCACCTGCCTGGATCGCGCTACCGGCGTCGGCCTCTCCGGCGATTACTTCTCGTTTGACAACGGGCATAGCTGGACACAGCCGACCTACACCGGCTGGACCAATGCCAGCTGCCCGCCGACCACCATGTGCAAGGGTGGGCCAGGCCCGATCCATACCCTGCCCTGGTACTTCGAGAATCAGCTGGTCTCTTTCGGCGATCCCGCGGTCGCCTTCGGTCCGGTCCCGAGCGCCAACGGCAAGTTCTCCTGGAGCAACGGCCAGCGCGCCTACTACGCCAACCTGATCACTGCCTTCAGCACAACCGTGGAGTTCTCCTTCCCCAATCCGGTGTTCAACGGCCTCGTGGGCGTGGGCGTCTCGCGCCTCGATAATCCCAGCCCGGCCGTCATCGCCGACAAGAACAACTGGAAGCAGCCGGTCGTCGTCTCCAGTACCACCGGCGAGACGACATTCATGGACAAAGAGCAGATCTGGGCCGACAACGCGTCCTCCAGCCCGTTCTTCGGCAACGTCTATATCTGCGCCAACGACTTCCGTAGCAACGGCAGCCACAAGAACGGCAACGCGCCGGTTCCGGTGATGGTCTACACCTCAACAGATGGCGGCGCCACGTGGACCAAGAAGCAGGTGACCCCCGCAGTGACAAATGGGATCTCCCCAGTCAACGGCTTCGGCTACAGCGGCTGCACTATCCGCACGGACAGCCACGGCGTGGTGTACATGTTCGCCGAGCAATTCAGTCGCTCGGGGCCGCCGAACGACAGCACCCACGTGATGTTCAAGTCCTTTGATGGTGGCATGCATTGGACCCAGGGCGCGGTGACCACCGTCGTCTCCGACCCCTGCTACTTCGTCGATCCGATCGAGGGTCGCTGCGTAATGGACGGCTACTCGGGTGCCCGCACCGACCTCGCCGCCTCGCCCAGTATCTCCATCGCCAACGGCGCCCCAACCGGGGCTAATGCCACGAACGAGATCGTGGACGCCTGGTCGGATGCGCCCGCCCTCAACAACGAGCACACCAACTTCCAGTACTCGATGAATGGCGGCTCCACCTGGAGCGTGCCGCAAGCGGTTTCCCTTGCCGGCGACCGGCCCATCTACTCGGCGCCGGCGATCGCGCCGGACGGGTCCCGCGCCTATGTCATCTATGAAGCCGACACCTCACCTTGGCGCGGTAATGACTTCACGTCGCCGCGTCCCTACCACGGGGTGTTCGTGAGCTCAGCCTTAGCTACGAGCGGCGCCCCGACCGGGTGGACGGCGGTGTTCAATGAGCCGCCCCTCGGTGACCTGCGGGCCACCTATCCCGGCCACGACCTGTACCAGGAACGCATCGGGGACTACATCTATGCAGCAGCCTCGAACGAATACGGCGTTGGACTGTGGATCTCCGCCAACAACGCGGCGGTCTGCGATGCGATCCAGAATTGGCGAGCCAGCTCGTTCGCCGCAGGGCATCGGGTCTTGCCCGGCGCCCCATGGCCGCTAACTGACTGCCCATCGAACTTCGGCAACACCGACACGATGTCGATCACGACCGGATAAGCGGATCGCGTTGACAGGGCGGGAAGGGCGGCCTCGCGCCGCCCTTCTGTTTTGCTGGCCCCGCGCGCCTGGGAACCGTATCTGGCGACCCCAACCGGACAAGTTTCGAACTCCAGCTGAATTCAAAACAGGTGCTCTGGCTTGTTGGCGGGCTCGAAACCTGAACAAACCTGAGCTTTGGCTTGTTGGCACGGTCAGCGGACGCTTAACGGACACTCGGCGGACGCCTAGAGGACGGTCACCGAATGGGCTTTCTGCGGCTTTGCAATCCGAATCCCCGACTTAGCGGTCGGCCCTGAACCCGGCTTGACTTTGCTGACAGGTGCCGCCATAGTCGGATCC
>Ga0209474_10005354_pt1 | contig 10938 bp, 9 predicted proteins | sample GraSoiAngelo_145_FD_185902 | JGI IMG/M metagenome (GOLD analysis project Ga0209474, IMG submission 185902) | Grasslands soil microbial communities from the Angelo Coastal Reserve, California, USA - 14_1009_05_20cm (SPAdes) (version 2) | ecosystem: Environmental > Terrestrial > Soil > Grasslands ... | reverse complement strand
CTGCAAGACGCGATTCACGCCGACATAGTAGGGAATGGCTTCCGGGCTTTCGGCGTCGACAATGATGCAGTCCGCGAAACTTCCGGGCCGCAGGCAGCCGGCGAGCCCGTCGAGTTTCAGCGAGTGCGCCGCGTGCAACGTCGCCCCCGTCAGCACCTCCACCGGCGTCATCCCCCACTCCACGCAGGCGAGACTCATCGCCAGCGGCAGGCTTTCGGAATTGCTGGTGCCGGGGTTGAGATCGGAGGCAATCGCGATGGACAACTTCGCCTCGCGCATGGCCTCGATCGGCGGGCGTGGCCCGTGAGTCGTAAAGTTCGCGCCCGGGCAGAGCACAGCGACCGTATCGGCTATGGCCAGCGCCTTGATTTGCGCCGTCGTGGCGAATTCGAGATGGTCGGCACTGCTGGCGCCGAGCTCCGCGGCGATGTCCGGGCCCTCGCCCGGAGCCAGCTGCGCCGCGTGGATGCGAACCGCGTACCCGAGGGACGTGGCTCGCCCGAGCACCGCGCGCGTTTCTGCCGCAGTAAACGCCGGCGGGTCGCACCACGCATCGCAGAACCTCGCCCAGGGCTTGAAGGCGGGAAGCATCTCGTCCATCAGTGAGCGCACGTAGGCGCGGCGGTCGACCCCCGGCGGGACGACGTGGGCACCGAGAAAGGTGGGGATCACCCGGAGCCGCGTTTGCTCGGCGACCTGGCGGAGGACCTCGAGAGACCGGGCCTCCTGGTCGAGGTCGAGGCCATAGCCGGTCTTGGCCTCGATCGTCGTGGTGCCATTGGCGAGGAAGCGGTTGGCCCGGGCTGCCGCCAGCTCGATCAGCGTCCTGGTGTCCGACTCGCGCGTTGCGCGTACCGTTCGCGCGATTCCACGTTCGCCCGACTGCTGCGTGTGATAGGCAACGCCACTGACTCGCTCCGCGAACTCATCGGCACGCGACCCGGCGAATACCGGATGGGTGTGGGCATCGACCAATCCCGGGATGACGCAGGCGCCGGCTGCGTCGAGCAAGTCGCCGTCGAGGTCGACCTGCGACTCGAGGTCTCGGTCCTCGCCGATCCAGACCACGCGACCGCCGCGCGCTGCCAGAGACCCGTTATGGACCCTGCCGAGCGGATCGTCCTTTGCCGGCACCATGGTGGCCAGCTGACCGGCGTGCCGCAGGGCGAAGTCGGCGCGGATCAACGGCGCGGGTTCAGAGCCGTGCGGATCACGTCGCCCGGTCGATCGCGTGGGTGGCGGCGAAGTCGATCGCCGTCTCGTAACCGGCGTCCGCATGGCGGATAACCCCCATGCCGGGATCCGTGGTCAGCACCCGCTCGAGTCGCGCGGCCATCGCCGGGGTGCCGTCGGCGACGACCACCATGCCGGCGTGGATCGAGTTCCCCATGCCGACGCCGCCGCCGTGATGCACCGAGACCCAGCTCGCCCCCGCCGCGGTGTTTACGAGCGCGTTGAGGATCGGCCAGTCGGCGATGGCATCGCTGCCGTCGCGCATCGCCTCGGTCTCGCGATAGGGCGAGGCGACCGATCCCGCATCGAGGTGGTCGCGCCCGATCACGATCGGCGCACCCAGCTCGCCGGATTTGACCATCTCGTTGAAGCGCAGGCCGACCTTGGCCCGCTCGCCATAGCCAAGCCAGCAAATGCGCGCCGGCAGACCCTGGAACTGGACGCGCTCGCGCGCCAGTTTCAGCCAGCGGTGCAGGTGCTCGTTGTCGGGCAGTGTCTCCATCACGGCGCGGTCGGTACGATAGATATCCTCGGCCTCGCCGCTCAACGCGACCCAGCGGAATGGACCCTTTCCCTCGGCGAACAGCGGCCGGATGTAGGCCGGCACGAAACCCGGGATGTCGAAGGCATTGGCAACCCCGGATTCGAGCGCGAGACCTCGCAGGTTGTTGCCGTAATCGAAGGTCTCGATGCCCTTACGTTGAAAACCGAGCATGGCCCCCACGTGCTGGCGGACCGAGTGCTTCACCATCTCGAGGTATTCCTGCGGATCGCGCGCGCGCAGGTCGGCCGCCTCGTCGACGCTGAGGGGCGCCGGGATATAGCCGCGCAGAGGGTCGTGGGCGGAGGTCTGATCGGTGACGACGTCAGGCTCGAAGCCGCGGCGCAGAAGCTCGGTGTAAACCTCCGCTGCGTTGCCGACCACGCCGATCGACGTCGATGCTTTCGTTTGGCGGGCCTCTTCCGCCCATTTGATCGCCTCGTCGAGGCTGGCGGTCGCCTTGTCGAGGTAGCGCGTCTTGAGCCGGCGCTCGATCCGGGCCGCGTCGATCTCGACGCAGAGCGCGACACCCTCGTGCATGGTCACCGCCAGCGGCTGCGCGCCGCCCATCCCGCCGAGCCCGCTGGTGAGGACGATCCGGCCGCGCAGCGTGCCGTCGAATCGTTTGGCCGCCAGCGCGCCGAAGGTCTCGTAGGTTCCCTGGAGAATTCCCTGGCTGCCGATGTAGATCCAGCTGCCAGCGGTCATCTGCCCGTACATGATCAGGCCGAGCCGCTCCAGCTCCCAGAAGTGTTCCCACGTGGCCCAGCGCGGCACCAGCAGGCTGTTGGCGATCAGCACACGCGGGGCGTATTCGTGGGTTGAGAAGATGCCCACGGGTTTTCCGGACTGCACCAGCAGCGTCTCGTCGTCCTTGAGCCGCCGCAGCGCCGCGACGATGGCATGGAAGGACGGCCAATCGCGAGCGGCTTTGCCGGTGCCGCCATAGACCACCAGGTCTTCCGGCCGCTCGGCAACCTCCGGGTCGAGGTTGTTGCAGAGCATGCGCAGCGCGGCTTCCTGCTGCCAGCCGCGGGCGCTGAGCTGGGTGCCGCGCGCGGCTCGGATCGGCGTGGAGATGGTCAAGGAGCTATTCCAGCCAGGCGGCCGCTGCGCACCAGCTCGATGGCGGCCTGGATCTCGGGCTCCAGCACCCGGTCGTGGTCGAGAGTCGGAACCTTCTCCCGGATCGCCGCGTGTGCCTCACCCGTCCCGCGCCCGGGCTTCAACGGCGCCAGCAGGTCGATCCCCTGCGCTGCGCCGAGCGCCTCGAGCGCGAGGATGGCCTCGACGTTGGTCGCCACCTGGCGTGCGCGCTGGGCGCTGTGCCAGCCCATGCTGTTGTGGTCCTCCTGATCGGCCGAGGTCGGCAGGGAATGGACGCTCGCCGGGGTGGCGAGCAGCTGGTTGTCCGTGGCCAGGGCGGCGGCGGTGTACTGCAGCAGCATGTAGCCCGAGTCGAGGCCGGAATGCCGCGTGAGGAACGGGGGCAGCTCCGAGAGGAAGCCCGTGAGCATGCGGAAGAGGCGCCGTTCGGAGATACTGCCGAGCTCGCTCAGACCAATGCTGGCGGTGTCGAGTGCGAGCGCCAGCGGCTCGCCGTGGAAGTTTCCGCCGGAGAGTACGGCCTCGTCGTCGGCGAAGACGAGCGGATTGTCGGTGCCGGCATTGAGCTCCACAGCGAGCACGCGAGCCAGGTAGTCGATGGCATCGTGGCAGGCACCGTGCACCTGAGCGGCGCAGCGCAGGGAGTAGGCGTCCTGAACGCGGTCGCAGAGGACGTGCGATTCGGCGATGCCGCTGCCGTCGGTCAGGGCGAAGATGCGGGCGGCGGAGGCGACCTGCCCCGGATGCGGCCGCGCCGCGTGGATGCGTGGATCGAAGGCGGTGCGCGAGCCGCGCAGCGCCTCGACGCTGAGCGCCGCGACGACGTCCGCGGTCAGCAGGAGCCGCCGCGCATCGTAGAGCACCAGGCTGGCGGCTCCCGTCATGAAATGCGTGCCGTTGAGCACACTGAGCGCGTCCTTGGCGCGCAACTCGACCGGTTGAAGGCCGGCGACGCGCAGCGCCTCGCCACCGCTGCGCCGTTCCCCCTTGTCCAGGACGTCGCCTTCTCCGATCAGCACCAGGCCCACGTGTGCCGATGGCGCGAGGTCGCCGCTGGCCCCCAGGGATCCCTTTTCCGGCACCCAGGGACAGATGTCGTGGTTGAGGAGGTCGACCAGCCGCTGCGCAACCGCCGGGCTCACTCCCGAGGTGCCCTGGCAGAACTGGTTGACCCGGACCAGCATGCCGGCGCGCACCAACTCCTCGGGTAGCGGCGGTCCGACGCCGACCGCGTGGCTCATGAAGAGGTTGCGCTGGAGCTGTCGGGTGTCCTGCGGCGGGATCCTCACGTTCTTCAACGCCCCCACACCGGTTGTCAGGCCGTAGACCACCCGATCCTCGGCGACCAGCCGGTCGACCAGGGCGCGGGCCCGTTCCAGGCGGGTTTTCGCCTGCGGCCCCAGGCTGACACGCTCGCCATGGCGGGCCACCGCCGCCACGTCGGCGGGGCCCAGCGACTGTCCGTCGAGTGTCACAGGCAAGGGGCTCAGCATAAAGCCGATGCGCCGGGCGGGGACGGCGGTCGTAGAATTGGGTCGCTAATTTTGGCCATGACAATTACCCTGCTGGGGCGAGGAGCGGGGAGATGACGGCCGCGTTCAAGGGACGCATCGTGCTGAGCGCCTTCCTCGCCCTGACGCTCGGTGCTTGCAGCTTTCCCGGTCCGGGGGTCGCCAAAGCCTCGCCGTCGACGTCGGCACTGGCGATCGCCAGCCCGACGCCTCCCAGCATCACGCCGCCCACCAACCTGGTCCGGCCTGGCACCGTCACGTTTCTCTCCGACACCACCTACCCGCCTCAGGAATCGATGGACACGAATAACCAGGCGGTCGGCTTTGACATCGACATCGCCCAGGCGCTCGCCGCCAAGATGGGGCTGACGGCGACCATCCAGAAAACGGATTCGCCGCAAATCGTGGGCGCCCTGCTGGCCAAGAAGGGGGACGCCATCATCTCCGCCCTGCAAGTAACCCCTGACCTGCAGCGCCAGGTCGCCCTCGTCGCCTATTTCCGCGCCGGGCAGGCGATCCTGGTGCGCAAGGGCAACCCCTCAGGCGTCAGCGCGCTGAGCGACCTCTGCGGCAAGAAAGTCTCGGTCCAGGTGCAGAGTCCGGAAGAGAACAGCATCGATGAGTTGAACGGCGCCGCCTGCAAGGACAACAAGATCAACAAGCAGGTGTACCCGACCGATCTCCAGGCGGTGCTGATTCTCAAGCAGCGTGGCGTCGACGCCGCCCTCGATGACTCGCCCGTCGCGGCCTACTTCGTGAAGCAAACCCCCGACCAGCTGGAGCAGGCCGGCAGCCCCTTCAAGATGAATGCCGAGGGGATTGGGATCGACCCCAAGAACGGCGAATTGCTCAAGGCGATGCAGCAGGCCATGATGGCGATCTACCAGGACGGGACGTATCGCCAGATCCTCACCAAGTGGAACCTGCTGGACGGTGAGATCCCGGCCTCGCAGATCGTGGTAACGCCGAGCCCGAGCACGTCGTAGTCAGCGGCGGGGCTCGACCCTCCACTCAGCGTCCTCTTCCTGGACGGGCGGGCTTAAGAGGTGACGGTGATACATCTCGATCCGGATGATGCCCACGATCGTGAACGCCAGCGCGAGCGCGATGCCCAGCAACGCCTGGTTGCGTGACGCGGCGGCGGACAGCGTGGTATCGGAAAACGCGCTGCCCTGGAGGAGGTTGAGGACGACGCCGCTGAGTCCGCCAACCGCAACCGAGGCCACCACGGCGGAGGCGGCCAGCCGCGCCAGCAGCGACTCCGTCGCCCCCAGGGCGAGCCACCGCTCGCGCATCATGACGGTGAGCGCGCCAAAGGCGAGCAGCAGGAGCAGCAGCAGGATGATGCTTTCGATCAGCCCGGTCCGGTAGAAGGCGGCGTCCTGCGACATGCCGTTTCCATCGTAGACCGACGGGAGCGGGTCAGCTGGAGAAGCGTGCCTGGAGGGCGATCAGCTCGGCCTGCGCCTGAGCCATGGCGGTCGCCGGGCTGGCCGTGCCCAGCACCAGGTCGTGGAGGTGCCGCTGCAGCACCGAGGACGACTCGACGTAGTGGCCCAGCTTCGGCCGTGGGCGGGCGTTTGCGAGGTTGGCGAGGAAGACGCCGATTTGCGGATTCGCTTTCCGCAGGTCGGCGGAGTTTTGCAGCGAGGTCCAGATGGGCAGCTCGGCCGTCTGCTGGGCCTGCACCTCCGGGCTCGTCAGGTAGCGGAGCCAGGCGACCGCCAGGTCGGGATGGGCGCTGTTGGCAAGGACCGCGAGGCCCAGGAAACCGCTCACCGAGGCCGCGTTCTTTCCGGTTGAGGCCGCAGCCGGGATGGGCGCGACCGAACCCTGGCCGACGATCTGCGAGTAGAGTGGGTCGTCCATCGCTCCCCACACGAAGTTCCAGTTCGTCGTAAAGGTCACCCCGCCGGCGAGGAACGCCCGCATGGCATCCGGTTCGTTGCTGGCGGCGACATCGGCGCGCACCAGGCGATCGTCGATCAACTGGCGCATGAACGCCGCGGCGCGCTGCGCCGGTTGCTGCTGCAGGAGCGGCTTGCCGTCGGCATCGAAGAGGTCGCCGCCATACTGCGCCGCGATTCGGACGAAGTCCGAGACAAGGCCCTCATCTTGAGCCCACGAGTCGGTGTAGGGAACCAGGCTGCGACGCCGCAACGCCAGCATCTGCGTGTACCAATCCTCCAGGGTCGCCGGCGGGCCGCTGAAACCCGCCACGCGCAGCTGGCTCTTGTTGTAGTAGAGGCTCTGGACGTTGAGCACGTGCGGCATCGCCCAGTTGGTGTCCTTGTAGGCAAACGCGTCGAGCAGGCTCGGCATGATGTCGGACCGGGCATCGTCTGGGATCTGGTCCTTCAGGCTCAGCAACTGCTTTCGGTTCGCGAACTCCGGGATCCAGACCTGGTCGAGGGCGACGACGTCGTAGGGCGCCGGCTTCGTCAGCCCGGCCGCGAGGATGCTCTCGTAGAGCTCGCGGTAGTGCGCGGTCTCGATCGAGACGAAGACCTTGTTGTCGTGAAAGGTGCGGAACTTGTTCGCCAGTGCCTGCAGCACGGTTGGGTCATAGCCGACCTGGTCGAAAAGCAGGGCCCGGATGACGGTGGCGCCGGGCGGCGGCGTGGGACCCGTGCCGCCCGATCCGGTGGTGCAGGCGTCGAGCAGCGACGCGAGGGTGACGCCCCCGGTGACGCCAAGGCCGAGGCGCAGCCCACGGTCGAGGAAGGCGCGACGGCTGTAGTGGAGCGGCGACGGGAAAGGCGCTTGGGGCACGGTCGCTGTGAGGCTATCAGCGGTTTGTTAACGGGCTCGTCGGGTCGGGTCGGTAGGGCGCGACAATGCCGTCGCGGTTGCGTAACGGGCGTCCGCGTCCTGCTCGATCCGCAGTTTCTGCTGGGTGTCCCGCAGGGAGGCCAGCCAGACGACCAGGCCCAACGCCACCGGGATGAGCGCGGCGCCACGGGGCCGTGGTGGGGGCAGACCGCCGAATGATCCATAGAACTGGAACTCAGCCGGGAGGATGGCATTCGCCTGGAGGAGGAAGACGCTGAAGGCCGCGGCGGTCATCCAGAGCCGGCCACGTCCTCGGTAGCGCATGCGCACCAGGCCGGCACCGGGGACGATGGCAAAAGGCCAGACCTCGCGCGGCCGGGCGGGTCGCTCATCGTCGGATGCGTCGCTGGCGATTCCATCGACGCTGATGGCAAAGGCGAGCACGGCGACGTACCACCCCTCGCCGAGCAGATCGATCGGCAGAAAGGGAAAGTCGGTCGCGCGAACTGAGGGCGCGAGGAGTTGCGCGCTGACCCACCCGGCCCAGGCCACGAGCCCAAGCCCGGCGATCACGATGGCGGGTACTACGTAGCGCCGCATCGGACCGACACGCGTCAGGGCCAGGGCGGCCGTGATCGCGAGCGCGACCGGCGATTGCCAGCCGAATGTCTGCGGCCAGTGCAGGCTCGAGACCGCAACCGACCAGGGCGTGAGAAGGCCGATCAGGAGAAGGCCGCCCACCAGCAGGCTGCGGTCCACCCGTCCATGTCCAGCCAGGATCGTCCCGTTGAGCCGGCCGAGACCCCTGGCGAAGGCGACGGCGATGGCAACACCCGCACACACGACCGCGAGAAAGAGAAAGACGCCGGCGTTGGCATTGCCCCGCGCGACCAGAAAGGCCGCGAGGAAGAGCACGCCGACCAGGAGCACCCCACGCACAACGGGAGTCTACGCGTGGGCCCCCGCAGTCCATAGAATCGCCAGATGGGCGTTGCCTGGCTCGCCGGGATCTTCCCCCCGATCGCGACCGCCTTCGCACCGGACGGCGTGCTGCGGCCGCCGGCCGCCGGCTTTCTCGAGTACCTGCGTGATGGCGGCCTGGACGGCGTGGTCGCGCTGGGATCGAATGGTGAGGCGGCTCACCTGAGCGAGGCCGAGCGGGTGCGATATATCGATTTGGTGCGCCAGGCCCTGCCGGCGCCGCTCCGTCTGATTGCCGGGACCGGCGCCGAATCGACGCACGCCACCATCGAGCGGACCCGAGCGGCGGCGGCGGAAGGGGCCGAGGCGGCGCTCGTGATCGCGCCCAGCTACTTCAGGCGCCAGCTCACCGCCGAAACGTTGCGCGCGCACTACCACAGCGTCGCCGAGGCGAGCCCGATCCCGATTCTCATCTACAACGTCCCGGTGCACATGGGATATGACCTCGGCGCCGAATGGATCGTCAGGCTGACGGGGCACCCCAATATCGCGGGTCTCAAAGATTCATCCGGTGACATTGGGCGGCTACCCGGGTTGCGCACGCACCTCGGGCCCGACTTCGTGCTGCTTGCCGGCGCGGGCGAAAAGCTGGTGGACGCGCTCGAAGCCGGGGCGGACGGCGCGATCGCCGCGCTCGCCAACCTGGCACCGCACACCTCCGCTGCCATCCGCAAGGCCTGGCTCGAGCAACGCAAAGAACAGGCGCGTCAGCTGCAGCGCACCATCGCGCCCCTGGGCGAGGCGTTGAGCGGCGGCCTGGGCGTCCCCGGTCTCAAGGCCGGCTTGCGCCTGCTGGGATACGACCACGGCGACCCGAGACCGCCGCTGCCCCCGCTGGCGGCGAGCGAGCTCCCCGCCCTGCGGCGCCTCCTAGAGGATGCCAAGCTCATGCCCCGAGCGCTCGCCTCGTGATTCCGCTCCGGGACTACAACCCGACTCGCCGGCCGTCGCTCCTGACCTGGGGTCTGATCCTGATTAATTTCGCGGTCTATTTCTACCTGGCGCAAAACCCGGTGATGGACGAGAACGCGATCGCGCAGTACGCGGTCATCCCGGCCGAGATCACCGCCGGGCGGCATCTCGGCACGCTGATCACCTCGATGTTCCTTCACGCCAACCTGCTGCACGTTGGCGGCAACATGCTGTTCCTCTGGATCTTCGGCAACAATGTCGAGGATCGCTTGGGCGAGATCAAGTTCGTGATCATCTATCTCGCCTCCGGCATCGCCGGCAGCCTGCTGCAAATCTTTATCGACCCGACGTCGACCCTGCCCATGCTGGGCGCGAGCGGCGCCATCTCTGGCATCCTGGCGGCCTACGTCCTCTATTTCCCGCGCGCGCGCGTGTTGACCTTCATCGTGCCGTTCTTCTTCGTGACGCTGACGGCCTACATTTTCATCGGCTACTGGATCGCCCTGAACGCACTGCAAGCGTTCCTCAATATCGGTGTTTCCGGCGGGGGCGTGGCGTTCTTCGCGCACGTCGGCGGTTTCGTCAGCGGCCTGATCCTCGCGCTCCTGCTACGGCCGCGCGACCATCCCGACCCGCACCCGGGCTACCCGGGATATGTGTGACGGTAGCCGGCGCCGCGCGGCCTCGCTAGCGAGCGTACTGCTGGATGCGACCGCCGTCGACGCAGTACAGGCGGTCGGACACCGGAAAGGCGGCTTCGCGGTGACGCTCCTGGACGTCGTGGCGGAGCCGTCCCATCAGCTGCGCCCGCTGGCCGGCGGCGATCAGCGAGCCGCGCTCGGGCACCCCCACGACCGGAACATCCTCGAGCATCTCTTCCAACCAGGCCCACACCTCGGGAAGGAGCATGAGCGCCGCCCCGTAGGGCCGCGGGTCGACGTAACTCAACATCAGCATCTTCGAACGGCCCTCTTTATCGGTTTCCAGGCCGGTGAACTTCATGCCGTTGCGAAACATCAGCGCCAGGTTCGACAGCGCGAGGACTTCGACGTGGTCCCGCCCGACGTTCCAGGCTGCCAGGTCCTGGGGCAGCAGGTAGCGCATGCCTTGCGCGTAGTGGGCGGCATAGGTGACGACCATGTCGTTGAGCATCCGGCGGTAGACGACCGGCCCGCCGGCCGACTCGAGAAAGCTGGCCGGCCGCAGCACCGGCAGGATCAGCGGAGCGCCGAAGAGCGCCTCACTGTCGCACTCCTGGTCGAGCCGGCGCAGGCGCGCGGCGAACAGCCGGTCCAGCGCACCCGGTTGTTCGCGGTATTGCTGGTAGAAGGCGTCGAGGTTGAAACGCAGGTCGCCCTCGCGGACGCGGCGAATGGTCAACTGAAACGGCTCCGGTCCCTTCTTGACCGTCCAACCCGGACGCAGCGCAACCAGGCGCTTGAGCACGTGGTTTTCGAAGTCGTGGGCATTCATCGTCGTTTGCTGGCCCATTGCCGATGTAACGGGCGCCTGAACACAGGCTTGCAGGCCGCCGTCGGTGACGGACGTGCCGCTTAGCCGCTGGTTCCGCGGCGGCGCGCCCCCGCTGCGAGACCGAGTGGTGAAAGCTCTACAACAGGCTCGCGACGGTGACGCGGATGGCGCGATCGCAACAATCGCCGAAAGGTTTTCCGAGGCGCTGGCGGAGCTGCGCGGCCTGCCGGAACCGGTGGACGCCGGCTGGCTGCGGCTCGCCGCGAGGCTTGCCTACCGGGCGGGCGACATGCCGGCGGCTGCGGATTTCGCGCAGCAGGCGCTCGCGGGCGACGGGGATGCCGCGACCTGGAACCTACTCGGCCGGATTCGCGTCTGGCTCAGAAATGACGACGCCGTGACGGCGTT
>Ga0209474_10005353_pt1 | contig 10940 bp, 8 predicted proteins | sample GraSoiAngelo_145_FD_185902 | JGI IMG/M metagenome (GOLD analysis project Ga0209474, IMG submission 185902) | Grasslands soil microbial communities from the Angelo Coastal Reserve, California, USA - 14_1009_05_20cm (SPAdes) (version 2) | ecosystem: Environmental > Terrestrial > Soil > Grasslands ... | reverse complement strand
GATATCTTCTTCGTAGTTGAAGGGCATTTGGACAACGCGACGGGAAAGAACAAAATCGAAAGGATTCTTTTTTGTCGCGTCCACATCCAGGGCAAGCCGCAGCTCCAGCATTTCCGACGGCTGATCGAAAAAACAGGAAGCGACGACATTATCGAAAACATCGCGTCCAAAGCGCACCGTCGTTTTCGGTTTGGTTTGGAAATCGAGCCGGGTTATCTGTAGAAACCGATCGGTGCGGGGAAACAGGCGCACGTCGTGTGGTGAGAACCTGACCGCCCGATCGTAGCGGTAAATTGTTTCGTATCGAATTCCGATTTTCATCTGGCGGATTATGGCATCTGGACAGACTCAATGCATTTAAGCTAAAATTTTGTTGCAGGCCGCGCGAAGCTCATCTACTGGACACGAAGCTTTCCAAGATTGTTCTGGGGGGAACAGCCGCCCTTCGCGTCCTTTCGGGCGCGGGGGGCGGTACTTCCTTCTGATGACGGCGCCGCCATCTTTTTCCCGACATTTCAATTGGACGCTGGCGTTCACCGTCATTGGGCTGAGTACGATTGCCGCGGCCGTTTTTGTCTTTAACCGCTGCGCCTCATTGCCCGGACGCACGACCAAGGAAACGGTCGACCAAATGGAACGGGTCGGGCGCGATTTGCGCGACGCGATTGTGCAGATCGCGCAACTGCAACCGCGCGTCACCATTAACAATCGTGTCTATTTTGAACAAACTTCACCGATTGCCGAGTTGGCGCTGGTTTCCCAGAAACTCGAAGTCGAGCATGAATTCCTCCACACTTGGGCCGGAAGCACCAAACGGCTGCGTTTGCACGGGACCTATACCGCTAAAGCCGGCTTCGATTTGCGTCAGGAATTCAGTGTCACTGTCGCGCCGGAAGCGACCATTGTTCGTTTGCCACATGCGCAAATTCTCGGTGTCGAACAAAACGCGATTGAACTGCTAGCCTACGAGAATGGTTTTTGGAATCCAATTTCTGGGGCTGACGTGCAAGCGGAGTTGATTACTCTTGGCAAACTTGCGCGCGATCGGGCCGCTGCGCGCAATCTTGCGGCTGAAGCCGACGAGTCGTTTCGGACACAACTGAAAGGCCGTATCGGCAACACGCCGCCGGTGCAGGTAATTTTTTACCCGGCGCGGAAGTCTGATTGATGCGTCTTTGCGCTCGCGCGGTTGCGCGTTAGAAGATTCGCCATGTCGCTACGGAAAAAACCGCTGCTTGTGCCCGGTTTTGTTCTGCTGGCACTCGTTCTTGTGGGCTTTGTTGTGCCGCCACTAATGGAACACAGCATCGCAGCCTGGCTCCGCTACGAAGCCCGGCGCTCGGGACTCGTTCTCGATTTCTCCGAAATTCACGCTCCACTCTTTCATCCACTAGAAATCCGCGAGCTGAAGATTGTCGGCGCCGGTCTCGATGCCGAACATTTCGAGTTTGACGCTGGACGCGTCGAGGCCGGTCTCAGTTTTGCCGCATTTTTCGGCGGATCGGAAAAGTCACACCTCCTTTCGTCGCTCCTCATCGAGCATGCAAAATTCTTCATACGTGGCCGCGCGCCACGGTCGACCGGTCCCATTGATTGGACTGCGCTCGCCAGACTTTTGCCGGAACGGTTCGAGATCTTTGCCGATCAGCTCAGACTCGAGCAACCATTTTCCTTGCTGTTGTTTCAGGATACAAAAGTCTCCGCAAGTAAAGGGAATAGCGGCATACTTTCAATTGGCGCGGTTGAAATGCGCGCGCCTTTTTTGGAAAAACGTTTCGCGCATGTTCGCGGCATGACACGCTGGCAGGACGACCGACTTTCGATTGGTTCGATCAATCTGCTGGAGGGTCTCACGATCGATTCATTGGTAATTGATCTCACCGGCTTGCGCACTGGGCGCGTCGGTACCGATCTCGGCGTGTCCGTTTTGGGTGGCAAAATGCGGGCGAATATTGCGACCGAACGTCCCGGAAAAACGCGACTGTGGGATGCGGCTGGCACTGCATCAGGAATTTCCCTTCCACAACTTGCCAGCGCCCTGGGTTTCACCGTGCCGGTCCAAGGAATGGTCCGCGCCTCGAAGTTCACTTTCCGCGGTGATCCACGCGACTTTCTCAACGCCACTGCCTCGATCTGGACGGAATTAACTGGCTTCAGCTGGCGCGAGCGCAAGGCCGACGTCATCATGCTGGGAGCGAATTTTTATGGACACACCGTTCAATTGCAGCAGCTCTTTATTAAACAACGCCGCAACGAATTAACCCTCAGCGGCGAAACCGCCATCGGGACAGAGTGGCTTAATCCGGATTTTCGCGGCGACATCTCCGCATCAATTAACGATCTCGGTCAATTCGCTGAGCTTTTCGGCGCCTCACCAGAAGCGTTTGCCGGTAAAGTGGCGGCTCGCGGTCGCATGCATGCTCACGAGCGAACAGTTGATGGCGACCTCGCTCTCACCGGCGATGCCTTAAAAATTTTTCGTCTCCCGGTCGATTCTTTAACCGCGCGAATTGGTCTCGAGTCGGGTCGAGCGCAAGTGGATCAATTGGAATTGAAGCGGGGTGAGGATTTTCTGCGCGCGCAGGGAAAGATCGATCTTGCGCAAAAAAAATCGTTTACACTCTCGGCGGAAAGTTGGTGCCACGAATTGCGCGACTACGCTCTGGAATTCCCCATTATCGGAACGTTGTCCGGCGCTCTTTCGACCAAGCTTACCGGCGCGGGCGACGAAAGCAGTTTCAGCAGCACCGTTTCCGGGCAAACCAATCAATTCTCTTTTTCTGCGCAAACCAACTGGCGCAGCGATGCCATCGCCATCAATTCCCTCAAGATAAATCTGAGCGACACTGCCGCCGCCGAACTCAAGGGAACGATCGATCTCACCGATCCAAAACATTTTCGCGCGAATCTTTCATCAGCGAACGAACTCCGCTGCGACGGGCCGTTGGCCGACAAGGGGTGCGCGCACGGTCTTGAGTTGCATGAGGGCGAAACCGGATTGCCATTCTCCGAAATCGCGCTCGACGGACGCGATCTCACACTGCGTCAATCCTCTCCCACTGCCATCGCGCAATCGATCAAGCTCTGCGACGAAGGCGAGCCAGGTCAGCCCGTTCAGATCAATATTCCAAGGCGCCTGGAGCCACCACCTCCGTCGTCTCCTTCCCCTGCTCCGCTTCCCTCGCCCGCTCCTCCACCGCCGTAATCAGCCAGTGCTGCAATTGTTCTTCGAGCTCGGCCGTGACCGAAACCTGAAATGCCGCACCGGCATCGACTCGCAACGTTTCTCCTTCGGCCGTCTCGAAAATCAATTGCACCGGCCGGTGACCCGGCGAAGCCGCCAGCAGCGACTGAACTTCTCGCAATTCATCACTTCCCGCGTTCGCCGAAAAATGCAGACAAAGTGGCGGCGTCTCAACGCGGTTCAGGTTTGGAACACGCGGAGCTTCCAAGGAAAGGAGGTGCAATTTTTCCGCGGTGGCCCGCAATGACTCATCGCGCAGATCGAGTTTGCCACGGACCCCGACGACATTTCCCGGCACTAACTTTTCCGCGCATTCGAGATAAAGCTCGTTCCAAACGACCAGCTCGAGCGTGCCCGTCAAATCTTCCAGCCAGACGACGGCGAACGGTTTGCCTTCTTTCCTGGTAAATTTCTTGTCCACCTGCGTAATCGCGCCCGCCACCCGGAAAGTGGCGCGATCGGAGAGTTCACCGAGCGATGCGATCGATTGATATTTTCCGTTCGCAATAACATCAGCGTAGGCATCGAGCGGATGTCCGGTGACGTAAAAGCCGAGCAACTCTTTTTCAAAACTCATTTTCTCGCGGTCGCTCCATGGAGCGACTGTCCGCTTCCGTGCCGGCGCGACATGTTCGTGGCTGTCCCCGAAAAGTGAGACCTGCCCTGCCATTCGATCACGATGTGCCGCGGCCGACGAGGCCAGCGCATCGTCGATGCAAGCGAAAAGTTCCGCGCGTTCGCGATGCAGAAAATCGAACGCACCACACTTGACCAGGGATTCCAACATTTTGCGATTGGCGATGCGGGAATCGAGCCGGCTGCAAAAATCTTCCAGCGACTTGAAGTTACCGCCGCGTTCGCGTTCGCGAATGGCAAGCTCCATTGCTCCTGCGCCGACATTCTTGATCGCTGCCAAACCAAAGCGGATGGCGTTGTAGCCGCGGTCGCCGACCGCAGCCGTCCCGTAATCTTCTTCCGCGTCGCCGCCGCGGCCAGCGACCGCGGCTACCGTTTCCGGCACAAATTTCAACCCACTCCGATTCACGTCCGGCGGCAAAATGGTAATGCCCATCCGTTTGCACTCGCTCACCAGCACCGAAATTTTTTCGGTGTTATTGATTTCATTCGAGAGCAAACCAGCCATGAATTCGACCGGATGCTTCGCCTTCAAAAACGCCGTCTGATAACTGATCAACGCATAGGCCGCGCTGTGGCTCTTATTGAATCCGTAGCCGGCAAATTTTTCCAGTAAATCGAAAATCGTGTTCGCTTTTTTCTCCCCGATCTCGTTGGTGCGCGCACAACCGGCAATGAAATTGGCCCGCTCTTTCGCCATCTTTTCCTTGTCCTTTTTTCCCATTGCCCGCCGGAGCAAATCTGCCTGCCCCATCGAATACCCGGCCAGTTTGCTCGCCGCCGCCATCACCTGCTCTTGGTAAATCATCACCCCATAGGTGTCGGCGCAGATTTCCTCCAGCAGCGGATGCTCGTATCTAATTTTCGTTAGCCCTTTTTTCCGCTTGATGTAATCACCGATCAACTCCATCGGCCCCGGTCGATAAAGCGCGATCAACGCAATGATGTCGTCCAACTTCCGCACATCGAATTGCTTCGAGACCGACGTAATTCCGCCCGACTCCATTTGAAACAAGCCAATGGTTTCGCCCCGGTTGTAGAGTGCGAAGGCGGCCGCGTCATCCAGCGGAATGTTCTTGAGCGAGAAGTCGGGCACATTTTTTCGAATCAACGTTACCGTGTCTTCAATCACGGTCAGCGTTTTCAATCCCAGAAAATCCATTTTCAGCAGCCCGAGGTCGTTCAATGGATTCATCGAATACTGGCTGACGATGTCGTTGCCTTTGACGTCACGGCAGAGCGGAACGTACTCGGAAAGATCGCGATCGCTGATCACCACTCCGGCGGCGTGGACACCGGCGCTGCGAGAAAGTCCTTCCAGCGCGGTCGCGTATTCCATCAACTGCTTTGTCTGCGGCTCGGTCGCGACTGCTCTTTTCAACTCCGGATTTCTCTCGACCGAAGAATTCAGGGTGATGTTCAGCTCGTTCGGGATCATTTTCGCAATCCTGTCACCGTCCCGCACGCTCAGTCCCATCACCCGCGCTACATCGCGCACCACGCTGCGCGCTTTCAGCCGGCCGAAAGTGATGATCTGCGCCACGCGACGTTCGCCATATTTCTGGCGGACGTATTCGAGGACTTCGCCACGGCGTGCTTCGCAAAAGTCCACATCGATATCGGGCGGAGAAATGCGCTCGGGATTGAGGAAACGCTCAAAGATCAGTCCGTACTGCAGCGGATCGATATCAGTGATGCGCAGAACGTAGGCGACGATGGAGCCGGCGGCAGAACCGCGACCCGGCCCCACTGGAATTCCTCGCTCTCTGGCGAAATGGATAAAGTCCCAAACAATCAAGAGATAACTAACAAAACCCGTTTTTTCCAGAACATCGACTTCGTAATCGAGCCGCTTGATTAGATCCTGATCGTTGGCCGCGCGTTCGCCGTAACGCTCGTGCAATCCCTTGTAACATAGCTCGCGCAAATAACCTTCACGCGTTTTCCCTGGCGGCACCGGATACTCGGGATATTTCGATTTACCGAATTCGATTTCGAGATTGCAACGCTCCGCGATTTCGAGCGTATTCGTGATTGCCTCCGGGAAATCGCGGAAGATTTCGCACATTTCCGCCGGCGATTTGAAATACAGTTCAGGCTCATAACGCATCCGCTGTTCGTCTTCAATCTTCGCGGCCGTGTTGATGCAAAGAAGAGCGTCGTGCGCCTTATGATCGCTGCGCCGAAGGAAATGAACGTCGTTGGCCGCAACCAGACCGAGTCCGAATTCGCGAGCGAATTTCGGCAGATGCGCATTGCATTGCTTTTGCTCGGCCATGCCGTGGTCGTGCAACTCCATGAAAAAATTTCGCGGCCCGAAAATGTCGCGATATTCCGCGGTCAGATTCTGCGCTTTTTCAACATTGTCGCTTTGCAAAGCACTGTTGATCTCACTGGCGAGACAACCGCTCAGGCCGATCAAACCGTCGGCATGCGCCGCCAACAAATCCTTGTCGATCCGCGGGCGATAATAAAAACCATCGAGATGCGCCGCCGAAATCAGCTTCACTAAATTGCGATAGCCAGTCTCGTTTTCCGCCAGCAAGGTGAAATGAAAGGTGGATTCGCGTGACGGTTTTTCCTTGTATGAGCCACTCGTGATGTAGGCCTCGCAACCGATGATCGGTTTGATTCCCGCTGCCCTGGCGCATTGGTAAAAATCGATCGCCCCAAAAAGATTGCCGTGATCCGTGATCGCTACCGCCGGCATTTTCATTTTCACCGCCTCGTTCATCAGCTCTCGCATCCGAACCGCGCCATCGAGAAGCGAGTATTCGGTGTGAAGATGGAGGTGAACGAAAGAATCGCGAGGCATCGAACGTCAGTATTAAGCGGACAAAACTTTTCGCAAATTTACCCAGCATTTTCAGCGCGATTTTTCGTGCGACTCTCGCAACGCCTAGGTGGATCGGCCGCTCCGTCGGGCGATGTTAAAGAAATGCGGCTTCGCCGCCTGAATTAGCATCGAGCACGGGACTGCTCGATCCACCCAGAGCATTGCCCTTTGGCCTGTGCTGGTAATCGCGTCGGTCGCCATGGCGCCCTCGGGATGACATTTCTTTTATTCCCGCAAAATCGTAATTGCATCGCGCGTGTCGCGTTGTTAAGAGAGCGCGTGCCGCGATCCGCTTTCGGTTTGCAAAGGAACGCGCGCACGCAAGTTTACCCGCAATGAAAAAACTCGAAGCGATCATTAAGCCCTTCAAACTCGAGGAAGTGAAAGAGGCCCTGGCCGAACTCGGCATCGAGGGCATGACAGTGACGGAAGTGAAAGGCTTTGGCCGGCAGAAAGGGCACACCGAAATCTATCGCGGCTCCGAATACACCGTTGATTTTCTGCCCAAAGTGAAAGTCGAAGTCGTGCTCGCAGACGACATGGTGGATAAAGCCGTCACCGTAGTGGTGAGCGCGGCCAAGACCGGCAAAATCGGCGATGGCAAAGTTTTTGTTCTTCCGGTCGAACACGCGGTCCGCATCCGGACGGAAGAGATCGGCGAAAAAGCGGTGTAGCGCGCTGACGCGCTGATCGTTAAAACGTTGAATCGTTACATCGTTAAAACGATCAGCGTTGACCCAATTCGACATCCGAATGTTTTAACAATTTAACAGTTTAACTTTTTAACCCTTCAACGTTTCAACCCTGCAAGGCATAACCCATGGCTAAAGACAAAAAGACCCCGTCCGACGTTTCCAAAATGATCAAGGACCGCGAGGTAAAACTCGTGGATTTCAAATTTACCGATCTCCCCGGCACCTGGCAGCATTTCACCACCACCCTCACCGAATATAACGAAGACATTTTTACCGACGGCCTCGGCTTCGATGGCTCGAGCATTCGCGGGTGGAAGGTGATCAACGCCTCTGACATGCTCGTCGTCCCCGATCCGGCCACGGCGTGGATCGATATTTTTAACGCCGAACCAACGCTCTCGTTGATCTGCACCATCGTCGATCCGATCACGCGCGAACCCTACGATCGCGACCCGCGCGGTCTCGCCGAAAAAGCAGAGGCTTATTTGAAAAGCACCGGTATCGCCGACACCGCGAATTTCGGACCGGAAGCGGAATTTTTCATTTTCGACGATGTGCGTTTCTCGTCAGCCGCGAATTCCGCCTTCTACCAGATCGAAAGCACAGAAGCGCATTGGAATAGCGCGCGGGAAGAATTTCCTAATCTCGGTTACAAGATTCGTGCAAAGGAAGGTTATTTTCCGGTGCCGCCAGCCGATACCTTGCAGGACATTCGCAATGAAATGTGCCTCGAGCTGGAGAAGGCCGGTGTCCCGATCGAGCGCCAACATCACGAAGTCGCGACCGCGGGTCAGGCTGAGATCGACATTCGTTTCGCCCCGATGAAAGAGATGGCCGATCACATGCAGTACTACAAATACATCGTGCGCAATGTGGCCAAGCGGCACAACAAAACGGTCACCTTCATGCCCAAGCCACTCTTCGCCGATAACGGCAGCGGCATGCATACCCACCTCTCGCTTTGGAAGGGCGATAAACCGCTTTTCGCCGGCAACGGTTACGCGGGATTGTCCGACACTGCGCTTTTTTTCATCGGCGGAATTTTGAAACACGCGCCGGCGCTCACCTGCATCACGAATCCGACGACCAACAGTTACAAGCGGCTCGTCCCCGGCTTCGAGGCGCCGGTCAATCTCGCTTATTCCGCTCGCAATCGTTCCGCTGCGATCCGCATTCCCACTTACTCAGCCAATCCGAAGTCGAAGCGGATCGAGTTTCGCACGCCCGATTCAGCAGCGAATCCTTACCTCGCCTTCGCCGCACTCTTGCTGGCGGGCTTGGATGGAATTCAGAGTCGCATTGATCCCGGTGATCCACTGGATAAAAACCTTTACGATCTTCCACCAGAAGAACTCGCTAACGTGCCGAGTGTTCCCGATTCGCTCAGTGGCGCCATCGCGGCGCTGGAAAAGGACCACGATTTCCTGCTTAAAGGCGACGTCTTCAATTCCGACTTCATCGCAAACTGGCTCGAGATGAAACAAAAGGAATATGACGCCCTGCGGTTAAGACCGCATCCGTACGAATTTTCGATGTACTACGACGTGTAGAAGGGAACTATAGCGGCGACGTCCTCTTCAGATTCGGGGAGCGCACACGCCTCTGCTGTGCTCGGCGCCTCGCGGCAATGCTGGTGGAAGTTAGCCATCCTGGCTGACTCGGAGGATAAGCTTCCAGCTTGTCCATCTTCATACGACCGCCCGGAAGGCGGTCGGCCGAGTCAGGCTGGAAGCCTAACTTCCAACGCACGCGAGACGCGCACGGTCCCCAGAGAAATTGCAGCGACATTGCCTTCCTCTCGTTCCCAACCGGAGTTTGGGAATGAAAAAACACTGCGTCGGTACATTACATTTGCGCCGTGAAACGCACACGATACATCCTTGCGGCGTTGCTGGTAGCTTGTCTCGCGCTGATGTTTCTCACCCCTCTACCCGATCAACTAATTCTTTTTCCCACAACCCAGCGCATCGATCCGCATGGCGCCGTGCGGCAGACCATTCCATTCCAAAATGGTGAACTCGAAATCTGGACGGCGCGTTCGCGACTCGCGCAACAACGCAATCATGTCGATCACTACGTTCTGCGTTTCTACGGCAATGCCGATCGCGCAGAACGATGGGTTGCGCTCGAAGCGGATGCCTTCGGCGAACGTGCTGTTGAAGTTTGGGGAATGAATTATCCGGGCTTCGGTGGCAGCTCCGGCCCAGCACGTCTGAAACGAATGTCGCCTGCCGCACTTGCCGCCTTCGATGTACTGAAGTCGACGGCTCGGAACCAGCCGATCTTCGTTTTTGGCGCGAGCATCGGGAGCGCGGTGGCAATGGATGTAGCGGCCAATCGCGAAGTCCGCGGTCTTGTTCTTCACAATCCGCCGCCGTTGCGCCAAATAATCTTGCGCAACTACGGCTGGTGGAACCTTTGGCTGCTAGCCGGACCGGTGGCGCTGCAAATTCCCCACGAACTAGATAGCGTCGCGAACGCAAAACGAATTCATGCGCCCGCAATTTTTCTTCTCGCTGAAAACGACGAGATCGTTCCGCCAAAATTCCAACGCCTGGTGGCCGACTCTTTCGCCGGAGAAAAACAGGTGATCATCTTGCCTGGCGCTTACCACAACTCGCCGATTGAAGGCCCGGTCGTGGCCGAGATTCATCGGGCCTACGATTGGTTATTTGGCAGTGACATCCGCTAAGGACCAGCAGCCACCCGGGCTCCTTTGTGTCTCTTTACGAGAGCGGTTCCTTGACTTGTCATCCTGAGCGAACTCGAAGGATCTCTAACTACCGTTGTCTACTAAAGTCAGAGATTCCTCGACTGCGCTCGAAATGGCAAAATCGATAGTTAACATTTTTGTGTTGCATCTGCAACACCAAATTGTTACTTCAGAACCGTGCCTTTTTAGTCGCAGTTGTAGGGCGTCTGTGCCAGACGCCGCAACTTTCGAATGGCGTTTCACAGAAACGCCCTACAATTAAGCGGCCTGAAGCGCCTGTCTCGCCGCGACGACGCGTGACTCGCGCCTCCCACCCCCGTGTATAGTCTGCGCTTCAGCTTGAAGACGCAAAAAATTCTGATCATCCTCGCACTTACCGCGCTAGTCTGGATTGTCTTCGGACAAACCGCGCGCTTCGATTGGGTCCGTTACGATGATCACGATTACGTTTATCGCTCCGGTCGCGTGACCAGCGGGTTCAGCTTCTCCAACATCGCATGGGCCTTCACTCATTTTCACGCCGCCAACTGGCATCCCATCACCACCCTGTCGCACATGCTCGATTGCCAATTGTTCGGCGTAAAGCCTGGCCTGCATCATTTTACCAGCGTCGTCATTCACACCCTTGCCGCCATCGTGTTGTTTTTTGCCCTCGACTCGCTGACTGGAAAAACGTGGCGAAGCGCATTTGTCACTGCCGTCTTCGCCATTCATCCGCTTCGAGCGGAATCGGTGGCATGGATCGCCGAGCGCAAGGACGTCCTGAGTGGTTTATTCTTCGCGCTTACTCTGCTGGCGTGGTCCAGCTACGCGGGA
>Ga0209474_10005349_pt1 | contig 10945 bp, 10 predicted proteins | sample GraSoiAngelo_145_FD_185902 | JGI IMG/M metagenome (GOLD analysis project Ga0209474, IMG submission 185902) | Grasslands soil microbial communities from the Angelo Coastal Reserve, California, USA - 14_1009_05_20cm (SPAdes) (version 2) | ecosystem: Environmental > Terrestrial > Soil > Grasslands... | reverse complement strand
GGCGAGGTCTGCGAGGGGAGGCCGGCGCGCTCGAGCACCGCCACGTGGGCGCCGAACCGGGCCAGGTGATAGGCCGCGCTCGCGCCGAAGGCGCCGGAGCCCACGACGACGACGTCCGCCGCGTCGAGCGTCATGGTGGCCGACTATATCATCGGGCGCGGACTTGTTACCCTGGGACTCTATGAGCGACGGTCCCGATCTCTCGGCCCTCAGAATCGACGACCGCGCCCGGCGCGACGCGAAGCGCCCGGGATGGCGCGCGCTCGCCGCCGGGCTCGGGGCGCTCGGGCTTTTGTCGGCGGGGCTGGTCTTCGTGCTTCGGGAGAAGGCGCCCGAGGTGGAGGTGACGACCGCGCGCGCGGACCGGGGCGGGCGGCCGGCCCTGCTGAACGCGAGCGGCTACGTCACGCCTCGCCAGCGGGCGACCATCGCCGCCAAGATCACGGCGCGGGTCAACGAGATCTTCGTCGACGAGGGCATGCAGGTCGAGCCGGGACAGGTGCTGGCGCGGCTCGATGACTCTGACGCCCGCGCCCGGCTGACCTCCGCCTCGGCCGAGCGCGAGGCCACCGCCGCCACGCTCGGCGAGCTGCTGGGACCAGCGCCTGGTGGCCGAGCAGGCCCGCGATCAGGCGCGCATGGCCGTGGACGGCCTGCGCGCGCGGCAGGCGCTCGCTCGGGAGCAGGTCACCGCCGCCGACGCTCGCGTCAAGGTCGCGCAGCAAGATCTGGACAACTGCATCGTGCGCGCGCCGTTCGGCGGCATCGTCGTCTCGAAGGACGCGCAGCGGGGCGAGATGGTGTCGCCGGTGTCCGCGGGCGGCGGCTTCACGCGGACGGGCATCGCGACGATCGTCGACATGGGCTCGCTGGAGATCGAGGTGGACGTGAACGAGTCGTACATCGCGCGGGTGAAGGCGGGGCAGCCGGTCACGGCCGTCCTCGACGCATATCCGGACTGGCAGGTTCCGGCCAAGGTGCGTACCGTGATCCCGACGGCCGACCGCCAGAAGGCGACGGTCAAGGTGCGAGCGACGTTCGATCGCCTCGACCCGCGCATCCTTCCCGACATGGGCGTGAAGGTCGCGTTCCTCGGCGACGAGCCAAGCGCGCCGGCCGCCGCGGGACGGGTCCTGGTTCCGCGGACGGCCCTGCAGGAGAAGGACGGCGCCGCGGCGGTCTTCGTGCACCGCGAGGGACGCGTGGAGCGGCGCGCGGTCCGCCTGGGGCAGGCGCGGGGCAACGAGCACGAGGTGATCGCGGGCCTGGCCGACGGGGACGCCGTTGTCACCACGGGAGTGAACGAGCTGCGCGACGGCCAGCCCGTGCGCGTGAAGCGGTAAGGAGAGGCGATGGTCAGGATCGACGGCCAGGGGAACGGGAACAACTTGATCCGGGCGCGCGGACTCGGCAAGACGTATCAGCGGGGCGGCGAGGCGATCCACGTGCTCCAGGGATTGAACCTCAACGTCGACGCCGGCGACTTCGTCGCGTTCATGGGCCCGAGCGGCTCCGGCAAGACCACGCTCCTCAATCTCCTCGGCGGGCTCGACGTGCCGACGGCCGGGAGCGTCACGGTGGCGGGCGACGAGATCACGCGGATGTCGACGCGCAAGCTGACGGCGTGGCGGGCGCGTCACGTGGGGTTCGTCTTTCAGATGTACAACCTGATTCCCGTCCTCACCGCGTTCCAGAACGTCGAGCTCCCGCTGCTGCTGACCCATCTGTCGAAGGCGGAGCGCCGGCGGCACGTGGAGACGGCGCTCGCGGTCGTGGGCCTGGCCGACCGCATGCATCACTATCCGCGGCAGCTCTCCGGCGGGCAGGAGCAGCGCGTGGGCATCGCGCGCGCCATCGTGGCCGATCCGACCTTTCTCCTCTGCGACGAGCCGACGGGCGATCTCGACCGGAAGAGCGCGGACGAGATCCTGGGCCTCGTCGACCGGCTCGTGACGGAGCACGGCAAGACCGTGCTGATGGTGACCCACGACCCGCTGGCGGCGGAGCGCGCGCGCGTCGTCCTGCACCTGGAGAAAGGCGTGCTCGTGGACACCGTGACGGCGGGCAGGGCGCGATGAAGTACCTGCCCCTCGTCCTGACCAACCTGTTCCGGAAGAAGACCCGCACGGCCCTGACGGCGGGCTCCTTCGCCGTGGCCCTCTTCCTGTTCGGCATCCTGACGGTGGTCGACAGCGCCTTTCAGCAGGGGGTGGACGTGGCCGGCGTGGACCGGCTGGTGGTCCTGAACCGCGTCTCGATCATCCAGCCCCTGCCGCTGTCCTACCGCGACCGGCTGGCGCGCATTCCCGGCGTGACGCAGGTGACGTTCGCCAACTGGTTCGGGGGCGTCTACCAGGACGAGCGCAACTTCTTTCCGCAGTTCGCCATCGACCGCGAGACCTACCGGCAGATGTTTCCCGAGTTCGTCCTTCCCGACGCCGAGTGGCAGGCGTTCCTGGCCGATCGGGAAGGGGCCGTCGTCGGCGAGTCGCTGGCCGAGCGCTTCAAGTGGAAGGTGGGGGATCGCGTCCCGATCAAGGGCACGATCTTTCCGGGGACCTGGGAGTTCAACATCCGCGGCATCTATCGGGGCCGGCGGGTGCAGGACGACACCACGCAGTTCTGGTTCCGCTGGGACTACCTCGACGAGCGCAAGACGTTCCTGAAGGGCTGGGTGGGCTGGTACACCGTCCGCATCGCCAACCCCGACGACGCCGTGCGCCTGGTGAAGGCGATCGACGAGCACTTCGCGAACTCGCCGGCCGAGACCAAGACCGACACCGAGAAGGCCTTCGCCGCGTCCTTCGTCAAGCAGATGGGCAATATCCAGCTCTTGATCATGAGCATCGGCAGCGTCGTGTTCTTCACGCTGCTGCTCGTGACCGGCAACACGATGGCCATCGCCGTGCGGGAGCGCACGCGGGAGCTGGCCGTGCTGAAGGCGGTGGGGTTCTCGGACGGCTTCGTGCTGGCCCTGGTCATCGCGGAGACGATGGTCGTGGCTCTCGTCGGCGGCGGCGTCGGGCTCGGCCTGGCGAAGCTCTTCACGCTACGCGGCGATCCCACCGGAGGCCTGCTGCCCTTCTTCTACCTGTCCCTCGACGCGATCGTCCTGGGCCTCGGGCTCGCGCTGGCGGTGGGCCTGATGGCGGGCATCCTTTCGGCGCTCGCGGCCAGCCGGCTCCGGGTCGTCGACGCGCTCAGGCGGATTTGACGTGGCCATTCCGCTCATCTACAACGTGCGCAGCCTGCGGGCGCGCTGGACCTCGACCGTGGTGGCCGTGCTGGGCATCGCGGGGACGGTGGGCGTGTTCGTGGCCATGCTCTCGCTCGCGCGCGGCTTCGAGGCCACGCTGGTGGCCTCGGGGTCGACGCGCAACGCGATCGTGAGGCGGGCGGGCGCCACCTCGGAGATGGACAGCAGCGTGACGCTCGAGCAGGTGCGGGTCGTCGAGGACGCGCCCGGCGTCGAGCGCGGGGACGCCGGGGCGCTGGTGAGCCCCGAGGTCGTCGTGATCGCCTCGTTCCCGCTGAAGGGGCGCGACACCGAGGGCAACGCGCAGGTGCGCGGCGTCTCTCCCAAGGCCCTCGCCGTCCGACCGACGGTGAAGCTCATCGCGGGCCGCGTCTTTCAGCCCGGGCTGACGGAGCTCCTCGTGGGGCGCAACGTGGCGGCGAGCTACGTGGGCCTCGAGCTGGGCAAGACGGTCCGATTCGGCGGTGGCACCTGGACGGTCGTGGGCGTGTTCGACAGCGGCGGAACCGCGTACGACTCCGAGCTCTGGTGCGACTTCAGCGTCCTCCGACAGGTCTACCAGCGTCCGCAGCACCTGTTCCAGTCGGCCACGGCGCGCCTCGCGTCGCCCGAGGCGCTCACGGGGTTCAAGGATGCGCTGACCGCCGATCCCCGCGTGACCGTGCAGGTCGATCGCGAGGTCGACTACTACGCGAAGCAGTCGCGGCAGCTGACGACGCTTATCACGGTGTTGGGCTCGATCGTGGCGGTGGTCATGGGTATCGGCGCGGTCTTCGGCGCGCTGAACACGATGTACTCGGCGGTGGCGGAGCGCGCGCGGGAGATCGCCACCCTGCGCGCCCTGGGCTTCGGCAGCGGCAGCATCGTCCTCTCCTTCATCCTCGAGGCCCTGTGCATCGCGCTCGTCGGCGGGCTCCTCGGCTGCGTGGCCGTCCTGCCGCTCCATGGCCTGACGACGGGGACCATCAACTGGCAGACCTTCTCCCACCTGGCGTTCGCGTTCCGGGTCACACCGCTCCTGCTGGCGTGGGGCCTCCTGTTCGCACTGCTGATGGGGCTCGTGGGCGGGGTCCCGCCGGCCGTTCGCGCCGCGCGCGCGCGCATCGCCGTCGCGCTCCGGGAGCTCTGATCAGACGAGCAGCGCCAGGGGTTCCTCGATCAGATCGGCGAGGGCGCCGAGGAACTGGGCGCCGCGGGCGCCGTCGAGCGCGCGATGATCGCAGGAGAGCGTCAGCAGCAGCGTGGGCTGGACGGCGGGCCGACCGTTGAGGGCGACGACGCGGTCCGCGATGCGGCCGACGGCCAGGATGGCGGCCTGCGGGGGATTGACGATGGCGTTGAAGGCGTCGACGCCGTACATCCCGAGGTTGCTGAGCGTGAAGCCGCCGCCCTGGATGTCGGCGGGGCGGAGCTTGCCGGCCTGGGCGCGACCCACCACGTCCTCGCGGCGCGCGGCCAGCTCGACGAGGCTCAGGGTGTCGGCGCGGTGGATGACGGGGACGACGAGGCCGTCGTCGATCGCGACGGCGAGGCCGATGTTGACGTCGGCGTTGAGCGCGATCGCGCCGTCCCTCCACGAGGCGTTCACGCGCGGGTGCGCGGAGAGCGCCGCGGCGACGAGCTTCACCAGGAGGTCCGTATACGTGAGGCGGGCGCCGGTCCGCTTGCTCGCGCGCTCGCGCCAGGAGACCAGGCGGCTCACGTTGACCTCGCGCACGAGGTAGAAGTGGGGCGCGGTGGTCCAGCTCGCCGTCATGCGCTCGGCCATGATCCGCCAGACGGTGCCGACGCCAGGCGCATCCGCGCGAGCCGCGGCGACCGCGACGTCGGCCGCGAGCACGGCGCCGCCCGGGCCCGAGCCGCGGAGCGCGCGGACGTCGACGCCGCGCTCCTGCGCCAGTCGACGCGCCTTCGGCGACGCGGCGCCGAGGCGCGCCGCCGTCCCGTCGGCGGCGGGGGCGACTGACTCCGTCCGGCTCTCGACGTGCGCGAGGACGTCGGCCTTCTCGATCCGTCCGCCGGACGTCTTCACGCGCGCGAGATCCACGCCATGCTGCTCGGCGAGCTTGCGGGCGAGGGGGGACGCCTTGATCGCCGCCGCGGCGGGGGGCGACGGGGCGGCGGCCGCCTCGCCGGGCGCCAGAATCAGCGCGATCGTCTTGCCCACCGGGACGACGTCGCCCGCTCGCGCCGTCACGTCCTGCAGCACGCCCGACGCCGGCGCCTCGATCTCGACGGTGACCTTGTCGGTCTCGATCTCGACGATCGGCTCGCCCTTCCTGACCGTGTCGCCGGGGGCCTTGAGCCAGCGCAGGACCTTGCCGGTCTCCTGCGCCAGCTCGAGCGCCGGCATGATGACGCTGGCCGGCATCGCTACGGGCTCACGCCTTCCGGCAGAGCGCCTTCGCGGCCTCGAAGACGGTCTTCTCCGTCGGCACGGTGAGGTCCTCGAGCACCGGCGAGAACGGCACCGGCACGTCCATGGCGCCGATGCGCCGCACCGGCGCGTCGAGGTGATAGAAGGCGCCCTCGGCGATCACCGACGCGATCTCGGCGGTGACGCCGTAGCGCTCGTAGCCCTCGTCCACGACGAGGGCGCGCGAGGTCTTCTTGGCCGACTCGATCAGCGCCGGCTTGTCGAGCGGCCAGGTCGTGCGCGGGTCGATCACCTCGGCGCTGATGCCGGCGTCCTCGAGCAGCTTGGCGGCGCCGAGGGCGACCGTCACCATGCTGCTGGTGGCGACGATGGTGACGTCCGTGCCCACGCGCTTCACCTCCGCCACGCCGAAGGGGATCGTGTAGTCCTCGGCCGGCACCGGGCCCTTTACCCGGTACATCATCTTGTCCTCGAAGATGACCACCGGGCTGTCGTCGCGGATGGCCGTCTTCATGAGCCCCTTGGCCTCGTACGGGCCGGACGGCAGCGCCACCTTGAGGCCGGGGATGTGGCTCACCCAGGCGTGGAGCGACTGGGAATGCTGGGCGGCCGACCGGCGCGTCGCCCCGAGCGTGGTGCGGAAGACGATCGGCACCTTGATCTTGCCGCCCGACATGTAGTGCGCCTTCGCGGCCTGGTTCACCATCTGGTCCATCGTCAGCGTGATGAAGTCGCCGAACATGACGTCCACGATCGGTCGCATGCCGGTCATCGCCGCGCCGACGCCGATGCCGGCGTAGCCGGGCTCGGAGATCGGCGTGTCGATGATGCGCTGCGTCCCGAACTCCTGCACGAGCCCGGTCAGCGTCTTGAAGGGATGCCCGGCCTCCGCCACGTCCTCGCCGATGAGGAACACGCGCGGGTCGCGTCGCATCTCCTCCGCGATTGCTTCCTTGACCGCCTCGCCGTACGTCAGCTCTCGCTCGCCCATGTTCGTCTCCCTGCGAGTCAGCGTGCCCATCATCGACGGGCCCCGAAAGGGTGCAGACAATGTACACCTCGTTGCCATCGGACTGGACCGTTGCAAAGACTTTCGCACAGACGAACTTCCCCCGGTGAAAACTAGGAAGTGAGGGTCACATGTCGTCGTTGGGATTGCGTCGCTTCGAACCTCATGCCGTTGAATTGTTCGTAATTTCCGGAAATGGCATTGAACTTGCGGTTGGGCGATCGCTGACGGTGGAGCGCCCGATAGGCTGAGCGCCGCCGAAGAAGGCCCGCCTCCGGGAAGCGGATAGTTGAAGTGAACCCAACACGGCACAGGGATGGAGGCACATCATGATCAGGACAGGGGTTGTTGCCAGCGTACTGATGGCGATGGTCGCAGTCGGCAGTGCCGAAGCTGGGCCGATTCGGTCCCAAGCGTCCGGCAGCTTTGTCGCCCAAGGGACACCGATCGACACGAACAACGATGGCACGAGCGCTGATCTCTTCATCGTCAGCGGATCGAGCAGCCAGCTCGGCTCCTTCACGAATCAGACCGTCGCCGAATGGGAATTCGGAGCACCCACGACGACCTGTCCGGCGGGCACAATCCTTCAGGGCACACTCGTGCCAGCGGGATCCGCGTTCGTCACCCGAGTCGCAAATGGGGATCTCCTCTTCGGCAGGTTTACCTCGGGTACCAACTGCATCAGTGCGACCGGGATCGCCACCATCAGCGCCGCGGGGAATTTCGCGGGAGGCACGGGACGGTTTGACGACGCGGCGGGCTCGTTCACGGTCGCGGCCACCGCGACGATCTTGGCTGCCGATGCGTCCGGCAACGCGTTCGGCGGCGTCGTCGCTACGACGGAGGGAACACTCAACAAGTAGGCTCCCGGCGTCGAAGACCGATCGCGTCAGAGCAGGGGCGCCGGCGCGCGTGGAATGGTCTCCCACTGCGCCGGGTCGTGGCCGTAGACCAGCGTGGCGCCGGCCCGGTCGCGCAGCGCGCGAAGCGCGGCCAGCGAGTCGCGCATGACGGCCGGGTTCCAGAGGATGTTTGGGAGCACGTCGCGGTCCATGTTCTCCCGCGTGTAGCAGGCGTCGGACGCGCAGACGATATGCGCGTCCTTGCCGGCGCGGACCTGGAGCGACTGGTGTCCCGGGGTGTGCCCGTAGGTCGGCAGCAGGACGACGGCGCCGTCACCGAAGACGTCGTGCTCGCCGTCGAGCATCCGGTAGTCGAGCGGGTGGTCGAAGTCGATGGGGCTCGGGTTGAAGCCGGGGACGAAGCCCGGGCGCCGCGCCGCCTCCAGCTCCGGGCGCTGCACCAGGAAGGTCGCCCGCGGAAAGAACTCGTTGCCTCCGCAGTGATCGAAGTGCAGGTGCGAGTTGGCGACGTAGCGCACGTCGCCGGGCCCGAGCCCGAGCCGGGCGAGCTGGGGAATCACGTCGTCGCCCGCCTGGGACTTGACGGTCAGACGCTTGATCCGTTCGGGCCCGAGGCGCCCCAGCGGATCGACGCGCGCCTGGCAGTGCACACCGGTGTCGAACAGCAGCCGCCCGCGCGGATGCTCCACGAGGAAGCTCAGGACGGGCACGGTCCAGGGCTGGCCCGGCGCCAGGTCGGAGAGCATGCTGGCGCGGTCGAGCTCGATCCGGCCGGTGCAGAGCGCGTACACGTGGATCACGGTGCCCTCGCGTTAGCGGTTCCCGGCGCCTATCCTATCGCAACCGAGCATGACGCCCCCGGCCGCCGACGCGCTCCCGATCTCGCCCGCCCGGAAGTGGGCGATCACCGTCACCGTCATGGTGGTGGCCTTCATGCAGATCCTCGACACCAGCGTCACCAACGTCGTCCTCCCGCACCTGCAGGGCTCGCTGTCGGCGGGGCTCGACGAAGTGTCGTGGGTGATCACCTCCTACCTCGCCGCCAACGCGGTGATCATCCCGGCCACCGCGTGGCTGGCGGGGCTCTTCGGGCGCACGCGCTTCTTCCTGATCTGCACCACGCTGTTCGTGCTCAGCTCGTTCCTCTCCGGCGCCGCCCCCGACCTGACCACGCTGATCGTGGCGCGCATCTTCCAGGGCCTCGGTGGCGGTCCGATCATCCCGCTCTCGCAGGCGATCCTCTGGGAGATCTTCCCCTTCCGCCAGCGCGGCCTCGCGATGGCGGTGTGGGGCGTGGGCTTCATCCTCGGCCCGATCCTGGGGCCCACCGTCGGCGGCTACCTGGCCGACGAGTGGTCGTGGCGCTGGATCTTCTACATCAATCTGCCCGTCGGGATCGTCGGTTTCCTCATGGCCGGCGCCTTCCTGTTCGACCCGCCGGACCAGCGCCGGGCCGCGCGGATCGACTGGTGGGGGCTCGGCCTGATGGTCGCGGGCTTCGGCTGCCTGCAGTTCGTCCTGGACCGCGGCGAGCGGGAGGACTGGTTCGACTCGTCGACGATCGTGGCGCTGACGCTTGCCGCCGTCTGCGCCCTCGCCGGCTTCCTGGTCCGTGAGCTGACGGCCAGCGACCCAATCCTGGACCTCACCGTGTTCGCCGACCGCAACTTCGCCACGGGCGTCACGCTGATGTCGATCGTCGGCTTCGGCATGTTCTCGGGCATCCTGCTGGTCGCCGTCTTCACGCAGAAGCTCCTCGGCTACGACGCGTGGACCTCGGGCCTGGTGCTGGCGCCCGGCGGCCTCGGCAACGTGTTCTCCCTCTTCGCCTCGGGGCTCGTGACGCGCATCGACCAGCGCTTGATGCTGGCGTTCGGATGTCTGCTCAACGCCGCCAGCCTCTACATGATGACGTCGCTCACGCTCGGGATGGACTACTGGGCCCTGGCGCTGCCGCGCTTCATCCAGGGGTTCGCGGTCGGGTTCATCTTCGTGCCGCTCTCCACGCTCACGCTCGCCACGATCCGGCGCGACAAGCTCGTCAACGCCACCGCCGTGTACGGCATGCTGCGTAACCTCGGCGGCAGCGTGGGGATCGCGGTGACCACGACGCTGCTCGCCCAGCGCAGCCAGTTCCACCAGGCCACGCTGGTCAGCCACATCACCGCGTGGGACCCGGCGACGCAGGCCCGTCTGACGCAGTGGGCGAGCCACTTCGCGGCCCTGGGCAGCGACACCTTCACCGCCGAGAACCGGGCGGTGGCGATGCTCTATCGCGAGACGGTGGCGCAGGCCCAGCTCTTGGCCTATACGGACGACTTCTGGCTCCTGGCGGTGATGTTCACCGTGGCGCCCCTGTTCCTGCCGCTGATGCGCCGGATCCGGCTGGAGTGACGGCGCCCGCTCACGCGTAGACGTCCTGGTCCACCTCGTTCGCCTCGGGGTAGGGCGCGGCCAGCGCGTACTGCACGCCGCTCTCGACCTCGGCTTTCACGTCGGTGTGGATGCGCTCGAACACGCTCCCGTCGGCGAGATTTTGCGCCGTGAGCCGCTGAGCCAGGGTCTGGAGCGGATCGTGCTCCGTCATCCACTCCCGCTCTTCCTCCTTCGTGCGGTACTCACGGTTGACGTCGCCGACGTGATGACCGTAATAGCGGTAGGTCTTGCACTCGAGGAACGCCGGCCCCTCGCCGCGGCGCGCGCGCTCGACCAGCTTGCGCATCGCCGCGTGGACCAGCTGGACGTCCTGGCCGTCGACGCTCTCGGCTTGGATGCCAAAGGCTCGGGCGCGCGCCAGGATCTCGCCGGCGATGGTCTCGCCGCAGGGCGTGTACTCGCCGTAGAGGTTGTTCTCGCAGACGTAGACGACGGGGAGCTTCCAGAGCGCGGCCATGTTCATCGTCTCGTAGAGCAGGCCCTGGCCCAGGGCGCCGTCGCCGAAGAAGCACACGGCGACCTGGCTGCTGCCGCGCATCTTGGCCGAGAGTGCCGCGCCGGTGGCGATACCGGCCGAGCCGCCCACGATGGCGTTGGCGCCGAGGTTGCCCGTGTCCTGATCCGCGATGTGCATCGAGCCGCCCTTGCCGCGGCAGTAGCCCGCCTCCTTGCCGAGCAGCTCGGCGAACATGCGGTTGACCGACGCGCCCTTGGCCAGGCAGTGGCCGTGGCCGCGATGCGTGCTCGTGATGAAGTCGTCGCGGCGCAGGGCCTCGCAGACGCCGACCGCCACGGCCTCCTCGCCTATATAAAGGTGGGCCAGGCCCGGCATCTTGGCGCCCTTGTAGAGCTCGTTCACCTGCTCCTCGAAGGCGCGGATCTTCGCCATCTGGCGGTACATGTGAAGGTGCTGCTCCAGCTCCATCCGCGGCTCGATCGCCTGGGTCGTCATCGGCCTGTCCTCCGCGCCTGTTCTACCGCGTTCGGTCCCGGCAGGGCAA
>Ga0209474_10005348_pt1 | contig 10945 bp, 7 predicted proteins | sample GraSoiAngelo_145_FD_185902 | JGI IMG/M metagenome (GOLD analysis project Ga0209474, IMG submission 185902) | Grasslands soil microbial communities from the Angelo Coastal Reserve, California, USA - 14_1009_05_20cm (SPAdes) (version 2) | ecosystem: Environmental > Terrestrial > Soil > Grasslands ... | reverse complement strand
GCGCCGAGGCCGAGTCGATCGCCGTCGAGTCGATGGCCGTGATCGCCGAGTTGGGCGTGATGCCCGCGGCGGCGGCCGGCGACCCGGCCTGGACGGTGCGAACCAGGGCTCCGGAGGTGACGCCCAGGCCGAGCTGGGCCGCGGTCTCCGGGTCGAGAGTCTCCACGCCGACGCCCAGGTGGCCGACCGGCCCGATCAGCACCCCGCCGCCAGCCTGCCCGGCCAGGATCTGGTTGGCGATACGCACCGCGGTGTTGGAGGGGATCGCGTAAGCCACGCTCGACGTGGTGGTCCGGAAGCTGGTCGCCTCGCCCGCGGTGATGATGCCGACGACCTGGCCGGCCGCGTTGACGAGGGCGCCGCCCGAGTCGCCGGGGCTGATCTCGGCGTCCGACTGGATCATGCCGTTCAGGGTTTCGGAGTTGGAGCCGTTCTCGCTGGCGGTGATGGTCTGGTCGAGGGCGGTGATGAAGCCCTCCGTGACCCGAGGCACGCCGCCAAGCCCAAGCGCGTTGCCGATCGCAATCACGCTGTCGCCGATCTTGAGGCTGGACGAGTTCGCCAGCTTGACGGTCGGCAGGCCAGACACGTTTTCGACGTGGATCACGGCGAGGTCGTCGGAGGGATCGACTCCCACGACCGTGGCGGGATAGGTGCCGCTGCGCCCCTGGATCGTGACCCGGATGTTGATGGAGCCGTCGACCACGTGGTTGTTGGTGAGGACGTCGCCGGTCGAGTCGAGAATCAGGCCGCTGCCGGCCGCCTGCTCGTTGGCGCTGGCCGTCTGGATGGTGGTATTGACGTCGACCACGGCCGGGCTGACCTTCGCCGCCGCCGAGGCGGCGTTCGCCGAGCCGCCCTGCGCCGGGCTGACGGTCTGAATCGGCCCCTGGGCGACGGGATGGCTGTTGATGATGCGCGCGAGGTTCCAGCCGACGCCGATCCCGCCGCCCGTCGCGAGCACGATCGCGGCGACGATGGCGACCGCAAGTCCGCTGCCGAGGCCACGGCGGTGCACAGGGCCCGCCGGGACCGCCTGCGCCGGGGGCGTCGGGAAGAGCTGGTACTGGGTTTCGGGGTTTGGGTCTTCGGGTCGGCCGGCTTCCACTTCTGACATGGTCCCAGAGTGCCGCCGCCGGCTGTGAGAAATGTCAGGAGATGCTTAGAGTTTGCTCAGAAGTCCGCGATCAGTTCCGGAGCCGGCACTCGGACCCCTCGTCGTCGAGCCAGGCGTCCGGGGGCCGGCACCCGACAGACTTTCTCGGTTCAGCGCGCCGCCTGGACTCTTGCGGCTCCGCCGCCACCCGTCAGGCGGGCGGCGATCACGACCGGGATGATCGTGACCAGGATCACGAACGACACCACTACGTTGACCTCAGGCAGCCGCTGGCCGAGGCGGATGGCCCCGAAGATCCACAGGGGGAGCGTATTCTGCGCGCCCGCGGTGAACGTCGTGACGATCACCTCGTCGAATGAAAGCGCGAAGGCCAGCATCCCGCCCGCGACGACAGCGGTGGAGATGAGCGGGAGGGTGATATCGCGGAACGTCTGGAAGCCGTTGGCGCCCAGATCCATGGCCGCTTCGATCAGCGAGCCCTGCGTCCTGCGCAGCCTGGCGAGCACGTTGTTGTAGACCACGACGATGCAGAAGGTGGCGTGCCCGATCACGATCGTCCAGATCGAGAGGTCGACGCTGTTGAAGTTGTAAAAGCTCCGCAGCGACATCCCCGTGATAATCCCCGGCAGCGCGAGCGGAAGCACGAACAGGAGGCTCACCGCATCGCGGCCGAAAAAGGTAAGTCGGTGAATCGCGAAGGCCGCGCATGAGCCGAGCACCAGGGCGATCGCAGTCGCCCCGAGGCCGGCCTGAATCGAAAGCACGAGCGCGGTCCGCACCTCGGGGTCGTTCCACGTCGCGCTGAACCACTTCAGCGTCAGGCCCCGTATCGGCCAGCTCTCGATGTTCGAGGTGTTGAACGCGTAATAGAAGATCAGAAGGATCGGGATGAAAAGGAACAGCAGGATGAGCACGGTCCAGGCTCGCAGCGCCATGCGCGTCCAGAAGCCTTCCATTCAGAGGGCCTCGAACGCCCCGAGGCGCCTCGCCGCCAGCAGGTAGACGGCCATGATCGCCACCGGGATGGTCGCGAGGGCGGCGGCGAAGGGCACGTTGTTGGCAATGCCCACGTTGGTGTACACGACGTTGCCGATGAAGCTCGAGCCCGCTCCGCCCACGAGGATCGGCGTGATGTAGTCGCCGAGCGTGAGGGAAAAGGTGAAGATCGAACCGGCGGCCACGCCGGGAAGGGCGAGCGGCAGGACGACGTCGCGCACCGTCCGCCAGCGGCGGGCACCGAGATCGGCCGCGGCCTCTAGCAACGAGTCAGGGACCCGCTCGAGCGCGGCGTAACAGGGAATGATCATGAACGGCAGCCAGATGTAGGAGAAGACGACCCACATCGCCACGTTCGTGTAGCCGATGTTGGCCGGCGGCAGGCCGATTGACTGCAGGCTCCAGTTGAGGACGCCGCTGTGGTTGAGGATCAGGATCCACGCGTACACGCGCGCCAGGTAGGAGGCCCACAACGGCAGCAGCACGGCCGCGAACAGGATCGTCTGCACCCTGCGCGTGGCCACCCGCGCCATGTAGTAGGCGAATGGAAAGGCAATCACGGCGTCGGTGATCGTCACCAGCGCGGCGAGGATCACCGTCCGGCCGATGATCAACCGGTACGCCGGGTCGGTGAGGATGATCCGGAAGTTGTCGAGGTTCCAGACCTGGATGATCTTGGTCGTGAACGTGTCGATGGTCCAGAAGGCGGTGATCAGGAGCAGGACCAGCGCCGCCAGGTAGATCAGCACGAACCATGCCAGCGGCGGCACCAGGAGGAGCGCGGGGCGCAGCCAGGGCACCCGCCACAGCAGGGATTGAAAAGGGAAGGCCCCCCCGCTCTTCCGGCGGGGCCTTCCAAGAGTTTCGACGGTCATCGAGCTATGCGGTGATCGAGGTCCAGGCGGTCACCCACTGCGCATACGGGATGCAGCTCTGGCTGCCGTCAGGACACGTCGCGATCGGGGTCTTCCAGAACTTGATGGTCTGGAAGTAGGAGCCCGGCGCGTCCGCGTGGTACTGGGCACATGAGCCCGCCTGCAGCGATTCCATCTCGGCACATGCCTTTGTGTTCACGGGCGTCTCGCCGAAGGAGATGGCCTGCTGCGCCTGAACATGCGCCGTGCTGACGTACTTGGTCCAGAGGTACGCACAGTTCGGGTGTGGCGCCTTGGTGGCGAGCATCCACGTGTCGCCCCATCCGGTCGCGCCCTCGGACGGGATCGTGTCCGCGACCTGGACCTTGCCGTCCGCCTGGAGCGTGTTGGTCTGGTACGGCCAGGCGGCGCCGACCATGGCGTCGCCGTTCTCGAAGAGGCTGATCTCGTCGGACGCCAGGTCCCAGTACTTCTTCACCAGCGGCCTCTGCTGCTTGAGCAGAGCGACCGTGGCGTCGAACTGCTTCTGCGTCAGCTCGTACGGGTCGGTGATCTTCAGGCTCGGGTCCTTCTTGCTGAGGTAGAGCGCGGCGTCGGCGATCTGGATCGGGTTGTTGGGCACCGTGACGAGGCCCTTGTACTGGGGGTCGTACAGCACGCTCCAGCTGGTCGGGGCGGTGGTGAACTTGGCCTTGTTGTACAGCAGGGTGTTCGGCCCCCACTGCAGCGAGATGCCGTAATGGGTGCCGTTGATCGTGTTGTACGGGGGCGTCTGGAAGTAGGTCTGGAAGTTCTTGAAGTCGGGGACGAGGTCTGGGTTCATCGGCTTGACGTCGCCGCCGTAGATGAGGCGCAGGTCCGCGTCACCCGATGCGGACACCATGTCCCACTGCCCTCCGCCGCCGCCGGCCATCAATGTCACCATCTCGTCCGAGGAGCCGGCGTACTTGGCATTCACCGTGCAGCCGGTGTCCTTCTGGAACTGATCCTTCCATGAGGGGTCGACATACCCCTCCCAGGCGATCAGGTTCAAGGCGCCTTCGCCCGTGCCGATGGTGGTCTGCGGCTTCATGTTGGCCGTGGGCGGCTGTTGGGTCGTCACGCCCGCCGTGGTCGTCGAGCCGCAGGCCGTCACGACCATGAGGGCGGCCGCCGCGGTCGTGGCCAGTCGCAGCCAGTGCACAGGTTTCGCGTCTAGTCCTTTCATGTCTCCTGCTCTCCCGTCTTCGCTCGAGCCAGGACGTAGGTGTGATCAGGCGCCCACGCGACACTTACGCGCCGGCCTTCATAGCTCTGGGCATGGCCCGGGGCGTCCATATTCTGGCGTACGGCGACGAGTAACTCCCCGTGGTCGAGGCGGACGGCGTACCGGCTGGTCATGCCCACGTAGATCACCTGCTCCACGACGCCGGCCTCCACCGACGCTGCGGCCTCCGCCTTCTCGCCCGGCTCGAGCAGGCGCAGCTTCTCAGGGCGGATCACGAAGCGGACGCCGTCCCGCTCGAGCACGTTCGAGATGCCGATGAAGCCGGCCACGAACTCCGTGGCGGGACGCTCGTAGACCTCCACCGGCGGGCCGATCTGCTGGATCTGACCATTGGCCATGACCGCCATGCGATCGCTCATGGTCAGGGCCTCTTCCTGGTCGTGCGTGACGTAGACGAAGGTGATGCCGACCTCCTTCTGGATTCGCTTCAGCTCCAGCTGCATCTCCTGCCTCAGCTTCAGGTCGAGCGCGCCCAGGGGCTCGTCGAGCAGCAGGACCTCGGGCTCGTTGATGACCGCGCGGGCCAGCGCGACTCGCTGCCGCTGGCCTCCCGAGAGCTGGTTCGGTCGCCGGCCTTCGAGGCCGAGGAGCCGCACCATCCGCAGCGCGCGCTGCACACGCTCGCGCCGCTCCGCGCGCGGGACGCCCTTTACGCGCAGGCCGTAGCCGATGTTGTCGCCCACGGTCATGTGGGGAAAAAGGGCGTAGTCCTGGAAGACCGTGTTGGTCTCGCGCGCGTAGGGCGGGACAGAGGTGACGTCGCGGCCGCCGAGCTCGATGCGGCCGGCGTCGGCGCGCTCGAATCCGGCGATCAGCCGAAGCAGCGTCGTCTTGCCCGAGCCCGATGGGCCCAGCAGCGTGAAGAACTCGCCCTCGCCGACCTCGAGGTCGATGCCGTCGACGGCGATCACCGGGCCGTAGTTCTTGCGGATGCCCTGAAGCCGCAGGGCGGGAACAGGTTGAGCCGGCTCCGTCAATCCAAGGAGGCCATGACGTGCTTGATCTGCGTGTACTCCTCGAGCGAGTAGATCGACATGTCCTTTCCGTAGCCGCTCTGCTTGTAGCCGCCGTGGGGCATCTCGTTGACGAGGGGGATGTGTGTGTTGATCCACACGGTGCCGAACTGCAGGCGGCGCGCCATGCGCAGCGCCCTGCCGACGTCGCGCGTCCAGACCGAGGCCGCGAGCCCGTAGTCGACGCTGTTGGCCCAGGCGAGCGCCTGCTCCTCGTCACTGAAACGCTGGACGGTGACGACCGGGCCGAAGACCTCTTTCCTGACGATCTCAGAGTCCGGGCTTTTCGGCGCCACGACCGTCGGCTCGTACCACGAGCCGGCCTTCTTGATCCGCGCGCCGCCGGTCAGCACCTCGGCGCCTTCCTTGCGCGCGCGGTCGACGAAGCCGCTGACGCGCTCGAGCTGCTCCTCTGAGACCAGGGGCCCCATCTCCGTGCCGTCCGCGAGCGGGTCGCCCACCTTGAGGCCTTTGATCGCCGGGACGAGATCGGCCAGCAGCCGCTCTTCGATCTGCGGACCCGCGATCACTCGCGTCGCCGCGGTGCAGTCCTGGCCGGCGTTGAAGAAGCCGCCGATCTTGATCCACTCGACCACCTTCTCCAGGTCCGCGTCGTCGAACACGACTACGGGCGCCTTGCCTCCCAGCTCGAGGTGAACGCGCTTCAGGGTCGAGGCCGCGGCGCGCGCGACCTCCTTGCCCGTGGCCACGTCGCCGGTCAACGAGACCATCGCGACGCCGGGATGCCTCACCAGGCCCGCGCCGACAGGCTCGCCGTCGCCGGTGATCACGTTGAGCACGCCCTCCGGCAGGATGTCGGCGGCCAGCTCAGCGAAGCGGAGGGCGGTGAGCGGCGTCCATTCCGACGGTTTGAGGATGACGGTGTTGCCGGCGGCCAGCGCCGGGCCCAGCTTCCAGGCGGCCATCATCAGCGGGTAGTTCCAGGGCGCGATCGAGCCGACCACGCCGAGCGACTCGCGGCGGATGAAGCTGGTGAAACCCTTCATGTATTCGCCGGCCGCTCGGCCTTCGAGAGCGCGTGCGGCACCGGCAAAGAAGCGGAAGCAGTCCACGATCGGGGGGATCTCCTCCGAGATCGTGGTCGCCAGGGGCTTGCCCACGTTGTCGGACTCGATTCGCGCGAGCTCCTCGCCATGAGCCTCGATGGCGTCGGCGAGCTTGAGAAGGTGCTCGCTACGCTCGCGCGGCGTGCTGTCGAGCCAGACCTCGTCGTAGGCCTTGCGTGCAGCCTTGACGGCGCGGTCGACGTCCTCGGCGGTGCCCTTGGGCACGGTGGCGATGGGCTCGCCGGTGGCGGGGTTCTTGACCTCCTGGACCTCGCCGCCGGTGCTGTCGACCCAGCGGCCGCCGATGAACATCTGGTGGCGCTTCGTGGCGGTCTTCATTGGGTTCTCCTTCTTCAGAGAGGAACGGTCGCGGCGATTTCCGCGAGGGCGGAGCCCAGCAGGTCGAGGCCCTCGTCGAGCTGCCCGTCCGGGATGGTGAGCGGCATCAGGGTGCGGATCACGTTGTGGTGCACGCCGGAGCGAAGAAGGATGAGGCCATTGTCGCGGGCGAGCGCCAGCATGCGCGCGGTCTCGGTGTCGGCCGGCTCCTTGGTCTTGCGGTCGCGCACCAGCTCCATGCCGGCCATTGCGCCCATGACGCGCACGTCGCCGACGATGTCGTGCTCCGCCTGCCAGCTGCGCATCCGCTCCTCGACGACCGAGCCGATGCGGGCCGCGCGCTCGGGTAGGCGCTCGTCGCGCATCACGTCGAGGACCGCGAGCCCGGCCGCGCACGCGATGGGATTGCCGCCGTAGGTGCCGCCGAGCCCGCCGGGCGTGGGCGCATCCATCACGTCCGCCCGGCCGACGACGCCGGAGAGCGGGAAGCCCGCGGCGAGGCTCTTGGCCACGGTGATCAGGTCGGGTTTGACGCCCGAGTGCTCGATGGCGAAGAACTTGCCGGTGCGGCCGAACCCGCTCTGGATCTCGTCCGCGATCAGCAGGATGCCGTGCTTCTCGGTGAGCGCACGAAGCCCCTGCAGGAACTCGCGCGGGGCGGGCACGAAACCGCCCTCGCCGAGGACCGGCTCGATGATGACGGCGGCCACACGCTGCGGCGAAACGTCGGATTCGAGCAGCTCTTCCAGGGACGCAAGCGCGCGCTCGCTGCTCCAGCCGCGGTACTCGTAGGGGAACGGCGCCTGGTAGACCTCGGCCGCATACGGGCCGAAGTTCTGCTTGTAGGGCTGGACCGAGCCGGTGAGGCTGAGAGCAAGCAGGGTGCGGCCGTGGAAGCCGCCGCGGAAGCTGATCACGGCCGGCCGGCCGGTGAACGCGCGGGCGATCTTGACGGCGTTTTCCACGGCCTCGGCGCCCGTGCTGAAAAAGATCGCCTTGTTCGGACCATCCCCGGGGGCCAGCTCGCTGAGGCGCTGCGCCAGGCGCAGGTATGACTCGTACATCACGACCTGGAACGAGGTGTGCGTGACGCGCTCGAGCTGGCTGCGCACCGCTTCCATGACGCGCGGGTGGTTGTGGCCGACGTTCATGACGCCGATGCCCCCGACAAAGTCGATGTAGCGGCGGCCGTCCGCGTCCCACAGCTCGGAGCCCTGCGCATGGTCGACGACGACCGGGTGTGCGGTCGTGATCCCGCGCGGGACGTAGCGCTCGCGCAGCGCCTTCAGCTCGTCCGAGCCGTCGCCCTTCCCCAAGGTCTTGTCATTCTAAGATCCGGCCAGAATGGATCCGTCCGGCGCCGTCGAGCGTCTGTGGCCTGGCCGCCGTGCCACCGTCACCGCGCTCTCCGGCGGCATCACCAACCACAACTTCCGGGTCGACGTCGACGGCGCGTCCTTCGTGCTCCGGATGGGCGGCGCCGACACGCACCTGCTGGGCATCGACCGGCAGGTCGAACGCGGCGCCAGCGCGCGGGCGGCCGAGGTCGGCGTGGGGCCCGCGGTCGAGCGGTTCGTCGAACCCGAGGGATGGCTCGTGACGCGCTTCATCGATGGCCGGCCGATCGCGGTCGAAGAGATGCGCGAGCCCCAGACCATCCGGCGCGTGGCCTCCGCGGTGCGCAGGTTTCACGGGGCGAAACCGATCGCTGGGCGGTTCGACGCCCACGCGGTCGTCGAGGAGTACCGGCGCGAGGCCGCCGAGCGCGGGGTCGAGATCCCGCAGGCCTATGCGACCGCACACGAGACCTCGGAGCGAATCCGCGCGACGCGCGGACCGCAGGCGCTGGTGCCGTGTCACAACGACCTGCTGAACGCCAATTTCCTGGACGACGGCGACATCCGGATCGTCGACTGGGAGTACGCGGGCATGGGCGACCGGTTCTTCGACCTCGCGAACCTGTCTGTGAACCATGAGTTCGGCGAGAGCGAGGACCGCGTGCTCCTCGAGGCCTACCTCGGCGAGGCGACCGAGGGCACGCTGCGGGACCTAGGCCAGATGAAGTTCATGTCCGACTTCCGGGAGGCGATGTGGGGCGTCCTGCAGAGCGGAATCTCAGAGCTGGACTTCGACTTCAGTGCCTATGCCGAGAAACACTTCAAGCGCATGCACGCCTGGGTCGTCTGATTCAATCCGAGAGCCGGCCCTCGGACCCCAGTTTTCGCAAGCTGGACTCCGGGAGCCGGCACTCGACAGAAAATCAGCCCCGGATGCGCGCGCCCTTCGGGTCGTACAGCGGTTCGTCCGAGACTCTCCCCGGCACCCACGAGCCGAAGATCTCCACCTCCACCGCCTCGCCGGTGATGACCGACGCCGGCACGAACGCGTACGCGATCGACCGGCCGACCGAGTAGCCGTAGCCGCCACTGGTCACTCGTCCCGTGATCCGCCCGCCGATCCGCACCGGCTCCGAGCCCAGCGCCACCGAGTGCGGCTCGTCCAGCACCAGGCATGCCAGCCGCGTGTCGGCCGGCGCCTCGCGCTTCCCGACCAGCGCCTGGCGGCCGATGAACTCGCCCTTGTCCAGCTTCACGCAAAAGCCCAGGCCCGCCTGGTACGGGTCGACCTCGGGTCCGATGTCCGACCCCCACACGCGGTAGCCCTTCTCCAGGCGCAGGGAATCGACCGCCTTGTAGCCGCCCGCGACGAGCCCGAGAGGAGCGCCGGCCTCCCAGAGCGTGTCCCAAAGGCGCAGGCCGAACTCGGCCGGGCAGTACAGCTCCCATCCGAGCTCGCCGACGTAGGTGACCCGCAAGGCTAGGCAAGGCACCGAGCCCACGGGAAGCTCGCGCGCGGTCATGTATGGAAAGCTCGCGTCGGACGCGTCCACCGGCGTGAGCCGAGACAGGATCTCGCGGGCCGACGGCCCCCAGAGCCCGATGCACGCATACGCCGAGGTCACGTCCTCGACCTCCACCGAGCCGTCGCGCGGTGCGTGCTCCTGGATCCAGGACAGGTCGTGGCGGCCGAACGCGGTGCCCGTGACGATGCGAAAACGTCTGTCGCCGAGCCGGGTGACCGTGAAGTCGCACTCGATGCCGCCGTCATGGTTCAGCATCTGCGTGTAGGTGAGCCGCCCGACCCCGCGCGCCACCTGGTTGTCGCACAGCTGCTCCAGGAATGCGGCGGCGCCGCCTCCGCGGACCTCGATCTTCGCGAACGACGTGAAGTCGAACACAGCCGCGCTCTCCCGACATGCCCGGTGCTCCGCCTCGATGGCGGGCGACCACAGGCGGCCCGCCCAGCCACGCGGCCGCAGCGACTCGTCCCCTCGCGCGGCGTTGGGCTCGAACCAGTTCGCGCGCTCCCAGCCTGACTTCTCGCCGAACGCAGCGCCCAGCTCTTTCAGCCTTGGGTAGGCGGGAGAGACCCTGAGCGGCCGGCCGGCGCTGCGCTCGTGGCCCGGGTACTTGACGTCGTAGTAGGTCGAGTACACCTCGCGAGTCCGCGCCAGCGTGTACTCGCGGCTGACGTAGTGGCGGCCGAAGCGGCGCGAGTCCATCTCCCATGCGTCGAGGTCCGGCCGGCCGTCGACGATCCATTCGGCGACGAGCCTGCCCATGCCTCCCGCCCCCGCGAGCCCGTGGGCGCAGAAGCCGGCCGCCACCCAGAAGCCGCGCACCTCGGACGGCCCCAGGATGAACTCGCCGTCCGGCGTGAAGGCCTCCGGCCCGTTGACCAGCTTCACCACCTGCGCGTCCCGGATCGAAGGCACTCGCACGATCGCGTTCTGCATCAGGGGCTCGAAGCGATCCCAGTCCTCCTCGAGCAGCTTGCCGTTGAAGTCGGCGGGAATCCCATCCATGCCCCACGGCGCGGGGTCGCGCTCGTAACCGCCCATGACGAGGCCGCCAGACTCCGGCCGGAAGTACACGAGCAAAGACGGGTCGCGCATGGTCGGCATGTCGAGGCGCAGGCCGGCCGGCTTGGTGATGAGGTATTCGTGCGCCATGGGGATCAGCGGGACGTTGACGCCGGCCAGGCGGCCGATCTCGGCCGCGAACATTCCGCCCGCGTTGACCACGAGCTCCGTCTCGATCCGGCCTCGATCCGTGACCACGCCGCGCACCGCGCCGGCTTCGACGTCGATCGCGGTGACCCGCGTGTCCTCGCAGATCTCCGCCCCGCGCCGCCGGGCGCCCTCGACCAGCGCGAAGGTCAGCTGGCTTGGATCGATGTAGCCGTCGGTGGGGAGATAGGCGGCGCCGACC
>Ga0209474_10005347_pt1 | contig 10949 bp, 10 predicted proteins | sample GraSoiAngelo_145_FD_185902 | JGI IMG/M metagenome (GOLD analysis project Ga0209474, IMG submission 185902) | Grasslands soil microbial communities from the Angelo Coastal Reserve, California, USA - 14_1009_05_20cm (SPAdes) (version 2) | ecosystem: Environmental > Terrestrial > Soil > Grasslands... | reverse complement strand
ACCCGCATCGATGTTCCGCTTAGCTCTTATGCGACATGGTTGAAGGCGCTGCCGCCGAATTTGCAGAGCGACATTGAGAATACATGGGGCGCACCCTCCGCCGACCCGTCCGTTGAAGACAATTCCTTCACGTTCCCCGTGCTGAAGGTGGGAAAGCTCTGGATTTTCCTGCAACCCGAGCGCGGATCGACTTGTGATCGCAAGGCCGGCTATCACGACACGTCGGTTCCACCGCGCCACGCCTACGTTGCGCTCTATGCCTGGTTGCGAGAAGAGGCGCAGATCGACGCCCTGGTTCATCTCGGCACCCACGGCACGCTGGAGTGGCTGCCCGGCAAGGCGCTCGCACTTTCCGCCGAGTGCTGGCCCGAGGCCGTGACGGGACCGCTGCCGGTCATCTATCCGTTCATCGTCAACAATCCGGGCGAGGCGGTGCACGCGAAGCGCCGGCTGAGTGCCGTCACCATTGGTCATCTCACGCCGCCATTGAGCGCGGCGGGGCTGCATGGTGCGATGGCCGAACTGGAGTGTCTGGTCGAGGAATATGCCGATGCCGAAGGCCTTGATCGGCGCCGGCTCGACTTGCTGGAAGGCGCGATCATCGACAATGCCTGGGCATCTGGCCTCGCTGCCGAGTGCAACATCGCAAGAGATGAGCCGGCAAGGGATGCTATCATAAAGCTCGATGCGCATCTGTGCGACATCAAGGAACTCAGCATCCGCGACCGGCTGCATGTGTTCGCTCGCGCCCCCGAAACCGACGTGCAGTCATCGCTGGTGGAAGCGATCATTGCGGCGAGTGGGACTTCGGTAACGGGTGGGCAACGCGAACGGGTCGAAGCATCCGTCCGCGATAGCGCTTCGCACGAGGCGAGGGCGCTTCTGGCAGCACTCGACGGGCGCCGCGTGAGCCCGGGTCCATCAGGCGCTCCAAGCCGAGGCAGGGCGGATGTCCTGCCCACGGGAAGAAATTTGACGACGATCGATCCACGATCGATTCCGACGCGGACGGCCACCACGATCGGTCTAAGGGCCGCCGATGAGGTGGTGCGTCGCTACTTGCAAGATCATGGCGATTATCCACGCGCGCTTGTGATCGATCTCTGGGCCTCGGCATCGCTCCGTACCGGCGGCGATGATCTGGCGCAGGCGCTGGGTTATCTCGGCGCGCGGCCCATTTGGGAGACGTCGTCAAACCGGGTCACCGGGGTTGAAGTCTTGCCGCTTGCAAAGCTTCAGCGACCGCGCATCGATGTGACGCTGCGGATATCCGGTCTATTCAGGGATATTTTCGAATCCCAGATCGCGCTTCTCGATATGGCGATCCGCAAGGTCGCTTCCCTCGACGAGGATGACGCCGATAACCCGATCGCCTGTGCGCGACGGCGGGGCGACGGTCTTGCCCGCGTGTTCGGCGGCGCGCCTGGCAGCTATGGCGCGGGAACCGCGACCCTCACGCTCGACGGCGATTGGCGAACGCGTGAAGATCTTGGCGAAGCCTACCTCTCCGCGGTGACCCACGCTTACGGCGGCCCGGAGGCCGTCGCGCCGGCCGGAGATGGTTTTCGGGCTCGGGTGTCCGCGGCCGATGCTCTGGTCCATCCGCAAGACGACCGCGAGCGAGACATGCTCGATGGCGACGGCGTTGCCGATTTCGCCGGCGGTTTTGCGGCGGCTGCGGCTTTGCTCGGCAATGATGTGGAACTCTACCACCTCGACACAAGCGAGCCGTCGACGCCGAAGGCGCGCACGACCGGCGAGGAGGTTGCGCGCGTGGTGCGCGGACGGTTGACTAATCCGCGCTGGATTGCGGGTATGCTTGGTCACGGTCATCGCGGCGTTGCCGAAATCGCCCAGGGCGTCGATGCGCTTTACGCCTTCGCGGCGACAACCCGCGTGGTGCCAAATCATCTGTTCGATATCACGCACGATGCCCTCATTGCGGACGAACCGATTTTGGCGAAGATGATCGCAAATAACCCGGCCGCCGCGGCGGCTATCGCTTCGCGGCTCCGTGATGCGATGGCGCGCGGGCTTTGGGTTGCGCGGCGCAATGCCGTTGCCGCTGAGCTCGATCGCGCCATCGCGAACTCGCAAGGCAATCGCGATCGCTCAATGGAGACTGCAAAGTGAATCGTGCGCCGACATTCGAGGTAAAGGGCTGGTGCCCCGGCGCTTTGCGGCCGATGCTAAGCGGTGATGGACTTATCGTGCGGGTGCGTCCGCGATGCGGAAAGTTCACCCTGGACGAACTGGTCGTGCTCGCTGAGGCGGCTTGCCGTTTCGGCAACGGCCATATCGACGTGACGCGGCGTGCCAATCTGCAAATCCGCGGCGTCAGCGAAGGGACGCTGCCGGAACTGCACGACGTGATCGCAAACCTGGGGATTCTCGACCCCACGCCAGAAGCGGAGGCAGTACGCAACCTCATGATCAGCCCGCTCGCGGGAATCGATCCGAACGAGGCGCTTGACGTCGGTGGAATCGGTCGGGAGATCGCGCGAAGGCTTGCATCCGAACGCAGGCTTTGGTCGCTGCCGTCCAAATTTAGTTTCATTGTCGATAATGGCGGGACCTTGACGCTGGCGGATGAGCGGGCCGACATTCGTCTTGCGGCTATTCACAATGGCACCGACCCTGTGGTCGCGATCGGTCTCGACACGCAAGTCGGGGTCGACTGGCTCGGGTCGATGTCCCCTGTGACCGCCGCGGCGGTTGCCATAGAAACCGCGTGCGCCTTTCTCGAAGCCGCGCCCAATGGGACTCGGCAACGCATGCGCGACCTCTCCGCCGATGGCCTTGCGTTCCTTCGATCAAGAATGAGACCGCGGCTTGATCGGTTGACGCTTGGTCCGCAAAAGCTCAATGGGCCATCGGATCGGCGCGTTGGCCTGCTTGAATTGGGTTCGGCGCGGTTCGCCGTGGGTATCGCGGCTCCCTTCGGCCGCGTCGAGACGGATCAGCTTCGAAAACTTGCCGGCGAGATGGCAGCGTTCGGTGTCAAGGAAATCAGGCTGTCGCCCTGGCGCATTCTGTACGCAGAGGTCCCCGGCGCATCGGCAGCACGATCGATTCTCAACGTCGCCGCCGGCTGCGGTCTCATTGCCGATCCCAGCGATCCGCTGCTTAGGATCGAGGCCTGTCCGGGTGCGCCGGCCTGCCGGTCGACGAGCCTTGACACCCGCGGCGATGCGCGCCGGCTTGCGGCATTGTTGCCGCGGTTCGGCTTTGACGGCACCGTTCACATTTCCGGTTGTGCCAAGGGCTGCGCAAAATCCGCCGCGGCCGATCTCGTGCTGGTGGGTGCCGAAGGCAAATATGGGATCGTTCGCAACGGAACCGCGTGGGATCGTCCTGCAACCTGCGCTTCGTTCGCCGAGCTCACCGCTGATACCGGCCTCATCTTCGCTTTGGTCGGAGCGCGCCGTCATGGGTGAATCGCACAGCTATATTCGCGATGGAGCCGAGATCTACCGCAACTCGTTTGCGATCATCCGTGCCGAGGCTGACCTCTCTCGCTTCGCGGAAATCGAAGAAAAGATAGCGGTGAGGATCATTCATGCCTGCGGCATGACCAATATCGTCGGTGATATCGAGATGTCCCCGACATTCGCCACCGGCGCCCGCGCGGCATTGTTGCGGGGCGCACCGGTCCTGTGTGATGCGAAGATGGTCGCGCACGGTATCACCCGTAGCAGGCTGCCCAAGGGCAACAATGTCGTTTGCACGCTCGACGATCCCGCTGTTGCGCGGCTTGCTGCTGAAGCCGGGAACACGCGCTCGGCGACGGCGCTGGAGCTGTGGCGGCCTCATCTCGAAGGCGCCATCGTCGCCATTGGCAATGCGCCGACGTCGCTGTTTCGGCTGCTTGAAATGCTCGACCAGGGCGCGCCGCTTCCCGCCGCCATCATCGGCGTTCCCGTCGGCTTCGTGGGCGCGGCCGAATCCAAAGAAGCGCTTCGCTCGCAGAGGCGCGTACCGTTTCTGGTCGTGCGCGGCCGCAGGGGCGGCAGCGCGATGGCCGTTGCGGCGATCAACGCGCTGGCGAGTGACCGCGAATGACAGCTTTTGACGCGATCGCGGGAACGGCCCGCGCGGGAACCCTCTACGGCATCGGTGTTGGACCGGGCGACGTCCGCTATCTGACGCTGCGAGCGGCAGCGCTGGTCCGAGATGTCGACGTCCTGGCATTTTTCGCCAAGCGAGGGCTTCAGGGCAATGCGCGAGGTACCGTCGATCCCTTGTTGGCGCCGGGGCGAACCGAGCTTCGGCTCGAATATCCCGTCACCGACGAGATCCCGCCCGAACATCCTTCATATCAAAAACAGCTCGCCCACTTTTATGAAGAAGGCGTCGCGGCGCTTGCGGAGCTGCTTCGGCAAGGCAAATCCGTCGGGCTTCTCGCCGAAGGTGACCCGTTCTTTTATGGCTCCTTCATGCACATGTGGCGCCGGCTTAACGGCGATTTTCCAATTGAAATCGTTCCCGGCGTCACCGGCATGTCGGGCTGCTGGACACGCGCCAATGCGCCCATCACCTGGGGCAACGACATCCTTTCGGTAATGCCGGGAACCCTTGGCGAGGAGCTACTGACGCGCCGTCTCGCGGAGACCGATGCCGCCGTCATCATGAAGGTCGGCAAGAATCTCGCCAAGGTCCGCCGCGCCGTCGAGGCGGCCGGACTGCTCTCGCGGGCCGTCTATGTTGCGCGCGGCACGATGCAAGGCGAGCAGATCATGCCCCTGTCCGAATGTCCCGACGACAGAGGCCCTTACTTCTCGATGGTGCTGATTCCGGGGCAGGGGAGACGGCTGTGAGCGGCTCGCTCGCCATTGTCGGTCTTGGTCCGGGACCGTCAGATCTTTTGACGCCGGCAGCGGCAAGCGCGCTTCAGGCGGCGACGGATCTGGTCGGCTATGACCGCTATCTCGATCGAATCCCGGAAATCATCGTTGGCCAGCGTCGCCACGCTTCAGGCAATCGCGTCGAAACCGACCGGGCACGTCACGCGCTCACGCTCGCTGCCGAAGGCAGGAAGGTTGCGGTAGTGTCGGGCGGCGATCCCGGGGTATTTGCCATGGCGGCTGCCGTGTTCGAAGCGATCGAAGCCGGCGATCCTGCCTGGCGAGAACTCGATATTCATGTCGAACCCGGGATAACGGCCATGCTTGCGGCTGCAGCCGAAGTCGGTGCACCGCTCGGCGCGGACTTCTGCGCGATCTCGCTGTCGGACAATCTGAAGCCATGGCAAACGATTGAGCGACGCCTGCGGGCGGCGGCCGAAGGAGATTTCGTCATTGCGCTCTACAACCCTGCTTCCCGGGCAAGGCCACATCAGCTCGGGCGCGCGTTCGATCTGCTGCGAGCGTCCAAGCCGCCTCAAACTATCGTGCTCTTCGTCAGGGGCGCGGCGACATCAGAAGCACGCGTCGTGATGACTGACCTCGCAAAAGCCGATGCAGCGGTTGCCGATATGCGGACGCTGGTGATCATCGGAGCTTCGGCAACGCGGCTGATATCGCGAAAAGGCCAAAGGCCCTGGGTCTATACGCCGCGTGCGGAACAGCAGGTGGTGCGATGAGGACGCCGCTGTTCGAGCCAGATCACGGCCGCCTCGGCATTTTCGACGGCGTGTCCACGCAATTTTTGCGGACGCGCAATCATCACAACCGCTATTCCAAGACGGCGCGCGGCTTCGATTTTCGCGTAGGTCGCTGCGCCGCCCGAATTCTTGGAGACGAGCACATCGATCTTCTCGCGCTCGAGCAGCATCGTCTCCGCCTCTGGATCGAAGGGACCGCGCCCAGCTACCAGTTGGATGTGGGGCGGCAGCGCGACATCATCAGGCGGGTCGATCGTGCGTGCGACGTAGCGATGATGAGGTGCCTTTGCAAAGGCGCCAAGCTCCAGGCGGCCAAGGCTCAAGAAAACGCGACGTGGCTCCGGCCCCAGCGCTTCGGCAGCGGCTTCGGCGCTCGCGACGGGAAACCAGGTGTCGCCGCGCTGGGGTTCCCAGGCAGGGCGGACGATCGAGGCGAGCGGGATTGCAAGCCGCGCGCAGGCCGCAACCGCGTTGGAGGAAATCTGATCGGCGTAGGGATGCGTCGCGTCGATGACTGCTTGCGTCGCGTCCTGCTTCAGCCAGGCCACCAGGCCGTCTACGCCGCCGAAGCCGCCGATCCGGGTTGGAACGGGCTGCGCGCTGGGGTTCGCCGTGCGACCGGCAAGCGAGACGGTGGCTTGAAAGCGCGGGTCGGCCGCAAGCAGGCGCGTCAGCTCCGAGGCCTCCGTGGTACCTCCGAGGATCAGAACGCGCATCGAGGCCGTCTCCAATGAGTCCTGAGCCCGCAACCTGCACGCAGAAGCGTTGGCTGTCTATCATCGGTATCGGTGAGGACGGTCTGGAAGGGCTGTCCTCCGTTGCCTGTCGCTTGATCAACTCGGCGGAACTCGTCGTCGGCGGTGCGCGCCATCTGGAACTCGCGGGCGATCTTATTCGTGGCCGGCCGCTCGCCTGGCCAAGTCCCATGAGCGATGCGTTCGGCGAGATCAAACGACATCGGGGGCGACCGGTCGTCGTTCTCGCGAGCGGCGACCCCTTTCATTTCGGCGTTGGCAAGCAGCTCGCGGCATTTGTCCCCGCCGACCAATTCGTATGCCTGCCGCAACCATCCGCCTTCAGTCTCGCCGCAGCACGGATGGGCTGGTCGCTGCAGGACGTCTCGCTCGTCACGCTCCACGGTCGTGCGCTGCACGGCATTATCAGACACCTGCAACCCGGCGCACGCATCCTGGCGCTGTCCTGGGACAACACGACTCCGGCCAGGCTCGCCGAGCTTCTCAACGCGCGTCGCATGGGACAATCGCTGATCACAGTGCTTGAGGCGATGGGCGGCCCGCGCGAGCGGATGCGTCACGCCAAGGCGTTTAATTTCGCTATCGAGCCGCTCGTTCCATTGAACACGATCGCCATCGAGGTGATAGCCGAACCGGAGGCAGCGATCATTAATCTCGCTCCGGGCCTTGACGACGCGTTGTTCGAGCATGACGGGCAACTGACCAAGCGGGAAATCCGCGCGGTTACGCTTTCGTCGCTAGAACCGCGACACGGCGAACTGCTCTGGGATGTCGGGCTTGGCGCAGGCTCGATCGCAATCGAGTGGCTGCTGCGGCATCCCTCCTTGAGCGCGATCGGTATCGAGGCACGTCACGACCGGGCTGACCGGGCTGCCCGCAACGCCGCGGCGCTCGGCGTGCCGGAACTCAAGATCGTGCAAGGCCTTGCCCCGGGGGCGCTGGCAGGGCTTGCGAGACCCGATGCCGTTTTTGTCGGCGGCGGCATGATGGACGACGGTGTGTTCGAAGCGGTTTGGTCGGCTCTGAAGCCCGGCGGTCGTCTCGTCGCCAATGCAATCTCGCTTGAGACGGAAACCCGGCTCGCCGATCATTTCGGCCGCTTCGGCGGTGATCTCGTTCGACTGCAGGTCGCGCGGATCGATAAGGTGGGCAGCATGTCTGGCTGGCGCCCGGCAATGCCGGTGACGCAATGGCGGGTGAGGAAGCCATGATCGTCGCCGGCATCGGATGTGGGCGCGGCGTGCGATCCGAAGACATTGTGAGGCTGATTGGCACAGCGCTGGCGAGCTTCGGCATCGCGCGTGAAAACCTCGATGCGGTCGCGACCGAAGCGTCGAAAGCGGGCGAGGGCGGGATTGCAAGCGCGGTCCGATCTCTGTCGGTTCGTCTTATTCCGTGTTCGCTGACTGATCTTGAAGCAGTCACCGATAAGATCGTGACACGCTCAGCGCGCGTTCAGGCGCTCAAAGGCGTTCCGTCGATCGCGGAGGCGTCGGCCCTGATCGCGGCGGGTCGCAATGCCCGGCTGCTTGGTGCGCGGATCGCGGCCAACAAGGTAACCTGTGCCATCGCCATCAGTGAGGGCTCATGACAGTTCATTTTATTGGAGCCGGACCTGGAGCACCTGACCTTATCACGGTGCGGGGACGTGATCTTATCGCCAATTGCCCGGTCTGCCTCTATGCCGGCTCTCTAGTCCCGAAAGCTCTGCTCAGCTACTGCCCGCAAGGTGCACGTGTCCTTGACTCGGCTTCGATGTCGCTCGACGAGATCATCGCAGAGATCGTGAAAGCAACGAATCGCGGCCAGGACGTTGCACGCCTTCACTCCGGAGATCTGTCGATCTGGAGCGCGCTTGGCGAACAGGTGCGGCGCCTCGAAGGGCTCAATATCGCTTACACGGTCACGCCCGGCGTTCCCGCCTTCGCCGCGGCCGCCGCGGCGCTGGCAAAAGAATTGACATTGCCCGAAGTCGCGCAATCGGTCGTTTTGACCCGAACCCCCGGACGCGCCTCGGCAATGCCCGCGACCGAGACGCTCGCGGGCTTCGCGGCGACCCGCGCGACACTTGCTATTCATCTGTCCATTCACGCGATCGACAAGACCGTCGCCGAACTGGTGCCCACCTACGGCGAGGACTGCCCGGTCGCGGTCGTCTTTCGCGCAAGCTGGCCCGACCAGCAGATTATCCGGGCCACGCTCGGCACGATCGCAGTGGAGATCAAGAAGACTAATATCGAGCGTACCGCGCTGATCATCGTCGGCGACGTGCTGGCGGTGCGCGATTTCCGGGACAGTGCTCTTTACGATAGCGGCTATCGCCGGCGGTTCCGGGGGAGCGGCGCATGACCCGATCCCTATCCCCAGCGCCCGACGATGTGGCCTTCGCGGTCGAACACCGCGATGTCGAGGGCGATGTCAGATCCCTCAAGAACCCTTGCGGCCGTGCTCCACGCCGCCTTGGCGACGAATTGGCCGACCGCTATCCCGCGCTTTTCAGCCTCCCGCAACACCAGCAACGCGGTATTGGCGTCGCGGCAGAGTTCGACGAGATCGGCCGGGGCTTCGGCTTCCCGAAGCAGTTCGGAAAGCCAGAGATGGTCGACGCTGCCGGACTTGGAATGAAGATCGAGCAGTCCTTGCCCGAGCTTGGTCATCTTGGCAAACCCCCCGGCAATGGTGATCCGCGGGACGGGGTGCCGTTTCGCGTATTTCAGCATGCCGCCGACGAAGTCGCCCATGTCGATGAGCGCGGTTTCGGAAAGACCGTGCAGCTTCTGAACGGCCATCTCGGAAGTCGATCCCGTCGAGCCAGCGATGTGCTTGAGGCCGCTCGCGCGAGCGACGTCGATACCGCGCTGGATGGAGTGGATCCAGGCCGCGCAGGAGTAAGGAACGACGATCCCGGTCGTTCCCAGGATCGAAAGTCCGCCAACAATGCCAAGACGAGCATTGAGCGTCCTCGCGGCGAGCGCTTGGCCGCCGGGGATGGAGAGTTCGATGGTTACATCGCCGGAGGCACCGAAATTCTCCATCACTTCGCGAATGGCCGTTCGCATCATTTCGCGCGGGACGGGATTGATGGCGGGCTCGCCGGGCGGGAGTGGGAGGCCGGGCTTGGTCACGGTGCCGACGCCTTCGCCGGCAAGGAAGGTAACGCCGGAACCGGGCCTGCCCGCTCGGACCGTTGCCTTGACCAGGGCGCCATGTGTGACGTCCGGATCGTCGCCGGCATCTTTCGCGATTCCCGCGGTCGCACCTCCGTTGAGGGCTTCAAAGACAGCAATTGCAAAGCTGACACGCGCGCCATTCGGAAGCCGCACGTCGACGGGATCCGGACACTCACCAGTGATGAGCGCCTCGTATGCCGCGCGTGTGGCGGCCGTCGCGCAAGTGCCCGTGGTCCAGCCGCGCTTGAGCGGTTGACCCGGTCTTGCCTCATTTGTATCTGCGGCGTCGCTCACGTTCTGTTCCAATCGGGCGCGCCGAAACCTAACACGATTTCCGCATGAAGCCTCTTGTGGATGGCCTTCCCGACTTCCCGGACTTCGCACCTGGCGAAGTCTGGCTTGCAGGCGCGGGCCCGGGTGATCCCGGGCTTCTGACATTGCATGCGCTCCATGCGTTGAAGGCGGCCGACGACGTCGTTCACGATGCTCTCGTTGATCCACGTATCCTGAAACTCGCGGGCAACCAGGCAAAGCTGATGTTTGCAGGCAAGCGCGGGGGCAGACCTTCGGCCGAGCAGGCCGATATCAACGAACTTCTGATCGAGCGCGCCAGGATAGGCCGACGCGTTCTACGTTTGAAAGGCGGCGACCCCTTTGTGTTTGGGCGCGGTGGGGAGGAAGCTCTGGCATTAGCGCGCGCCGGGCTTCGGTTCAGGATCATTCCCGGCATCACCTCGGGGCTGGCAGCCGCAGCGCTGGCTGGCATTCCCGCGACGATGCGCAGGACCAACCATGCCGTCATCCTGGTGGCGGGAAGCCGGGCGGCGGACGCGACATCTTTAGCCGAATGGGAGAAGCTGGCGAGTACCGGGCAGCCGATCATCGTCTATATGCCGATGGCGAATTTGCCGGAGATCATGAGCGCATTGCAGCGCGGCGGCATGGCCCATGATACGCCTGCTGTTATCATCAGTTCTTCGACGACGGCGGAGGAACGCATCGTCGAAACCCGTCTTGGGACGGCCGCCGCCGACGCCGCGACACAGGGTATAGGATCGCCTGCCATCGTGATCGTCGGTGCCGTTGCTGCCATGCGGCAACAGCTTTTGGCCAATATGGTTTGCAGGCGATGAACCCGCACCCTGGTGCACCAGGCCTTATCATCGCGGCACCACGCTCGGGTGCCGGCAAAACGACGGTGACGCTCGGGCTGTTGCGCGCGCTCCGGCGTCGCGGTTGCGTCGTGCAGCCCTTCAAGTGCGGTCCGGACTATATCGATCCGGCCTTTCACGAGGTCGCCGCGGGTCGGCCGAGTTTCAATCTGGACAGCTGGGCGATGGACGAGGGGCTGATCGCAAATCTCGCGACCAAAGCTTCAACGGGTGCGGATATTTCAATTGCCGAAGGCTTGATGGGGTTGTT
>Ga0209474_10005346_pt1 | contig 10950 bp, 10 predicted proteins | sample GraSoiAngelo_145_FD_185902 | JGI IMG/M metagenome (GOLD analysis project Ga0209474, IMG submission 185902) | Grasslands soil microbial communities from the Angelo Coastal Reserve, California, USA - 14_1009_05_20cm (SPAdes) (version 2) | ecosystem: Environmental > Terrestrial > Soil > Grasslands... | reverse complement strand
TCACCGCCGCCGTCGCGAAGTTGCCGACGAAGAAGGCGCCGCACAGAACCCAGAACACGACCGTGTGCGCCGCCTCGCGCAGCGTCATCCCCGGCCCGGGGCCCGGGGGGCCGCCGGTGGCCGGCGTCACCACGGCGGCGGCGCCGCGGCGGAGGACCAGCGCGTGGATGGGAATGGTGACGACGGCCAGCACCACGGCCAGGATGGTGAGCGCGCTGCGCCAGCCGACGCGCACCAGCAGCCACGCCTCGATCGGCATGAAAATCGTGGACGCGAACCCGGCGACCAGCGTGACGGTCAGGAGCGCGCGATCGCGACCGCGCACGAACCAGGAGACGACCACGGCGAAGGCCGGCTCGTAGAGCGTGGCCGCCATCGCCAGACCCATCAGGAACCAGACCGCGTAGAGCGCGGGCAGGCTCTCGACGCGAGCCCACGCGAACGTCAGCGCCGTGGCCAGGCAGGAGCCGGCGGTCATGAGCCCGCGGCCGCCGTGGCGATCGATCCAGCGGCCGACCGGCAGCGCGGCGAGGGCGGCCACGCCGAGCCCGACCGAGAACGCGGCCGTGATGGCCACCCGCGAGGCCCCGAGATCCCGCTCCATCGGACGGAGGAACACCGGGAAGCCGTAATAGATGATGCCCCACGTGACCGTCTCGGTGATCGAGACCGCGGCGACGATGATCCAGCCGTAGTCGATGTCGCGGGAGCCCAGCCGCACCGACCGCGGAGCGTGAGCGGGCGTCACAGGCCCGCCATTGTAGCGCGCTAGCGTCCGGCCGCTCTCTCGCCGCGCAGGATCATGCAGGTGCTGAGGGCGCGGCGGCGACCTTGCCGCCGTCGACGGGATGCTGGACGCGAGGGAGCGGCTGCTGCGCGCTCGTCTCCCTCCTTGCGCGTGGCCGCCGCGGCGTCGTCCTCTACAGCAAGCGACTACGGCGAACCCCGCTGAGCGGTGGCGATGAGACGAAGGTCGTCGCGCAGCATCGCGTAGAGCCGCGCCTGCTCGGCGTCGTCCTGGCCGCGCAGCACCGCCGACGGATGGAGCGTGGCGATCGTCTTGGCGGCCCAGCGCGTCTCGATGAATCGCCCGCGCTCGCGCAGCAGCCGAAACTCCGGGCCGAAGATGGCGCGCGCCGCGGTGGCGCCGAGGCAGCCCAGCACCGCCGGCTTGAGGACCTCCAGCTCCGCCTCCAGCCACGGCCGGCAGGCGGCGATCTCGGGCAGGCGCGGTGTTTGATGGATGCGCCGCTTGCCGCGCTCGACGAACTTGAAGTGCTTCACCGCGTTGGTGACCCAGACGCGGCCGCGGTCGAGGCCGGCCTCGGCGAGCGCGCGGTCGAGCACCTCCCCGGCCGGGCCCACGAACGGCGCCCCCTTGAGATCCTCCTGGTCGCCCGGCTGCTCGCCGACGAGCACGATGCGCGCGTCGGACGGCCCGCGGCCGAACACCGTCTGGGTGGCGTGACGGAAGAGCTCGCAGCCCTCGCAGCGCGCGGCCGCCGCGCGCAGCTCGTCGAGCCCGGCGCGCTCCGGCACGAACCGCGCGGCGCCGCCGCCCTGCTGCTCGAGCGCGAGCACTTCCTGCGTCTCGGCCTGCTGCGCCTCGCGCCGTCCCTGCGCCGCCAGTCCGTTCAGCCGGCGGACGTCGGGATCACGGGGGCTGGCCAGCAGCTCGCGGCTCCCGTGCACGAGCCGCCAGAGGACCGCGTAGAGCACGGCCCAGCGCGCGGGATCGGACGCGCCGGCGGCCTGCCGCGCGACGTCCAGGAACTGGCGCGGGACGCGCGCGCCGCCGGCCGCCGGCGCCTCGATCGCCGGCGCGTCGGCCGCTTCGCGCCACTCGACCTCGCCCGGCGGCACACCCTCCCGCAGCAGCGCCCGCGCCGCCGCCTGCCACGCCTCGAACGAGGGGACGATCGTCGTCGGCGGCCTCGACATGGCCGGCTACGATCCCCACCCGCGTGGAGCCGCCTGTCTCATGCCCGGTTCGGCCCCGCGCCGGCCGGCCGCTCATGCCGGTGAAATTCGCCGGGCGGGGTGATGGCCAGGCGGATCGACGGCCGGTCGCCGGTCGGACGGATGTGATGGTAGTGCAGCGCCGGCGCGAAGACGAAGTCCCCGGCGCGCGCGTGGATCGTCTCGGCATGGTTCTCGATCTCCCAGTCGATCGCGCCCTCGACGATGAACCACCACTCGTCGACGAGGTGGTAGTGGCGATCGGTCGGGTGGCCCGGCGGCTGGCAGATCAGCGTGCCGACGATCTGATCGTTGACGACGATCTTCTCCGACCACGGCGGCGCCCCCTTCGTGCGCTTGAGGTCCTCGATGCGGGCGTGCAGCGCGGCAGGTCCCAGGAGCCCGGTGGGAACGACGGTCGCCATGGCGGTGGTCCTCCGGCTTCCGTACTATACTGCAGGCGTTCGGCCCCCGCCGGGAGGCGGTCATGAGCGATTACGCCCTGAACCAGGTCCTCTACGCCAAGGCCCGTGAGCACAAGATGATCGACTCGATCGGAGCCGACGAGGTCGCCGGCTACGACCTCTCGGCCGAGGAGCGCGCCGCGCTCGCCGACGGAGACCTCGACGCGCTCTTCCGCCTGGGCGCCAACCCCTACCTGATCCGGCGCGTGTTCCGGCGCCGCTTCGCCGTGTAGCCGTGGCCACCATCGTCGCCGCCGCCATGACCTCGCACGCGCCCAACATCACGGCCACGCCGGCCGCCGCCCCCGAGCAGCGGGGGCACTTCCTGGCCGGACTGGCCGAGCTGCGCAAGCGCCTGGCCGCCACCCGGCCGGACGTGGTCGTCATGTTCGTCAACGACCACGTGCAGAACTTCTTCTACGACAACCTCCCCGCGTTCTGCGTCGGCGTCGGGGCGCGGCACTGGGCGCCGAGGGGCGCCGCCGACTTCCTCAAGATCCCCTCGCGCCAGCTGCCCGGCGCGGTCGACTTCGGCAAGGCCCTGCTCAAGGCCGGCCTCGACGCTGGCTTCGATCTGGCCGTGAGCCACGAGCTCGAGTTCTGGGACGACGTCTCCGTGCCCGCGCACTTCCTGATGCCGGAGGGCACGCTGCCGATCGTGCCGGTGCTGACCAACTGCGTGGCGCCGCCGCTGCCGACACCATCGCGCTCCTGGCAGCTGGGCGGCTTCGTGCGGCGCTTCATCGATGCCCGGCCGGCCGGTGAGCGCGTCGCGCTGCTCGGCACCGGCGGCATCTCGCACTGGATCGGCGTGCCGAACACCGGCCACATCAATCCCGAGTGGGACCGCTGGGTGCTCGACCAGGTGCGCGACGGCCGCGGCGAGGCGCTGGCCGAGCTGAGCTTCGACGACATCGAGCGCGACGGCGGCAACGGCGGCCAGGAGATTCGCAACTGGATCGCCGTGCTGGGCGCCGTGCCCGGCGTCAAGGGCGAGGTGCTGACCTATGAGCCCGTGAAGGAATGGTTGACGGGATGCGGCGCCGCCTGGATGCACCTGTGACCGCAACCCGAAGGAGGATCACGATGAGGCGAACGGCAGCGATCGCGACATTGTTCGTGATGGTGCTCGTCCCGTTGCTGTGGACGGCGGAGGCCTGGGCCCGGGCGGGCGGGGGTGGCTCCAGCGGCAGCCGCGGCTCCCGCGGATTCTCGACGCCGGCGTCGCCGGCCCCGATGACGCCGAGCCGGCCCGCGCCGACGCCGATGTCGCCGCAGCCGGCGCCCTCGCGGTGGGGCGGGATCGGCGGCATGCTGGGCGGCCTGCTCGTCGGCGGCCTGATCGGCAGCCTCCTCTTCGGCGGGCACGGCGGCGGTTTCGGGATCCTCGAGATCCTGATCGTCGGCGGCCTCGTCTGGTTCGCGATCAGCTACATGCGCCGACGCCGGGAGGCGGCCGCACCGTCCGGCTATGCCGCCCCCGACGACGCGCAGCGCTGGCAGCCGAGCGCGCAATACGGGAGCGAGTCGGCGGCGTCCACGGTCACCGGCCCCGTCGATCTCGAGCGCGGTCTCGGCTACATCCGCCAGATGGATCCCGGCTTCGATCCCAAGCTGATGGCCGACGGCGCGACGGACACGTTCTTCCGAATCCAGGCGGCGTGGATGGGGCGCGACATGAGCGGCGTCGCGGCGCTGCTCACGCCCGAGATGCAGGGCATCATGCAGCGCGACTGCGACAAGCTCCGCGCCGAGGGCCGGATCAACCGGCTGGAGAACATCGCCGTGCGCTCGGCCGAGGTCACCGAGGCCTGGCAGGAGCGCGGCGAGGACTACGTCACCGTGCACTTGCTGGCCAGCCTGCTGGACTTCACGACCGACGAGAGCGGTGCCCGGGTCCTGGAGGGCAGCCGGACGGAGCCGGTGAAGTTCGAAGAGTTCTGGACCTTCGTGCGGCCGGTCGGTCCCAACGCGTTCCGGCTCAGCGCGATCCAACAGGCCTGATCGCACGTTTCCTGGAGGCGTCGCCATGTCCAGCAACGGCGCAACCGATGCGCGCACGCTCCGCTCCCGGCTGAACCACCCCGTCATCGACGCCGACGGCCACTGGCTGGAGTACTCGCCGGTCATGCGCGAGGAGTTCCGGCGCATCGGCGGCGACGCGGCCGCCGAGGCGTTCGCGCTGGCCAGCCAGCGCGTCCCCAACGCGCTGAAGATGTCGCTGCCCGAGCGGCGCCGCCGGCGGGTGGCCCAGGAGGCCTTCTGGGGCTCGCCGTGCGAGAACGTGCTGGACCGCGCCACCGCGATGCTGCCGCGGCTCATGTACGAGCGGCTCGACGACCTCGGCATCGACTTCTGCGTCGTGTACCCGACGGCCGGGCTCGGCTACCACCGCATGCAGGACACCCGGCTGCGGCGCGCGATCTGCCGCGCCTACAACGTGTTCACCGCCGAGCAGTTCCGTCCGTTCGCCGACCGCATCATCCCGGCCGCCATCATCCCGATGTACACCCCGGAGGAGGCGATCGAGGAGCTGGAGTTCGCCTCCCGGCAGCTCGGCTACAAGGTGATGATGGTCGGCGGCCTCATGCGGCGGCCGATCCCGGCGCTGGCCGAGGAGCATCCGGACGTCTCGAAGTTCATCGAGTGGTACGACGTGGTCGGCATCGACAGCGATCACGACTACGACCCGGTCTGGGAGAAGTGCCGCGAGCTGCGGGTCGCGCCGAGCTTCCACAACGGCGCCCGCTCGATCCTGCTGCGCAACTCGCCGTCGAACTTCTGCTACAACCACATCGGCCACTTCGCCTCGGCCGGCCACGCGGTCGCCAAGGCGCTGTTCTTCGGCGGGGTCACCCGGCGCTTCCCCGACCTGAACTTCGCGTTCCTGGAGGGCGGGGTGGGCTGGGCGTGCATGCTCTACGCCGACCTCGTCGGCCACTGGGACAAGCGCAACCGTCAGGCGCTCGAGAAGACGAATCCGGCCAACCTCGACCGTGCGCGGCTGCTGGACTTCGCGCGCAAGTACGGCAGCGAGGCGGTGGCGGAGGCGGTCGGCCGCGGTGACGGGCTGGAGGGCGACTCGAATTCCACGCAGACCGGCGGCCTCGAGGATCTCGACGACTACTTCCGGTGCAAGATCGGCCGCAAGGAGGACATCCGCGACCTGTTCGTGCCGCGCTTCTACTTCGGCTGCGAGGCCGACGATCCGATCAACGCGTGGGCGTTCAAGGGCGAGGCGAACCCGATGGGCGCCCGGCTGAACGCGCTGTTCAGCTCGGACATCGGCCACTTCGACGTCCCCGACATGGCCGCGGTCGTCCCGGAAGCGTACGAGCTGGTCGAGCACGGGCTCATCACCGACGGCGATTTCCGCGACTTCATGTTCACCAACGCCGTGCGGTTCTGGGGCGAGGTGAACCCGGACTTCTTCAAGGGCACGGTGGTCGAGAAGGCCGCCGCGGAGGTGCTCCATGGCGCTTGATCCGCAGGCCCAGTTCGTCCTCGACCTGATCGTCAAGTCGGGCCGCCCGGCCTACGACACGCTCTCGCCGAAGGAGGCGCGGCAGCTGTTCCGCGACACGCGTCCGGCCTCGACGCCCCAGCCGCCCGCGATCGGCGCGGTGCGGAACCTGCCGGCCGAGGGCCCGGCCGGGGTCATTCCGCTCCGTCTCTACCGGCCCAGGGGCGTCGCCGACACGACGGCGCTGCCCGTCTTCGTGTATTTCCACGGGGGCGGCTGGGTCATCGGCGACCTGGACACGCACGACGTGCTCTGCCGGCAGCTGGCGGCCGAGGCCGGCGTGAGCGTGGTCTCGGTGGACTATCGCCTGGCGCCCGAGCACAAGTTCCCGGCGGCCGTCGACGACGCCTGGGCGGCCACGCGCTGGATCGTCGGTCACGCCGGCCAGCTCGCCATCGACCCGACCCGCGTGGCCGTCGGCGGCGACAGCGCGGGCGGCAACCTCGCCGCCGTCGTGGCGCTGATGGCGCGCGACGCGGGCGGGCCGACGCTCGCGCTCCAGGTCCTTCAATATCCGGTCACCGACCTCTCGGCCGAGACCCGCTCCTACCAGGACTTCGCCGAGGGCTACACGCTCACCCGCACCGGCATGCGCTGGTTCAAGGCGCACTACCTCGACAAGCCCGAGGACGCGCGCGACTGGCGCGTGTCGCCGCTGCTGGCGCCGTCCCTGGCCGGGGTGGCGCCCGCGCTGATCGTCACCGCCGGCTTCGACCCGCTGCGCGACGAGGGGACCGCGTACGCCGAGCGGCTGCGCGACGCCGGCGTCACCGTCGACTACGTCTGCTACGGCGGCATGCTTCACGGCTTCACCCCGATGGGCAAGCTGATCGAGACGGGCAACCGCGCGGTCACGCTCATCGCCGGGGCCCTCCGCCAGGCGCTTCGCTGACGCGCGTCCCCCGGGCTCGCCGATGAGGACGGGCAAGGAGTACCGCGACAGCCTCCGTGACGGGCGTCGCGTGTGGATCGTCGGCGAGGGCGCGGTCGACGACGTCACCGTCCATCCGGCCACCCGCGCGATGGTCGACGAATACGTCGAGTGGTACGACCGCCACTTCGACCCGGCCTGGCAGGACGTGGTTCTCACGCCGCCCGACGCCGAGGGGCGGCGATCGCCGTGGGCGTTCGTGGCGCCGACGCGCTCCGACGACCTGCGCGGCATGGGTCGCTGCTACGCGGCGACCAGCTTCCTGAGCGCCGGCAACATCACGCACACGCCGGCCTACGGAAACCTCATCGCGCTCGGCGTCCGCGACGCCGTTCGCCAGCGCGACGTCGCGCCGGAGCAGCTCCGCCACGCCGCCGCGTACCGCGAGCAGCTGGTCGCCGCCGGCCGCTTCCTGACCTTCTCGGCCGGCGCCGCCACGATCGGCGCGCGCCTGCGCGAGAACCCGGCCGAGCGCCTGGCGCTGCGCCTCGTGCGCGAGACCGACGGCGGACTGATCGTGGCCGGCAAGATCGGCATGCACACCAGCCCGGCCTACGCGGAGGACGTGTACGTCGGCGGCCACAACGGCGTCGACGTGGGCCCGCACCGCGCCACCTTCGTCGTGCCGGTGAGCGCCCCCGGCGTCAGCCTCGTGTGCCGCAAGCCGGCCGCCCGCCATCCCAGCGCATTCCTGGCGCCGCTGAGCAGCCGCTTCGACGAGCTGGACGGGCAGATGTGGCTCGACGACGTCTTCGTCCCCTGGGAGCGCGTGTTCTTCACCGAGCCCTCGCCGGAGCCGATCGCCTCCTGGTGCTTCTGGCACCAGCTCTACTGCTGGCTCGCGAAGGCCGAGTTCACGCTGGGGCTGGCGCTGGCCTGCACGCACGCGATGGGCCTGCGGGAGCACGAGCCGACGATCGAGTACCTCGTCGACCTGATCGCCGACGTGCAGACCGTGCGCACGTGCCAGACCGCGGCCGAGCTCGATCCCGAGCGCACGCCCGACGGCCTGGTCATCCCGGCGCGCATCCACGTGGCGGCCGGCAGCATCGCGCTCCAGAAGGCGCGCCAGCGGATGGCCGAGATCTTGAGGATCTTGCCCGGCTCGTCGCTGGTCGTCGCCCCGTCGGATACCGACCTGGCATCGCCCGAGGTCGGGGCGGGACTGGCCGAGTCGTTCGGCGGCGGCGGCTACACGGCGCTGCAGCGCGCGGCGCTCCTGCAGCTGGCGTCCGACCACGTCGCCTCGGCGCTCGACGCCCGCGAGTCCGCCTTCGAGCTGCACGCCAACGGCGGCCTCGCCACCTGGCGCGGACGGTTGCGCCGTTACTTCGACCGCTACAACGAGCTCGCCAACGGCGTGCTCGGCGCGCTCAGCCTCGACATGCCGCCGATCGACCTGACCAGCATTCGCGACATCCCGCTCGTCCCCCGCCGCCCCGTCGCGCCGCCGCCGCCGTCGCGCTAGCCCGGCAAGACGCGGCCGGCGACGACGCGTACGCGGCGCGGCGCCGCCAGCCAGATCGCCACACCGGAGAGCACGCTGCAGCCGATGGCGAGCCACCAGGCCAGCGTGTAGCTGCCGGCGACGTCGTGCAGCACGCCCGTCACGAACGGGCCGGCGGCGCCGCCGCCGATCGCCGCCAGCATCAGCATGCCGAAGATCGAGCCGTAGTGCCGTCCCTCGAAGATCTCGGCCGGGATCGCGCCGATCACCGACGTCAGGCCGTACCCCAGCATGCCCTGCGAGACGACCATGACCCACAGCAGCGGCGGCGTCGGCGCCTGACCGAGGGCGAGCAGCGCCAGGTAGCAGACGACGAAGCCGAGGTTGCCGACCGTCCACACCCACTCGCGGCCGATCCGATCGGAGAGATGGCCGAGCGCGATCTGGCCGGGGATGCCGGCCAGGCTGACGAAGCCCAGCGCCCACGCCGCGTGGCTCGGGCTGAAGCCGATCTCGACGAGATATTTCGTCTGGTGCACCTGGACGGCGTACCAGGCGTACAGGCCAGACAGGAAGCCGGCGGCGATCCACCAGAACCGCGCCGTGCGCAGGGCGCGCGCCAGCGTCCAGTCGATCGCCGCCCAGGCGGGATCGACGACGTTGGCCGCGCGCCGGGCGGCGGCGGCGTCGCGCGACGACCGGTCGCCGTCCGGCTCGAGCCCGAGGTCTTCGGGCCGCCGCGCCAGCAGGAGGTTGAGCGGCACCAGCAGCACGAGCACCAGCACGGCCATGGCCCAGCAGGCGCTGCGCCAGCCGGCGCGCCCGATGAGCGTCTGCAGCCACGGCAGCAGGAGGATCGAGCCCACGCCGACGCCGGAGAAGGCGACGCTCATCGCCAGCCCGCGGCGCCGCACGAACCAGTTCGGCAGGTAGAGCGCCTGGCCGGTGTACGAGACGCAGACGCTGCCGCCGCCGACGAGGACGCCGAGCGTGGCGTAGAGGTGCCAGGGCCGGCTCACGAGCGGTGCCAGCAGGAGGCCGGCCGCCATGAGGCCGACCCCCATCTCCATGACGAAGCGCGGCCCGCGGCGATCCATGAGGCGGCCGAGCGACGGGCTCAGCACGGCGGAGACGAGGAACCCGAACGAGAACGCGCCGGCGGTGACGCCGCGCTCCCAGCCGAACTCGTCGAGAATCGGCGGGAACAGGAGCGAGAACGCGGTGCGGGCGTTCACCCCGAGCGCCATCGTGACGAACGCGACGGCGACGATGACCCAGCCGTAGAAGAAGGGCAGGCGCGGCGTCAACCGACCGGCAGGATCCGATTCGCCGGGGACTCTCCGCGGGCGATCCGGTGGATGTTGTCGGCGATGAGCTTCGCGCGCGCGTGCAGCATGCCGTCCGTCCAGCCGGAGACGTGCGGCGTCATGAGGACGTTCGGCAGCTCGTGGAACGGACGGCGCGCGGGAAGGGTCGGTCCGGCGGCCGTCGGGTACCGATACCAGACGTCGAGCGCGGCGCCGGCCAGGCGGCGCTCGGCCAGCGCCTGGTAGAGCGCGTCCTCGTCGACGATCTCCGCGCGCGCCACGTTGACGAGCATGGCCGTCGGCTTCATGGCTCGGAGCGCACGCTCGCCGACGAGGCCGCGCGTCTCCTCCGTGAGCGGCAGCGTGATCGCCACGTAGTCGGCGGCGGCCAGCACCTCGCCGAGGGCGGCCGGCCCCCGGACGCTCACCGTCGCGTCGGGCTGGCTGGCGTCGCGACGGATCGCCAGCACGGTCATGTCGAACGCCGACGCTCGCCGGGCGAGGCAGCGACCGATATGGCCGTAGCCGAGGATGGCGAGCGTCTTGCCGGCCACCTCCGGCCACGGCGGCGGCGGCTCGCCGCCGATCGCCCACTGGCTCTCCCACGTCCCGCGCCGCAGCGCGGCGTCGAGCCGACCGAACTGCCGCGTGAGGGACAGCATCGCCCCCAGCACGTACTCGGCGATGCCCGTCTCGTGCCCGTAGACGTTCGCCAGTGCGGCGCCGCCGGGCAGTGCGGCGCGGTCGATCCGATCGAGGCCGGCGCCGGGCACCTGGACGAGCTTCAGCCGCCGGGCGGCGGCCGCCATCTCGCGCGTGAAGGCCATCGTCACCAGCGCGTCGACGTCGGCGAGCTTCGCGACGATGCCGGCCTCGTCGGCGACGATCACGTCGCAGGCCACGTCGAGATAGGCGCGAACCGGCTCCTCGAGGCGCGCGGCGAAGGCGCCGGCGAAGGCGACGGTCAGCATGCCGGCATGGTGCGGCACCGCAGGCGCGGCGTCAATTACGTCGGAGGTAACGCTGGCCACGACCCTCGTCGCTGTCGAGAGGCGAATCCGGGGTACCGTGTGGTGGGTCGAGGAGGACCGGTGCCGCCGCAGAGGGAAAGGTCACCGTGAAGGACGATTTCACCAGGGACAATCCGAAGTGGAAGTTCGTCACCGGCCGCTGGGTGCGGCAGACCTCGTCCGGCCGTCCGGTGCTGGCCCAGACGGTGGAGACGCAGCCGTGGGCGGTCGCGCTACTGGAGGACCAGGCCCTTGCCGACGTGGACGTCAGCGTCCGGTTCCGGCCGATCTCGGGCAAGGAGGACGCGA
>Ga0209474_10005344_pt1 | contig 10952 bp, 20 predicted proteins | sample GraSoiAngelo_145_FD_185902 | JGI IMG/M metagenome (GOLD analysis project Ga0209474, IMG submission 185902) | Grasslands soil microbial communities from the Angelo Coastal Reserve, California, USA - 14_1009_05_20cm (SPAdes) (version 2) | ecosystem: Environmental > Terrestrial > Soil > Grasslands... | reverse complement strand
AAAAACAGGATGAAACGCATAGGTTATTTGTTTCTGTTTAAATCGTATGTGAAGTCCGCACTGCGCGCAAATTTTGCATTCAAAAAGGCTCGATTGGCGCGATGAGGACTACGGAGATGGTGAAGTATTGATGTTTACTTCAGTTTTCTCCTTCTTGGTCTCGGCAGGTGGATTTACAATAGCGGTGTTGCTCTCTTTTTTCTGTTCGGGTGGATTTACCACTGTGGTATTACTTTCTTTCTTCTCTGCTGGCGGGTTCGTGACCGTGGTTTCTTTTTGCTCGCAGGCCGCAAACAGCGCCATACCCAAAAGCAGGCAGATATATTTTTTCATACCAATGAATCGTATTACGGCGCCGCGAGTGATGCCTTTATCATTGCCCCCATGCGGTGAATTTAAATTTTATAAGTCGCGGTGATTTCTCGCCGCGCGGTACCCGGATGCGCTCTGCGTTGTTCTCAAACGGCGTGCATTAGCACCAGGATTATTACGATTAAAAGAATCAAACCGAGTCCACCGCTGGGATAGTAGCCCCAGCCCCTGCTGTATGGCCAGGAAGGCAGCGCCCCAATTAGCAAAAGAATAAGAATAATTAACAGAATTGTGCTCATAAGATCTCCTTAGCTCTCATCGTCTTCTTCGTTTGTTTCCACTCAGAGAAAACGTATCTCGCAATGTCTTCGGATTTGTTAGATTAAAAAACGCGCGCAGCAGTTGATTGATGCGATTCTTTTCGGCATGGATTTCCCCGCTTGTCTTGCTCCCCTACATAAAGCGCTTCCCCTTGCTATTTCTTCTTCACCTCTTTTTAGCTTCCTGCTCGGCCTCCTCCTCTTCCTTTTGTTCCTCTGTTTCATCGCCGTGTCCACTAACCATATCGGGCAGTTCGCGCGGACGATTTTCCAATACTAAGCGATGGACGGCCTCCGCCCAGCGCAGATAGGTATCGACGCTCGCTATTACAATCCGGGCGTCCACGGTCAAAAGTTCAATGCCGACGAGCGACACTCTGACGTAGGCGTCGATGACGATTCCCTTATCGAGAATCAGGTCAAGAACATCTGCCAGACTGCTGCTTCCGGGCGGTGTTCTGAGAGCGGGACTAGCTGTTGTAACCATGGTATTCCTCCTCGCGGTATCAGCCACGACTCGAACCAGCTGTTGCTAACTCTGTCTCCGTCAGCGCTTTCGTGTTTACAATGGCTCCGGCTAATTTATTCAAAAGTTCATTTGCTTCGGATTCTTCCTCGAGAGTTTCTTGAAGAAGTTCTGCTTGCTTGTCCTTGCCCAGGATTTGAGCAAATGTGCGAACGCTTCCGTAGCCGGCGATCTCGTAGTGTTCCACTTTCTGCGCGGCTACAATAATCCCGGCATCAATGACTGAGTCTTCGCCAGATGCCTTGAGGAGTTCCGAACCCTCCTCGATCAGTCCTTTCATCGCATCGCAGGTCTTGCCTTTTGACTTTTCACCAAGGTCCTCAAAGACCTCTTCCAGCCGCTCGACATGGCCCTTCGTTTGTTCCAGGTGTTTGTCGAAGGCGTCCTTTAACTCCTCCGAGGAGGCGGCCTTTGCCATTTTGGGCAATGCTTTGACTAACTGGTTTTCTGCATTGTAGAGATCCCGCAATTCGTTGACGTAAAGCGTTTTTAGACTATCCAACTTCATATTCCCTTTTCCCTTTCTATTGCTAAGTTTCTGTTGCGTTTTAGTGCACCCGGACGTGCACCCCCCTGTTAGAAGAAACGGAGCAAATGAGAACGTCGCGTCTCCCAAATTTAGATTTTTTTTCGGATCTTCTCTTAGCGTTCGCTCGATTTAGCTGCACCGCGAATCTGCAGCAAAAATCTTTCGCGCGATTTCAAACGCTCGCTCCCCAACGCGCTCGAACTGTTCCGCAGCACGGCTTTCGAGCCTGGTCTGATCTAAACCGGTTCGCCGAACTCTTGTCGGGATTGCGGCGTCGAGTGCGCGCCACAACAGACGTTTTCCCATAATCCCAACGGAGAGTGTTTTGAGTGATTGCAGCAGCGCCAGATTCGGCTCGCCGAAATCGGCGAGGCGCAATCTTAAACGCTATGCCTTGTCGGCAACCCAAGCCACGGCCTTGCGCATTGTGCTTTGTTCGATGCCAAGAGCTCGCATGAGTCGCTGTAGCTCGCGCTGGTCATTTCGGATATCATCTCCTGACGCCTTCAAAAATCCTCCTGCGATCTGCCCTGATGGGTATCGATCAGATCTTCGATCATTTCAATCGCGTCAATCGAACCAGCGAGATGATCATTCAGATAAATCGGTAAGTCCTTCATACAAGGGCTAGGGCGGGCTGAACGAATCTGCTCCGCTTTCATGGAGCAGCTCTAGACAGTTAAATCGTTAATGAGATTAAAATTGGTGGCACTTCGCAACGCACCACCGCAATCTTGGGACGAGTGGAGGGCTCGAGAGTAACTGGCCACCCATAGGCCGCCTAGGCTGCGCGTAATCGATTGTTCGCTTGACGCGTCGCACGTAGCCATGCGTGCGCCCGTCACTAAGATGCCTGCGGAGGCATACGCGCATTCCCAGGTGCGCATTCGTATTATAGTTAACTTAAAGAACTAGTTGGAGGACCGATGATGCTTTGGACTATATTTGTAATTCTTCTCATTCTCTGGCTGCTCGGTCTCATCGGACACGTGGCTGGCGCCTTTATTCATTTACTGCTCGTCATTGCGGTGATCGTGTTGATCATTAACTTAGTCCGAGGCAGGCCATAGCCGCTGGCGAGGCAGTAGCGAACGCTATTTGCCGTTAAATGATTCGGGCCCTGCTCTGTCTTATGGATTTGAACCGGTCCTGCTGGGTTCCAATTTTGTTACGGCTGTACCTGCTCTGGCATGCGAAGTAAACATGAGCAGATTATAGATATTGCCGAGTCTCTCTTATGGCCAAACGCGCACACCCAAAAAAGAACGCAAGCTCACAAGGATCTAGTGACGTCCATGTTCCGCCAATCTCTAAGGAAGCAGCCGGCGCCGTAGCAGGTGCTGCCATCGGCAGCATTGCCGGCCCGGTTGGGGCCGCAGTCGGTGGAGTAGTAGGTGCAATCACCGTACAGGCTGCCACCGACAGGATTTCCAAAGCTTCGCCGAGCCGCCGCCCCGTCATAAAGTTCACTCGTAAGTCGCCCAAAGCAGGCAGGCGAAGACACAGCAAGGCTTCGAAAAGGAAACCAATGCGGCGGGCCCCGGCAAAATCGAAAAAATCGAAAGCAGCACGGCGAAAATCAAGCTCGTCCCGTAGGCGAACGAAAAACCGGCGGAGCTCATAGTTAGCACCGACCTTTCACAAGACGGCCCAAACCGAATTTGTACCCGTGGGGCCGCTAGAGCAGTTTGCCTAACGGTCCGAGATCGATATTCAAGTCGTTATCGCAAAAGCCGAAACGATTTTTCAACTCCTCGACCGTAATTTCCATCTTTTGGAATGCGGTTCCCATCCGCTCGATTTCAGCATCGGTCAAAGTATCGCCTTCCATGCGCCGGACAGCCTGCCGCTCCATGAGCCGCCTGATCAGCTCAACAAGCGTCAGCACGAGCTTTACCAAGTCGCGTCCCGGATCAGCGGCATCAGCCTCGAACCTGTTCAGATCAATCTCGATCTCCTCCAAGCGTTGTTCCATCGGCAAAAGATTTCTGGTCGCTTGCGGAACGGCGCCATTCTCCATGTTATCAGGCTGCCTTTTCATGCAAGGGAGACCTGGTTGATCGCGGATTCAGCAGCGTCCCGGTGGCGCTAAGGAGAATCTTGAGTTTAAGGTCGACCAGGTCAACGTCGGCGACCGATAGTGTGACGTTACCGGTTATGACGACACCTCTCGCGAGAACTCTGTCCAGCAGATCGACCAGCTTCGGCTCGTCGTTCCAAGCTAGGTCATTCATCATGTGGAGACCCCAGTAAAAGAAAGTTTAAGGTCGGTAAAACTGTAGGCTGGCCACGGACCTGTAAGATGCAGCTTGATTCCTAGAGGCGAATTTTCTTCAGCCAACTTACCAACGCGCTGCTTGAATGCTTGAGCTTCACTGTCCGCAATCAAGTAAGCCGCACTGAAAATGCTTTGGCCATCATTTACCGGGCCATAGCGATTTCCAGGCAAGCGGTTCGCTGCGCATGCCAGCTGCTCGAGCTCTCTATGGCACGCCTCGGCATACGAGCGCATGCTCTGTTCGATCTGCTCGTTGTCGCGTAATTCGCGTTGTTTACGCAGGAGATATGCTTTCCCACTTTCGTCCTCTTGCTTGTGCGCCTTTGCTTTCACTGCATCACGCTTATTCGCGGTGCGCGTGATTCGGACGCCCCACTCGCTTTTCCCCTCCAGCTTTGCAAAAGCCGCAAAGAATGCTCCTTCATTCAAGGCGAGTAATTTTAACACAGAAGCTTCGTCTTTGAGAACAGTGCAAAAACGGAACGGAACGAAGGTCGCTTTTGCCGCCGCTAATCGAGCTATCTCATTGTGGTGCTGGGCTTTCTCCGCGATCCAACGCAGATCGCGTCTTTGGATCGCTGCATCGTTGAATTCTTCTCTGCTAACAGCATCCACGAGGGCTTGTAAGCGCCCACTGCGAAGGCATACCATAGGGGATGTTCCCATCGGGACGAGGTTGTGCAGCTCCAAACTCGCCGAGGCGGGGAGCACGCCGTACACATACCACACTGTCCCGGGGCGTGGCTGGCTCGGTTGGCGGCTAGCCATTCTTCCTCCTTCGCGCTTGGTTACGAGAGCCGGCCGTCGTTCTGCGTTTAGAAGCGCGCGACGGTGTGCCCGACTTATCTGGAAGGCGATTTAGAACGGTCTCGAGCTTTTGTTCCAATTGCGTCAGCCGATCACGTATCGGTTTCGGTTGGACCTGCTTCCTTCCCTGCGCGCCCGCCTTGCCAGAAAGCTCGCCATCCCTTGTCCACCAATCAATTCCCATTTCCGCCGCCTTGTCTACGGACGCAATGAGGAGGCGGATTTTGATGGTAAGAAGCTCAACGTTTACCAAGCTAATTCTGATATCGCCGGCGATTACGACGCCCTTGTCCAGAACGCGTTCCAGCACGTCAACCAAACCCTGGCCACGCGGCTCCGACATGCGGGAGATGGCCCTGTATTCCTCCATGACCAGCTTACCGCCTTTGCGGCTCAGTTAGCGCTTGGTTGCGATTGTAGCGCTCAATCCGCCGACATTTGAGCAGGTCTCCGTTGTCAGCCACTCGAATCTCGTAGGTGCCGAGAATATCAGTGGTCGACGGGATGCGCCTGAGTTCTACCACCACAGCAGCCACCGTCCATCCATCCTTTTCGTGCTCTACGCCTGCTATGCTTTCACATTCTTGTCCGATAACATCTTTTACGTATTCCCTGGCGCATCTGACAGCATCTTCTGCGGATTCGACTGTCTTGTTTTTCTCTTGGTCCTTTGCCATACCTTTAAGCTCCATGTTCCTGCGAAGTAATGGCGGCGTGATACCGACGCGCCTCGACCAGACGCTCAGTCAGGGCGTCCAACCGCTGCTCTCCGTCGCGCTTATCGAGATCGCCGTTTGTTATCAGCTGTTCTACGTCCCGCATTTCTGTCTCTATCGCGTCAGTCTCGTAGTATTCGCGTTCTGCCTCGTCGCGGATTTTCTCCAGCAGCCATACGGGCATTCGCAGCGGAGCTAATAACAGGCCGATCAAGCCCATGCCGCTTCCTTTGATAGAAAGAGAGCTTCTTTCACAAATGAGTAGGGAGGCAGCGGGCCGACGCACCTGAAGTCGATTAATTGACCCAGGTCGCGCGCTATCTCTTCTAGAAAATGATCGAACTGTGCCAAATCCTCGCGTGCGATCAGTACTGATGCGCGGAACAAAACCGTGGAATCTTCACTGTGAACCGCAAGATCGCGAAGCAACGGCTCTAGCCGAGCGAATATCGCTCTTCTGTCATTCTCCCGTTTTCTTTCAATCGCTCCGATTATTTCTTTACCATGTTCGATCTTATCACCGAGGGTGCGATGGTCGCCCCTGGCAAGCCGAGGCTCAGAGTCGATTACTGCTTTTAATAATTCTTTCTCCCGATAGCTCGCGCTTAGGCGGACTTCCAGCTTGCCGTCCAATTCAGTTAGTGACTCGACCAACGAATCGTAGGAAGCTGCCAGATGCTCTTTAACTGAAGCGGCAGGGCAGATGGAGCCAAAAGCTGCAGGTAATATTGTTGCCTTTTCAAATAAGTGGCTCAGAACCCCGAGATGCGCTGTGAGATTTTTCCGAAGCGCCTTCCCGCTATCGCTAAAAAATCCATCCACCTTGCTAACTACTCCTGCCAACCTTCGGTATGGCACTAGGAATACGTCGGCCGGCGGATCGCCAATTCCTTGGCCGAGCGACCTCGGTTTGAAAGGAAAAGCCGTCACGCCATAGACGTAAACATCATTGCGTTTCCGGGTCCCAGTCACGGATGCGATAATCGAGTCACTAAGCTTACCTTCTGGATCCTTTTTCCTTCTTCTTGCTGCCGGTTAGTTTTGAGAGGAACCCACGCTTCCCCCCCTTTCGCCGCTCCCTAGCTTCTTCCTGGGCCTCCTCCTCTTCTTCTTCCTCTTTTGAGCCATCGCCTACTCCCAAGGCCTTTTTCGCTTTGCCTGCAAGTCCCCTCCCGCCGCTAACCATATCGGGCAGTTCGCGTGGCCGATTCTCCAATACCAGGCGATGGACGGCCTCCGCCCAGCGCAAATAAGTATCAACGCTCGCTATTACAACCCGAGCGTCCACGGTCAAGAGTTCAATGCCGACGAGCGATACTCTGACATAGGCGTCGATGACGATTCCCTTATCAAGAATGAGGTCAAGAACATCTGCCAGACTGCTGCTTCCCGGTGGTGTTCTGAGAGCGGGAACTAGCTGTTGCAATCATGATTCGGTTTTCCTTCAGTTGTGATTTTTTTGCGTTTGGAACAAATCCGTCGCCATGGCATCCGGACATATTGGAATCGCCACGTGACGGCTGAACGGTTTGCACAAAATTGAAAAAGGTTTTGTAGGTTTCCGATTTGCGCTTCGCCGTTAAGCGGCCTGCGCCTGCGAACGTGGGCCAGTTTAGAACACGCGCATGATGATTGACCGGCGCGATTCTGTCTTAAAGGAGGTGAAAAAATGCTACGTTGGGCCTTAATCTTTTTGATAATCGCGCTGGTGGCGGCACTTTTTGGATTCACTGGTATTGCCGTTGCGGCTGCGGGAATCGCCAAATTCCTGTTCTTCCTGTTCCTGGTGATCTGTTTGATCTTTTTCATCATTGGCATATCGGCAGGCAGGAGAATTCCGTAAGATGGAAAGTCTCAAAATCTAAACGCTGACGGTAGGAAGCACGGCGCGAGGAATAGATTTCGCGTGGCGACCCTTCGTTTGGCGTTCATCACTCGTCAGCACGCCTTTGGTGCGCGATTCACTAAATGAGAATTCCTATGCGCCAAAAGCGAAAATTCAGGCGTTCGGTCCCGATTGCGCGCAATCTGCTTTGGCTCCTGGTGATCCTAATTGCATTTTGCGTCATCCTTCTGATTCGCAGCTGCACATAGGGGATGACCGAGTATCAAAAAGAGTACGATTCTTGAACGCACGGCTGTCCTGCTTTCTACTTCGACTTCAATACTTCCAATCTTTGGAAGGGCTGAATCAAAGTGAAAGCCAACTCAAAATGCTGGTGTTCGTTGCGACCGTGACCGGCATCTCAAACGAATTCATGACCGGTGTCGTTTGTAAAACAGCGTGGTTTTTTACAAACGGGAATCATTCCGTGCGACGGCAGAAAGCTCGCATCGGGAAAATAAGGGAATCATTTGATGCGAATTGCGCAGGTAGCACCTCTTCATGAAAGCGTGCCTCCAAAACGTTATTGGGGGGACGGAGAGAATCGTTTCTTATCTTACTGAAGATGGTTCGAGCGGGCCACGAAGTGACTCTGTTTGGCAGTGGAGACTCCGTCACCGGCGCAAGGCTCATTGCGCCCTGCCGGCAGGCCCTTCGTAAAAACGAGCGGTGCAAGGATTCCGTCGCTCGTGAAGTGGTAGTCGAGCACGCCCGCGAATTCGATCTCATTCATTTTCACATGAGCTATCTTCATTTTGCAATCACTTGTCACCTGCCTGTTCCGCATGTGGCGACTTTACATGGACGTCTCGACATGTTGCCGAGAAGTTTTTGAGAAGCGCTTTACAGATGAGCGCATGGCAAATGATTACGTGAATGTGTACCAGCGGATGTTACGCCGAGATGCGACGAGCGTTTGTGCCTGAGCCATCACACACGCTCTGAAAAATTTTCAAATCAAAGACGCGCAATGTCGTGTTTCGGCGCGTTCTTCTTTAAAGTCGGTCTCCAGTACGCACTGGACGCCAAAATTCAGAATCAAACTAGGAATAGAAAGGGAAAGTATGAAGCTCGATACGTTAAAAACATTGTACATGAATGAATTGCGTGACCTGTATAACGCAGAGAACCAACTGCTCAAAGCATTGCCAAAAATGGCCAAAGGCGCCTCATCAGAGGAATTAAAGAATGCATTCCAGAAGCATCTGGAACAAACCAAGTCTCATGTCGAACGCCTCGAAGAAGTCTTCGAAGAGATTGGCGAGAAGCCCAAGGGCAAAACCTGCCGCGCAATGAAAGGACTCATTGAAGAAGGATCGGAAATCCTTCACCAAGACGGCGAAGACTCCGTAATTGATGCCGGTATTATTGTAGCGGCGCAGAAAGTCGAACATTACGAAATGGCGGGTTACGGCAGTGTCCGCACATTTGCTCAACTGCTTGGGAAGGACAGGTCTGCGGAGCTTTTGCAAACGACGCTCGATGAAGAATCCGAAACGAACGAGACACTGAACCAATTGGCTGAGGGCGTCGTAAATCCGGAAGCTCTTATGGAGCCGGAGCTCGTCGGAGCCGGTGCCGATCGCTAACGAGGTGCTTCATGGCAACCCAGAAGCAGCAGCGCGCTGCAAAGCGAAACATTAAGAAAGCAGCCAAAGCGGCACGACGAAAGAGAACGATCGCGCATCTGCCGAAACGAACGCGCACGGCTCTCGGCAAAGAAGGGGCCAAGGCTCGCCAGTAAGCCGGACAATGCGTCTCATTCTCGCAATTAAGTGAGCGGCGGGAGGCGCCTCCCGCCGCTTATTTGCGCCATCTTCCGGACACTGCGAGCGAATACCCAGCCGGCGTCGAATCAAAAGAAATCGCTAACGCAACTGCCACATGAAATTTTGTTCGTTTGTATCAAAAACGGCCCAATGGCGCAGGGCCTGTTGAAAGCCTGCCGATCCATATGGCTTTCCTCTATTAGCAAAAAAATCGCGGACAGCAGTCTCCGCGGCTGCACAAAAGCGGGACTGAGCTATCAAAGTGCCATGTTGAAAGTCGAACGAGGCTGGGCCACGTGAGAACCGACTATTACGCGGTTCTTCTCGAGACCAAAGAAATCGAGAAACGTTACTGGGACAGCTTAAGTACAGCCGCGCAACAAAAAGATGAGCAACAAAACCGGAATTGGTATTCCCAGTAGCCAGAGAAGAATATAGCCGGTCGCTCCTAATTGATAAACGGAATCCTTAATTTTCATATAGCCTCCTTTTCATTGAATCGGTTGATTGACGAATCGCGCGTGTCTTTGAATTCGCTCGGGCGTTGCTAGACCACTTGTGTGCTTTTCGCGCGAGATAGAGTGTAGGATTGCAATTTGCGAAACTTCCGCCATGAAGACGCGCGAGAAAAGGCCATTGCAACCGCCGTTACCGCCGATGGAAGCGCGTTCAGTTGACGAAATTCCGGCCGGAAAGGGCTGGCAGTACGAGCCGAAGTGGGATGGTTTTCGCTGTATTGCTTTTCGTGAAGGCGAGCAGATTTACCTGCAATCAAAAGCCGGTCAGCCGCTGGCGCGTTATTTTCCCGATATCGCTGGTGCTCTGTCCCGGCTGCCGGCGACATGTTTTGTTCTCGATGGGGAACTTGTCATCCCCGTTAGTGGCGCGCTTTCATTCGACGAATTGCAATTGCGCCTCCATCCCGCTGCTAGTCGCGTTGCGAAACTGGCCAAAGCTCATCCAGCAACGTACATCGTCTTCGATCTGCTCGCCGAGAACGGCCAAGTATTGCTGAAACACAGTCTGCGCGATCGCCGCCGACTTCTCGAAAGATTCGCGCGTTTGAATTTTAGATCGGCCAAACATGTGCGCCTGTCTCCAACAACGACGGATTACGGAACTGCCGGCAAATGGCTTAAGAAAACCGGTGGCGATCTCGATGGCGTCGTCGCGAAACGTCTTGACGCGCCGTACGCTTCCGGCGAACGCAGCGCAGTCGTCAAGATCAAGCAAATCCGCACAGCTGATTGCGTTGTTGGCGGATTTCGCTATGCACGGGGCACGCGTATCGTCGGTTCTCTTTTGCTCGGACTTTATGGAGAAGATGGCTTGCTTCACCACGTCGGATTCACGTCCGCCTTCAACAAATCGGAGCGCGGCGATTTAACAAGAAAATTTGAAGCGCTAAGGAAATCACCAGGGTTCACTGGCAGCGCGCCCGGAGGCCCCAGCCGGTGGAGCACGGATCGCACAGGAGAATGGGAGCCCGTCGCGCCAAGAGTTGTGGTAGAGGTCGCGTATGACCATTTTACCGGAGGCCGATTCCGGCACGGCACAAAAATTGGTCGCTGGCGTCAAGACAAAGACCCTCGCCAGTGCACGATGGATCAGGTGGAGCACCACGGACGTAAGTCGCTCGGGCTTTTGGAGTCCTAAGGTCGCGCCAAACTCTCAGGCGGTGCGAAGAAACTTCAAAACCGCAGTCTCGACAGCACGCAAATCAACCTTTTCAGGTGGTTGCACCGCTTCAGCGAGTCCTGGGATTTGCACTCCATTGAGGTACGCTTCGATGATGGCCGGATGCACGTAA
>Ga0209474_10005341_pt1 | contig 10956 bp, 9 predicted proteins | sample GraSoiAngelo_145_FD_185902 | JGI IMG/M metagenome (GOLD analysis project Ga0209474, IMG submission 185902) | Grasslands soil microbial communities from the Angelo Coastal Reserve, California, USA - 14_1009_05_20cm (SPAdes) (version 2) | ecosystem: Environmental > Terrestrial > Soil > Grasslands ... | reverse complement strand
CCGGCCACGCTCACGACTCCCGCGACGCCCTGCGACGCGTGATCGCGCATCTGCTCGTGTCCTTCGAGCGAGACGCGCGCGCCGCTCACCTTCGCCGGTACGACGCCGCGGTGCACGAGCGTGACGTCCGCCAGCGTGAGATCGAGCGCCGGAAACGCCTGGTTCAGCTCCGCGATGAACGCGGCGACGTCGCGCTCGGAGACGCTCGTGTCGTCCGGATCGCACGTCGTGCTCGACTCCCACGTGCCGAACAGCGCGCGCTCGCGCCACGGCACGAGGAACAGATACCGCCCGGCGATCGATCGGCCGCCGAGCGCTTCCTCGCCGGCGTCGCGCCGCGTCACGAGGTTCATCGCTTTCAGCATCGGCACACCGGTGGCGATGCCGAGCGGCGCGAGCAGCCGATCGACGCGCGCGCCGGTCGCGTTGACCGTGACACGCGCCGAGATGTCCATCGTTCCCGATCCGAGCAGGTCGCGCGCCTTGACGCCGACGACCTGTGTTTTGCCGCCGGCGGTGTCCACGAGCGGCGCCACCGCCTCGACGTAGTTCGCGAGGACGGCGCCGTGCTCGGCCGCTGCGATCGCAAACGAGAACGTCAGACGATCGGGCTCCGTGGTGACGTAGTCGTTGTAGACGGCGGCGCCGGTGAGCCGCTGGCGCCGCAGCCCCGGGAACTGTTGAATCGCGCTGCCGCGTCCGACGACGCGGCCGCCGCGCAGCCGATGCGAGTCGGCGACGCCGCGGTTGCGGCCCGCCGACACGAGGCGATCGAGGAGGAAGCCGGCGCGCATCGCGATCTTGCCGCGCGCGATCGAGCGATACACGGGCAGCGCGAACGGCAGCGGCCGCACCGCGTGCGGCGCGATGCGCGCGATCGTCCGCCGCTCGCGCACCGACTCGCGCGCGCGCGCGACGTCGAGCGACTGCAGATAGCGAAGGCCGCCGTGAATCGTGCGCAGGTGATTGAAGGATGTGCCGCTGCCGAAGTCCTGCCGCTCGACGAGCGCCACGGCAAGGCCGCGCTGCGCCGCGTCGTAGGCGATCGCCAGGCCGTAGATGCCGCCGCCGACCACGAGCACGTCGAACGTCCGGTCGGTCAGCGCCTCGAGATCGCGCGTCATCCTCGGCATCGTACCGCCATGGCGTGGCTGTTATAGTCTGAATCGTGGCGACGACCGAGGCCGTCCGCGACTACTGGAACCGGCACGTTCACGATCTCGAGATCACGACGCACCCGGTCGGGTCCCGCGGTTTCTTCGACGACCTCGACCAGTATCATTTCGAGAAGCTCCATCACCTGTTGCGGCTCGTCGCTTTTGACGGCTATCGGGGGCGATCGGTTCTCGAAGTCGGCTGCGGCGCCGGCGTCGATCTCGCTCGCTTCGCGCGCGGCGGCGCGGCCGTGACCGGCGTCGACCTCGCGCAGTCCGCCATCGAGCTGGCGCGCGCCAACTTCGCGCAGCAGGGCCTCCAGGGCGCCTTCGAGGTCGCCGACGGCGAGCGGCTCCCGTTTCCCGACAACTGCTTTGACCTCGTATACGCCCATGGGGTTGTCCAGTACACCGCAAATCCCCAGCGGCTCGTCGACGAATGCCGCCGCGTCCTCAAGCCAGGCGGCGAGGCGGTGTTCCAGGTCTACAACCGCGTGTCGTGGCTGAACGGCCTGTCCAAGCTGATGAAGGTGGGCCTCGAGCACGACGATGCGCCGGTGTTGAGGAAGTTCAGCAGCGGGGAGTTCCGGCGGCTCGTTCGCGGCTTTTCCGAGGTGCGGATCGTCCCCGAGCGTTTTCCGGTGAAATCCCGGCTGCACGGCGGCTGGAAGGGGGCTGTCTACAACGGCGTGTTCGTACGCGTGTTCAACGCCCTCCCGCGCGCCCTCGTCCGCCGCTTCGGCTGGCATCTGCTGGCGTTCTGCCGAAAAGCGGGCAAAGAAGACGGCCTGCCGACTGCCGACTGACTCGGGACTGATTTCTGGATGCACGTTTACAAAGCCCACGCCTACGGGAACGACTTCCTCTACGTCCACGAAGACGAGGTGGGCGCCCGTCCGCTCGATGCGCTGGCGCGTGAGCTGTGCGATCGCCACACCGGCGTCGGGGCCGACGGGCTGATTGTGTACTCGGGGTCGCGCGAGGGCGGCTCGATGCGGCTGCTCAACGCGGACGGCAGCCGATCGGAGGTGTCGGGCAACGGCGTCCGCGGCCTTGCGGCGCTGCTGCTCCGCGACGACCCGCAGGACCGCGCGTCGATCGCGATTCACACCGAAGCGGGCGTCAAGCGGCTCGATCGCGTCGGCCGGGACGGCGCGCGCCAGACGTTCCGCGCGGCGATGGGCCTGCCGGCGGGCCTGCGGCGCCCGGCCGCCACCGCCGCCGGCGAGCCGCTCGACCTGGTCGTCATGGCGTTTGGCAACCCGCAGTGCGTCGCGCTCGGCCCGCTGCCCGACGAGGCGCGCTTCCAGCGGATCGGCCCGGCGCTCGAGCGCCACGAGCTCTTCCCGGAGCGGACCAACGTCGAGTTCGCCCACGTCGAATCGCCGGCCGAAGTTCGCATTCTGATCTGGGAGCGCGGCGTGGGGCCGACCCTGTCGTCGGGGACGGGATCGTGCGCGGCGCTCATCGCCGCGGCGGCCTTCGGCGGCGCCTCGCGCGACGCGGACGTCGTCGCTCCCGGCGGCCGGCAGCGGGTCGAGTGGCGGGAGGACAGCGTCTACCTCACCGGCTGGGCGGAGGTCGTCTTCGACGGCGTCTGGCGCCGCGAACCGCGCTAACGATCCTGGATCTGATCCTGGATCTGATCCTGGATCAGCGGCGACGGCGGCCGGCGGGGACGGGGGCCGCTTCGAGATCGTGCACGGCTGCACGCAAATCGGCGGCGGCGGCGTGCGCTTTGTCGATGGCTGCGAGATAGTCGCCGCGATCGAAGGCGGTGCGCGCGTCCTGCAGGCGCGTCTCGTCCTGGCCTACGGCGCGGGACGCGGCCGCCGTGGTCTTCGGCGCCGCGCGGCCCGCTTCGGCCGACTTGATCTTCCCATGTGCATCGGCAAGCGCCGCGGCGGCCTCGGCAATCGCCTTGTCGGCATCGGCGCGCGCGGTGGCCTTCTTGTTGACGGTCTCCTTGGCGGCGTTCTGCGCGCGCTCGCGCGCGTCGAGCGCGTTGTTGAGCGCCTGGCGGTAGTCGCGTTGATCGACGGCGTCGTGCGCGCGCTTGAGCGCGTCTTCCGCCGCGGCGAACTCCTCGCGCGCGTACTGGTCGGCGCCGGCGGCGCGCGCGACGTCGATCGCGCCCTGCGCCTGCTGCATTTCCTTGTCGGGCGGGTCGCCGCACGCCGCGTTCCCGATCGCCGCCGCGACCGCGACGGACAGCAACCAGCGACGCGCGCCCAGCATCGGCCCAGTATACAGGGCCGGAAAGTGTAAGATGAAGAACCTGTCGCCCGACGATCGGCCGCGCGAGAAGCTGCGCAGCCACGGCGCCGCCGCGCTCGGCGACAACGAGCTCGTCGCGCTGGTCATCGGCCACGGATCGCGCGGCGGCGACGCGCTGATGATGGCGAACGCGCTGCTGGCCGCGCACGGTGGACTGCACGGGCTGACGCGCTGCACCGTCGACGACTGCCGGCGGATTCCGGGCATCGGCACGACGCGCGCGTCCCAGATCGTCGCCGCCGTCGAGCTCGGACGCCGCGCGCTGGCCCGCGCCGCCGCCCGGCTGCAGATTCGGAACGCGGGCGACGCCGCGGCGTATCTCATGCCGCGCTTCGCCGGGCGCGAGGTCGAGCAGTTCGGCGTCGTGCTGCTCGACATGAAGCACCGCGTGATTCGCACGGCGATGCTCGCGACCGGAACGCTGAACAGCACCGTCGTCGAGCCGCGCGACGTCTACCGGCCGGCCGTGGCCGCCGGCGCCGCGGCGATCGTCGCGTTTCACAACCACCCGTCCGGCGATCCCACTCCCAGCCCAGAGGACGTGGATCTGACGCGGCGGCTCGCGGCGGCCGGGGTGCTCATCGGCGTCGATCTGGTGGATCACCTGATTCTGGGCGATCGGCGGTACTGGAGCTTCAAGGAGGGCGGCGCACGCTAGTGGCGAGGATTCTGTACTTCGACTGCTTCTCGGGCCTCTCGGGGGACATGGCACTCGGCGCGCTCCTCGACGCGGGGATGCCGCTCGACGCGCTGACGCGCGCGCTCGGGACGCTCGCGCTCGGCGACGCGCACGTCCACGCGACACGCGTCGTGCGCGCCGGGGTGTCGGCGACGAAGTTCTCCGTCCACGAGCACGCGCACGATCACGCCGGCGACCATCAGCACAATCATCGTCACGATCATCATCACGATCTTCCTCACGACGACCACGGCCATGCGGGCAGGGGCGAGCAGCCGCATGCGCATCCGCACCGAACGCTCGACGAGATCAACGCGCTGATCGATCGATCGAGCTTGTCGGCCGCGGCCCGCGCGCGCGCGAAGGCGATGTTCCAGCGGCTCGGCGAGGCGGAGGCGGCGATCCACGCGATGCCGATCGAGCGCGTCCACCTGCACGAGGTGGGGGCCCTCGACTCGATCATCGACATCGCCGGCATCGCGTTCGCCATGGAATGGGCCGGGGCCGATCGCGTCGTCTGCTCGCCGCTCAACGTCGGCGGCGGTATGGTGCGGTCCGCGCACGGCGTCTTTCCCGTGCCGGCGCCGGCCACGCTGCGGCTGCTCGGCGGCGCGCCCGTCTACAGCGGGCGCGTGCAGACCGAGCTCGTGACGCCGACCGGCGCGCTGATCGCGACGACCTTCGCGTCCGAGTTCGGCCCGATTCCCGCGATGACGATCGAGCGCGTCGGGTACGGCGCCGGCGATCGCGACGATCCCGAGACGCCGAACGTGCTGCGCGTCCTCATCGGCCGCGCCGCCGACGCGCCTCACGCCGCGGGCGATCGCGTCACCGTGATCGAGTGCGAGATCGACGACATGAACCCGCAGCTCTTCGGCGTCGTCATGGACCGGCTGTATGCCGCCGGCGCGCTGGAGGTGTTCTACACGCCGGTGCAGATGAAGAAGAACCGGCCCGGGACGCTGCTGACGGTGGTCGCGGCGCCGCCGCGCAGCGGCGAGATGGCGGACATCGTCTTCCGCGAGACGACGACGATCGGCTTGCGGCGCTACGACGTCGATCGCGAGTGCCTGCAGCGGGAGATCGTCACCGTCGAGACGCCGATCGGCGCCGTGCGCTTCAAGGTGGCGCGCCGCGGCGGGCACGTGGTGAACGCCGCGCCGGAGTTCGAGGATCTCGCCGCGCTCGCGCGGGAGAAGCAGCTGTCGGTGAAAGACGTCCAGGCGATCGCGATCGCGGCGTACGGAGCGCGCACGTGAGCCGCTATTTCCTCACGACCGCGATCGACTACGTCAACAGCCAGCCGCACCTCGGCACGGCGTACGAGAAGATCTGCGCCGACGTCGTCGCGCGCTACAGGCGGCTGTGCGGCTTCGACACGCGCTTCCTGATGGGCAACGACGAGCACTCGCAGAACGTCTTCAAGCAGGCGGCGGAGAAGGGGCTCGACCCGCTCGCGTACTGCGACCAGATGGAGCAGGTGTTCCGCGCGACGTGGGCGCGCCTCGACGTCTCGTTCGACGATTTCATCCGCACGACGGAGCCGCGGCACCGCGCCGGCGTCCGCGACATCGCGCAGCGCATCTACGACGCGGGGGACATCTACGAGGGCGTCTACGAAGGCTGGTACTGCGTCAGCTGCGAGGAATTCAAGCAGGAGAAAGATCTCGTCAACGGCAACTGCCCGCTGCACCCGACGCTGAAGCCGGAGTGGATCCGCGAGAAGAACTACTTCTTCCGGCTCTCGAAGTACCAGCAGCCGCTGCTCGATCATTTCGCCGCGAACCCCGGCTTCCTGCAGCCGGACGTCAGGCGCAACGAGATCCTCCGCTTGATCGAGAGCGGCCTCATCGACGTCTCGATGAGCCGTGCGGGCCAGTCGTGGGGCATTCCGCTGCCGTGGGACGCGTCGAGCGTCGTCTACGTCTGGTTCGACGCGCTGATCAACTACGCGTCGGCGGTCGGCCTCGGCGACGCGTCGAAGGCGGACATGTTCACCACGTGGTGGCCCGCCGATCTGCATGTGATCGGCAAGGACATCACGCGCTTCCATGCGGTGATCTGGCCGGCGATGCTCATGTCGGCGAAGCTGCCGCTCCCGCGCGCGATCTTCGGGCACGGCTTCATGACGCTCAACGGCCAGCGGATGAGCAAGACGCTCGGCACGATCGTCGATCCGATCGAGGCGGCCGGCCGCTTCGGCCAGGATCCGCTGCGTCTGTATCTGGTGAAAGAGATCGCGTTCGGCGGCGACGGCGATTTTTCGTGGGCGCGCTACGACGAGCGCTACAACGTCGATCTCGCGAACAATCTCGGCAATCTCGTCAGCCGCGTGACGTCGATGGCGGACCGCTACCGCGGCGGACGGCTCGCGCCGACCGGCGCCGGATCCGATCAGCTCGTGCGGATCGCCGAGCAGGTCGTCGCCGATTATCGGACGAGCATGGATGCGTTCGCGCTGCACGAGGGCGCCGCCGCCGCGTATCGCTTGATCGACGCGAGCAACGAGTTCATCGCGGCGACGTCGCCCTGGACGCTCGCGAAGGATCCGGGCGCTGCCGATCGCCTCGGTCAAGTGCTGTTCGACGCGGCGGAGGCGATTCGTCTCGCGGCCGTGCTGCTCGAGCCGATCATGCCCTCGTCGAGCCGCGAGATTCTGCGCCGCGTGGGCGCGTCCGCGGGCCTGCCCGGAGCGGAGTCGAGGGGGGGCCTGCAATTCGATCGTGACGGCCGCTGGCGTAATGACGGGGAGCGCGTGCTCCTCAACGAAGGGCCGCTCTGGCCGCGCAAGGAGATATCCGCCGTGACCGACAAGCCCGTTCCGCAAGATTCACCCACGCCCGGCGCGCGGCCGCCCGCCGCCTCGCCCTCGAGCGCTGCGTCGCCGACGCCCGCCGTGCCGGCCGCGCCCGCGCTGGTGCCGAGCGCGCCGAAAGCATCGCCCGATCCGACGGCCGCCGGCGCAACGCCGAGCGCGGCGCCAACACCCGCGGCAGGCGACCGGATCTCGATCGAAGACTTCATGAAGGTGGAGCTGCGCGTCGCGAAAGTGCTCGCAGCCGAGAAGGTCGAGAAGTCGAAGAAGCTGCTCAAGCTGTCGGTCGACGTCGGCTCCGAGCATCGCACGCTCGTGGCCGGGATCGCGGACGCCTACGATCCGGACGCGCTCGTCGGCAAGACCGTCGTCGTCGTCTTCAATCTGAAGCCGGCGACGCTGATGGGCATCGAATCGAACGGCATGGTCCTCGCCGCGAGTCCAGACGGGGGCAAGCCGATGGTCGTCACGTTCGACGCGCCGCCGGCGCCGGGGACGCGAGTCCGCTGACGTGGGCGCCGCGCCGGTGCCATACCGGTGCCAGGCACGTGCCAGGCACGTGTCTGGCGCGTGCCTGACTCTCGGACGCGCGGCGGCGATCGCGCTCGCGCTGGCATCGCTCGCGGCGACGGCCGCGCCCGCCTCTCGCGCGGCGCGCTACTTCGAGACCATCCGCCGCAACCCGCCGCTGCTTCTCGCCTTCCTCACGGCGATGCCGAAGGGCGGCGACCTTCACACTCACCTGTCGGGATCGATTTACGCGGAGAGCTACCTCCGCTGGGCGGCGGAGGACAACCTCTGCGTCGTCACGGCGACGATGACGATCGTCGGCGGCGCGTGCGACGCGGAGGGACGTGCGGCGGCGGCCGCCGTGATCCAGAACGCGGCGCTCTACAGCCAGGCGATCGACGCGATGTCGATGCGGCACTGGGATCCGGCGCGAAACGGCCACGATCATTTCTTCGCGACGTTCGCGAAGTTCGGGCCGCCGTCGACGAGGCTCGGCCAGATGCTCGCCGAAGTGGCGGCACGCGCGGCGGCGGAGCACGTCAGCTATCTGGAGCTCCTCGTGACGACCGACGGCGGCCTGTCGATGCAGAAGGGCGCCGCCGCCGGATGGTCCGACGATCTGCCCCGGCTGCGGGACCGGCTCCTCGCGGCCGGCTTCGCCGACGTCGTTTCGGCGTCGGCGTCGCGGCTCGACCAGGTGGAAGCGCGCGCGCGCGAGCTGATGCGCTGCGCGACGCCGCAGGCGGATGCCGGCTGCCGCGTGACGCTCCGCTACGTCTGGCAGGTTCTGCGCGCGACGGCGCCCGAGACGGTCTTCGCGCAGATGCTGGCCGGATTCGAGATTGCGTCGCACGACCCGCGCGTCGTCGCCGTGAACCTGGTGCAGCCGGAGGACGCGCCGATCGCCGTCCGCGATTTCGCGCTGCACATGAAGATGCTCGCGTACCTCCGCACGCAGTACCCGCGCGTGCCGCTGACGCTTCACGCCGGCGAGCTGACCGAGGGCCTCGTGCCGCCGGAAGCGCTGCGATCGCACATCGGCGACTCGGTGCGCATCGCCGGCGCGCGACGCATCGGCCATGGGACGGCGGTCATGTACGAGGATGGCGCGATCGATCTGCTGCGGGAGATGGCGGCGCGCCGGGTCCTCGTCGAGATCGCGCTGTCGAGCAGCGACCTGATCCTCGGCGTCAAAGGCGACCGCCATCCGCTGCGCACGTACCTGAAGCACGGCGTCCCGATCGCGCTCACAACCGACGATGCGGGCGTGTCGCGATCGACGATGACGCTCGAGTATCGGAAAGCGGTCGAGGAGCAGCATCTCGGCTACGCGACGCTCGAACGGCTCGCGCGCAACTCGATCGACTACAGCTTCGCCGACGCGGACACGAAAAAGCGCCTGCGCGCCGATCTCGACGCCGCGTTTGCGGCCTTCGAGCGGGAGCAATCGGCGAGACACGAACCGTGATCGATAGCCACTGCCATCTCGCCGACGAGGCCTTCTCGAGCGATCTCGACGCCGTCGTCGACCGCGCGAAGGCCGCCGGCCTCGAGCGCGTGCTGATCGTGCTCGAGGCGGGCAACGCCTCCGAAGCGGCGCAGGCCGAGCGCGTCGCCGCGCTGTGGCCCGAGGTGCGGGTGACGATCGGCGTCCACCCGCACCAGGCGCACCAGTTCGCCGCCGATCCCGCGCGCGCGGCCGCGGTGGTCCGCGATCAGCTCGCCGCGACGCCCTCCGCGCGCGCGATCGGCGAGATCGGCCTCGACTACCACTACGACTTCTCGCCGCGCGAGGTGCAGCACGCGGTCTTCCGCGCGCAGGTGCGTCTGGCGCGCGAGCGGCAGCTCCCGGTCGTGATCCACACGCGCGAAGCCGACGAGGACACGCTGGCCGTGCTCCGCGAGGAGGGCGGCGGCGAGCTGAGCGGCGTGCTTCACTGCTTCACGGGCGGGCCGTCGCTCGCCGATGCGGGGCTCGCGCTGGGCTTCTTCATCTCGGTCGCCGGCATCATCACGTTCCCGAAGGCCGAGGCGCTGCGCGAGACCATCAAGCGCGTGCCCATGGAGCGGCTGCTGACAGAGACGGACAGCCCGTTCCTCGCCCCGGTGCCACACCGCGGGAAGCGCAACGAGCCGGCCCACGTCGCACGCGTCGTCGCCGCGCTCGCGGAGTTGCACCGGACGCCGCCCGCCGACCTTGCCGCGCGCACGGCCGCCAACTTCCACACGCTGTTCAGGCCGTGATAAAGTTTCGAGCCGAGCGTGGAGAAATCGTCGCCAGCCCTGTCGCAGATCTTCGAGCCGATTCGCGCCGACCTCGAGCGGGTCGATCAGGAATTCGCCCGCCACGTCCAGTCGAAAGTCCAGCTGATTCCGCAGATCGGCCAGTACATCCAGACGAGCGGCGGCAAGCGGATCCGCCCCGCGGTGCTCCTGATGGCGTCGCGTCTGGCCGGCTATCAGGGCGACCGCGCGATCCTCTACGCCGCCGTCGTCGAGTTCGTGCATACGGCGACGCTCGTGCACGACGACATCATCGACGACTCCGATCTGCGCCGCGGCCGCCTCGCGGTGCACTCGCGGTGGGGAAACGACATCACGGTGCTGCTCGGCGACTATCTGTACATCAAGTCGATGGCGATGGCGCTGATGCACGACGAGCTCGAGATCATCCGCGTGCTGTGCGACGTGACGCTGCGCATGATCGAAGGCGAGCTGTATCAGCTGACGAAAAACGGCGATGCGGGCATCACCGAGGACGAGCACTTCGACATCGTGCGTCGCAAGACGGCGCACCTGTTCGCCGGCTGCGCGCAGATCGGCGGCATGTTGAACCGCGTCCCGGCCGACCTCGCGCAGGCCCTCTGGGAGTACGGCTTCAACCTCGGGATGGCGTTTCAGATCGTCGACGACCTGCTCGACTTCACCGGCGACACCGAAGCGGTCGGCAAGCCAATCGGCAGCGACCTGCGCGAAGGCAAGGTGACGCTGCCGCTCATCCACCTCCAGCAGCACGAGCACGCGGGGCGCGGCGTGGAGATCATCCGCGACGTCATCACCTCGCGCAGCGTGACGCCGGAGATCTGGCACGAGCTGCTGCGCTCGCTCACGGAGCACGCGTCGATCGATTACGCCTACCGGCGCGCCGTGGAATTCGCCGAGCGCGCGAAGAAGCCGCTGTACGCGTTCCCGCCGAGCGCCGAGCGCGACGCGCTGCTCGCGCTGCCCGATTACGTGCTCGCACGGGATCGGTAAGCGAGCCCGTCATGGCTGATGGCTGATGGCTGATGGCTGATGGCTGATGGCTGATGGCTGATGGCTGATGGCTGATGGCTGATGGCACCGAACGATGGTTGATGGCAAGCTCCATCGACCATTGCCATCAGCCATTAGCCATCAGCCATGACGCCCTTCTCATGATCGCGTTCGCCATCCCGCCGCTCAGGCTCGAGATCGCCGATGGCGACATCGCCGCCGAGCCCGCCGACGCCGTCGTGAACGCCGCGAACAATCATTTCTGG
>Ga0209474_10005340_pt1 | contig 10956 bp, 10 predicted proteins | sample GraSoiAngelo_145_FD_185902 | JGI IMG/M metagenome (GOLD analysis project Ga0209474, IMG submission 185902) | Grasslands soil microbial communities from the Angelo Coastal Reserve, California, USA - 14_1009_05_20cm (SPAdes) (version 2) | ecosystem: Environmental > Terrestrial > Soil > Grasslands... | reverse complement strand
CGACCGGCATGTCGTCGAACCCGGTCACCGTCACGTCGCGGGGTACCGCCAGCCCCCGCGCGCGCAAGGCGGCCAGCGCGCCGACCGCCATCGAGTCGTTGAGCGCGATGATCGCGGTCAGTCCCGGGTTGGCGTCCAGCAGGTGCGCGGCGGCGGTCGCACCGCTGTCCCGGTCGAAGTTGCCGTACGCGATCCGCCGCGCCGGTACCGCCCGCCCGTGCTCGCGCGCGGCCCGCCGTACCCCGGCGAGGCGGTCGGACGTGGTGGTCAGCACCGCCGGCCCGGCGATGACCCCGACCCGGCGGTGGCCGAGCGCGAAGACCTCACTGCCGACGAGGTACCCGCCCGGCTCGTTCTCCGGTACCACACAGTTGCCGGTCAGCTCGTGCCGGCCGATCAGGGTCAGCCGGCCGCCGGTGCCCAGGTATGCCTCCAGCTTGCGGACCAGCGCGCCGGTGAACGCGGCGTCGTGGTACCCCGACCCGGCCAGGATCAGCGCGGCGACCTGGTGCGCGCGCAGCAGTTCCACGTACTCCAGCTCGCGGTCCGGGTCGCGGTAGCTGTTGCAGATGATGACCAGCCGGCCGTGCGCGGTCGCGACCCGTTGCAGTCCCCGGGTGATCTCGGCGAAGTACGGGTCGGACACGTCGTGCACGATGATGCCGACCGCGCTGCGGCGCGCGCGGGCCAGCTGTTGGGCATGCGCGTTCGGCACATACTGCAACTCCGCCACGGCGCGCAGGACCCGGGTGCGCAGCTCCTCGGTGACCAGCTTGGCGCTGCCGTTGACGATGCGCGAGGCGGTGGCCTGCGAGACCCCGGCGAGCCGCGCGACGTCGGCGAGCGTGGCCATCGGTACCTCCTGATGTCAGACTATCCAGCCGTCCGGCGCGGTCCGGGTGACCGGCCGGGCAGGTCTTGCCGGCCGGTCGGCCGAGGAATAGGGTCCTCCAGGAAAGCGCTTGCCTGAGGAAGGTACATGACTGAGGTGCCTGGGGAGCCGGCCGCTGCCGCGCTGGCGGTCGACGACGACCCGCCGCGCGACGCGGTACCCGAGCACCGGCCGGTCGACCGCCGGGGGCCGGTCGCTGCCGCGGCCCGCCTCCTGGTCGCGCTCTGGCCGCCCGCGCTGGTGCTGGCCGCGGTGTTCGCGCTGTGGTGGCTGGTCACCGCACAGCAGTGGGTACCCGACTACCTGGTACCCACCCCCGCGCAGGTCTTCGACACGATGCGCGACCAGTGGGCGATGCTGGTGCACAACAGCTGGGTGACGCTGTACGAGACGCTGCTCGGCTTCGGGCTGGCCGTCGCGCTCGGCATCGGCACCGCCGTGCTCATCGCCTACTCCCGCGGCTTCGACAAGGCCATCTACCCGCTCGTGCTGTTCGCCCAGGTGATCCCGAAGATCGCCATCGCACCACTGCTGGTCGTCTGGTTCGGCACCGACCTGCGGCCCAAGGTGATCCTCGCCGTGCTCATCGCGTTCTTCCCGGTCGTCGTCTCCGGCGTGGCCGGCCTGCGCTCGACCGATCCGGAACTGCTCGACCTGTCCGCCACCATGGGGGGCTCCCGGTGGCACAGCTTCTGCAAGATCCGTTTCCCGAACTCCCTGCCGCACCTCATGTCCGGCGTGAAGGTCGCCGTCACGCTGGCCGTCGTCGGCGCCGTGGTCGGCGAGTTCGTCGGCGCGAGCGAAGGGCTGGGGTACGTGCTGCTGCTCGCCAACGGGCAGATCGACGCACCCCTGCTGTTCGCCACGCTCATCCTGATGTCCGCCATCGGCATCGCACTGTTCGCGCTTGTCGACGTCGCGGAAGCGTTGCTCATCCCGTGGCACGCCAGCCGGCGCGCCGCGGCTCCCCTCACCACCGCCTAACGCGAGTCTTCCCCGCGCAAGGAGGCGCATCCTGTGAAGAAACGCATCATCCCCCTGGCCGCACTGGCCGCCCTCACCCTCGCCCTGTCGGCCTGCGGCGGCTCCGCGAAGCCGGTCCCGGCCGGCGCCAGTGCCGCCGCCATGACGAAGGTCACGCTCACCCTGAACTGGGTACCGTACGGCGAGCACGCGCCGTTCTACTACGGCCTGAAGAAAGGGTTCTACTCCGCCGGGGGCATCGACCTGACCATCAAGGCGGGCACCGGCTCGGGCACCACGATCCAGCAGGTCGACCAGAAGAACACCACGTTCGGCTGGGCGGACACCCCGGTACTGCTCAACAGCGTGGCCAAGGGCATGAAGGTGAAGAGCCTCGGGGTCTTCCTGCAGAAGGGCCCGTCGTCGGTGGAGTACCTCGCCGACCACGGCATCAACAGCCCGGCCGACCTGAAGGGCAAGAAGATCGGCGGTACCCCGGGCGACGCGCTGTACGCGACGTTCCCCGCGTGGCTCAAGGCGAACGGCCTGGCGCCCTCGGACGTGACGATCGTCAACCTCGACGCGGCCGGCAAGATAGCCGCACTGTCCGAGGGGCGGGTGGACGCCATCATGGGCTTCTTCCACGACCAGGGGCCGACCATCGAGGGCAAGACCGGTAAGACGGTCAAGTACTTCCTCTACGCCGATTACGGCATGAACCTGCTCGGTACCGGGATCGTCGCCAACACCGACGCGCTCGCGGCGAACCCGGACCTCGCGCGCCGGTTCGTCCGCGCGACCCAGAAGTCGTGGGCCGAGGCGGCCAAGGACATTCCCGGTGCGGTACAGGCGATGGTCGGCATGGCGCCCAACGAGCCGCCGCAGACCGTGCTCACCAAGCAGCTCACGCTCTGCCTGCCGCTGCTGGGTTCCGGTACCCCCGGCGTGGACAACGCGTCCGACTGGACCAACACGGTCGGACTGATCAGCAAGTACGGCACGCTGAAGAGCCCCGGTACCCCGGACACGTACTGGGACAGCGCGTATGCCAAGTAGCGCCGTCGAACTGTCGGCCGTGTCGGTGCGCTTCCGCGCCCGGCACGGCCAGACGGCGGCGCTGTCCGGCATCGACCTGTCGGTGCGGGCCGGCGAGTTCGTCACCATCGTCGGCCCGTCCGGCTGCGGCAAGTCCACGCTCCTCAAGCTCGTCGCCGGGCTGGTGACGCCGACGACGGGTACCGTGACGCTGATGGGGCGGCAGGTTTCCGGGCCGCAGAAGGACATCGGGTACGTGTTCCAGCGCGCCGCGCTGCTCGACTGGCGCGGCGCGCGGCGCAACATCCTGCTGCAGGGCGAGATGCGGCACATGGACCGGGCGCAGGCCGCGCGGCGGGCCGACGAGCTGATCGCGCTGACCGGCCTGCGCGGGTTCGAGAACGCTCTGCCGTACGAGCTTTCCGGGGGAATGCAGCAGCGGGTGGCGCTGTGCCGGGCGCTGCTGCACGAGCCGCCGGTACTGCTGATGGACGAGCCCTTCGGGGCGCTGGACGCGCTGACCCGCGAACAGCTCAACGGCGAGCTGCACCGGATCTGGCGGCGCACCGGCACCACCACGCTGCTGGTCACCCACTCCATCGACGAGGCGGTGTTTCTCGGTACCCGGGTGGTGGTGCTCAGCCCGCGACCCGGCCGGATCGTGCGGGTGCTCGACGTGGACCTGCCGGCCGGACGCGGGTACGCGCAGGTGATGTCCGACCCGCGGACCCGGGTGCTGACCGCCGAGATCCGGGCGCTGCTCGCGCCGGCCATCGTGGGAGCCGCCGATGTCCCGTAGGCCGATCGGCATCGTGGTCAACGGGGTGACCGGGCGGATGGGGTACCGGCAGCACCTGGTCCGGTCCCTGCTGGCGATCCGGGCCGACGGTGGGCTGCCGGCCGCCGACGGTACCGTCATCTGGCCCGAACCGATCCTCGTCGGCCGCGACGCCGGGCGGCCGACATCGCGCAGCGGCACGGGCTGCGCGACTGGACGACCGACCTCGACGCGGCGCTGGACCGTCCCGACGTGGAGATCTACTTCGACGCGCAGGTGACCGGCGCGCGGGACAAGGCGATCCGCGCCGCGATCGACGCGGGTAAGCACGTCTACACCGAGAAGCCGCTGGCCGCCGACGTCGGCAGCGCGGTGGACCTGGTCCGGCTGGCGCGCGCCGCCGGCGTCCGCAACGGGGTGGTGTCGGACAAGCTGTTCCTGCCCGGCCTGCGCAAGCTCAAGCGGCTGGTCGACGGCGGCTTCTTCGGCCGGATCCTGTCGGTGCGCGGCGAGTTCGGGTACTGGGTGTTCGAGGGCGACTGGCAACCGGCCCAGCGCCCGTCGTGGAACTACCGCAGCGCCGACGGTGGTGGCATCGTGCTGGACATGTTCCCGCACTGGCAGTACGTACTGGAGGGGCTGTTCGGCCCGGTCCGCGCGGTGCAGTGCGTGGCGACCACGCACATCCCGTTCCGCGTCGACGAGAACGGCGCGGCCTACCAGGCGACCGCCGACGACGCGGCGTACGCCATATTCGAGCTCGACGGCGGGGCGATCGCGCAGATCAACTGCGGGTGCACCGCGACGAGCTGGTCGAGTTCCAGGTCGACGGCACCCACGGCAGCGCGGTCGCCGGGTTGCGCGAGTGCCGGGTACAGCACCGGGCCGGCACGCCCATGCCGGTGTGGAACCCGGACGAGCCGGCGGACCACGACTTCCGCGCGCAGTGGCAGCGGGTACCCGACAACGCGGAGTTCGGCAACGGGTTCCGCGAGCAGTGGTCGGCGTTCCTGCGGCACGTCGTCGACGCGGCGCCGTTCCCGTGGGACTTCGCCGCGGGGGCGCGCGGCGTACAGCTGGCCGACCTGGGACTGCGCGCCGCGCGCGAGGGGCGACGCCTGAAGGTACCGGAGTTGGAGTTGTGAGCTTATCCATCGTCCTGCCGGGCGGGTCACGGTATGAGCTGAAAGGCGGCGCGGGGCACCCGGTGCCGGCCGGGCCGGCCCGGTCGCGGCTCGCCTTCGCCGCCGCGCACGTGGTCGCCGATCCCTTGGCGGACAACGTCCCCGGCGCGCCGGCCGTCCTCGACTGGGCGGCCACTCTGGCGTTCCGGCACCACCTGTGGCGGTACGGGCTGGGCGTGGCCGAGGCGATGGACACCGCGCAGCGCGGGATGGGGCTGGACTACCCGGTGACCCGGGAGCTGATCCGGCGGTCCGCCGCCGAGGCGCGCGCGGTCGGCGGGCGGATCGCGGCCGGGGTGGGGACCGACCAGCTCCCGCCCGGTACCGCCGCGCTGGGCGCGGTGCGCGAGGCGTACACCGAGCAGCTCGGCATGGTGCTCGACGCCGGAGCGCAGCCGATCCTCATGTGCAGCCGGGAACTGGCGCGCTCGGCCCGCGACGCCGACGACTACCTGTCCGTCTACAGTGGACTGTTGGGACAGGTGGACCGGCCGGTGATCCTGCACTGGCTCGGTCCGATGTTCGACCCGCAGCTGTCCGGGTACTGGGGATCGTCCGATGTGGACACCGCGGCGGAGATGGTACTGGCGCTCGTCAAGGCGCATGCGTCCACTGTGGACGGTGTCAAGGTGTCGCTGCTCGACGAGGACTTCGAGGTGGCGCTGCGCCGCCGGCTGCCCGACGGGGTGCGGCTGTACACCGGTGACGACTTCAACTATCCGGCACTGATCCTCGGCGACGGGTCCGGGTACTCCGACGCGCTGCTGGGCATCTTCGCCGCGATCGCGCCGGCAGCCGCGGCCGCGCTGCACGCCCTGGACCGCGACGACGTGCCGACCTACACCCGGATCCTGGCGCCGACGGTACCGCTGGCCCGGCACGTCTTCGCCGCGCCCACCTTCTACTACAAGACCGGCATCGTGTTCCTCGCCTGGCTCGCCGGGTACCAGGAGCACTTCACGATGGTCGGCGGACTGCAGGCGGGACGCTCGCCGGCGCACTGCGCGACCCTGCTGCGCCTGGCCGACGCGGCCGGCCTGCTGCCCGACGCCGACCTCGCCGCCGCCCGCGCCCGCGCCTACTTCACCGTCGCCGGAGTCGACCAGTGAGCGAGTTCGACCGGTTCTCCTTGAATGTCGCGACCACCAAGTACTGGCCGCTGGACGAGCTGGTACCCGGCTGCGTGGCCGCGGGGATCGGCGGCATCGGCCTGTGGCGCAACGAGGTGACGCAGTACGGGTTGGACCGCTGTGCCGAGCTGGTACAGGGCGCCGGGTTGCGGGTCACGTCGCTGTGCCGGGGCGGGTTCTTCACCGCCCACGGGTGGCTGGACGACAACTGTCACGCCATCGAGGAGGCGGCGACGCTCGGGGCACCGGTACTGGTACTGGTCAGCGGCGGCCTGCCACCCGGCAGCCGGGACCTCGACGCGGCCCGCGAGCGGGTCGCCGCCGCCGTGGAAACCCTTGTCCCGTATGCCATCGACGCCGGCGTGACGCTCGGGATCGAGCCGCTGCACCCGATGTACGCCGCGGACCGGTGCGTGGTGTCCACGCTCGGGCAGGCGCTGGACATCGCCGAGCGGTTCCCCGCCCGCGCCGTCGGCGTCGTCCTCGACACGTACCACCTCTGGTGGGACGACCAGGTGTGGGCGCAGATCAAGCGGGCCGGCGCGGACGGCCGCATCGCCTGCTTCCAGGTCGCCGACTGGGTCACCCCGCTGCCGGCCGGGGTACTGCTCGGCCGCGGCCTGCCCGGCGAGGGCTGCGTGGAACTGCGCCGGTTCCGCGAGGCGGTCGACGCGGCGGGCTACACCGGGCCGGTCGAGGTCGAGGTGTTCCACCCCGACGTCTGGGCCAGGCCCGGCGCGCAGGTGCTCGCAGCCTCCATCGCCGGCTATCTAGAGTATGTGGCGTGACCGAGAACGTGAACGCCGCCCGGTACCGCCCGGGGCAGCGCGACGGCCACTACGAGAGCTTCTACCAGCGGGCCAACCACCCCACCCGGCCGCTGGCGTTCTGGATCCGGTACACGATGGTGAGCCCCGCCGGCCGGCCCGACGCGGCGATCGGTGAACTGTGGGCCGCGTTCTTCAACGGCGAGACCGGCGAGCACCTGGTGACCAAGGAGGAGTACCCGATCGCCGCGTGCGACTTCGCCGCCGACGACTTCGCGGTGCGGATCGGCATCTCCTGGAACCTCACCTACTCCGGCACGGAGCAACCGCTGCTCCTGTTGCCCGACCGGATGTACCGCGGCAGCTTCCCGAAAGCCAAGAGCCTCGTCGGGTTGCCGCTCGCGGTGTACCGCGGCCGGTTGCGGGTCAACGGCAGCGTGGTCACCGTCAAGGACTGGGTCGGCAGCCAGAACCACAACTGGGGCAGCCGGCACACCGACCGGTACGCCTTCGGTCAGGTGGCCGGGTTCGACGGCGCACCGGGCAGCTTCCTGGAGCTGGTCACCGCGCAGGCGCGGATCGGGCCGGCCCCGACGCCGTTCGTCACCTTCCTGGTGCTGCGCCACGACGGGCGCGAGCACCGGTGCCGGGCGGTGCGCGCGCGGCCCCGGTACGGCGATCCGGGCTGGGACTTCGCGGCGCGGAACAAGGACGTCGCCGTGCAGGGCCGGATCACCGCCGAGCCGGAGACGTTCGTCGAACTGACCTACATCAACCCCTCGGGCGGCACGAAGGCGTGCCGCAACAGCCAGCTCGCCGGGTGCGAGCTGACGCTCGCCGACCGCCACGCCGGCACCCGCGAGACGCTCACCGCGGGGCACCGGGCGCTGTTCGAGACGCTGCGGTAGTACCGGCGCCCGCTCCTCAGTCCAGGCCCCCGCCTCGATGCGCGAGCACGCGGGTGTCGTCGGGCAGCCGGCGGGTCACGCCACGCCGGTCGAGCAGCTCCAGCAGGGGTACCGCGACCCGCCGCGTGGTACCCAACGCCTCGCGCGCCTGTGCCATCGTGAACGGCGCCGAAAGCTTCGCCAGCACCGGTACCGCCGCGTCCAGCGCGTCGGGCAGCAGCACGACCCCTTCGGCGATGCGCACCAGCGCGCCGGCCCGGACCGCGGCGCCGATCTCCTTCGGCCCCAGCCCGAGCGCGGCGAGGCGCTCGGAGTCCGGCGCGCGGAACGGCTGACCGGCGAGCTCGGTGCGCACCTGGTCGACGGCGCGCGCGATCGGTGCGGGCAGCCCGCCGGGCGCGCCGCTGCTGATCCGGCCCTCCCGGGCGACGAGCGGCGGCGTGACGAGCGCGGTGACCAGCGCGCGGTCGGGCAGGCGGAGCAGCTGGCGCAGCGTCTCGACCGGCGCGCCGGGCTCCAGCGGGTGCGTGTCGCGGTACCGCGACACCTCCTCGGCCAGCCGCCGGCGCAGTGCCGCCCAGTGCGCGGGGTCGGCGTGCCAGTCGGCGGTGACCGGGGCGGTGGCGACGGGTACGCCCATGCGGGCCAGGTCGGATCTGCGGACCAGGCCGCGCCGGCGCAGCTCGCCCGCCTCGTCGGAGGTACCGTCCATTGTGGACAGTACGGCGGCCCGCGCGGCGGCCGCGCCGCGACGGCGCAGCGGCGGCGGCACCACGTCCAGCACGGTCACCCCGCCGGCCACGTGGTGCCGGCCCGGGTCGCGCAGCAGCGCCCGGTCGCCGATGCGCAACGGCAGCGGGGCGGACAGCCGCAGCCGCGCGGTGTCCGTCCCCAGTGGACGGACGCTCGCGATCACCGCCGCCGAACCGGCATGCAGCGTCACTTCGGGCGGTAGGGTGCCGACCGGGTCACCGTGCAGCCGCACGTCGACCAGGTCGGTGAGCTGGAACCGGTCCGGGCTCACCAGCGCGTCGCCGCGGCGGATCTCGGTGCGCTCGACGCCGCGCAGGTTCACCGCGACCCGGGCGACGCCGGTCGCCTGCTGCGCCGGTGCGCCGAGCGACTGCAGCCCGCGCACCCGTACCAGCCGGTGCGACGCGGCCAGTTCCAGCGCGTCGCCGACCCGGATCGAGCCGGCGCCCAGGGTACCCGTGACGACCGTGCCGCTGCCCCGGATCGTGAACGAGCGGTCCACCCACAGCCGCACCGGCGCTGCCGTGTCGGGTACCGGCAGCCGCGCGACGAGCCGGTCGAGCGCCTTACCCAACTCGTCCAGCCCGGCACCGGTCGCACCGGAGACCGCCACGGCCTCCACGTGCCCCAGCGAGCTTTCCGCCAAGTGTGCGCGCGCCTGTGCCAGCGCGGGTGTCGGGTCGGCGAGATCCGACCGGGTCACCGCGAGCAGCCCGTACCGCACCCCGAGCGCGTCGAGTGCCGCCAGATGCTCGGCGGACTGCGGCATCCAGCCCCCGTCGGCGGCCACGACCACGAGCGCGGCCGGCACCGGTCCGACGCCGGCCAGCATGTTCGGCACGAAGCGCTCGTGCCCGGGTACGTCGACGAAGGCCACCGTGGCGCCGGAGGGCAGCGTGGTCCACGCGAAGCCGAGGTCGATCGTCATGCCCCGGCGCCGTTCCTCCGCCCACCGGTCCGGCTCCATGCCGGTCAGCGCGCGTACGAGGGTGGACTTGCCGTGGTCCACGTGTCCGGCGGTGGCGATCACGTGCACGCGAGGATCGCCTTACCCAGTAACGGATCCTGCGCGGGCGGCACGGTGCGCAGGTCGAGCAGCAGGCGGCCGCGCTCCACCCGGCCGAGCACCGGCGGGTCACCGAGGCGCAGCGGCTGCTGGTACCCCTCGGGTAGGGACAGCGCCCACGACGGGAGCCGCAGCCCCGGCGCGCCACCGCCACCGACCACCGCGACCGACGGCACCACCTCGGCCATCGGCAGGTCCGCGGCGAGCGCGCGGGCGCGGGCCTCCACTGTGGACGGTGCCGCCCGCAGCGCCTGCCACGTCGGGGTTTCCGGCCCGCGCAGGGTCGCCTCCAGCGCGGCGAGGGTGAGCTTGTCCACCCGCAGCGCGCGGGCCAGCGGGTGCCGGCGCAGCCGCTGTACCGTGGCCGCGTCGCCGAGCAGCAGCCCGGCCTGCGGACCGCCGAGCAGCTTGTCGCCGCTCGCGGTGACGAGCGTGGCGCCCTGTCGCAGCGCGGTGGCGGCGTCCGGCTCGTCGGGCAGCAGCGGGTCGGGCGCGAGCAGACCGGAGCCGATGTCGGCGACGACCGGACTGTCCAGTGTGGACAGTTGAGCGACGTCGACGGCGGAGGTGAAGCCGGTGACGACGAAGTTCGACGGATGTACCTTGAGCACGAACCCGGTCGACGGCCCGACCGCGGCCGCGTAGTCGGCCAGCGTGGTGCGGTTGGTGGTGCCGACCTCGCGCAGCCGCGCGCCGGTCGAGGCGAGCAGGTCGGGCAGCCGGAAGCCGTCGCCGATCTCGACCAGCTCGCCGCGGCTGACCACGATCTCCCGGCCGGCGGCGAGCGCGGTCGCGGCGAGGACCAGCGCGGCGGCACCGTTGTTGACGACGTGGACGGCGGCGGCGTCGGGTACCGCGGCGGCCAGCGCGGCCAGCGCCGTGCGGCCGCGGCGCGCCCGCTTACCGGTGGCGAGGTCGAGCTCGACGTCGGTGGTACCGGCGGCGGCGACCATCGCGTCGACCGCGGCGGGGGACAGCGGCGCGCGGCCGAGGTTGGTGTGCAGGACGACGCCGGTCGCGTTGAGTACCGGCCGCAGCCCCGCCGCGCGCGCCGGCAGCGCGGCGGCCGCGGCGGTGGCGACGTCGGCGGGCGCGATCTCGCCACGGCGGGCCCGTTCCTGGGCGGCCGCGACGGCGGCCTTGACGGTGGCCCGGCCGAGGATCCCGGCGGCGGCCGCGAGGCGCGGATCGGCCAGTACCGTGTCCGTCCGCGGTACCGCCCGCCGCGGGTCGTCGGCCACGTCTCCTCCCCCCTCGCCGTCGAGATCTTGGACATTTGTACCCCTTGCAGGGCGGACAAGCGTCCAAGATCTCAAGCTGCGCGGCCCGCGCCGACGCCGGCGCCGCCGCTTGAGCGGAGGCGGACGGGAATCGAACCCGCCTGGCCCGGATACCGGGCCACACCGGTTTTGAAGACCGGGAGGGGCACCAGCCACCTGAACGCCTCCACTGCGCACCCTAACCTGAACAGTGTGACGGT
>Ga0209474_10005339_pt1 | contig 10957 bp, 7 predicted proteins | sample GraSoiAngelo_145_FD_185902 | JGI IMG/M metagenome (GOLD analysis project Ga0209474, IMG submission 185902) | Grasslands soil microbial communities from the Angelo Coastal Reserve, California, USA - 14_1009_05_20cm (SPAdes) (version 2) | ecosystem: Environmental > Terrestrial > Soil > Grasslands ... | reverse complement strand
GTGGATCGCGGCGGCTCCTGGATGTTTCCGGCGTGGCTGCTGCGACCGGCGACCCGAGAGCGCAATCCCGCCGACTTCCGCGCCGTCATCATGGGCTTTCGCGTAGCCCGAAACCTGCCATAAAAGTTTGACCACAGAGGAGGACTAAGTCGTGAAAGCTGGAATCTCTTTTCTATCCGGGCTCGTCGTTTGCAGCATGACTGTGTTGGCGCAGCAGTCTCCCGCTGCGCGCATCGTCGATCTCAAATCTGCGTGGCGCAGCTTTACGCGGTCATCATTTCCTCTCCGTTCACTTGGTCGGTGATCACCGCAGTAGTTTCTTCTTAATTCTTAACTCTTCCTTCTAATTTGTCCCCTTCACCAGCGTCAGATGGTCGAGCGAAATGCATTGACTTTCCAGTGACGGCTCACTATTCCAACCCTAACGCAGATAAAGCGAGCATCCGGCTTCTCAACCGGTTCGGCGGCAAAAGCTAGTAAGACCCCTTGTCCGCTGCGGTATAAACATTGAGCGTGGTCAGCTCGTACATACGGGGGTATTCCCCGAGGAAAATAGAAATGAAAAAATTGATGTTGATATTAATCGCGCCGGTCTGTTGCACGGCTTTCGCGCTGAACGCGTCGGCTCAGCAAGCCGACCAGGCAACTACCGATGCTGTGATTGCAATGGTAAAAGCACAATGGGCGGCTGAAATCAAAGATCCGACAAGTGTCTCCGAACAGATGAAGGACGCGTCGGACGACTACACCGAGTTCAACGCCGATTATGCCACGCGTCTCGATGGAAAAGCGATGAGTTCACACCTGGCGGAAGCGGCAGGAAAAGCTTCTGGCAAGACGATCGCGGCGGAAATGGCCAACCCAAAAGTCCAGGTATACAACGGGAATGTTGCCGTCCTGACTTACAACTATGTCGGCGTGATCCAGGACAAGGACGGAAAGACGGAACCGGCTCGCGCAAAATCGACGCGCGTCTTTGTGAAAAAGGGCGACAAATGGACGTTGGTCCACGCAAACTTTGGCTCGGATCCACTGCCAAAATAATAAGACTCTGAAAATCTGAGAAAGGGGCCGCTAGTGCGCGCTTTGCGCTTTTGGCGGCCCCTTATCTTGTACCGACAAGTATCCGGAAGTGCCGGGAGAGATCGTCCGCCACGCCCCTCGCTCGTTTTCTGTGAGCGTCGGCGCCCAAATTCCTACTTTCCATTTTTTCTCTCTCCTTCTACTTCTGCCCGAGTGAGCATCTGTTATTGTACGCCTGTTTCGGCCCACTTTCGGGAGCGGACAAAACGCTCCGGTTTGCCCCAGACGCTGGGCAGATAACTGTCGCCCAGCTTGCCAAACGTTTCTTTGGCCAACTCGCGATCTCCGCCCAAGGTCGACAGCAGTGCAGTGTGATTTAGCAGCTCGAACGATCGCGGATATTTTTGTCGCATTGCGATGAGTCCCTCGCGTACCTGCGGCCAGGACGCGTTGGTTTCGCGGAAAACATTGTCGTAGTAACCGTACAGGGCCATGACAATTCGAGCGTAGATCTCGGCGCCGAGGCCATCAGGTCGCGCGGCGGCTTGGTCAGCATATGCTTCCCAATCGCCAGGCTCGCCATACCAACGGGGAAGTAACGAGGAAGCACGCGCTATGTCATAGCCCCAGAACTTTGGTTCAATGGCCTTTGCTTCCTCGAGCAACTGATCGTACGCATTCTTTGGCAATTGCTGACCGCGAGCCACGCCGAGAGCAACTTCCCACCAGAAAGAATCTTTCTCTGTTAGCTCGCGCGCTTCCGCGAGCGCCTTGCGCGCCGACTCGAGCCGTTCGCCAAAAAGGCGCCAACCTTCTTCGGTTACTTTGTCGGCGAAGTCGGTGCCGCGGGCGTGCCATGCGTACTCTCTAAGAAAGTCCGCATACGCAATGCGCGCTGTAATCGATGCTGGAAATTGCGCGATCCAGTCCTGGTGAATGCGGTCGTGCAGTTGCCACATACTCTCTGGTTCCTCACGGCGACAAGCAAAGGACTCGTAAAACTGCGCTATTCTCCATGAGCCGTTGCCGAAGAGCGGCTTGGTTTGACGAATCTCGGCGGCCACTGGCTCGAGCTCGGCGAAGCGTCGGTTATTATAAAGCGCGCGCATCTTCAACCGAAACGCGTAGATCTCTTCCTGAACTGGATCTTTTGTCGGCTTAAGTTTGGCGATCGCTGCTTTCTCTTCAGCGTTCCAACACCCAAGTAGTAGTCCACAACTGCAAAGAAGGAGAAGGAATGTGAAATGCTTATTCATAAGACCAGCCGGGCAATCCCGTGGCCCAATCAACCGCCCGCGTGGCATCGCACCATTCGTTCATCACTTGCACGCAGCGGACTGCATCGCAATGAGGATTCCTGCTCGTGCATAAAAAGTGCATTGCAGTAAGGTCACCGACATTGCCATGGACCCGGCTACTTTTTTAACCGAGCTGAAACGACGCAAGGTCTATCGGGTCGCGGTGGCTTACGCGATCGCGGCGTGGCTCTTGATCCAGGCAGCCTCCATTCTCTTTCCCACTTTCGAGGCGCCTCCGTGGGTGATGAAAGTATTTGTCACCGCGGTGATTCTCGGTTTTCCAGTTGCCCTCATCCTGGCGTGGGCATTTGAGCTCACTCCGGAAGGACTTCGGCGCTCGGAGGAAGTAGCGCCGCAAGCATCGAAGATGCGCAAGCCTGGCCGCAAATGGACCGTCGTAATTGTGACCGCCGCCGTGCTGGCGGCTGCGCTGCTGGCGTTTCAATTTGTCCGGACACGAAGATCGCCGGCGATCGAGTCGCCCAAACAAACTGCGCCAACTGCGACACTGGACAAATCAGTTGCGGTGCTTCCATTCGAGAACCTCAGCTCGGACAAGGAGAACGCATTTTTTGCGCAAGGCATTCAGGATGAAATTATCACCACCTTGTCGAGGATTAGCGGGCTACGCGTGATCTCCCGCACCTCCACCGCTCGCTACAACAGCGCTCCGGAAAATCTTCCCGAGATTGCATCGCAGTTGCGCGTTAGCAATGTGCTGGAGGGCAGTGTGCAGAAGGCCGGCGATCGCGTGCACATCAATGTGCAGTTAATCCAGGCCGATAACGACGCGCATCTGTGGGCGCAAAGCTATGACCGGCAGTTGACCGACATCTTCAGTGTAGAAGCCGAAGTGGCGAAGAGTATCGCCGACTCGCTTCAGGCGACCCTTTCACCGAAGGAAAAAGCGCGTGTCGAAACCAAACCCACGACGAATGCCGACGCTTACGTGCTCTATTTGCGAGGACGCGAGTATCAGACGCGACCCGATAACCTGCTGCAGGACTTTCGGTCAGCGATCAATCTTTACGACCAGGCGATTAAGCTCGATCCGAAGTTCGCTCTTGCTCACGCGCGGCTCTCGACCACCGCGAGTAACGTTTATCATTTCTATGAACCGACCGAGACGTGGAAGGAAAAGGCGCATGCAGAAGGGCTGGAATCACTACGACTACAACCGAACCTCGGCGAAGGCCACCTTGCGCTGGGGCTATACCACTACTACATGGAAAGCGATTACGAGGCGGCGCTGCGTGAACTGGGCCTCGCGGCGGAGGCGCTTCCCAACGATGGTGACGTGGGCCTCTACACCGCCGCAGTTGAAAGACGCCGCGGGAAATGGACGCAAGCAATCGCTGCTTACCAACACGCAGAACAGGTCGATCCGCGCAATCCCGTGATGCTCTATGATTCAGCACAGACCTACTTCGGCCTGCGCGATTGGCGCACCGCGGCCGAGCGAATGGATCGCGTGCTCGCGCTCTTCCCTGATTCTTTCAACGTAAAGATACAGCGCGCCTACATCGAGTTTTTGTGGAAAGGTAGTACGGCACCAATTAAGGCCGCCCTGGAGTCTTTGCCGCCTAATTTCGATCCTGATGGCGTCGTCACTTTCGCCCGGTGGGACGTGAGCTTGATGGACCGCGATGTCGTTGCCGCACAGAAAGCCTTAGCCGCTTGCCAGCTGGAAACAATCGCTTCACAGACAGGAGTTCCACTGCCGAAAAGTTATCTTCAAGCCTGCGTCGATCTGGTGCGTGGCGACGCGGCGAAAGCGCGGACGGAATTCGAGACCGCCCGACCGTCTATCGAAAAGATCGTAGTTAACAGTCCGCAGGACGGTACGCGACGCGCGCAGCTCGGACTACTCTATGCCTTCCTCGGGCGAAAGGAAGACGCATTGCGGGAAGGACAACGAGCCATGGAGCTGAAACCCATCACGCACGATGTGATCGAGGGCGCGGTAGTCGAAGACTTCTATACTTTGACCTGTGCCCGGCTCGGGGAGTCAGACAAAGCGATTAGCCGAATCCAGCGCCTCCTCACCACACCTTTCGCGGTCGATTATGCCGATGAAAGCATCACACTTTCAGACCTCCGGCAGCGTTGGGAGTGGGATCCGTTACGGAAGGATTCGCGTTTTCAAAAAATCCTCGCGGAACCTGAACCAAAGACTCTGTACAACTAAAGGTCGCCTTGAGGTGGAGAGGCGATTAAGATTACATCGCGTATACCTCGGCGCCGCAGTCTCCGGGGCTAACGAGATTGAACCAAGTCACCGTCTTACTTAGTTGCTTTTTTGCGACGGGACTTACTGACAGATGCCGGGGCGCGGGAATCATTCGGCCCGTGCAGGTTTAGAAGCGATTCCATGAGAGATTCTTCACTGCTGGAACACAAACAGAGAACGACAGCTTCCCGACAACCTTCGCCAGCAACGTAGGCGTGTCCCATATTGGAGTCGATATAAACCGACTCACCGACTTCAAGCGTCATCGGATCGTAGAATTCGGTATGCAACACTACTCGACCCTCCAGAACGTAAGTATATTCTTCCCCGGAATGGCGGACGAGATCCCCAAATTCCTCAAGGCTTTTGACTCGCAACCGCGCCAGCACCGGAATCATGCGTTTTCGGCGCAGTTCCGGACAGAGATAATGGTAGTCGTAATTGCGCGTCTTTACCCGCACGGCATCCGAGAGGCGTCCAAGGCTGCGCCGCGCGGTGACGGCAGGCTCGCTTTCGCTTTCGGGTTCAGCAAAAAGTTCGGAGATCGGGATCTTCAGGCGTTGGCTGACCTGAAGTAGCTTATCATACGTTAGAGTAAGACGGTCATGTTCTACCTTGGCCAGGGTCGAGAGCGGAATTCCGCAACGTTGGCTCATCTGCTTGAGCGTCCACCCTTTCCGAACGCGAAGTGAGCGTATGCGCGGGCCAATGGTGTGAGTTTTCGGTTTCATTTCTCTCGTGAAAAGAGAGCCACTCTCTCCTTGAAGTGGAGCATGCGCGCGCGGCTAAATCTTGTCAAAGAAGGGCGTAGCGGAGTTTCTTTCCGCCATCTCCATCTCGGATCGTGTTCTGCGCTTGACACTTTCTCTAAATAGAGGCCTACTGGCCTGATTAGGACAAGCACTATTTTTCTTCAACGGAAAGGATCCAGATGATTATCCGCCCAATTTCCCTAGGCCTGACCATGGTGATTATTCTCATGCTAACGACACTCGCTCCTGCGCAAGTCCCCAGCATCGCGCCACCGACAACGGTCCCTCCAACCGGCGCGCCAGAAACAGGGGCGAAGATACCACAGGTGCCCGCGCGCGCCGCTCACGCGCTTACAAAAGAGGACGTCGAAGCCTGGCTCGATGGATTCACACCTTATGCCTTGCAGCGGGGCGATGTGGCCGGCGCAGTTGTGGTCGTCGTTAAGGATGGACAGGTGTTGCTGGCGAAAGGTTACGGTTACGCCGACGTCGCGGCCCGCAAACCGGTCGATCCCGCGCGCACCCTTTTCCGGGCCGGATCCGTTTCCAAGCTGTTCACCTGGACGGCGGTGATGCAGCTGGTCGAGCAAGGCAAGGTCGATCTCGATGCAGACATCAACGGGTATCTGGATTTCACGATTCCGCCGCGCAACGGCAAACCCATCACCTTGCGCAATCTCATGACCCACACGCCCGGCTTCGATGAAGCGATTCGCGCGTTGATTATTGCCAATCCGAAAGACCTGCCAACGCTGGAGGCGGGGCTGAAACACTGGATCCCGCCCCGCGTGACAGACGCAGGCAGCACGCCTGCTTATTCCAATTACGGAGCAGGGCTCGCAGGCTACATCGTGCAGCGCGTGTCGGGAATGTCATTCGACGATTATATCGAGCAGAAAATTTTCGCTCCTCTGAGTATGACCCAGGCAACATTTCGACAGCCGTTGCCGGAGCGTTTCCAGGCCGACATGTCGAAGGGTTACAAGGTTGCCTCGGGCGAGCCGCAGCCGTTTGAACTGGTGACGCTTCCGCCGGCAGGCTCGCTCTCTATTAGCGGCACCGCTATGGCGCCGTTCATGATTGCGCATCTGCAAAACGGCGCGTTCGGCTCGGGCCGAATTTTACAGGAATCCACTGCTGTGGAAATGCACGGCACCGCTGCAACTGTGATCCCGCCGCTCAACCGGATGCTGCTCGGATTCTACGAAAACAACATCAACGGTCATCGCGTCATCACCCATGGGGGCGATACCACATACTTTCACACTGAGCTCAATCTTTTGCCCGACGACGGCGTGGGCTTGTATATCTCCGTTAACAGCCTCGGTAAAGACGGTGCCGCGGGACCGATCCGCACGACGCTCTTCAAGGAATTCAGCGACCGCTACTTTCCCGCTCCGCTTCCGGAAGGCTCTGTGGACGCGAAGACCGCCAAAGAGCATGCGCAGCTCATGGCTGGTCGCTACACTTTCACTCGCCGCACGCATACCACTTTTCTCTCGCTCCTCAATTTGCTGGGCGAAATCCAGGTGTCGGTCAACAATGACGGCACCATCACGGTCAACGAACTGAAGGGCATGGACGAGCAGCCAAAAAAATGGCGCGAGATCGCGCCCTTCGTCTGGCGCAACGCAGCGGGCGGCGACCGCCTGGCGGCAAAAGTAGAGAATGGTCGCGTGGTGCGTTTCGGCTACGATGAATATCCATTCATGCTCTTCGAGCCGGTGCCTTGGTGGTGGTCATCGGGATGGTTGCTCCCGCTTTGGATCGCCGGGCTGCTAGCACTCGGTCTGACTGTACTCGCGTGGCCGGTCTCAGCCCTTGTGCGGCGACGGTATGGCGTCAAATACGAGCTCACGGGCACGGATGCCAGAGCGCATCGGCTGGTCCGGATCGCAGCGCTTCTTGTGGTGGCCGTGATGCTGGCCTGGGTCTTCCTGGCTCAGCTGATAGAGACGAGTCTTGACTGGATCGGGCCGCGAATGGATGGACCTCTGATTTTGCTACGTTTGCTCTCGGGTCTTGTGTTTATCGGTGCGACGGCCGTTGGGCTGTGGAACGCGTGGTCGGTGCTACGCAGCAAACGGCGATGGGTGGCAAAAGTTTGGAGCTTGGTGCTGGCGCTCGCGTTGCTGATCGTGCTCTACGTCGCACTCATCTTTCATCTGATAGGTTACAGCGCCAACTACTGATCCGGCAGCTTATGCCTCGGCAGCGTGCGCACGGCACTGAATGACGTGAGGTTCACAATTCTCCGGTCAGGCTGGCTTGGTCGCAATCAAGACATCCTCCACATGGCGCGCTTTGCGCCGCGGCTGTACCGCCGAATTGCTTGTTTCACCTGGACTTCAGTTGTGTTGGCGATGGCGCCGTTCTGCTTAGGCCAGCAGGAACCTGTAATCGCGCCGCCGCTACCCACCATTGCTCCAAAGGCGCCCGAAACGAAAACGCAGACGCCCGAGCGCGTGCCGGGACCGGCCACCCACGCATTGACGAAGACTGATGCCGAGGCATGGCTCGATGGCTTCTTTCCATATGCATTACAGAGGGGAGATGTCGCTGGAGCGGTGGTTGTCGTGGTAAAGGATGGCGCGGTTCTACTACAGAAGGGTTATGGGTATTCTGATGTAGGCGAGCGCAAGCCGGTCGACCCCGAACGTACCCTGTTCCGACCAGGGTCGGTGTCCAAACTGTTTACCTGGACGGCTGTGATGCAGTTGGTCGAGCAGGGCAAACTCGACCTCGATGCGGACATTAACACCTACCTCGATTTCAAGATCCCTCCTCGCCAAGGCGCCCCTGTCACTTTGCACAATCTCATGACTCACGGCGCGGGCTTCGATGAGGTAGGAGGTTTGCTGCTCATCTATGATCCTCGCGAGCCGCATCCGCTGCGAGAAGAACTTAAGCGCTGGATGCCTCCGCGTGTGACTGCTCCTGGAAGCATTCCGGCATACTCCAATTATGGCGCCGACCTTGCGGGCTACATCGTTCAGCGTGTCTCTGGCGAACCATTCGAAGCTTACATCGAGCGGCACATCTTTGATTCTCTCGGAATGAAGCAGGCGACATTTCGCCAGCCTCTGCCGCAAGCATTGGCACCGTGGATGTCGAAGGGTTATCCCCTAGCCTCAGGTGATCCCAAGCCATTTGAGATCGATACCACTCAGCCCGACGGCGCTCTTTCCGCCAGCGGCGGTGACATGGGTCGCTTCATGATCGCCCATCTGCAAAATGGTGCGTTCGGTACCTCCCGCATTCTAAAGGAGGCTACAGCTGTGCGAATGCACACGACGGCGTGGGAATTCCTCCCGCCTCTCAACCGGATGCTGCTCGGGTTTTATGAAAATAACCTCAATGGCCATCGCGTCATTACTCACGGCGGCGATCTGCAATGGTTCCATAGTGAGCTCAATCTATTCATTGACGACGGCGTTGGCGTATTCGTTTCCTTAAACAGCCTCGGAAAAGACGGCGCCGCTGAACAGATAAGGACGGGGTTCTTCCGCGAATTTAGCGACCGCTACTTTCCTGCTCCGCTGCCAGAAGGTTCAGTTGACCCAAAAACTGCGGCGGCGAATGCGCACTTGATTACCGGCCGCTATATCTCAAGCCGCCGGCCCCACGAGAGCTTTCTTGCGGCACTTAATCTTCTCGGCCAGACGCGAGTGTTGGCCACAAAGAACGGGAGCATTTCGGTGCCCGATCTCAAAGGGCTCAATGGTGAGCCGAAGAAATGGCGCGAGATTGCCCCGTTTGTTTGGCGCAATATAGAAGGGTCCGATCGCGTTGTCGCGAAAATCGAGAATGATCGTGTGGTATGCATCGGTTACGACGAGCTTCCGTTCATGCCCTTTCAACCAGTGCCGTGGTGGTGGTCGGCGGCATGGTTGCTTCCATTATTCGCCGTTGCCGTAGTGGCTCTGTCGGCGAACACACTGGCCTGGCCTGCGACGGCGCTGATGCGATGGCTTTACGGTGTCCGCCCCGGCCCAACCAGCCCCGAAGCGAGAGCCCACCGGCTTGTTCGCATCGCTTCACTGTTGTCCACGTTGATGGTTATTGCGTGGGTGGTTTTAATCAAGATTTTCTCGGGCGACATGGGATGGATCGGTCCACATATCAATCCCTGGATCAGATTGCTGCGCGTGTTGTCATCAGTAATCGTTTTTGCCAGCAGCGCGATCGCGGTTTGGAATCTCGGGATGTTACTGCGCGGTCAGCGCAAATGGCTTGCGAAACTCTGGGGCGCGGTCATCGCGATTTCCTGTCTGGCACTGCTCTATGTCGCGGTTGTTTTCCATTTGGTTGGTTACAGCGCCAAATATTGATCTCTTTTCCAAACCAAACTTATGAGTGTTATCAATTCCCGCGTCCGCCTTGAGGTGCACAATGAAAAACTGCCGCTTAAAGCGCCCTTTCGTATCTCCGGCTACATATTTCACGATTCTCCGGTGACTCTCGTTACCTTAAGGGACGGTAGCGTAGAAGGGCACGGTGAAGCGGCCGGCGTTTACTACCTGAACGATACCACCGATCGCATGCTCGCAACGATCGAGGCGCACCGCGATGCGATCGAGCGCGGTCTCACACGCGAGGAGTTGCGATCTCTGCTTCCCCCGGGCGGTGCGCGCAACGCGCTCGATTGCGCCCTTTGGGAACTTGAATCGCGTCGAGCGCGGACGCCGGTATGGCAGCTCGCTGGAGTTGAAACGCCGCGCCCGTTGCTCACCACCTTTACTGTCAGCGCAAATGAGCCGGCAGCGATGGCTGAAGTTGCTCGAAGCTATGCGGGCGCGCGCGCGATTAAACTCAAGCTTACTGGCGACCTGGCTGCGGATATCGAGCGGGTGCACAAAGTACGCGCCGCGCGCCCGGAGGTGTGGCTCGGTGTCGATGCCAACCAGGGTTATAAACGCGACACGCTCGACCGCCTGTTGCCGGAATTGAAAGAGGCGCGTGTTTCTTTGCTGGAGCAGCCTTGCCAGCGCGGCGAAGAAGCCGAGCTCGACGGCATCGATCACACCATCCCCATTGCGGCTGACGAAAGCGTACTAGGTTTGGATGAAGTAGAGGCGCTGGCTGGCCGTTTCGATGTCGTAAACATCAAACTGGATAAGTGTGGCGGTTTAACCGAGGGCCTGCTGATTGGCGCACGAGCACGCGCCCTTGGCATGAAGGTCATGGTCGGCAACATGATCGGAACCAGTCTGGCAATGGCGCCGGCATTTATCCTTGGCCAGCAGTGCGACGTGGTCGATTTGGACGGCCCGATTTTCCTCGTGCGCGATCGCGACCCCGGAGTGATATACCGGGACGGCCTTGTTCAATGCGATGAGGCGGTCTGGGGTTTCAAGCGGCCGTCCGTCGCATGACGGCAGAGAAGACCTGGTTCGGTCAACCGCGTGGCCTCACCATCCTGTTCCTTACCAACATGTGGGAGCTGTTCTCCTACTACGGGATGCGAACTCTCCTCGTCTTTTACATGACCAAGCAGCTATTCTTCCCGCAGCAAAAAGCTTCACTCGTTTACGGCGGCTACGTTGCCGCTGCCTACTTTACACCCCTCCTCGGTGGGATCGCAGCGGATCGATGGCTGGGTAGACGGCGGGCCGTCATTCTCGGCGGCAGCATCATGGCGCTCGGTCATTTTT
>Ga0209474_10005338_pt1 | contig 10958 bp, 8 predicted proteins | sample GraSoiAngelo_145_FD_185902 | JGI IMG/M metagenome (GOLD analysis project Ga0209474, IMG submission 185902) | Grasslands soil microbial communities from the Angelo Coastal Reserve, California, USA - 14_1009_05_20cm (SPAdes) (version 2) | ecosystem: Environmental > Terrestrial > Soil > Grasslands ... | reverse complement strand
CTGTCATCAGAAAGGCCGCCTTTCTCTTGGCGCTAACTATGTCTCGACAACGCAGTTATGCCTGAGATGACGGCCTTTTTCTACTTCAAAGCAAAACCCTTTGCTCAATCTTGGTGAGAAATCCGGGCTAAAGGGAAAAAGTGTCACCATGTGTCCGGTACAATGTGTTACCTATGTCTCAGGCCGCTCATCACACGCGGCTAGCCGTTTTGCTATGATTCTTATCGTCCCAGAATAGTGGTGCAAGCATGACCCTCCTCTTGTGCTCGGTCCTCTCTTTATTCCTCGCTTCTGTCAGTGTGGCTTCAACGCGCCCCGCTGCCGAGCCCGCTCAACCCAAGGCGTCTCCCATCATTGTCATTGGATTCGTCGGCGGTTTCGTCAAACACGACAACCCCGTCCACAGCGAAGTCCAGCTTGCCGCGCGGCTCCGCCAGGATTACCCCTCGGGCGTACAAGTAGAAGTTTTCGAGAATCACCACCGCGAAAAGGCTCACGAGCAGATATTGCGATCGCTGGACGCCAACGAGGATGGTTCCCTTTCGGCCGAAGAAAAACAGCAGGCTCGCATCATCATTTACGGCCACAGTTGGGGCGCTTCCGAAACCGTGGCTCTGGCGCGCGAGCTGGAAAAAGACGGAATCCCGGTGCTCCTCACCATTCAGGTAGACAGCATCTCTAAAGCCAATCAAAACGATATGATGATTCCAGCGAACGTCTCGCAGGCCGCTAATTTTTATCAGCCGAGTGGTCTTTTCCGTGGGCGGCCGGAAATCCTGCCTGCCGATCCGGCGCGCACTCAAATTATCGGGAATTTTCGTTTTGACTATAAGGGTCTCCCAGTCAGTTGCCCGCTCTACCCCTGGTTTGACCGTCTCTTCATGAAGTCGCACGTCGAAATCGAATGTGATCCGCGTGTCTGGAACCAAATCGAATCACTGATTCGTGCAAAACTGCCCTCTCCTTCGGGAAGCGTTTCGGCTAGATAAAGACCTCTTCTTGGGTAATTGTTTTCGAAGAAAAGTTGGCGAGGAAAAGCGAGGTGTCTAGGTCCACTTAATCATCATTGCCGCCCTCAGAACTCGCCCCGCCCTTGGCGAGTTTGTCCGAAGAGCGATATTTGCTGGCGACTATAGCGTTTCTCAGGCGCGCCTGCTGCAGAAGTTCCCAATCGTCTTCAAACTCGGGCATCGTCTCGCGCCTGTGCTTCGGGCTTTTCAAGACGCCTTCGGCGCGCCAAAGCAGCAACGAATACGCCCATTGAGTATCCGAATCCCTCGCAAGAATGTTGTTCGCGCTCAGTCCCACCTCGAAAGCCTGGCCCTTGTTCGCAAACTCCATCCACACCGCCCCATCGGCGTCCAAGCGAGGCTTGCCCACCTTGGCCGCACGCTTGAAAAAGCGACGGGGGTCCGCCGGCTCCCCGCCAGTTTCCGTCTGGCCCTTCTCCCCCAATAACGGGTCCAACTCCTGCTGGTATCTTTTCCATTCGGCGGAAGTGCCGACAATCTGCGCTTGTTCGCCCTCAAACGCCTTATCGGACCGCGGCGCGTAACCGGTATTTTCGGCTTCGCCGGGATGCTTTTCGAACTCGCGCTCAGGGTTGAACCGGCCCGTCAGAAGGTAAGACGCGGCTACCACCGGCACTCCATAATCCGCGAAAATCAGCATGGGAATGAGGAGCTTCTTGGAACGGTACAACTGTTCGGTTACCGCTCGGACGTCACTGCTCCGTTTGATCGTGCCGGGCACTTGCGCAAAGTGCAACACGCGAAGATTCAGTTTGGGATTCCGGTCCGAATAGCGAACAAGCGATCGCGCAATAGCCTTCGGCGTGGTCATCCCAAAGTCGTTGAGGTAATCGGTACTAGCCGCGTGCGGGAAATAGGTATTAATGACCCGCTTTGTGAAGTCCGCACAATTCCGGGTTACGCCGTTAAAGTGATTCTTGTTGGGCGACGCATTGAATTGCGCGATCAGCGCTTCGTCTTGCTCCACTGTCGTATCGATCACGAAAACGTACATGCCGCGAATGAGCGTCGCCCCGACCATCTCTCTCCACTCCGCTTTGGAGCTTGTTGAGCACGGCGGGCCGTCACAATACCCCTGCAGATACTTCGCTCTGTATCTCTCTTCCAATAGATTCTTCACCGCATAAGATCCAAAAAGCGGGCGAAACCGGGGATCCTCCACTCCATACAGGTAGATATTGAGCGGCACGATATTCCATTCGAAGCCCTGCGACTCGCCGATGTTGATGTAATTGCTCATCACCGAGCCACTCTCGTCCGAACGGCACAGCCTTAACCACACCGGCGACTCCGGGCAGATTCGCGAAAAATAGACTGCGCTATGCCCCGTACCGGAAATCCTGTCCATACTCGTGCCCAGCGACTCATTCAGCACAATGCCCACATCGCCCCGGGCGCGCGGACACGTCAGGCTGGCAAGCACGAGCATAAGTGCGAGCGAGAAGAAGCCTTTAGAGAGCACCCGTTCGAGCAAACGCTCCTCCCTTTGCAGAGCCGCGAGCGGAAAGACGAGGTCCTAGGCCCATAAACTCCATGTTCCTATAAACACATTCGCAGGCTTTTTGTTGTTGCCAAAAAGGGAATAATTAGTGGCGCACTTTCGGCATTTAACTCTCTATTTAAGAGTAGCAAGCTGATCTACAGTCGGGCTGGAAAGCAACGTCACTCGCTTTTCCTAACCGAAGCTCCCGCCAAAGAAAAAAACCGACGGCCGGGCACATCCCCGGCGCAACTCATTCATAATGCAAAGGTTATTGCTTATTCAGCAGGACGGACAGCACTGGGGCTTGAAGGGATACGGCGGGTGCAATCAACCAAGGACTAGAAGCTTCAATGAACGCAAGCCTTCGAGGAGCCCTACTTTGTCTCCGTAAGCGATGGGACCTTGGCTTCGCGCAAGAATCTCGCTGACTCTTCCGGCGGCGTAGGATTTATATAGAACCCTGTTCCCCACTCGAATCCGGCCACTTTTGTCAGCTTAGGGATAATCTCGATGTGCCAGTGATAGTGATCGTTGATCTCTTCCCCGATCGGCGACGTGTGAATCATGAAGTTGTAGGCTGGCCGGTCCAGTACTTCGTCAAGCCGCATTAACGTGTCCTTCAGCATCCGGGCCAGGCTGGCGTAAATCGAGCTTTGGTTGTTTTCGTAGGACGAGCTATGCATTTTCGGCAGTAACCACATTTCAAACGGGAATCGCGGCGCATACGGCGACAGAGAGATGAAGTGCTCGTTCTCGCCAATCGCCCGCTCACCCGTGTCCCGCTCCTGCCGGATGATATCGCAGAAAATACAGCGCTCTTTTTCGTCGTAATAATGCCAGCAGTTGTCCACCTCTTCGCGCACGCGCCGCGGCACGATGGGCAGCGCAATCAATTGCGAGTGCGGATGCTCCACCGTCGCCCCTGCCGCTTCGCCATGGTTTTTGAAAATCAAAATGTAGCGGAAGCGTTTGTCGTTCTTCAGGTCCAGCATGCGGTCCCGGTATCCCCACAGCACGTCTTCCACAGCGCGCTCTGGGAGCGTCGCCAGCGTGGCGGCGTGATCCGGCGATTCAATGACCACTTCGTGCGCGCCGATTCCGTTCATCTTGTCGAACAGGCCTTCTCCTTCGCGGTCCAGCTCGCCTTCGATCCCCAGCGCCGGAAAGCGGTTCGGCACCACGCGCAGCTTCCATCCCGGCGTGTTCGCTCCTCCCCCATTTCGCCCGTATACCAGCACTTCCGGAGGCGTCTTGGACTCATTGCCGAGGCAGAAGGGACAATTCTTCGGCTCTCGCGCGATGACGCTTTCGCGCAGAAAGTCGTTTGGCCGCTTTCCGCGCTCCGTTGAAATAATCACCCATCGACCCGTGATGGGGTCTTTGCGTAACTCCGGCAAGTCTCTTTCCTCCTCAATAATTTGATTCTGGGTTGTCTCTGCAGGTGACTCGAAACGCTTCCATCCACTTCGCCCGTAAACACACCCTGCCGCTCTACATCATCATCTCATGCCGGAGCGGTTTCTCGCACAACCTATCCCATCGTCTTATTCTTATTGACGTGGGTAAATGAATTCGCCGGAGGGATCTCTCCGTTTTACGGCCTTCACTTGGCCGTTTTCCGTGACGAACTCAAAAATGATGTCGGCAAATTGCGCCGTGCGGAATTGCAAGCCTTTCACAGGAATCAGCTTTTGTGGCGGCCCACCAGGAAAAACCAGCGCAAGTCCTGCCCCAGGCTGATACACCACCTCAAATTTCACCTTGCTTGGCGTCAGGTACGTCCCCGCCAGCTTCTCCAGCACTTTGGGATCCAGCGTCTCCGGCTTGCGCGTGAAAACTACTTCTGCCTGGTCCAGCGAAATCACCGCTTGATCGACATCCCCTTGAGGGTTTGTTCGGAAATTCACTGAGAACTTTCCATACTCCTCGTCATCCGGTGTGTCGAACCGGTCGTAGTGAAAATGGCTCATCGGAAAATGGAAATCGTGAAAGCCAAATTGCAATTGATCTCCTTGCAGCCCGATCTTCAGAATGCCGTACGCCGAATTCTCGTACTCACCGGCATAATCTCCAAGCGCATGCGATGGCTTGGTGTTCGCCACGCGGTCTGCGCCTGCTTTCGTCCGGGATTCTGTTGCCGCTTTCTTGTTGGCAAGCCGCTGTTGGAGCTGCCGTTGACTCCACGGCGTCTGATCCATCCCCAGCAGCCGCTCGTACACGTTGTAGCTGATGATGTTGTAAAGCGGGGCGCTGTGATCCGTCTGAACCAGCACGATCACGCCAATCTTGTCGTTGGGCATAAACGAAATCTGCGAGTGAAATCCCGGCAGGTCCCCGCCGTGAAACGCCAGCAGTTTTCCTCGATAAGAGGCCGTCTGGCGTCCCATTCCGTACGCGGAATTCAGGACTTCCCAATATCCCAGGGCTTCGCCGGCAGCGTTTGGCAGCGCAATCGCGGGCTGCAGCGTGGCTTTCAACACACTTGCCGGCAATACTTGCTTCCCGTTGTATTTCCCTTCGTTCATCAACGCAATCAGCCAGTGCGACAATTCATCAATATTCGAAATGATCGCGCCCGCGGGAGCCACGCCTTCCGTGTCCTCGTAATAAGGAATCTTATAAAGCTCGAAGGAATCCCGCTTCTCGCGGAAAGGTACGCCATAGTCGGGCTGCTTCAGCATGTCGGCGATGGTGTAGCAAGTCGTGCTCATGCCGAGAGGTGTGAAAATTCTCTCACGCACGAAATCTTCCCACCTCTTTCCGGACTTCATTTCAATGACCTGTCCCGCCGCCGCAAACATCAGGTTGTTATAAAGGAACGTCTCGCGCATCGGCTCCTGCGGCTCCAGGTATTTCAGCCGCTCGAACAGCTCTTTGCGCGTAAACGGCGACTTGAACCAGATCAAATCGTGCCGCGTCACCCCTGTGCGGTGCGAAAGCATGTCGTGTAGCGTCACGTTGTTGTTCAGCTGATCGTTGTAAAATTCAATCTCAGGAACCGACTGCTTTATCGGCTTGTCCCAAGTCAACTTTCCTTCTTCCACCAGCATTCCCGCCGCCACCGCGGTGAACAATTTTGAATTCGAGGCAATCGGCTGCAGCGTTCTTGCGGTGAAAGGCAGTTTTTTCTCATAGTCCCTGTAGCCATAGCCCTTCACGAAAACCAGCTTGTTCCCCACCACAATTCCCACGCCAACGCCCGGCGTGTTCCAATCCTTCAGCGTCTGCTCCATGTACGCGTCGAATCCCTGCAGCTTCTTGGCGACATCCGCGTCCTGCGCTCGCGCCGCGACTCCACACACCATCAGAGCAACCGCAAATAGGACAATACGAACACGCAGTTTGTTCATAAGCATGAGGACACACCTTCCTCTAACATTCCGGGAACGGATTTCGCCCAGCATTCTATAACCTCATTCCGAATTGGCAAGGAATTCTACGGCGATTCCTCTTCGAGTGGCCATCCCTCGCAGGAACTTCTCAGACGAACTACTTCTTTTGCAAGTTGGCTTGGGCTAGCTTGATTGCAGCATCGAGAGCGTCAGCGGCATTCACCTTTACATCCGGCTCCACGCCCACTACCGCCCAGTCCGGTTCTGGGTACGGATTGATCGCTCTAGCCTCGCGAATACCGATTCCGAAGTGACCGTCAATCCGACGAAAAACCCCCACATCTGCAGCACCTCCCGTCGTCTCACCTACCAGTGTGCCGCGTTTCAGCATCTTCATGTCGTAGCTGAAGTGCTCTGCACCGGAAAATGTCATAGCTGAGGTCAGCACGTACACCGGCTTGTCCGCCAGTCTGTTTCCCGGAACAGGTGAGCGCGTCCAGGACTGCTCTGTCGTATTTTCTCTCGGGTTGTACATATACTCCGGATGGTCGAAAAGGTACGCGGCCATCAGCATGACCATGGCGGGTTCGCCGCCACGGTTGTCGCGCAAATCGAAGATGATCGCGTCCACGTCATTCAAATGGCTCATCGCAGTCCTTGCCGTCGACTCGCAGACCGACGGGGCAGGAAACGAATTGAGCTTCAAATAGCCGATATTGTGCGGCAGGATCTCAACCTTTTCGAAGGTACAGTTCTCTTGTTCCATTGCCTGGCGATAACGCGCGAGACTTTCCGTTGTTGGTGCCCGGGGGCGCTCAGGCAACGAGGCCTCACTGTAGACTACTCCCAAATGCATGTCTTGGCTCAAATCCCTAAGCTGTTTGGTCAGCAGACCGGCAAAGAGTCCCCCGTCGGTCACCACGTTATAATCACCGCTCTTTTTGTGCGCCAGTAACGCGTCCGCTATCTTTTGGGCAACGTCTCGATAAACATAGTGCTGCCGTAGATTCGCAACCACGCCGTCGATCACGCGTTGCCGTTCCGCTTCATCGATCGTCGCATCCTCGACCTGCCCGCGCGTCATCGGGTTAGCAGCCTCAAGCGATTGCGAAGCTTCGAGCTGGGCGGATTGCCGATGGGTAGCTTGTGAATGGGAAGGTCGGAGACTTTGCGGCGAAGCTGCATTTGGCGCGTGACCCACCTTTGCTTCGCTTGGCTTTGACTCACCTCCTGCAACTGCTGGCTGTACAGGCGCTCTTGTGTTTTCTCTCGCGCCATCAGTGGCCTTTGCTGCTAGCCACCAGGACGCCGAAGGACGATCCGAAGCGAAACTGCGAGATTGCGCCGTCGAAAATCTTAGCGGCCGGCGGTGCACCGGTTGGCTGAGGAAGACCGTGAGCGTAACAACAGAAACCAGCGTCAACATACCGCCGGAAAAGAGCGCTCCAGGCCGTGGCGACCCGCCTTCCAGAACAAAGAAAGCTGGTGTGCCTTCCAAACGTTGTGCCGAAGCGCCGAACTCTGGCTGAAAATGGTAATACTCGCGTGGAACGGAAATCGCCAAGTCCGCAAGCAGGTCCACCCAAAGCCGCAATCGTGGGAAGAGACTTTTTTCATCGCGCTCGCGGTCGCGAAAGAGTTGTAAAGCTTCTTCACCGTACGTCTCGCGGAAATGCGAAGGATAGAGCCGCAATAGCCATGCATAGATTTTCTCAGACATGGGCCCCCCTTAAGACCTTCTTGGCCCGCGCCACGCGCAACAGGTCCGCGAGTCTCTCGGCCTCCAAGCGTACCAGTTTGCGGCCTGCCGCCGTCAGCCGGTAATAGCGCCGGCGCTGCTGGCCGAGCTTCGTGTCCACACGCTGGCCTACCTCTTCGATAAGCCGGGCTTCCAGGAGCGTCTGGATGGAGCTATACAGAGTCCCGGGCCCCAGCCGCATACGGCCATCGGTCTGGTCCGCGACTTGCCGCATGATTCCGTAGCCATGCAGGTCTTCATCCACGAGGGCCAGCAGAATTTGGAAGGCTGCGGAAGGAAGCGGGTTGAGTTTTCGTTTCGGCATGGATTATCGATAATCAGTATATCGATAATCGACTGTACTGCCGATCTTCCTTTTTTGCAACACCCTTCACGCAGGCCTCGCGTACGCGCCTGCCCGGACATGACGGCGCTAGGCAATAATGATGTGGGTCTGTTTCTCAGTACTGTCTGTCGAGCTGCGGGCTGAAGGCGTCCTTGTGCAGCCTCACTACCGGAGGCTTCCCGGGAAGATTATCGATGGCAACAACATCGAAGCGCAGCGGGCACTCTTCCACGTGGCGTTCGGCGAGGAAGCGCTGCGCCGTTCGCACAACCACGCGCTGCTTCTCAAGGGTCACACTGAGTTCCGGCAGCGCGGCGGCGTCCTCTTTCACCGTGCGCGTGCGAACTTCCACAAACGCTAGGGTCTTGCCGTCGTAGCCGATCAAATCCAATTCGCCCTTGATTCCTCGCGGCGTGTAGTTCTTCGCGACAAATACGTATCCTTGTCTTCGCAGATACCAATACGCGTAGGTCTCGCCGCGCACGCCGGTGCTGCGCGCTACCAGTTTCCTGGCGTTTCGAGTCTCTGCTTTACTCACGGCGCTCGCGAATCTCTCTTCTTCGCGCAGACCGCGCCGCGCGGCCCAGCGCACCGCTTGAAACATCAATCGAGAAAAGATCGGCATGATTCTCGGAGAAAAATACTGCCTCTTCGAGGAAGTATACCAAGAATAAACAAGAGTCACGCGGCAAAGGCTGTCATTCCGGCGCCTGCTTTTCGCGCGAGGAATCCGCTTTCCTGAATCCCAAAGCAGATTCCTCGCTTCGCTCGGAACCACATGTGGCGTGACTATGCCCGTTCCTTTGACTCTGCCTGAATGCTGACAACTGAGAACTGAAGCCTTTCGCCCTACAGCGTCTTTTCGGTTTCGCGGAGGCAATCCTCGAGCGTGCGAATCGCGAAGTCCGCCTGCTCTTTGTCAATCAGCAGCGGCGGCGACATGCGAATCGAATTCTCCCCCGAGCTGAGCGTCAGCAGCCCTTTGTGAAAGGCTTTGTTAATGACCGCGTCGCGCAAATCCGGCGCTTTTTCCTTGGTCTTTTGGTCGCGCACGATTTCGATCCCGATCATCAAACCCTTGCCGCGCACATCGCCGACAATCTTGAAGCGCTTCGGCCAGTCGCTGATGCGCCCGAAAATAAATTCGCCCATCTTGCGTGCGTTTTCCATATATCCGTTTTCGATCAAATCGAGCGTGGCCATCGCCGAGGCGATGCACACGGGGTTGCCCCCGTAGGTCGTGCCGTGGGACCCCTTTTTCCAGGTCATCACGCTTTCCTTGGCGGCAAACGCGCTCAGCGGCATTCCGCTGGCAATGCCCTTCGCGATGCAAACGATGTCCGGCTCGATTCCGGCGTGTTCATACGCCCACCATTTTCCGGTGCGCCCAACTCCGGACTGCACCTCGTCCACGATCAGCATGATGCCGTGGCGATTGCAGATGCGCTGCAGCTCCTGCAGGAAAAATGCCGGCGCGGGAATAAAGCCGCCTTCGCCCTGAATCGGCTCGATGATAATCGCCGCGATTTCCTCCGGCGCGAACAGGCGCTTGAACATTTGCTGTTCGAGCAACTCGAGAATCTCCGTGCCGCAGGTTTCCGGAGTATGGCCGTGGGCGCAGCGGTAGGCATACGGGAATGGAATGTGTTCCACGCCTCCCAGTAGAGCGCCGAAACCTTTGCGTTGCGTATTTTTCGACGCCGTGAGCGAAAGCGAACCGAGCGTGCGCCCGTGGAAGCAGCCGTAAAACGCGATGAGCTTGTCGCGCTTGGTGGCGTAGCGCGCCAGCTTGATCGCGCCTTCCACCGCTTCCGTGCCGGAATTGCCAAAGAACACTTTCTTGGCTTCTTTTCCTGGCAGCGTGGCCACAAGTTTTTCGGCCAGTTGCGGCAGGTGGTGGTGATAGAAATCCGTTCCGGAAATGTGAATCAGTTCCGCGGCCTGTTTCTGGATGGCTTCCACCACGTTGGGATGGCAGTGCCCCGTCGAGCAAACCGCGATACCGGCGGCAAAATCCAGGAACGAGTTTCCGTCCACGTCTTCGACGATGGCGCCGTGCCCTTTCTCGGCGACTAGCGCGTACTCGCGGGTGAGCGACGGCGACATGAACTTGGCATCGGCGGCGATGACTTGTTGCGCCTCCGGGCCAGGCAGTGCGGTGACGAGGCGAGGTGTTTTTACTTCCAGAGTCGTTGGCATTTCTTCCTCCAAGAAGAAAATCAGGTCGGAGTGAATCAAAACTGCGAGGGGAAGGAGCAGGCTCGAAAACTGCTGATCGGTTTCGGAAAATCCCGAAATCGGCCTGCAAAAAACTAAGCTAAGTCAACGCCGTAGAGGTTTGGCCGCGCGGCGGCCGGCGGGAAGAAACCCGGGAGGTACGGGGGCCGAGTTTTGAAATTCAAGGTCACTTGCGTTTCCAGCGGACGGTGCCGTCCTTGGCGTCTTCCAGGATTATACCATGATCCGCGAGTTCTTTCCGGATGCGGTCGGCGGCGGCAAAATCGCGTTTTTTCTTGGTGGCGTTGCGCTCTGTCACGAGTTTGTCGATTTCCGCATCGCTGAGATTGGCTTGCGCGCTGCCATATCCCAGAACCTGCAATTTCTCGGCGTCGTTGTCCGCAAGAACGGCGAAAACCATGTCGAATGTCGTCAAGAATTGCAGCGTCGCTGCGACATCGCCCTGGCGAAATTCGCCTTTATCCATGGCGATATTCGCGTCGCGAACCAAGTCGAAAACTGCAGCGAGCGCACGCGCGGTATTGAGATCGTCGGAGAGGCCACCATCAAATTCCTCATGAGCCTTGGAGAGGCGTTCGATCATGCCCTCCTGCTTCCCTGCGGGGAATTTTCCCTGCTGCAAGCGATCCGCGAAATTGCGCAGTCGCTCGACCGAGTTGGTCGCTTGCGTGAGGCCATTGAAGGTGAAATTGAGCTGCCGGCGATAGGGCGTGCTGCCGAGGCAGAGTCGGAGCGCGGAAGGCTTGTAGCCTTTGGCGAAGAGATCGCGCAGCGTGAAGAAGTTGCCGAG
>Ga0209474_10005337_pt1 | contig 10958 bp, 13 predicted proteins | sample GraSoiAngelo_145_FD_185902 | JGI IMG/M metagenome (GOLD analysis project Ga0209474, IMG submission 185902) | Grasslands soil microbial communities from the Angelo Coastal Reserve, California, USA - 14_1009_05_20cm (SPAdes) (version 2) | ecosystem: Environmental > Terrestrial > Soil > Grasslands... | reverse complement strand
GACACCTCTCAGGATTAATCGCGCCGGAAAGTGCTTATCAATCTCGAGGTGACTGAGTCCGGCCCTTCGACCAAGCCCCTTCATCTCTTCCGGCGTCCAACTCTTCAATATTGATAACGCGCCGTCCTCTCTGATCAAACGATTGTGCAAAAACAGTCGACCAAGCGTCGTGTAGAAAAAATAGGCCACCGGACTTCGCTCAAGATCGATGACGAAGATTCCGCGACGCGCGACACGCGCCATTTCACGCAAAATCTTAACCGCACGTTCATTGTCGAAATGATGCAGCGTCAAAGACTGAATCGCATAATCGAAAGCGTCATCGCCAAACGGCAACCGAAATCCGTCACCCTGCACCGAAGCGACCTCCGGATAATCACGCGACTCTTCGAGAATCGACTGCGCCGATCGCTCATTCAATTCAAGCCCGGTAAAAAATCCAACTCGATTCGTCTCGCGAGCCCACTTCGCAGCAACGCGTAGCAATTCGCCTGAACCCGCGCCGACATCGAGCACTGAAAACGATCGCAAGTCGCTGCGTTCAATTTCCTTCAGCAAAGAATCGCGCAGCGCATTCGCATCGCCCAGCCATTCGTTGACGCGCCGCAGCTCGACCAGACAGCCTTCGTATTCTTCAGGAGTGTAGGTCCCTTTGTCGAGGTTTTCCGGTTCGAGACTTCTGTGGCGAAACTTCTCCAACACAACAACCCGCTTAAGCGCGAAGCACGCGCATCATGTCTTCATGAATCAAACCATTGCTGGCGACGACTGGCGGTTTGTGAATGTCGATCGGGTCGCCGCGATAATCCGTGATCCGACCGCCTGCTTCTTCGATGATTAGCGCGCCCGCAGCGACGTCCCATGGTTTAAGTCCTTCTTCCCAAAACCCATCGAAGCGGCCCGCGGCAACGTAAGCCAGATCGAGCGCCGCCGCGCCGTCGCGCCGCACGCCTTGCGCGTTCATGATGAAGTTCGCGAAGTGTCGGGCAAATTCATTTCGCTCGCGCACATCGTAGGGAAAACCGGTGCAGAGCAGCGCGCTCTTTAATCTTGGCGTAGGCGAGACGCGAATGCGCCGGCCATTGAGTGAAGCGCCCCGACCGCGTTCCGCGCTGAACATTTCGTCAAGCATTGGATTGTAAACGACGCCGATCTCCAGACGGCCCTTGCATTCCAATCCGATCGAAACGCAATAACAGGGATAGCCGTGAGCGTAATTCGTCGTGCCATCGAGCGGATCGATGATCCAACGCCAATCACTTTCCTTCTCAAGATCCGCAGGTTCACTCGCGCCTGATTCTTCCGCCAGGATCGCGTGCCGCGGGTAATGACTCTTGATGCGATCGATGATCAGGCGTTCAGACGCGAGATCTGATTCCGTCACCAGGTCCAACTCGCTCTTATTACTGATTTGCAAGGCGCGGCCGAAGCGCTCTGCCAAAAGGCGGCCCGCGTCGCGCGCGGTTTGAATAGCGAAGTTAAGCAACGAAACCTCGGATGCAGGAACGACCGGCTATGAGGATAGCCCAATTAATGGCGTGGTTGTAATCGCGAGCAAAAAGACCGCCGCTCACTCTAGTCACACCGCGTGAATCGAAGTAGAATCGCGCGCGCGATTTGGAGTTCCGCGGCCTCTGCCGCTTGTAATCGAAAGGAAGCGACCATGCACATCAAAGCTTTTTCCAAAACTTTTCTGTTAGGTCTGATCGCAGTAGCGGCGATTTCCGCTCAAACGCGTCGGCCTATGAAGCTCGACGACCTTGCCCGTTTTCGCAACGTGGGCGATCCGCAAGTTTCTCCGGAGGGCAAATCGATCGCCTACACCGTCTCGACCACCGACGTGAAAGAAGACAAAGGTAGCACGCACATTTGGATGGTTGGTTGTGACGGTACGAACGATCGTCAGATTACTTTCAGCAACGACGGCGAAGGCGGGCCGCGCTGGAGTCCTGACGGAAAATATCTTTTGTTCACATCCGGTCGCTCATCGGGAAAGCAAGGCGTGCGCGGCAGTCAGATTTGGTTGCTCGATCGCGGCGGCGGCGAAGCTTATCAGCTCACCGAGTTCAAAGGCCGCTTGCAGGGTTTTGAATGGGCGCCTGATTCGAAACGCATCGCAGTCCTGATTGGCGATCCGGATCCTGATGCTCCCGATCCCAGCGCCAGTCCGGCGCCCGGCACGCCGCCGAAACCTCCGAAACCGATCGTTATCGATCGATATCGTTACAAGCAGGACGTGCAGGGGTACTTACTCTCAGGCCGGCATACCTATGTCTATATCTATGACATCGCCTCGAAGAAGCTCGATCGTTTGACGAAGAGCAAGTGGGACGAGTCGTCGATCTCCTGGTCGCCGGACGGAACCAAGATCGCCTTCATGAGCAACCATGCAGACGATCCCGATCGCGATCCATCCGCGCATTTGTACGTGGCGGAAGCAAAACCTGGAGTTACGGAAAAGCTTCTGACGACGCCTGACAATCGCGCGAGTCGCTCGCGGCCTGAATGGTCGCCGGATGGAAAATGGATCGCGCTCCTCGAAGGTGACGAAAGGAAATACGGCGCTTACAGCATGGAGCACTTGTTGTTGTTGCCGGCCGACGGTTCGGCGCCGCCCGCGCGCGTGGCCGCGAGCGAGGCGCTCGATCGCGGCATTTCGCAGCCGCGTTGGAGTGACGATGGCAAGAACATCTTCGCTATCGTGACCGATGACATGTCCGCTTACGGCGCGCGCATTCCGGTCAGCGGCGGAAGCGCCGTGCGGATCACAGACAAACCGATTGTGTTGGGAGCGCGTCATAGCGCCGGGCAATGCGCCGTGGCGATTTCGGGTGACGACAATCGTCCCGGCGAGGTTTACTCCGCGAAACTCGTCCGCGGCATTCTGAAATTCACGCAGCTCACACATCAGAACGATGCGTTGATGAATGAGCTTCAGCTTGGCCAGACCGAAGAAGTCAGCTTCAAGAGCAAAGACGGAACGGAAGTTCATGGACTACTCACCTATCCGGTTGGCTACAGCAAAGGAACGAAGGTGCCGTTCCTCCTGCGCATTCATGGCGGACCGAACGGACAGGATCAGCATTCCTTCAGTACTGAGCGACAAGTGTTCGCGGCCAATGGCTACGCCGTGCTGGCGGTGAACTATCGCGGCAGCTCAGGACGTGGCCAGAAATTTTCGCGCTCGATCTTCGCCGACTGGGGAAATTATGAAGTGCAGGATTTGGAAGCCGGAATCGATCACGTGATCGCGATGGGCGTTGCCGATCCCGATCGCATGGGCGTGGGCGGATGGAGCTACGGCGGGATTCTCACCGACTACATGATTGCCACCGACACGCGCTTCAAAGGCGCAACCAGCGGCGCGGGTACGGCGTTCACGGTCGCATTCTACGGCACGGACCAGTACATCATTCAATACGACTACGAGATCGGTCCGCCGTGGAATCCGAAATCGTGGGAGACTTACATTAAGATCTCTTATCCGTTCCTGCACGCCGATCGCATCAAGACGCCGACTCTTTTCCTCGGCGGCGAGCGCGACTTTAACGTGCCCGTGCAAGGCGGTCAGCAGATGTACCAGGCGTTGCGCAGTCTTGGGATCGAAACGCAGCTCGTGATCTACCCGAACGAATTTCACGGCATCACGCGGCCTAGCTACGTGAAGGATCGTTACCAACGCTATTTGGATTGGTACGACAAGTACGTGAAAGGCAACAAGCAACCGGTGAAGAACGTCGCGGAGGGTCAATGATTCGGCAAAGAGTTTTACTGATATAGGGTATTAGTATCATGAGTCAATAGATGGCTGATTCCCATATAGCACCCGAAAAAATAACTCATCCACTGCAGTTGATGGCGGCTTGGTTCGTAATGCTCATCGCGCTGGTGGGATCACTTCTTACAGGCGCCGCGAAGATTGAACATCCTGCGTGGGCAGCAGGATTTCTTGTAATCTCAGCTGTTGTGCTTGCGATCCTGGTAATGCTTGCAGTCTTCATAATGTTAACGAGATTCCGTCCACATCTTCAGGGATCCAAAGAATACGCGGACTGGCTAAAAGATGAACGACGCTTTAGAGGGGAGATCACGAAACCTGTTCAGATTCGCGAAATAAGTGAGCAAAAGATATACAAACGAAGATCCCGCGGTTCAACCCTCCGGTTGGAGAGATCACATAGTGACCGCGATATCGCAACTTATATCGTAGAGATTTCACCCCTCGAAGGTGATCAAGACGTGTTAGCTGCTCTAAGAGCTAAGGGATTTACCGCAGAGATCTACGAAGCCTCTACGGGAACACCTGAAGACCACGCCTCGATTTGGGTCGGATCCCGAGTGCCAGGACCGGTTGCTGTTCTCGCCATGAAAACCGTGATCGATATTTGGCCACATCTCAGGTACATACATGTGTCATCTGACGGTGGGAGTCCGCCTGATTACATTCATGATCAGTTGTACTTCGGCGGTTCGACTGAAACGGCGCAAGGATATAATTTGGGGGTCTGGACCTCGGAACAAATTAAGAACCTTCCGGACGATATAAGTACGGCCGGATTACATCGGCTCATCAGAGGAAAATATAACTAAGAAATCGCCAATAGCTTGAACCCCCCTTTTTGGCATTCACACTCAGCAGCCATGACCAACAGACAAATTGTTCAAGACTTGCTTCAGCGAATTCCAGAGGAAGCGTCGCTGCACGACATTGCCCGCGAGATCGAATTCATTGCGGCGGTACGACAGGGTCTGGACGAACTGGATCGCGGCGAGTCGATTCCACTCGAAGAAGTTGAATGCGAACTTCCATCATGGATTATCAGATAATTCTCTCAGCTTCGAGACACACCGACCTTCGCGATATTTTAGGATGACAAATGTCGAAGTCACTTCTCTATCGCCTGTTCGGTCTCGGCAGGATTCCGAAGCTGCTCAACGACACGCTGCGGATTGAGGGCATCGTTGTTTTCGATGAAGGCATCCCGGCGTCGGTAACTTATCGGGACTTTCGCGCGCCGGGAAAATATTTCTCCTGGAAGAAGCAGGCGTTCGTCGGCTCGGTGGTTGTTACAAACAATCGCCTGGTCGCGCTGATGTATTCGAACTTCGCGGTGAATGTTCCTTTCACCGATGAACGAATTCGTCAGTTGCAAATCTCAGTTGAAGGCGATCGCTTGCTGATCGCATTCGATCCAAAACTATTTCACGATAACTGGTCAGGCACGATTGAATACCGCTTTCGCACACCGCAGGCCGCCGACATGATCAAATGGGTTCACGATCTGAGTCAATCATGAATCGCGCTCAAACAAATTCCATTTTCTCCGCGCTGATTGGGGTCAGTCTAATGTTCGGCTTAAACGTAGCGGCGCGGGCGCAACCGGGTTCTTCACTCGTTGGCGACTGGAGCGGAGAATCGATCTGCGTCGGCGAAATCGGCGCCTGTCACGATGAGCAGGTCGTCTATCACATCTCAGTCGACGCGGCTGATGCGACCAAGGTGAAGATCGGGGCGGACAAGATTGTGGACGGCAAACCCGATTTCATGGGCGACATGCTGTTGAAATACGATGCCGCCAGGAATACTCTGATCGGGAATTTGGAAGGCCCGCGCTTCCGCGGCGTTTGGGAATTCACGGTCAAGGGAAACATGATTTGGGGCACGCTGAGCTTGCTACCTGAAAAAAGGATTGTGCGGCAAATTCGCGTAACGAAAAATCAATCGACGGCCACTATGACTGCAATGACAAATCACGCCACGGGAACATTCGAGGTAAAGCTAACTCCGCAAGATGACCAGCCAGCCGATCCGTCGATGGGCCGCATGACGATCGACAAACAATGGAGTGGCGACATCACCGGCACGAGCAAAGGCCAGATGCTCACTGGCGGTGACGTGAAGACGGGCTCGGCTGGTTACGTTGCGATGGAGAAGTTCACGGGCACAGTCAAAGGCCACAAGGGATCGTTCATCTTTCAGCACTCCGCAACGATGACGGCGGGCAAAGGCGATCTCACAATCACAGTCGTTCCGAGTTCAGGCACAGAAGAGCTGAAAGGAATAACCGGCAAGCTCACGATCAAGATTGAAGGCGGCAAACACTTCTACGATTTTGAATACGCTCTCCCGTAACTCGTTCGCGCGGAATCGATCAGGCCCAATCGCGATCGCCACGATCATTACGATCGCGCTGCTGGTCGCTTGTTGCCAAAAGTCACCGCCGACGGAAACTGCAAACCACACCCAACGTCCCGCGCCCACCCAAGTAATCGCGACCGGCCCGCCCGGTTTTCCACCGCCGGTCATGGACAAACCATATCCCGCCACGGGCGTCGTTGCCTTAATCAACAAAAAGGAAGGTTGGATCGAAATCAATCACGATGAGATCAAGGACCTGATGCCGGCGATGCAGATGGAGTTTTGGGTGAAGGACAGGAGCCTGCTTGACAGAGTTAAGGTCGGCGACCGCGTCGACTTTACCGTGGTCGAGATGAAGAACGGCGAGTATCTAACTGAGATCAAACGAAGCTCCGGCGCGGCCACGCCGTCACCGAAATGATTTTGTTGAAAGGTTTCGGATTACTTGCTGAGAGCGCGTTCAGCCTGATTCAGATAGCGCGATGCCAGCCGCCAATTGATGGCGACGGTGTAAGGAATAGATGAGAGCAATGCCTGGTTTGAAGGTGTTGACTCGCGTTCCGCGAAGCTCAATTCCGCGACGCTGATGACCCGCGGCTGATCGATCTTGCGCCACCAGAAAGCACCATCTCGATAGCAGGCAAGCGAATTTGTGATTTGGATCTTTAGCTTGCCTGAAGGCATCCGCACGAGAATATTTTCCAGTTCGCCGGTCACTTCAGTTAACTCAGCTTCGAAAGTTCGCAGCGGCACGCGCGCGAGCTTGCGCCCCTCTTCAAACTCACCGAGCGAGCGATAAACGATGACATCCTGCTGCAGACGCTTGAGCGAATCGATTGCTCTGGCTGCATCGTCACTGGCGCTCGCAGCGTTCGTTGACGCGTTGACGCGCGCTACTGATTGGCCGTGCGCCACGGCGCTCAAAACAAAAATAGCGATCGAGGTGGCAAGAATGAGACGGTTCATTGGGGGCTTCGTTATCCTTTGGCGCGGTTCATCGCGGTGGATCAATCGCAATGGCCGTGCCTGCAAATTCTCTACATACAGCGTCGCCGCTTTCGCCTTTGCGCTATTTCGCCGCACCAAAGCTCCAGCGAAACGGAAAGACGCCTCACTGATACGCTAGCCGCTGCGCCGACGCATCATTGAACCAGGCGATAACGTTGCAAGGTCTAGAAACTCGCAATATGATGCGCCTTCCGATTAAACACGGAGGACACAGAGGAGAAATATGAACCGGCCAGCCGAATCCGAATACGCGCCTGATTTTCAGAGCTACATCGATCAAGTCAGCGAGTCAGACATTCTGCCCGTGTTGCGTTCGCAGATGGACGAGCTGGACGTTTTGCTCGAGCGAGTTGAACCGCATCAGGAAACGTTCCGCTATGCGCCGGGCAAGTGGAGCATTCGCGAGATCGTCGGTCACTTGATCGACGGCGAGCGCGTGTTTGGCTATCGCGCCTTTTGCGTCGCGCGCGGCGAGAAACAGAATCTGCCGGGCTTCGATCAGGACGACTACATGTTGACCGCGCCATACGATCGCATCGAGCTGGAAGATTTGGTTAGCGAGCTGCGGCTGATCCGTCTGGGGAACATCGCGATGTTTCGCACCCTGGATGAGGAATCGTGGAGTCGCGTGGGTACGGCGAACGAGAACCAGGTCACCGTGCGCGCGATTGCGTTCATCATGGCGGGACATGTGCGCCATCACATGAGTGTTTTGCGCGAGCGGTATCTTACCGCCGTACCACAGTCGCCAACTGCGGCGCCGAGCGTGTCTTAGGACCGACGAATCAAACACAGATGGACACAGATATACACAGATCGATTGAGCCTGAAAATCGGTGGGACGGTTCTTCCTTAACTGCGTCAATCCGTGTTCATCTGTGGCTCTTGTTATTTGTGGCTTGCGCAATCTCAGCCGCAGCGCAGTCGCCTGTGCGCGATTATCGCCGCGCGCATGAGCGACAAATCCTCGAAGAGTTCACGCGCCTCCTCGCGCTTCCTAACATCGCTTCCGACCGAGACAACATCCGGCGCAACGCTCAATTCATCCGCGAGATGATGCAACGGCGCGGATTGAATCCACAGTTGCTCGAAGGTAAATCCGTCGATACGCCGCCGGCCGTTTACGGTGAATGGAAAGTTCCGGGCGCGACGCATTCGATCATTCTTTACGCACACTACGATGGCCAGCCTGTCGATCCGAAGGCCTGGACTGCTTCGCCACCGTTTCAACCAACGTGGCGATCCGCAGCAATGGAATCGGGCGGACAGATCGTCACGTTGCCCCCAGCTATAGACGGCGGCGAGGTCAATCCAGAATGGCGTTTGTATGCACGTTCGGCTTCGGACGATAAAGCCGGCGTGATGGCGATCCTTACCGCGTTCGATGCTCTGCGGGCGCAGAACTCAACGCCGTCGCTTAACATCAAGTTTCTTTTTGAAGGCGAGGAAGAAGCGGGCTCGCCGCATCTCGGCGACATCATTGATCTCCACAAAGAGTTGTTCCAATCAGACGCATGGATAATTTGCGACGGCCCAGTGCATCAATCGGGTCGCAAGCAAGTGGTGTTCGGCGTGCGCGGCGATCAGAACGTCGATGTGACAGTTTATGGAGCAAAACGTCCTTTGCACAGCGGACATTACGGCAATTGGGCGCCGAATCCGGCGATGACTTTAGTGCGGCTGCTGGCGACGATGAAGGATGATTCAGGACGCGTGACAATCGCCGGCTGGTACGACGGAGTCGAGCCCCTGGGCGAAGCTGAGAAACGCGCGATCGCTGAAGCGCCAGCCTACGACGACGAGCTGCGCGCGCAATTGGGCCTCGCGAAAACCGAAGGCAATGGCAGATTGTTGATGGAATTGATCAATGAGGCTTCGCTCAACATTAACGGCATCAGCAGCGGTGACGTGGGCGCGCTCGCGCGCAACGTGATTCCAACGACGGCGACCGCGGTACTCGATCTGCGGCTGGTAAAAGGAAACGATCATCGGCAGCAAGTGCAGCGATTGATCGGACACATTCGCAAGCAAGGCTTCTATGTCATCGATCGCGATCCCACCGATGCCGAGCGGAAGCAGCACGCACTAATCGCGAAAGTGTTTGCTCGGAAAGGCGGCTACAACGCCGAGCGCACGCGCATGGATCATCCGATTTCGATCGCCGTCGTCGCAGCCGTGCAATCAACTTCCAAGGATCCGATCGTGAAGCTGCCTACATCGGGCGGCAGCTTACCCTTGTCGATTATCACGGATCATCTGAAGACTGTGACGATCACCGTGCCGATTGCGAACTACGACAACAATCAGCACGCTGAGAACGAGAACATTCGCTTGCAGAATCTTTGGGAGGGGATCGAAACGTGGGCTGCGGTGATGATGATCAAGCCTAGGAATTAGCCACAGATGGACACGGATTTACACGGATAAATCAGTAACGCTTCGCGAAAGCGTTGAATGAAAGGACGGCCACAACCGATGACGAAATCGAGTGAATTGTGTTTTGCCAATCTGTGCAAATCCGTGTTCATCTGTGGTTCGTTACTGGTCTTTCTTTGCGGTACTGCCATGGCCCAACGCGGCGGCAAGGCTGAACCCAACCGCATCGAGTTCAAACGCGGCGCGACGAGCACGACGATTAGCGACAGCGTTCGCGGAAGTGAAGAGGTTGAATACGTTCTGTCGGCGAAGAAAGGCCAGCGCCTAACCATCAAAATTACTTCAACGCCGGCGAAATCATCAGCATTCTATGTTCTGGGCAAAGGCAACGGACTTGATCTCGATTTCACATTAGGCCGCGATTATGACTCGAACTTCAACTACTCAGGCGTATTGCCAACAACGGGTGACTACCTCATTACAGTGAAGCGGCAAGCCGAAACAAAAGGCACGTCGCATTACAGAATGACGATCACAATCAAGCCATGATCAATTCACGCAAAGATGCAAAGACGCAAAGATTCGCCAAGAAGCGAAAAATTATAGTCTCCCTCGCCACCAGCGCCGATGGTTTCATCGCGCGCAAAGATGGCGGTGTCGATTGGCTGGATCGCCCGCGGCCGAAAGGCAACTATGGCATGGGTGAATTCTGGAAATCGATCGATACGATCCTGTTGGGACGAAAGACCTACGACTTCGTGGTGCAGTTCGTAAGATCGGGCAAGAGCATCCCGAAGCAAAAACACGAACCCAAACACTACGTGTTCTCTCACCGGCCGCCGAAGAAAGTCCTGCCTGGTTTTGAGTTCGTCAAAGAGCCAATCAAGAAATTCGCGACCCGGCTGCGTGCTCAAAAAGGCAAGAACATCTGGATGATGGGCGGCGGCGGAATAATCGCGTCGTTCCTCGACGAGGGAGAGATTGATGAGTTCGTCATCAGCGTCATCCCCATCTTCATTGGCGAAGGCATTCCGCTGATCGCGTCGCGCCTTCGCACGATTCCGCTCAAGCTGTTATCGACAAAGAAATTTCCTGATGGAGTCGTGACGTTGCATTACGCAGTGTCTGGCGGCAAGAGGTCAGTACCATCTGCGTAAGCGGATGGTTCAAGGAATTAACGCCAGGAGCAAAGTGCTCCATTATCCCACCCGCTGACGCGGGTGGTACTGACCCTTGGCTTCGCGCGGCAGTGGCCCTACGCTTCTGCCGTCTTCAACTTCTTCGGTGGCTTCTTCGCGCCTTTCTCATCCGGCGGTGGTGGCTCTTCTTCTTTCGTCATCTTATTAATCAGCATCTGCTGAATGAAGCCGACGATATTGCCAACCAACCAGTAGAGCAGCAGCCCTGACGGCGCGCTCCACAAAATGTAGAGCAT
>Ga0209474_10005336_pt1 | contig 10959 bp, 8 predicted proteins | sample GraSoiAngelo_145_FD_185902 | JGI IMG/M metagenome (GOLD analysis project Ga0209474, IMG submission 185902) | Grasslands soil microbial communities from the Angelo Coastal Reserve, California, USA - 14_1009_05_20cm (SPAdes) (version 2) | ecosystem: Environmental > Terrestrial > Soil > Grasslands ... | reverse complement strand
CTCCAGGTATTGCGAAACCAAATCGTAGGCAAGAAATGTAACGTAGCCGGTTCGGGCCCACGATTTATCGCCGTGGCCCGAATCAAAAGATCGTCTGGCGTTGCCTTGGCATAACTAATCTCAATGTCGAATACGCGATTTTCAGCCAAAACATTGGTCTGCCAGAGCTCGAATTCGGGTTCGGCGCGTGATCGCGCGGCGTTGGAGCCAACCAGCTGCTCGTAGGGAAAGCGAGCCTGCGGGTAACGATATAACATCCGCATGTAGGAATGGGACGGTGTATTATCGAGATACCAATAGAGTTCCTTGACATCTTCGCCGTGATTACCTTGTGGCCCGGTTAATCCGAATAACCGTTCTTTTAGAATCGGGTCTTGGCCATTCCAGAAGGCCCAGGCGAAGCAGAGCCGTTGCTTGTAGTCGGAAATTCCGGCCAGACCATCTTCACCCCATCGATAAGCACGCGAACGTGCGTGATCGTGTGGCAGATAATTCCAGGCATCACCATTCGCGCTGTAGTCCTCGCGCACCGTGCCCCACTGCCGGTCGCTCAAGTATGGTCCCCATAGGTGCCAGCGCTGTGCCCGCGAATTATTTTCTTCGATCCGCCTTTGCTCGGCGTTCATGGCGGATGTTGTCGATCACATTTAGCCAAAAGCAAGTCCGGCGCGCCATTGTCGTCGCCCGTGCGGCGATCAGCAATTAGCCACTCGGCCCCGAGCTGGTGACCGAAGGGCAATAATGACCTTTCTTCGGCGGACTCCTAACTATTATCGAGAGAGTGTACGTATAGGATATAATCCGACATTTGGCCGCGCCGTAATAAGCTTGATTCTGGCGCGACTTTTTACTTGAATTGCCCAGTGCCGGCCGGTAATCAGGTGAGCTCATTGACAGGGGTTAGCGCGAGAGCGCAAAACGGAGCCGTTGCGTTTACTACGACGCAATGGAGCGTGGTCTTAGACGCGCAAAGTGAATCGCCTTTGGCGCAAGAAGCGTTGGAAAAACTTTGCCGCATCTATTGGTGGCCGCTTTACGGGTTTGTCCGGCGGCAAGGTTATTCTCCGGAGGAAGCACAAGACCTTACTCAGGGCTTTTTCGCCATGATGCTGGAGCGAAAAGATTTCGATGCAGTGCGACGGGAAAAGGGACGGTTGCGTTCCTACCTACTTGCATCACTTAAAAATTTCCTCGCTAAAGCTCACCGCCGCGCCATGACAATCAAACGCGGTGAAGGGCGGCCGCCTGTCCCGCTGGAAGAACTGTTAGTGCGGGAGCGGGCCGATCTTGAGGCAGCCGACACATTGAGTGCCGATCGGATTTATGAGCGCCGATGGGCCCTTATCCTTCTCGAACAAGTACTCGCGCGATTGGGTGAAGAATATCAAGTCGCGGGCAACAGCGCGCTGTTCGAACAGCTAAAGCAGATGCTGGGTGATGAGCCCGATCGGCCGTCGCAGGCAAAGATCGCGCAGGAATTAAGGATGAACGAAAACGCGGTGAAGCAGGCATTCCATCGTCTGCGTCGGCGATATCGGTTGTTGTTACGCGAGGAGATTGCGCAAACGGTGGCGGTGCCGAGTGACGTGGAAGATGAGTTGCGACATTTCATTACGATACTGCAAACGTAACTTCTAACAAGATTTGGCACAGTACTATGGAGGTGAGTGATTGCCCGGAAACTGCTGCCACAAGTGCGAGCCGCGTTTGCGGTAAATGCGGGAGCAAGATCTTCGCGGACGCACCGCAGGGATTTTGCGGCTTGTGTCTGTTTAAGACCGGTCTTGGGCCGCTGGACGAAGATGACGAGTCTTTCGGATCGAGCCCAGTGGGGATGCCGACAGACTTCGAAGACTACGAGTTGTTAAAGGAAATCGGCCGGGGCGGGCAAGGCGTGGTCTATCGCGCCCGGCAGAAAAGTCTTAACCGCACGGTGGCATTAAAGGTTATTGGCGTTGGCCATTGGGACACTGAGGCACATTTAAGACGCTTCCGCCTCGAAGCCGAGGCAGCGGCCAGCCTGAACCATCCGTTCATTGTTCCAATTCACGAGATCCGTGAGCGTAACGGTTGTTGCTACTTCAGCATGAATCTGGTCGAAGGTGGCCAGCTGGATGAAGCAGTTAAGCGTCAGGTAATATCGATTCGCCGGGCGGTGGAACTAATCGCAAAGTTGGCGCGCACGGTGCACTACGCGCACGAGAACGGAATTCTGCACCGGGACATTAAACCAGGGAATGTGCTGCTCGATAAAGAGGGCGAACCGCATCTGACCGATTTTGGTTTGGCCAGATTAGTCGAAACGGAAGGTACCGTTACGCGCACGACGGAAATGCTGGGAACCCCGAGCTACATGGCCCCAGAACAGGCATGTGGGAACAACGCCGAGCTCACAGCTGCGGCAGATATTTATGGTCTCGGTGCCGTGTTGTACCAACTGCTGACCGGTACTCCTCCTTTTGTTGGGCGAAGCACCTACGAAACTGTCCGGCTGCTTCTGGAAACGGATGCGAGGCAACCGCGGCTGTTAAATCCGAAAGTAGATCGCGACCTTTCCACGATTTGCCTGAAGTGCCTGGAGAAAGATCCCCAGCGCCGCTACTCTTCCGCGCTCGCGCTAGCCCAAGATCTGGAACGCTGGTTACGACACGAGCCGATTCAAGCGCGACGCACTGGTCTCGTCATCCGTGGAAAAAAATGGCTGCATCGCAACCCAAGTACTGCCTTCGCCGGAGCTTCCCTTGCGGGCTTAATCGCGGCATTGAGCGTCATCGTTTGGAAGAGTGACTTCGTTCATCCTCCGCCAACTACAGGCATCGCCGTCTTGCCATTTGAAAACCTTAGTGACAACAAAGATGCATTCGTCGCCGATGGCATTCAGGACGATATTTTAACTAAGCTGGCGAAGATTGCCGACCTTAAGGTGATTAGTCGCACCAGCGTGATGTCGTACCGCGGGCCGCGTGACATGCGTCAAATCAGTCGCGCACTCAATGTCTCTCATGTGCTCGAGGGAAGCGTCCGCAGACAGGCTGGCAGAATCCACGTAAATACCCAGTTAATCGACGCCCGCACCGACACGCATGTTTGGGCAGAGGAATACGATCGCGATTTGAATGACGTATTCGCGATCCAGGGAGAAATCGCGCAAAAGGTTGCTGAGCAGCTTCACGCCAAAGTCTCTTCGGCCGAAAAATCGGCTATTGAGCGTGCGCCCACGGCCGACGTTGCCGCTTTCGATCTCTACACTCGGGCAAAGAATCTTTTCCTGGCGGCTACTAACAGCAATAGCGGAAAAGAGGACTTGCTCGAGGCCGCCGATCTATTGAACCAGGCGGTCGCGCGAGACCCTTCTTACTTCGAAGCCTATTGCCAACTCGGCGGAATTCATGATTTGCTTTACATCCTCGGCCATGACCACACCTCTCGCCGTCTCGGTCTGGCTGAGGCTGCGATCGATGCCGCGCTTCGCCTTCGACCTAATGCTGGTGAGGCACACCTCGCCCGGGCGACTAACCTTTACAGTGCGTATCTGAATTATGATGAAGCTTTGTCGGAGCTCAAACTAGCACGCAAGAGCTTGCCTAACGACTGCCGTGTATTCGAGCTTGTCGGTTTGATCGAAAATCGGCGGGGCAAGTTTAAAGAAGCCGTGCCTGAACTTGAGCACGCCATGGAACTAGACCCGCGCAATGTTTACAGACTGGTACAGCTAGCGCAGAGCTATTTGTTTTTGCGACGTTATCCGGAAGCAAGAGCGGTTTTCGACCGTGCGTTGGTGATTGAGCCAAACAATGTTCAGGTAAGAACTTTTCGCGCTGATCTTGATATAGCTTGGAAGGCCGATACTCGCGCTCTGCATGAGGTCATCGACTCACTTCGGGAAAACAATCCACGCGCGCTCCATGAGATTGCCGACAGTTGGGTTGGTTGCGCCCTGTATGACCGCGATCCAGCGACCGCAAGGGCTGCATTGATCGCGGCCGGAGAAAACTCCCCATTCAATGACAACGCGGTCCATTTCAGCCGCTCGTTTGTAGAAGGCTGGATTGCACGCTTTGAGCAGGATGAGCTGAAGGCGCGTGCTGCGTTTGAATCAGCGCGGGCAGAACAGGAGAAAATTGTTCAAGCGCAACCAGACTACGCGCCGCCGCTGTGCGTTCTCGGGGTGATCGACGCCGTTCTCGGTAGAAAGCAAGAGGCACTAAGCGAATGTCGCCGCGCGCTCGAGCTTCTGCCGGTACAGAAAGATGCGTTCAATGGGCCGCTGATGATTCAATGGTTTGCGACCAGCGCGGCGTGGGTTGGCGAGAAGGATCTCGCGCTAGAACAGCTTGCCACGGCTGCTCACATTCCAGGAACGCTCAGCTACGGTTCGCTGAAGCTGCTGCCGTTTTGGGACTCTCTCCGCGGCGATCCCCGTTTCGAAGAAATCATCGTCTCCCTCGCGCCAAAATAGGTAGAGGCGACTGACCTCAGTCGCCTTTTGCTGGTCAGCGGCGAAGCTGGGTAATCCGCGACCTCCGCGATTGTTTCATTTTCGGCATAACCTCGCGCGGAATTTGGGACAGTACACCTGTTGAACGGCTGCGAATTAAGTCCCGTCACAACGAAGGGGCAAGGCCAAATAGGAGCAAATCAAAATGAACAGTGTAAACAGACAGTGCAAAATTTCGATCAACCGTATTGCAGTGCACGCGTTTTTACTCGCGCTGCTGACATATCTTACCATTTTATCGCCCCCGACAGCCTTCGGCGTTAGCCCGGCCCCTGACGGCGGATACCCCAACGCCAATACGGCTGAGGGAACGGGAGCTCTCAACAGCCTCAATACGAATAACGGCGGTGGCAACACGGCAATAGGTGATTTCGCTCTCCAGGCGCTTACAGCCGGCAGTAACAACACGGCTGTCGGTGCTGAAGCACTCTTTAGCAACACCGGCGAATTCAACACGGCCGTCGGCGCTAGTGCTCTCCAAAACAACACAAGCGCTGACTTCAACACGGCCGTCGGCGATGTTGCGCTCTTGAGCAACACTAGCGGCGGCGGCAACACGGCCATCGGCGCTAGTGCTCTCCAAAACAACACAACCGGTAGCGCCAACACGGCCACCGGTGTGAGCGCGCTCGCTAACAACACTGCCAACGGCAATACCGCCACCGGTTACCAAGCGCTGACCGCCAATACCAACGGCAACTCCAACACAGCCGACGGGACCAGCGCGCTCGCACGGAATACCACCGGCAGCGACAATACCGCTACCGGCATCGCCGCACTCTTTGCCAACACAACTGGCAATAATAATACCGCGAACGGCGTAGACGCGCTCTTTAACAACACGAGCGGGGGAGCCAATACTGCCACCGGTCTTAATGCGCTCTTAGCCAACACCGGGGGAAACAACAACACTGGTGATGGCGTTGATTCACTGGAGTCGAATACAACCGGCAACAACAATACCGCCAGCGGCGCTTTTGCCCTTAATCGAAATACCACCGGCAGCGGCAATACCGCACAAGGCAACACTGCTTTGAACAAAAATACCATCGGAAGCAATAACACCGCCCTGGGCTCTTTAGCCGGTCAAAACCTGACTACAGGCAGCAATAATATTGATATTGGCGCCAACGTTGTCGGCGCGGCGAGCGAAGCCAACACCATTAGGATCGGCAAGCAGGGAACGCAGAAGGCAACCTTCGTTGCTGGCATTTCTGGCGTGGCTGTAACCGGAAGCACAGTCGTAGTCAATGCAAGCGGGAAGCTGGGCGTTGCTACTTCCTCGGCCCGTTTCAAGGAAGCGATCAAGCCAATGGATAAAGTGAGCGAAGCGGTCTTGGCGCTAAAACCGGTGACTTTCCGTTATAAAGAGGAGATCGATCCAGAAGGTATCCCGCAGTTCGGATTAATTGCTGAGGAAGTGAAAAAGGTGAACCCTGACCTGGTCGGCCGCGACGAGAATGGAAAAGTTAATACCGTCCGCTATGAAGCGGTCAACGCTATGTTACTCAATGAATTCCTTAAAGAACATCGCAAGGTTCAAGAACAAGCGGCGACCATCTTACGGCTCGAGAAGGATATGCAGATGGTCGTCGCGCATCTCAAAGAACAGGATTCAAGAATCCAGAAGGTGAGTGCGCAACTGGAGCTAGCGAAGGCCCCAGCACAACTGGTGACTAACAATCAGTAAACGAAGAAAAGAACCATTTATTATATGAAGACTATGATTCGATGGCTCGCTGAGTCGACTAACCGCTTATTTTTCACTCCCGATACCCTCATCCTGCTGGTTCTCGCGTGTTCTACAGTTTCGCCAGCGGCGCGAGCAGAAGATGGAACGCTGCCCGGCAATAACACGGCTGAGGGTAGCGGTGCGTTAGTCAGCGTGACAAGCGGCACGGACAATACAGCCATTGGCGTTAATGCGCTAGAGCACGACAACGCCGGCAGCAATAACACGGCTTGTGGGACTGCCGCGCTTGCCAGCAATACCAGCGGCAGTGCCAATACCGCTGCCGGTCTTTTCGCGCTGCAAGCCAACGTTAGCGGCAGCTCCAACACGGCCACCGGTGTAAGTGCGCTCAACAGCAACACAACCGGTAGCTTCAACACGGCCGTAGGTCCCGGCGCGCTCTCTAACAACAACGCTGACAACAACACGGCTATAGGTTATCTCGCGCTCGAAGCCAACACCAGCGGGACGCAGAATACTGCTACCGGTGTTGATGCCCTCCTCAACAACACGACCGGCAACAACAACACCGCGACCGGCGATCGCGCGCTCGCATCCAACACAAATGGCAGCGACAACACCGGTATCGGTTTCGCTGCGCTCGCCAACAATGGTTTCGATGGAATCGATAATACAGCGGTGGGTTCTGGAGCGCTCGCCAGCAACGTCAGCGGTGGCTTCAACACCGCTGTCGGTTTTCAAGCGTTGCTTAACAGCACAGCGAGTAACAACACCGCCGTCGGTGAGCAGGCGCTCTCCCACAACACAAATGGCACTACCAACACAGCCACGGGCATTGTCGCGCTTTTTAAAAATACAAGCGGCAGTCAGAATTCCGCTTTCGGCGCCGAGGCTCTCTTTAGCAACACCACCGGTTCCAACAACACGGCCGAGGGTCTTTTGGCGCTGGAAAACAACATAGCCGGTCATGACAACACGGCGCAGGGCTTCCAGGCGCTGAAAGGAAACACTAGCGGGAACAACAACATTGCAGTTGGGAGCGGTGCCGGAGGAAATCTCACGACTGGTAGTAACAACGTTGATATCGGCGCACCTGGGAATGCTGGCGAGGCCAATACCATCCGAATCGGAAAACAGGGAACACAAAAACAAACCTTTATTGCCGGTGTTTCCGGGGTGCCAACGACCGGTAGCACGGTGGTAGTGAATTCGACCGGCAAGCTCGGTGTGGCCAGTTCTTCGGTGCGATTCAAACAAGCCATCAAGCCGATGGACAGAGCCAGCGAAGCTATTTTGACGCTGAAGCCGGTTACCTTCCGTTACAGGGAAGAGATCGATCCTGAAGGGATCCCGCAATTCGGGCTCATCGCTGAGGAAGTAGAGAAGGTGAACCCGGACCTGGTAGGTCGCGATGAAAATGGCAAAGTCAATACCGTTCGCTATGAAGCAGTGAATGCGATGTTACTGAACGAGTTCCTTAAAGAACACCGGAAAGTAGAACAACAAGAGGCAGCGATTGAACAGCTGAAGGCTTCGGCGGGCCAGCAACAAAAGCAGATTGAGTCTTTATATGCAACGTCGCAAAAGGTAAGCAATACAAACAAAATCCGGAAAAGCGCCTCGCAGGCGCTGGCGGGTAACTAGTAATCCGACGGCAATGGTTGCGGTCTAACCTTCACTCCCATTCAATCGTACTCGGTGGCTTGGTTGAGATATCGTAAACGACGCGGTTGACGCCTTTGACTTCGTTAACGATGCGATTGGAGATTCGGGCGAGTAGTTCGTAAGGCAGGCGGACCCAATCGGCGGTCATCCCATCCTGGCTTTCGACTATGCGCAAAGCGATGGTGTAATCGTAGGTGCGCTGGTCGCCCATCACTCCGACGGTTTGCACGGGAAGCAAGACAGCGAAGGATTGCCAGACGCGATAGTACCAGTCACTCGCTTCCATCTCACTCTGCACAATTGTATCGGCATCGCGCAAAATGCGAAGGCGCTCGGGAGTTACCTCGCCTAAAATGCGCACGGCAAGCCCTGGGCCCGGAAAAGGCTGGCGGTATACTATTTCCTTAGGTAATCCGAGTTGAAGCCCGGCCTGCCGAACTTCGTCTTTAAATAACTGCCGCACAGGTTCGACCAGCTCAAAGTGCATCTTCTCGGGCAACCCGCCGACGTTGTGATGGCTCTTGATTACGTGCGCGGGGTTGCCGCCGATGGCGACACTTTCGATCACATCGGGATAGAGAGTTCCCTGCGCGAGGAACTTAAATTGATGATCGGTCTTCGGGGATCGCTGGTCGGTTTTGGCAAGGTCGATAATGGCATCTTCAAATACTTTAATGAACTCGTTGCCGATAATCTTTCGCTTCTCCTCCGGATCCACTACTCCGCGCAGCTTTGTCAGGAAACGTTCAGAGGCATCAACGTATTTGAGTTTAATGTGGAAGTTTTCGCCGAAAACCCGTTGAACGACTTCTTCCTCGCGCGCGCGCAGCAAGCCGTTGTTGACGAAGATACAGGTAAGTTGGTCGCCAATCGCCTTATGCAGTAACGCAGCTACGACCGAGGAGTCGACCCCGCCACTAAGACCGAGAACTACTTTGTTGTCGCCGACCTGAGCACGCACTCTTTCGCAGGCGTCGTCAATGAACGAACCCATCGTCCAATCCATCGTGCAATGGCAGATGTGATAGACAAAGTTCTGCAGAATCTCGCGACCCCGCGGGGTATGTGCGACTTCGGGATGAAACTGCAGGCCGTAGAGTCTCCGCTGCGGATCTTCTACCGCCGCGAAAGGCGAGCCGCTGGTTCGCGCCGCGACACGAAACCCATTCGGCAACACTGTTACTTCGTCACCGTGACTATTCCACACATCCACCTGAGCTCCCAGACCGTCAAAAAGCTGCGACCCGTTAGTTACATCCAGTATCCCGGCGCCGTATTCGCGGCGTCCGGTATAGCGCACCTGACCACCGAGATGATGCGCCATTTGCATCAGGCCATAACAAATTCCGAGGATCGGAATTCCCAGAGTAAAAATCTTTGGATCAACCTGGGGCGCACCGTTTTCGTAAACGCTGGCCGGGCCGCCAGACAGGATGATGCCGTTTGGTTGTTCGCGCGCAATGGTGTCGGCCGGCGTATCAAAGCGGACAATCTCCGAATAAACCTGCAACTCGCGAATGCGCCGGCCGATGACCTGGGTGTATTGAGAACCGAAATCGAGGATGAGAATTTTGGAATGTTTCGGCGGGGCCTTGGTCTTCACGTAATCACGGATGGTCTTGCGGGACGCCGTGCTCTCCCGCGGGATCACCCGGCGGTCGATCAAGCGGGCCTACCGTTCCCTGGCCGGTCACGCCGCGCTCGAGTTGGCCTCCCACTTCCTGCGTGCTGCGTTGTTCCAACGGATCAGCACACCCACCCGCGATAAGCGCGACCGCGCAGATGATCGACAAGGGTTTCATCTGCTCATTTTAGAGAGCAAGTGCGCCAATGCAATTGCCGATTGTAACCCGGTTGAAGCGTCGATGTTGTAGTAGTCGAGCGTTGTAGCGGCGCTTGTATCAAGCGCCGAAGCAAGTAAACAGGCGCTTGGCACAAGCGCCTCTACAACCATGATTCCGCCTGAGCTTTTGTTGGAAGGTTATCGGCTCGGCATTTTTCCGATGGCGATGGATGATGATTCTATTGAATGGTTTTCCCCGGAACGGCGCGGCATTATCCCACTGGAAACGTTTCATCTTCCCCATGCGGCCCGACGGGTATGGACGCGAAAATCGTTTGAGATAAAAATCGATAGCGCGTTCTCGGAGGTGATTCGGGCGTGCGCGCAACGGGACGAGACCTGGATCAATGAGGAGATCGTAGCGAGTTACGAGAATTTGCACGCGATTGGTCACGCGCATTCGGTGGAGGCGTGGCAAAAAGGCAAGCTGGCAGGCGGATTGTATGGGGTGGCAGTTGGCGGCGGTTTCTTCGGTGAATCGATGTTTCATCGGGTGACCGATGCCTCAAAAATCGCATTGGCTGCGCTGGTCGAACACTTGAAACGACAACACTTTGTCTTGCTCGACACCCAATGGCTCACGCCGCATCTCCTTCAGTTCGGAGGGGTCGAGATTTCGCGCGCGGAGTATTTAGCGCTGCTCGAGAGGGCCGTTAACTTGAAGAGAAGCTTTCTGTAGCAATTCCGCATAACCAGAAAGAGCCTTCTATTATGGCCACAATGTAATTTCCCGGAACGAGCGTCAGCAGTAGCGCGGCGTAATCGGGGCGAAAGTTACAGTAATTATCTTGCTAATAGTCCGGCTGCGGGTTGCTCTGGCGGTAACAATAGACGAGCGAGAAAGGCGATTTAGCATCTGAATTTAATGACCGGCGCTCGTCATCCTATCGTGCTTGTGTAATTGATTGTTGTTGCGCATGTTTTCGCGGGCAAAACGGCTGGGTAGCTCAGTTGGCAGAGCAGAGGACTGAAAATCCTCGTGTCGGCGGTTCGATTCCGCCCCCAGCCAGACCTCATTTTCACAAGGAAAAATGCGCCATTTTTTCCTCTGAAATCGGAAGTTTAGATCTCGACAAGTTGTCATTACGTCCGTCACAGGACAGTCACTGGATTCCCGGTCCCGCTTTATCCGCAGGTGCGATTACTGTTGCAATATCTTTGCAAGGGCAGGGCTGACAACGAACGAGTATTCAAAATCGCAGATGCGAAGAAAGCTCTTGGGGGAATTTCATTCGCGAATCTGCCCCTGGCCGCGGATGA
>Ga0209474_10005335_pt1 | contig 10961 bp, 13 predicted proteins | sample GraSoiAngelo_145_FD_185902 | JGI IMG/M metagenome (GOLD analysis project Ga0209474, IMG submission 185902) | Grasslands soil microbial communities from the Angelo Coastal Reserve, California, USA - 14_1009_05_20cm (SPAdes) (version 2) | ecosystem: Environmental > Terrestrial > Soil > Grasslands... | reverse complement strand
CGCGTACGAGCGGTTGCAGGTCTTTGTTCTTGACCCGGTAGCGCCCGGCCAGCTGCTCCACCACCAGCTTGGAATCCATGAAGACTTCCAGCCGGTCGGGCTTCCATTCCTGGACCGCGCGCAGGCCCTCGATCAATGCCAGGTACTCGGCCCGGTTGTTGGTGGCGGTGCCGATGTATCGGCAGAGGCCGCGCAAGCGGAGTCCCTGGTCGTCCTCGATGACCGCCCCCAAGCCGGCAGGTCCCGGATTGCCGCGGGCCGCGCCGTCCGTGTAGAGACGAAGGGTCTTTATCCCAGCACCAGGATGCGGCCGCAGTTGTCGCAGCGGACGAGCTCGCCCCGCCGCAGCTGCTGGAGCCCGCCCGAGGTGATGCCGACCCGGCAGGCGCCGCAGGCAGTGCCCACCACCTCGGCCACCGGCGGCCGCACGCGTACCCGCTCGTAGAGCGCTCGCGCCGGGGCCGGGATGTCGGCCCACACGGTCGCCCGCTCGGCCTCAGCTTCGACCAGGTCGAGCCGGGCCTTCTCCAGTTGGCCCCGAAGCTCAGGAGCGGAGGCGTCGGACTCCGCCTGCACCCTCTGCGCCTCCAGCTCGGCGCGGCGCACGGCCTCGTCGCGCGCCTCGACCTCTTCCATCAGCTCCAGCTCGGCATCTTCCTCGACCGAGAGCCGCTCCTTCATGTGCTGGACCTCGGTCGAGAGCTTGGTCAGTTCGGTCGGGTTGTGGGTGCGCCCGCTCATCAGGTCGCGGTCCCGGTCCCGCATCCGGGCGCGATGGCCCTCGACCTCGCGCTCGCTGTCGCGCAGGCGCTGGGCGGCTTCGCGCTGGGCCGCTCTCGCCTCCTCCAGCCGCGCCCGCGCCTGTTCCAACCGCGGGTTGCTGGCCAGAGCGGCCTCCAGGTGCTCGATCTCGGAGCCGAGGTGCTGGACGCGCTCGTCCACGCGGGCGTGGCGCAACAGCAGCTCGCCGGCGTTCAATCGGGCGCCGAGCCCATCTACTCGATCACCGCCAGGACCTGGCCCTCCTTGACCACGTCCTGCTCCTTGACCCGGATCTCCTTGACGGTTCCGGCCACCGGCGCCACCACCGGGATCTCCATCTTCATGGATTCCAGGATCACCAGGATGTCGTCCTCTTCCACTGTGTCCCCGGGCTTGGCTTCCACCTTCCAGACGTTGCCCACCAGCTCCGCCTTGACCTCGGTCGGCATCTAGGCCGCGAGCTCCAGCTGCGCGCGGGCCTGGGCGATCGACGCCGGCTCGCGTCCCTGCTCGCGCACCATCGCAACCGCCTTCTCCACCAGCTCCCCGTTGCTGCGGGCCATGTGTCCTTCCTCCAGGTAGAAGTTGTCCTCGAGTCCGACGCGCACGTTACCGCCCAGCGCGACGGCGGCGGCGGCCAGCGACCACTGGTTGAGACCGATCCCGATCGCCTGCCAGTGCGAGCCGGCCGGCAGCGAGCCCGCCTGGTGCACCAGGTTGCGGGTGGTACCGGGAATGCCGCCCAGCACGCCCATGACCAGGCTGAACTGATAGGGCGGCCGCAGGATGCCAAGCTCGATCAGCGGCGCCGTGTTGCCGATGTGACCTGTGTCGAAGCACTCCATCTCGGGGCGCACACCCGCTTCGTTCATCGTCTCCAGGAAGAACTGGATGTCCCCGAAGGGATTGGCGAAAACATGGTCGACCACGAACTGCCGCCGGCTGCGCGAAAAGATGGCGTAGTTCATCGAGCCCATGTTGAGCGCGGCCATTTCCGGCTTCAGCTCGCGGATGTGGGCGATGCGCTCCTCTTTGGGAATCCCCACCGCGCCCGTCGAGAAATTGATGATCACGTCGCTGCGCGAGCGCACCTCTTCTTTGATGGCGCGGAAGGTTTCCAGGCTCCAGTCGGGGCCGCCGTCGGGCGCGCGGGCATGGATGTGCACGATGGCGGCGCCGGCGTCGGCGGCGCGCCGCGCCTCCTCTCCGATCTCCGACGGCGTATACGGGATCGCCGGGCAGAGGTCGCGTTTGGCCAGCACGCCGGTGAGGGCGGCGCTGATGACGCAGGGTCGGCCTGGCGTCATACGGGAATGTTGCCGTGCTTGCGCCAGGGGCGGTCGAGATCCTTGCCCTGGGCTTGCACGAGGCCCTGCACGATCACCCGCCGGGTCTCGGCGGGATCGATCACGTCATCGATCATGGCCCACCCCGCCGCGATGTAGGGGCTGATCGTCTCCCGAATCTGCTGCAGCAGCTGCGCGCGCTTCTCCTCAGGATTCTCGGCCTGCTCGATCACCTTGTTGAAGATGATGTTGACCGCGCCCTCCGGCCCCATCACGGAGATCTCGGCGAACGGCCAGGCGACCAGGAGGTCGGGGTAGTAGCCCTTGCCGCACATCACGAAATAGCCGGCGCCGTAGGCCTTGCGCATGACGACCGTGATCTTGGGCACGCTCGCCTCGCTGGTCGCGTACAGCATCTTGGCGCCGTGCCGGATGATGCCCTGCTTCTCGACGGCCGAGCCGACCAGGAAGCCGGGCACGTCGACCAGATAGACGAGGGGCACGTTGAAGGCGTCGCACATGCGGATGAAGCGGGCCGCCTTGTCGGCGGCGTCGGAGTCGAGGATGCCGCCCTTGTGCAGCGGCTGGCTGGCCACGATGCCCGTCGCCCGGCCGCCGAAGCGAGTGAAGCCGACCACGATGTTCCGGGCCCAGGTGGGCTTGATTTCGAACCAGGATTCGCGATCGCTGATCGCCTTGATCACCTTGCGCACGTCATATGCGGCCCGCGGGCTGGCGGGGACGATCTGCTCCAGGCCCTCGACCAGGCGGTCCGGCGGATCCTCGCACTCGGCGAGCGGGGGCGGCTCCGCGTTGCTGGACGGGAGATAGGACAGGAATCGGCGCACGGTCGCGATGCACTCGCGGTCGTCGGCCACCTCGTTGTCCCCCACTCCCGACTCGTAGCAGTGGACCTGGGAGCCGCCCATGTCGTGGTCCGTGACGTCCTCGCCGGTGGCGGCCTTGACCAGGCGGGCGCCGCCCAGAGACATCGAGCTGGTGCCCTTGACCATGGGCACGAAGTCGGCCAGGCCCGGGATGTAGGCGGTGCCCGCGGCGCAGGGACCGAGCATCGCCGCCACCTGCGGAATCACGCCCGACATCTGGACCTGGTCGTAGAAGAGGAACCCGGAGCCGGCGAAGGTGGAGCCGGCGGCCTCCTGGATGCGAGCCCCGGCCGAGTCGAGCAGCCAGACGATGGGCTTGCGGTAGCGCATCGCCAGCTCACGCACCCGCGCCGCCTTGAACTGCTCGCCAACCTGGCCCATGGAGCCGGCCATGACCGTGAAGTCGTAGGCGATCACCCAGACCTGCCGGCCGTCGACCTGGCCGTGGCCGGTGACCACGCCGTCGGCCGGGGTCTCGGCTGGATCTGAGACCGGCTGGCCGCGCAGCGACTGCTGGTGGGCCAGCAGGCCGAACTCGACGAAGCTGCCGGGGTCGAAGAGGAGATCGATGCGCTCGCGGACGGTGAGCTTGCCCCGCTCGCGCTGGCGGGAGATGCGTTCAGGGCCGCCCATCCCGAGGTTGCGCCGGCGGCGGGCCTGGAGGTCCTCGACGCGCGCCCCGAACTCCTCGGCCACCTGCCTCTGTGATTCTAGGGACGGCTGGTTTCTCGGGACCCCGGCTTTGGTACCCTCCCAAGCCGGATTGTCCGATATCACCCGGCCCCTGGCTTCACTGACCTCCTTCCGGCCGACCCATTTCCAGGTGGTGATCGCCGCCGCACTGATCACGGCGCTGGTGCTCCTGAGCACCGTGGTCTTGATCCTGAACTCGCCGATCGCGGGAGTTCACGCGCGCCTGGACGTGCCCAATTCAGACCACGTTCGGGTCGTGCAGCCGGTGACGGTGCGCTTCGATCAGCCGGTTGATCTCTCGAAGACCAGGGTGACCCTCGACCCCACCGTCGGCTTCGAGGTCCACAAGCAGAGCGACCGCCTGGTCCTGACTCCGCTCTCGCAGTGGGCCGCCGACAAGCGCTACACGGTGGTCTTGACCGACGTGCCCAATACCGGCCACTCCACCAAGCTCAGCGGCTGGCACACGGTCTTCACCACCCAACCCAAGGTGGGCGTCGCCGGCCTCCTGGTCGACGGCAAGCCGTCGCCGGACCCGGCGCACGCGGTGATCGGCTTCAACTCCAAGGTGGCGCTGGCGTTCACGACCGCCATGAAGACGTCGACCGTGACTCTCATGCTCAACGATCAGCCCGTGGCGGCCGACAAGCTGCAGTGGGCGTCCAACTCGCAGTCGGTCAACGTGAACCTCTCGGTGTTGCCGTATCAAAGCCTCACCTTGAAGGTGGCCCAGGGCGCCTACAGCAAGGACAACGACCCGCTCACGGACAACCTGGCCGCCACCGTGACCGCTCAGGCCGTGGAGCCTTCGAACACCACCAGCAACATTCCGGCCGGCTACCAGACGCTGCCGCCGTTCATGATCGTCATCGAGAACTCGGGCCCCGCGCGCCCGCAGGTCGGAATCCAAGACGCGGACATGGTTTACGAGTACATCAGCGAGTACTCGATCAGCCGGATGACGGCGATCTACTGGGGCAAGCCGCCAGGCCTGATCGGTCCCGTGCGCTCCTGCCGCATGATCAACCCGTACATCGGCTACGCGTTCGGCGGCGAAACGATGTGCAGCGGAGCGTCCGTCGGGACGCTGCACTACATGTTCTATGACCCCTATTTCGTCCCGGGCACCATCAACGACTTCGACCAGGGCAACCACTTCTTCCGGGTCGACTTCAAGGGGGCGCCGCACAACCTGTACACGAATGGGGATCGGGCCATGGCGCTGCGGGACTCCTGGAAGCTGCCCAACCCGCCTTACCGGGTCGACCCCACCCATCCGGACATCGACCGCGGTCAGCCCGCGGACGCACCCTCCGTGCCGATGATGGGCGTGAACTGGGCCTACGACGGCAACTCAGGTCAGTACCTGCGCTTCGACCACGGGACGCCCTTCACGGACGACCAGTACCACGCACAGCTGCACGCCAAGAACGTGGTCCTCCTCCACGTCGGGTTCCACGACGCGGGCTGGGTCGAGGACGAGAACGGCGGAGCGCACTCGGTCTGGTACGACGTTCTTGGGAGCGGGCCGGCGGAGATCTGGTCGGACGGAAAGGTCGTGCACGCCACCTGGCACATGGGCGATGCCTCCCAGCAGTTCTACGAGAACCACCAGCCGGTCTGGTTCACCGACGAGCAGGGCAAAGTGATCGAGCTCAACTCCGGCCTGACCTGGGTCGAAGTGGAGGGCAACGGCCAGACCGGGTAAGTTCGGCTAGCCTTTTGCTCCATGCGGGGCGCTGTCGGTGGCCAGCGAGTTGGGCTTTGTGGGCCGCGGCTTGTTGATCGGGCTTGCCGTGGCGGCGCCGGTCGGCCCGATGGCGCTGCTCTGCATCCGGCGCACGCTGGAGCGCGGCTGGCCTAGCGGCTTCGCGTCCGGGCTGGGCATCGCCACCGCCGACGGCATCTATGCCGCAGTGGCCGCCTTCGGCCTCACGGTGGTGTCGGGCCTCCTCCTGCGCGAGGCGCGTTGGGTGCAGGTGGTCGGGGGGTTGGCGATCGTCCTGCTCGGCCTGGCCTCTTCATTGCGTCCAGCTCCCGTGCGGGAGGTCGCGCCCACAGGGGGCGGGCGGGGGCCGGGCGGCCTCGCCGCCGCCTATACCTCCTGCTTGGCGCTGACGCTGGCTAACCCGCCGACCATCCTCTCCTTCCTGGCGGTGATGGCCGGCTTCGGCATCGGCACCACCGCCGGCGGGGGTTCGGCCACAGCGGTCGTGCTCGGTGTGCTGATGGGCTCAGCCGGCTGGTGGGCGCTATTGACCGGGGCGATCGCCCGCGCTCGCGGGCTGATCACCCTGAGCGTCCGGGCCTGGATCTCCCGACTTGCCGGCCTGCTGCTGGTCGCGCTGGGTCTTGCCGCTCTGCTCGCCGCGCTCCACCAGTAGGTCCTCCCGATCGCGCCAGAGGTCGAGGAAGCGGTAGAGGTTCTTCCGGGACAGCCGCTGCCGCTCCGCATCCGCCGTTGCCTCCCACATTCGGTGCTCGTGCTTGATCACCGGCACGGGCACCACCACGGCGCGGCGATCGCCCTTTGCCCTCAGCTTGAAGCTGAGCTCGATGTCGGCGATCCGGTAGAAGCGGAACCGGCGATCGAATCCGCCCACGGCCAGGAAGTCAGCGCGGCGGAATGCCATGCAGTACCCCTCGATGGCGTCGACCTCGGGGCCCGGATGCGCCGCGAATTCCTTCAGACTCCCTTTGCCGCGCACGCCGAAGGGGCCGGCCACCGCTATCGACGGATCCTTCAGCGCCTCGACCAGCGGGCCGGAAACGTCCCCGGCAGCCTCCACGCTGGGGTCGAAGAGGATCACGACCTCGGCTCGGGCCGGCTGGACCGCCCCATTGGCAGCTGCCGCCCACCCGGTCTCGCGATCCAGAGGCGCCACCAGCACCTCGGCATCCAGTTCCGACACCGAGCGTCGCCAGCGCGCGACGTCTGCCGGCCATCCCGCATCGATGGCCACGAGGCTGGCGGTCGGCACCCGTTCCAGGCGACTGCCGGCGGAAGAATCGACAACCTCCCAGCCGCCCGCCCGCAGTCGGTCGCGAACCGCGTCGGCGCCCGCGAAATCCCGCGCTGCCCGCAATCGGGCGCGCTCGTCCAGGAGCCGGCTCGCCTCTGCTTTGTCTACTTGCCCTTTTTGGCCTTCACGGCCTCGGTGAGCTTGGGCACGATCTTGAGCGCGTCACCGACCACGCCCAGGTCGGCCATCTTCATGATCGGCGCCTCCGAGTCCTTGTTGATGGCGATGATCACCTTGGAGGCCTTCATGCCGACGGTGTGCTGCATGGCACCCGAGATGCCGACAGCGATGTAGACCCCCGGCCGCACCGTCTTCCCCGTCTGCCCCACCTGCATGGAGTAGGGCACCCAACCCGCGTCGACCACGGCCCGGCTCGCCCCGACGGCCGCGCCCAGAGCTCCGGCCAAGTCCTCCAGGATCGGGAAGTTCTCGGGGCCGCCCATGCCCCGGCCGCCGGAGACGATGACGGTGGCGTCCTCCAATTTCACGGCCTCGGCGGCCTCGACCTTGCGCTCCAGGATGCGCGCGCGTTTGGAATTGGCGCCGATGGTCGCCTGCACCTGCTCGACCTTGGCCTCGCCGCCGACCTCGGATGCCTCGACCGATTTGGGTCGCAGCAGCACGATCGCGGGCTTGGCGTTGGCCTTGTAGTCGGCGATCTTGGCGCCGCCGAAATAGGGCACGCGGGCGACAAAGCCGCCGTCTTGCGACTTGACGTCCAGCGCGTTGGAGATCAGGCCGCAGCCGAGGCGCGCGGCCAGGCGGCCGGCCACCTCCCGAGAATCGGTGGTGAAGCCGAACAGCACCAGGTCCGGCGAATGCTGCTTGACCAGCGCCTCCATGGTGTCGGCGGCGGGTTCGGCGATGAACTCGCCGAAAGCCGCATCCTCGCTCACGTATACGGTCTTGGCGCCGTGCTTGCCCAGCTCGGCGGCGGCCGCGCCGGCGCCCGGGCCCAGGGCGACCGCTTCGGCGTCGCCCAGCTCGCGGGCTTTTGCCAGCAGTTCCAGGCTGATCGGGGCCAGCTTCTCCTGACCGATTTCCGCATAGACCCAGATTCCGGCCACGGCTAGACGACCTTGGCCGTCTGCAGCACGGCCATGATCTTCTCGACGCCAACGCTGCCGTCGTCCTCGACGACTTCGCCTGCCTGCCGGGCCTCGGCGTCATTGACGGCGAGCACCGTCTCGGCGGCTTCGCCCTTCTCGATGCCCAGGTCGGAAAGCCCGACCTGCTTCACCTCCTTGGACCGGGCCGCCATGATCCCTTTCAGCGAGGCGTAACGAGGCTCCGCGATACCGGCCGTGACCGTGACCAGGGCCGGCGTCTCGGCTTCCACGACCTGGTATCCGTCTTCGGTCTGGCGGTGGATGGTAACCTTGCTGCCACTGACCTCCACCTGCTTGGCGGTGGTCAGCTGGGGCATGTCCAGCAGCTCGGCCAGCATCGGCGGAACCATCCCGGTCGAACCGTCGTAGGACTCTGTGGCGCAGATCACCAGGTCGGGCGACTCCGCCTTGATCGCCGCCGCCAGAGCCTTTGCGGTCAGCAGCGCGTCGGCTCCCGCCAGCTGCTCGTCCGTGATGAGAATGCCGCGGTCCGCGCCCATCGAGAGGCCTTTGCGAATGGCGTCGCGCGCCCGCTCCGGACCCATCGAGACCAGGATCACCTCGCCACCCTGAGCCTCTTTGAGGACCAGGCCCTCTTCGATCCCGTATTCGTCGCCGGGGTCGAGCACGACTTCACGGTCGCGCGCGATGGTGTTGTCCGACTCCAGTCCCTGGGTGGCATTGGGATCGGGGACCTGCTTCACGGTTACGACGATCTTCATCAACTTGAAATCTACCGGGTTAACGCATTGCGTCGAGGAGCGCTTGATAGCCGGCAGGATCGTTGACGTTGACGAAAAGCCGTTCGTCGAGGCGGTCGAGCCAGGCCACGTCCAGGTCGTGGAGCGCATCCGCAGCCCGGTACCGGCCCGCTTCGAGAGCCGCCGTGATCGCAGGGCCGGCCGAGCGCCGGTACGCCGCCGCCGCCGGCTCGGGTCGACCACTGAGCCGGGGCACCGCGGCATCATGGCCGGCCGCGGCCGCGCAGATGGTGAGCGCCAGGTCGGACTTCAGCAGCGGCATGTCGCAGGCGACGGCGAAGACCAATTCGTGACGCGCGGCCGTCAGACCGGCCTCAATGCCGGCCAGCGGGCCGGCTCCCGGGTGCAGGTCCCGGACCAGCGGGTAGCGGCCGCCCAGCAGCGGGGCGTTGGCACTGACCAGGATCTCCGCGAAAGCCGGGGCCAGGTTGGCGATCAGGTGCTCGATGATGGTCCTCCCGCCAAACGGAAGCAGCGCCTTGGACCGGCCCATGCGCCGGCTGGCCCCGCCAGCCAGGACGAGCAGGGTCGCCTTCTCCACTCTGCATATCTACCCCACAGAATCTTCGATTCTGCGGGGACCCCTCTTTAAGATCGACGCCGGTGCGCGCCATCGATTTCCACGTTCACCTGCCCACGCCCGAGTGGCTGGACGTGACCATGAAGGGCTACACCGAGGCCGCCGAGAAGTACTTCCGCTCCCCCGTCGCACGCAAGACGGTCGACGAGGTGGCAGAGGAGTACCGGCGGCTCGACCTTCTGGCGCTGCTGCTGGCCTGGGACGCCGAGACCGCGACTCACCGGCCGCGCCTGTCCAACGAGTTCGTGGCCGACGCCGTCCGCGCACATCCCGACACCTTCGTGGGCTTTGGCAGCGTCGACCCGCTGAAGGGCGAGGAGGCCGTGCGTGGTGTCGAGAAGATCAAGGAGCTGGGGCTGAAGGGCGTCAAGCTGCATCCGTCCATCCAGAAGTTCGCGCCCGACGACGAGCGCTACTGGCCGGTCTTCGCCAGGTGCCAGGACCTCGGACTGATCACGCTCTTCCACACCGGCACCTCGGGAATCGGTGCGGGCATGCCCGGTGGGCAGGGCATCCGGCTGGACTACTGCCGCCCGATCCGCCTGGACACTGTGGCGGCCGAGTTCCCCGAGCTGCAGCTGATCGCCGCCCACTTCGGCGCGCCCTGGCACGAGGAGCTGCTGGCGATCGCGGTCCACAAGACCAACGTGCACATCGACATCTCGGGCTATGCGCCTCACAACATCCCCGAGTCGGTGCAGCGCGCGCTCAAGGGCCGCCTCCAGGACCAGTTCCTTTTCGGCTCCGACTATCCCTTCATCCAGCCCGAGCGTTGCCTGGAAGAGCTGGCCGGGCTGGGCTTTCCGGATCAGGTCATGGAGAAGCTCCTGCTCGGCAACGGCAAAAGGCTGCTCGGGCTCGAATAGCCGGGCGTCAGCCGTGCGCTGATGCGGGCGCGCAGCGTGGCCACGGGACGGCCGACAAAGGCGGCGAGCTTGAGCGGCACCGTTTCGTGGGCGGAGACGGTCACCTGGGCGCCGGTCGTGAGCACGAGGTCGAGCACCGCCGCCGGTTCTGCCTCGGCCACCTCGCGCCGCGCCGTGGCCTGTGCGGCGCTGGGGTCGACTCGCCAGCCGGAGCCTGACCGCAGCGCTGCTGAGTCGAGCTGCTGCGCCGCATCCAGGGCCGCCTGGGCGACCACCTCAGTGAGGTGGGCCTGACGGGCGGCGAGCACGCCGGCTTCGGCGCTGAAAGCCGCGACCGGCAGCAGCACCAGCGGCAGCGCCAGTGCGAAGAAGACCATGGCCTGGCCCCGCCGGACTTTCACCGTGATCGCCATGGCTCGACCCGTGCGGAAGCTCTTGAGCTGAGAGTCAAGCGTTGGGGCAACCCCGGGACGGGCGCGAAGCCGATGTCGACCTGCGCGCTCCCGGCGGCGCTGATCTGGGCGCCGCGGGCGAAGCTTCCGAGGTCGAGCGCCAGGCTGGGAGCAGTGAGGCCGTAGGCCGCGACCGATGCTTCGAACACGCCCCCGGCGGCGCCGGCGGCGCTGGCCGGGGCGGGCGCTCGGGCCGCGGCCTGGGCGGCGGCCGCGGTGGCGGCATCGAGACCGCCGCGCGCGTCCGCGACACGCGCGACGGCGACCGAGCCCAGGGCCAGGGTCAAAACGATGGGCAGGCACAGAGCAACCTCGGCCAGCGCCTGGCCACGCTGGCAGGTCATCCGAAGGTGGCCTTGGGCATGGTGACGTCTGCGTGCAGCGGAAGCCCCCGGCGGCCCGGCAGCAGCGGGACCAGGGCGGGCACCGTTCCGCCCACCTGCACCTCGATCGCCCCGCCGCGATCGCGGGCGCACACCCAGACTCCTGCGGGCGGCCGCCCGCCCCCTTCTGGTGGCGGGCACCAGCCACTGATCGGCGCG
>Ga0209474_10005334_pt1 | contig 10962 bp, 9 predicted proteins | sample GraSoiAngelo_145_FD_185902 | JGI IMG/M metagenome (GOLD analysis project Ga0209474, IMG submission 185902) | Grasslands soil microbial communities from the Angelo Coastal Reserve, California, USA - 14_1009_05_20cm (SPAdes) (version 2) | ecosystem: Environmental > Terrestrial > Soil > Grasslands ... | reverse complement strand
TCGGTGTAGGTCAAGTTGACGGTGTTGCCCGGCAACGCGCCCGACAGGCTGACGTCGAACCCGGCGGGCGGTCCGGTGACTGCCGTGCCAGCGGTGGTTTGGTCGGACGCCGCGCTCGACAACGTAGCGGCCAACTGGTCGACCTGCGTCTGCGCCTGCACCAGCGTCTGGTCCCGCAGCTTGAGGTCGGCGGCGATCTGGCCCGAACTGATGGCGTTGGTCGCGACCAGATCGATGGACGCGCCGTTGGGCAACTTGATGTTCAGAGCGCCGACGCCGGATTTGGCCGGGTTGGCACTATATAGCGAGGTGGCGCCGAGCGTGCCCGGCGAATTGAAGGTAAACTCGGAAGCGAGCCCGGCGCCGACGAGCTGGATGCCGGTCGTCGTGAACACGCTGGTCTGGTTCGACGAATCCGTGACCGCCCGGACATCCACCAGCTTCGCCAATTGGCTCAGCGCATTGTCGCGCTGATCCATCAGCGTCGCGGCCTCGGGATCGGTGGGGCTCAGCCCCTGAAGCTTGGTATTGATCTGCGCGATCTGCGTCATCGCGGCGTTGGCCTGGGTCGCCGAATTGCCGATGTCCTGCTCGACATTCGAGCGCAGGGATTGAATGCCCCGCGTCGTGGTATTGAGCTGCTGTGCCAATGTCTGGGCCGCCGATAGCGCGACCGACTGCGCCGACTGGTTGCCTGGATTGCTCGATAGCGCCTGCAGCGCCGTCGTAAAATTGTTGAGCGTCGTCTCCAGCGTGCCATCGCCGCCGGGCGTGCCGTAGACGCTTTGCAACTGGCCGAGGATATTGGCCGTTTGATCGGCATAGGCGCCGCCGGAAATCTCAGTGCGCAACTGATTCTGCACGAACAGGTCGAGCTGCCGGCTGACCCCGGTGGTCAGGACGGTCGAACCTTCGCCGCCGCTATTGACCTCGATCTGATTGGGATTTTGGGTGACGTAGCCCGGCGTCTGCGCGTTGGCGACGTTTCCCGATATGATCGAGAGCGCGGCCTGGTTGGCGCGCAAACCCGTCATCGCAGTGGCAAGGGCTGAACTCAAACCCATGGAAAATACCCGCCCTGATTACGTCAAACTGAGCTGTGCCGGTCGCTCATCAGCGCAGCACGTTGAGAAGGTCCTGAACCATGTTGTTGGCCGTGGTGATCACCTTCGTGTTCGCCGAATAGGCCTGCTGCGTGATGATCAGCTTGGTGAATTCGTCCGCAATGTCGGTGTTCGATCCCTCGAGCGACGAACCGCTGATCTGGCCGGACGCGCCGGCGATCGCGGGTCCCGACAGGTCGGTCACCTGATAGGCGCCGCCGTCGAGCGCCTTGAGGTAGTTGGTGCCGTTGAAGTGCGACAGCGTGACCTGGGCGAGGTCGATGTTCTGGCCGTTCGAGAATGTTCCGACCACGATCCCGGAGTTGTTGATGGCGACCGACTGTAGCTGACCGGCGGCGAAGCCGTTCTGCGTGAGGTTGTTGATGGTCGCAGCACCCGCCGTACTCGCAAACTGCGTCAAGGTGCCGGCGCCGATGTTGAAGGTAAGATTGCCGAGCACTTGCCCGTCGACGCTCACGGCCGGAACGCTGACCGCGGAGCCGGCCGGCGACGCCAGCGACCCGTTGGCGTTGAAGACGAAGTTCGTTCCGGTGTTGACCCACGCGGTCTGGGCGCCGGTCGCGCTGGTGCTGGTCTGGTAGAACAGATTCCAGCTGTCCTGGTGTCCGGTGCCCAGCGAAGCGCTGTCGGTTTTGGCCCAGCGCAATTGCACGTTAATCGGCGTTCCTGCCGCGTTGAAAGCCGTCACCGCGCCGCCGCTGATGGATTCGTTGGTGAACGCCGTCAGGTCATTGCCGGTAACGATACCCGTGCCGGGATTGGTGCCGGCCGCACGCACCGTCGTGCCGGCACTCAGGCCGAGCGCGGCGAGCGCGTTGCCGGTGCCCGAGATGACCAGGTCCTGGTTGGTGCCGGTCGAGAGCACGAGCTTGCCCGAGTTGACGGTGGAGGCCGTCGTGGCTCCGGTGATGCCGTCGATCGCGCTAAGCACGCTCTGCACGGTCAGCGTGCTGGTCGGGCCGATGCCGATCGTGACGTTGCCGGAGGAGTCAGTGGTGGAGGTGGTTTGCGCCGTCGAGAAGGTGATGGTCTTGCCATTGACGGTCAGGGACGCGGGAGGAGTGATCGCGGTTGCGAGATCGTTGGACGTGGCGCTGGCGGTGCCGACCAACTGGGTCGCAGCGGTGATCGCGGCCGGAGTGGTGTTATCGTTGTTGATGATAGTGCCGGTGAAGAAGGCGTTGACGGGCGGTGCCGGCGTGCCCAACGGCAAGGGATTGGAAGCGAAGTCGGCGGGGTTGATGCCCCCGCCCGCGGTGATCGTGCCGGCCTGCGCGCCCGAACTTGCCGGCGTCTTCGGTGTGGTCGGAAGGTTCGCGGCATATTGAATGGCGGTGGTGGACTGCGCCGGAATAAAATTGTTCTGGAATTGCAGGACCTGCGGAACGTTGCCGGTCGGGTTGCCGGTTTTGGGATCGACGGTTACGCCCATCAGGTAGTAGCCGGCGCCGTTGATCAGGTTGCCGTTGGCATTGACCTGGAAATCGCCACGGCGGGTGTAATCGGTGACGCCGGTGAAGACCGGCACGTTGTCGACCACGGCGCTCGCCTTTTGCACCGAGAAGAAGCCGTCACCGTTGATTGCCATGTTGGTGGCAACCGTTGTCGCCGAGACGGTGCCCTGGGTGGTGATCGTGGCCTGGGCGAAGGCGGTGACGCCGCCGGCAACTTGCCGGCTCGGCGTCGTGGCGTCAGGAATGAGATCCTCGAAGCTGGTGCCGATGCCCTTGTAGCCGGTGGTCGAGGCGTTCGCGATATTGCCGGAGATGTTCTGCAACGCGAAGGACTGAGCCTGCAGGCCGCCAACCGAGGTGTTAAGCGCGTCGAAGATACCCATAACATTGTCTCCACATTCGTGCCGCGCGGCCAGCCGATCAGCGCGAGGCCATAGCCGCATTCAAGGGAGACTGTCGCAAGCGCTATGCCAACATGGGAAACATCGTCATATCAGCCACTTAAATGAAAATGCCCCGGTCCGATGACCGGGGCACAATTGCCGGGCGGGCAACAATTGCCGGGCGCGAGGCGTTTCCGAGGAAAACGCGTCAGGACAAAAAGGAGCCGTCAGGTCGCCGATGGCGCGGCCGGATGGAATACCAGGGCGTAGCCGTCCATGCAGTAGCGCAGCCCGGTCGGCTTCGGCCCGTCGTCGAAGACGTGCCCGAGGTGGCCGCCGCAGCGGCGGCAGTGGATTTCGGTCCGCAGCATGCCGAAGGTCCGGTCCTCGGTTTTGCCGACCGCGTTGTCGAGCGGCTGATAGAAGCTCGGCCAGCCGGTGCCGCTCTCGAACTTGGTCTCCGAGGAGAACAGCGGCAGGTCGCAACCGGCGCAGGCGAAGATGCCTTTGCGATGCTCGTTGAGAAGCGGGCTCGAACCGGGGCGCTCGGTGCCCTGCTTGCGCAGGATATCATATTGCTGCGGCGTGAGTTGCGCGCGCCATTCCGCATCGGTCTTTTCGACCTCGAACTTCTCGGCGGCCTGTGCCGGCGAAGCCCGGAGCCAGCGGAAGGCGGCAAGGCTCAACAGGCTGGCCAAAGATGCGAGCATAATGCGGCGGTCGATCATGATGGTCTCCGTGCGAAGCGAAACTCGGCTGGTTCGACCTGAGATACGGCCTCTCGGGTGAGAAGTTACACCGCTTGCAGGGGAAATTTCTCACTTTCTTGCGAGATTCCCGAAATCAACGCCCCTTGTCGCCCTCCTCCGAATTGGCCGGCGCGGATGCCGGCGGCGGCCGTACCTGGCGCGGTCGTCCCGGTTGCGAGGGGCGCTGCGGCGCGCGCGTTCCGGCCTGGCGATTGGCTTCCGCGAGCCGTGCCTCGCGGATGCGTTCCTGCGCGCGCACCCGTTCCCGGTGACGGGCGAGTGCGCCGGCAGCGGCGGAACTTGCCCGGCCCCACATGCCGATGAAATATCCCGCGACGCGGCCGGTCGGACCACCGGCCCAAACCAGCTCGAACGGTGAAAACAGTCGCCAGCGTTCGTCGCCCCACAAAATGCTGCGGGCGATCAACTGCCCGGCCATCGCCGAAGTGTTCAAGCCCTGGCGGCCGAAACCGCTCGCGACCCACAACCCGCGCCGCAACTGGCCGATCTGCGGCATGCCATGCACGGTCTCGCCGACGGCGCCACCCCAGGTCTCGGCAATCTCCACGGGCCCGAGTTTTGGAAACACGGTGCGGATCCTGCGCTCAATGGCGCGCCCAAAACGTTGCGGCCGCGCGGCCCAGGTGGTTTCCGGGCTCGCCCACATCAGGCGGTCGCCATCCACGATCCGGAAATGATCGATGCCGTCGGTGTCGGCCACCGAGCCCTTGAATGCGATGACGTCGTCCAGGCGCGCGCCGAGCGGCGCGGTCAGCGCGGCGTAGCGCCAGACCGGCAGCAGCGTCTCCGACAACCGCCGCAGCGGCGCGCCGAGATGGATATTGCCGGCGAGCACGATGTGGGAGGCGCGCAAACGCGCCGACGGTGTCACGATGCGTTTGCGAATCCCCGAGGCATCGATGCTGACGACCGGCGTGTCCTCGAAGATGCGCGCCCCTGCTCGCCTTGCGAGCATGGCCAGACCGTGGACATATTTGCGGCCGTCGATCTGGAATGCCTTGGGATAATACACGCCGTGAAAATAGTGATCGGTCCGAAGCTCGCTGCGCACGCGATCAATCTGCCAGCCTTCCACCTCGGTCTCAAAATCCTCGCTTAGCATCTGTAACCGGCTGATCAATTGATTGCCGACATCGACGTTGGAAACCTCGAGCGCGCCTTCGCTGAGCGCAATGCCCGGCATCTTTTCCTCGGAGGCGTTGGCGCGAACAAATTCCGCGCCCTCCTTGGACAACGACCAGAGTTCGCGGGCGTCTTCAAACCCAATGCGTTCGATCAGTTGCGAAAGCGGAAGTCCGTAGCCCGGCATGACCGTGCCGAGCTGATGGCCGGACGCATTCCAGCCAACGTGCCGGCCTTCGAGAACGGCGACGCTGGCACCAAGCCGCGCCGCCTCGAGCGCAACCGTGAGACCGGCGAGCCCGGCCCCGACCACGCAGATATCGACGTCGAGGTCGAACGATAGCCGCGCGCGCTCGTGCAACGTCGCGCCATCCGCTCCGTTGGTCTTGCCCTTGGGAGTCCCACTCATGACGTTTTCTTACGTACCCTTCGGATACTTGTCACCTTGTCCTAAGCATGAGCTTGTAGATTAATTGGGACCGAAACGAATCGAGATTGCGTTATGCGCCGTTTGATGCTGCTGCGTCACGCCAAGACCGAAAGCAACGCTCCCTCAGGCCGCGATCAGGACCGCCGGCTCGACGAGCGCGGCCTTAGGGATGCCGCCGAAATCGGCGGCTGGATCGGCCGGAATCCGCCCTTTCCGGATTGCGTGCTGGTTTCGCCGGCGGTCCGGGCGCACCAAACCTGGGACATCGCCTGGGCCGCGATGATGGGTTTGGCGCCCAAGCCGCATGTCGAGCTTGTGGCGGACCTTTATGGCGCGGAACCGGCGCAGCTCCTGCAGACGATCCGTACGGCCTCGGTCTCCGATCCGAAGCGGCTGATGCTGGTCGGCCACAATCCAGGGATGCACGAGCTGGCGCTGGTGCTCGCCCGCAGCAGCGACGCTGCCGCGCGCAAGGCGCTTGCCAACAATCTGCCGACATCCGGCCTTGCGGTGTTCGACTTCGCCATCGATGACTGGAACGACGTGGCATTCCGCCGCGGACGGCTGGTGCTGTTTGTCAGCCCCAAGCTTCTCAAGCAAGCCTAACGCCGCGTCGCCAAGCGCTCGATCTATGCTAGATTGATCAGGGACAGGGAGGGCGCAAGATGTTCAAATCGATTCTGGTGCCGATCGATCTTTCCGATACCGATCTGGCGAAACCCGCGATCGCAACCGCCGCGACGTTGTCGCAAACGTGGAATGGCACGGTCCGGCTTCTCAACGTGCTGCCGATGACGCCGGTGATGCTGGCAGAATACGTGCCGGCGGATTTCGATACCCAGCAGCGTGAGACGTCCGAGGAAGCGCTCGGGATCGTGGCGCGGGAATCCGGCATCGAGCCATCGCGGATTTCGGGCGTGGTGCGGCAGGGCGGCATCTATCACGAAATCCTCGAAGAGGCCGCAGCAATCAAGGCCGACCTGATCGTGATGACCTCGCACCGCCCGGCGATGCGGACTTATTTCCTCGGCTCCAACGCCGGCCACGTGGTGCGTTACGCCAAATGCTCGGTGCTGGTGGTGCGGCATTAGAGCACGATCCGGAAAAGTGGACACCGGTTTTCCCTCGCGACAAACGCGGAACGCGTTTGCGCGGAGATCATGCTCAATCAAAAACCTAAAGCGCGATGACGATCTAACTTAATCTCATCGCGCTTTAGCGAGGTTATTTGCGCTTGATTGCGAGCGAGCGATTACGGCAATAGCGCTTGCGGCAGATGATCGAAGCTGTAGGCGAGCGGCCGGTTGCGGCGGACGAAGCCGCCGACCTGCCAGCCGAACAGGGCGGTGAAACCGACGATAAACAATGCGCCCGCGAATTCGCCGGTCGCGATGGCGCGAACCAGAAGCCCGGCCATCGCGGTCCCCAGCACGGCCAGCAAGATAAGCACGACGGCATAGCTATTCGCGCCCAGTCCGCCGCTCAAGGCGGCTCGGCTTCCGGCCTTCGCCATCCGCTCATGCAGTTGCACGATGAAGTTGCGATATTCCTTGTCCTGCGGCGCCATCAGAGCCGCGGTCTGCCATGTCGTCGACAGGATGGCGATGTGCGCAGCATTTGCATGGTGGATGTCGGCGCGGAAGCGGCGCGACTGCATCGATACCGGCCGGTATGACAGCCGGATCGCGCCAATCTCCGCATACGGCCACACCCCGGACCGGCCAGCCAGGCGGAACGATAATCCGTCGTCCGTCAGCTCGAACTGATGCGCCCCGCCAATCAGCGACGCCTTGTAGGCGTAGCGGGTCGCGGGCGCGGCGGCCTCGATCGGCAAACCGGCGGTCATGGCGGGGGATTTAGCGCGACAGACACGCCCACAACAATGCCAATGATGCAATGGCGCCCAATACGGTTCGTACCGCGTGGAGCGCACCCCATCTGATAATCCGCGCGCGCGAAGCCGGCCCGGCCCTTTCCGCGTCAGTTGCGAGCAGCGCATCGTTGGTCGGTTTGATCCCGAACAGCGTCCACGGCCAGGGTGCGATGATGGCGATGGCGCCGATCAGGAAGCCGGGATGCGAGTTCTGCCACCACGCGATCATCGCCAGCGCGAAGCCTGCGAGCGCGAGCGGCGCCTGCATGGCGGCGCCGCGTTTGTAGGAAAGCTTCCACTCCGTAAGCAGCGCCCGATCCTCCAGCGTCAGCCGCGCCGGCTGCTCGGCGACGTTCACATAGATTGCCGCGCCAAAGAACACGGCTGCCGCCGTCAATGCCAGAAGACCGATTGCCATGCGCGCACACACCCTGGGCAATATCTGCTCAAACAATGGTTGAACGTGGCCCGCGCCTGCTTGCGCGGCCGCCTGGCTTTATCTTACAAGCGGCGCATGGCCGAGGCGACTTATTTTCCGCGGCGCCTGATTCTGGCGGGCGCGATCGTTTCAGGCGTGCTGCTGGCGCTCGGCGTGCACATGCTAGGCGTGCGTTACGGCCTCGATCTCGGCGGCCTGTGGCGCTCCGATAGCCGCGAATTCATGCCCGCGGGTGCGGCGATCGCATGGTGGCTGATCGCGACTGTCGGCTTCTCCGGCGGCTATTTCACCGCCGACCTGATGCACAGCGCGGCCTCAGGGCAAATTCCGATGCGGATGCGGCAATTCCTGGTCGTGGTCGGCGTGCTGATCCTGGCGGGCGCAGGCCAGGCGGCTTCGGCGCCGAGCCCGCTGCCGACGATTTCGGGCGTGCTCGCCGGTCTTGCAGCGCTTTGCCTCGGCGCGGTGATGGCGTTCTGCGGCGCGCATTTTGCGCTGCGCAAGGCCTAGCAGACCTGACGAGACGTAGAACCTACGCCACCGCGGTGGCGCGCGGTCCGGCCAGCATGCTCTCGACGTCGGCTGCGGGACGCGGCTTGCTGAACAAATAGCCCTGGGCCTGCGTACAACCTTCTTGGCGCAACAGCTCAAGCTGCGCACTCGTTTCGACACCCTCGGCGGTGGTCGCAATACCAAGGCTCTTGCCCAGGCCCGTCACGGCGCGAATGATGGCCATCGAATCGTTGCGGGTGGCGAGCTCGCTCACGAACGAACGGTCGATCTTGATCTTGTCGAATGGGAAACTGCGCAGATAGCTCAGCGACGAATAACCGGTGCCGAAATCGTCGAGCGAAATCTTGACGCCCATCGCGCGGAACTCGTGCAGGATAGCAAGCGTCCCCTCGCTGTTCTGCAGCAGCACCGACTCGGTGATCTCCAGTTCGAGACGATGCGCCGGCAGGCCGGATAGATGCAACGCCGCCGTCACGGACGATACCAGATTTTGATTCTTGAACTGCACCGGCGACAGATTGACGGCTACGCCAACTTTCCGCGACCAACCCGCAGCATCCATGCACGCCCGGCGAAGCACCCAGTCTCCGAGTTGAACGATCAGACCGGTTTCTTCAGTCAACGGGATAAAATTGGCCGGCGCGATCATGCCGCGCTGCGAATGGTTCCAGCGGACGAGCGCTTCGAAGACGACGACCTCGTCGGTGGCGACGACGCGAATCGGCTGATAGTGGACTTCGAACTCGTCGCGCCGCAACGCCAACCGCAGGTCGAGTTCCAGCAACCGCCGCGCCTGCGCACGGGCATCCATCCCGGCTTCGAAAAAGCGATAGGTGCCGCGACCGTCCGCCTTGGCGCGGTAGAGCGCCAGATCGGCATTCTTCAGGAGTTCATCTGGATTCTTTCCATCCTCGGGCGCCAGCGAAATGCCGACGCTGACCCCGATGACGAGCTGGTGATCACCGATATCATAGGGCGCGGCGATGCTCTCGACGACGTGGCTCGCAAGTGCGGCCACTGCCGTCGCATCGCAGTCGTTGCAAAACTGCACAATCGCGAATTCGTCGCCGCCGAGCCTGGCGACGGTGTCGTTCTCGCCGATGCATTCGCCGAGCCGGCGGGCGACCTCCTTCAGCAAGGCGTCGCCGACCGGATGGCCCAGCGAATCGTTGATGTCCTTGAAGTGGTCGAGATCGAGGCAAAGCACCGCGAGCTGGTCGCTGCGCTTGACGAGACGCAGCGCCTGTTCGAGCTGTTCCCGGAACAGCGTCCGGTTGGGCAGATTGGTCAGCGCGTCATGGCGCGCCATGTGAAAGATCTGTTCCTGGGCCTGCTGCCATTCGGTGATGTCCTCGAAGGTCGCGATCCAGCCGCCGCCCTTCATCGGCTGATCGACCACGCGGATCGAACGTCCTTGCCTGGCGACGATCTTGGTCACGCTAGCGCCGGCTCGCGCGGCCGCCGTCACTTCGGCGAAGAACTGATCGGGGTCGCCGTCCCACAGGTTGATCGCCTTCTGATCGCGGACAACTTCGAGCAGCGACCGGCCTTTGAGGGACAGACCGCTCCGCCCCATCATTTCGCTATAGCGCTGGTTGTACAGCAGGATACGGCCCTCCGCGTCGAACATGCAAAGTCCGTGCGACATGTTTTCGAGCGCGGTATCCAGCAGGACCTTCTGCCGGCGGATTGCCCCTTTCGCTCGGCGATCCATCGCGGCGGCTGCCAGCGAGATTCCGAGAATGATAAACGCGGTGGCGGCGACCAAAAACGAAAGCATGGTCGTGGACATCAGCAAACCGTCGGACACCAGGGTGGGGTCAGCGACCAGCGTTACCGCGCCCATGGCCGTGAAGTGATGCGAGACGATCGCGAGCGTCAGCAGCAACGCGGCAGCCGCGCCGCGGCTAAGGCTGTCAGGGCCTGCGGCAACGGCGAGCGCGAAGGCTCCGAACAGGCTGCCGAAGATGACGGAAGCAGCGACGATTCCGGGCGACCAAACGACGTGGGCGGGAAGCTCCAGCGCCATCATGCCGGTGTAATGCATCGCCGCGACGCCGATGCCAATGATGGCGCCGCCGACCGCGGCGCGCGACCGCGCCGCTCCGGACAGTGCGACGCTGAAACCGACCGCCGTGATGGCGATTGCAAAGATCAGCGACAGCACCGTCACGCGGATTGAATATCCGGCGCCGTTGCCGGGATCGTAAGCCAGCATGGCGATGAAGTGGGTGGCCCAAATTCCGCAGCCGCTGACGGTCGCATCGAGCCCCATCCAGATCAGGCGGGCGTTCCCCCGCGACGCGCGGGCGCGCTGGAAGAGGCTGATGGCCACCGCGCTGGCAAGCAGGCAGACCGCGCCGCCGAGCAGCACCAGACGCCAATCATGGTCGGTCGTCAGGCAGGTTAATACTTGGTACATTGCAAGCCCCAGGCCCCATCATTGGCCTGTAATAGCCACATGCACCGCTACGATCGGTTAATCGCCGTCGTTTGGTGTCGCCCATGGTGAACGATTGCTTTGAATGCTATCCGAAGTGGCTGTAAGCGCTGGTAATTACTTCAATAATTGCGGGTCTGCGGTCATTGTGAAGCCGGCTTCGCAGTGGCGCCCGGCCAGATCGCGATTCCGGCCGCGAACATCAGCAACGCCGAGACGACAAGCGATTGATGCGTGCCTGACATGAAGGCACCGGACCCGCCGATCAGCGAGCCGAACAACGCGACACCCAGCACACTGCCGGTTTGCCGGGTCGAGTTGAGCACACCGGCGGCGATGCCGGAGCGCGATTTCTCGACGCTTCCGAGCAGCGTCGAAGTCAGTGGCGGCACCAGCAAGCCAAGCCCGCCGCCG
>Ga0209474_10005333_pt1 | contig 10962 bp, 8 predicted proteins | sample GraSoiAngelo_145_FD_185902 | JGI IMG/M metagenome (GOLD analysis project Ga0209474, IMG submission 185902) | Grasslands soil microbial communities from the Angelo Coastal Reserve, California, USA - 14_1009_05_20cm (SPAdes) (version 2) | ecosystem: Environmental > Terrestrial > Soil > Grasslands ... | reverse complement strand
GGTATGAAAAAAACGGTTATCGATCTCCGTAAACAATCTCGCCGCCGATGACGGTCATTTCGCAGTGCGTTTTTAAAATCTCCGGTCCAGGAATCTTCATGATATCGGCCGAGAGGACAGTGAAATCGGCGAGCTTGCCTACTTCGATTGAGCCTTTGTCATTTTCCTCAAAGGCGGCGTAAGCGGCATTGCTGGTGAACATCCTGAGCGCTTGCTCGCGCGAGACGGCTTGTTCGGGGTGCCAGCCTTCGGGTTGAGGCGGAACATAGGCATCCTGCCTGTGTGCCCGGCGGACATCCTGTCTGCTGTTCTGTTCTGAGCGGAGTTCAACTCTGCTTGGCGCAGCGACTGGAAGTCCGTGTTCCGGCAATGGGCACCGCGTGACGGCGGCGTAGAATTCGATCATCGGTTCGCCACGCTCGACCGGGGCGTCGGACCCACCGCAAATGATTGCGCCAGACTTGATCAGACTATTCCAGGCGTACGCGCCGGCGAGACGCTCAATTCCGAGCCGCGCCGGCGCGAAAAACAAATCGCTGATCGCATGCGACGGTTGCATCGAGGCGATGACACCGAGCGTGCCGAAACGCGGAAGGTCTTGCTCGGTTAAAATCTGCGCGTGCTCAACCCGCCAACGCGGTTCCTGAATTTTTCGTTCGCCAGGTGGGACGGCTTTAAATGCTTGCTCGTAAAGGTCGAGAATTAGTCGATTAGCGCGGTCGCCGATCGCGTGCGTCTCGACTTGAATGCCACGGCGCAACGCCTCTTCAAACATCGGCCTCAGCTCTTCCGGTTTCTGCGTCAAAAAACCGGAAGTGTCGGCTTTGTCCGAATAAGGTGCGAGTAAGGCCGCGCCGCGCGAACCGAGCGCACCGTCAAAAATAACTTTGATCGTGCGCTGCGTGAAACGGTGATCAAATGCATTCAAGGTCACTCCATTTTTCAACAAGGCGTTGGCGGCTTCACCGGGACCGTAGGCGGCATTGATCATGCGCAGTTTCACTTTTCGGGCGGCGAAGGCGCGTCGGATGATTTCCTGATCCGACAACTCACTGCCGGCGTTTTGGATTTCACACCAGCCGAGTTTGATCTCGCGATCGATGCCCTTGAGTAACGCCTGCTCGGTCTCAGCTTCTGTCGGTTTGGGAATATTTTTCGCGACCAAATCCATCGCATTATCGAGCAACATTCCATTCGGATCGCCCTTCGTTTTTAGGATTTGTCCGCCGAATGGATCGGGGGTGTGATCGTCGATGTTGGCGAGTTTCAGCGCGGCGGAGTTGACGACTGCGGCGTGACCATCGGCCCGGGTCAGAAAAACGGGATTATCCGGCGCGATTTTGTTGAGATCAGCGCGGCTTGGAAATAGGGGCGGCTTCCAGAACGTTTCAATCCAGCCACGGCCGGTTATCCATTTGTTGCGCTCCGTTTGCGCGACGCGCTCCTTGACTTTCGCGAGAAAATCTTCGCGGGTATTCGTCCCCTCGAGATTCAAAGTCATCTCGCGCTCGCCGATTCCAAAAATGTGACAATGCGAATCAGTGAAACCGGGCGTAACAGTCTTGCCCGCCAAATCAACGATGCGCGTTTTGTCGCCTCGGAATTGTTCGGCGTCGGCATTTGCGCCAACGAAAATGATACGATCGCCCTTGACCGCGATTGCGTGGGCGAACGGCTGCTTGTCGTTAACGGTGTAGATGTTTCCGTTAATGAAAATTGTCTCGGCAGTTTCCGCGCCGGCCGTAACGCAGCTCATAAACAGCAGGATAGCAGTGACAGCTCGCATCAACCGGACTCCTCTGTCATTCCGGGCGAAAATGCCAGTCCGGCCCGGGCTGAAAATTTTTTTTGCCAAGCAGTGGCGTGTTTATAGAATCAGCGCACACTGTTTCGGCAGCGCGTGCAACCTTAACCATTTGCTCATCTGAAACCGCCACAAAATTTTGCCAATTTTATCGTGGAGAAAAATTGGCGGCGGCGGATCAGTTTGAAACGGGGCCGCTAACCTTATGGCGAATTTTTTCCCGCGCTGGTCAAATTGGTTGCCACTCAAACTGGCCATCTGCAGCGTGGTGATAGTTTGCGGTCTCACCGCCGGCACCTGGTATTACGTCACCCCGAAATATACCAAGGTCGGTTACGAGCCGATCCAGCCGGTCCCTTTTCCCCACGACATTCACGTTTCCCAACTGGGAATGGATTGCCGTTATTGCCACAGCTTTGTCGATGTCGCGGCGCAGTCTAATGTGCCGAACACGCAGACCTGCATGGCGTGTCATCAGCAGGTGCAAAAGGATAATCCGAAGCTCGAGCCGGTCCGGGAAAGTTGGAAGACGGGCAAGCCGATTGAGTGGGTCTGGCTCCATCGCACGGTCGATTACGTCTATTACAATCACGCGGCCCATGTGAACCGGGGGATCAGCTGCTTCAGTTGCCACGGGGCCGTGAATCACATGCCAGTAGTGTATATGGCTAAGCCGCACAGCATGGCCTGGTGTCTCGAATGTCACCGGCATCCGGAGAATTTTTTGCGCCCGGAAGACCAGATCACAAATTTGGATTGGAAACCCTCGGATGTGAAACCGGCCGAATTCGTCGGCAGGTACGGCCAACCGAAAGACGTGCACGACGACTGGTCGAAAAAGAAACGGCTGACGCAACACGAGATCGGACAGACTTTGAAAGAACGGTGGAACATTCAGCCGTCCGAGGATTGCCAGACATGCCATCGATGAAGGCCTCACCACACGCTTTTGTAGCGGCGGTCTGTGACCGCAGACGATTTTTAAGACGCATCCATTCCGGCGGTCATAGACCGCCGCTACAGCGGAAAATATGAAGCGCGTGTTTCAACATCCACCGGCACCGACCTCCGGGCGACGCTATTGGCGAAGCACGGATGAACTGGCCGACACGCCTGAGTTCCGCGAATGGCTGGAGCGCGAATTTCCATCCAGCGCAGCGCAACTGAATGGCGACGAATGGTCGCGCCGGAGCTTTTTGAAACTAATGGGCGCGTCCGTCGCGCTGGCTGGATTTGGCGTGAGCAGTTGTCGTCGTCCGGAACTGCATCTGGTCCCCTTCACTAAAACGGTCGAGTGGACCATTCCCGGCAAATTCCTCTATTACAGCACAGCCATGCCGCGACGAAACGGGGCAATTCCGCTCCTGGTTACGACCGTCGACGGCCGGCCGATCAAGCTCGACGGCAATCCGCTGCATCCGGCGAGCAACGGCGCCAGCGATGTTTTCGTCCAGGCCGCAATCAACGAGCTTTACAATCCGCTGCGAGCGAAGCGCATTGCCGAGAATGGCAAAACCACCACCCCGGCCGCGTTTGAAAAATATCTGGGCGATTTGCGCACGAAAATCGGGGACGGCGCCGGTTTGGCGTTTCTGGTTGAAGAAACGCACTCGCCCACGCGTGAAAGAATTCGCGGCGAACTGGAGAAAATGTTCCCACGTATGCGTTGGTGCGTTTACGATCCCTTGCGCAGCGAAGCGCAAAATTTCGCCACCCAGATCAGTTTCGGCGATAATTTACGCCTCGTTCCTCGGATTGAGCGCGCCGATGTAATTCTGGCGCTCGACAGCGATTTCCTCGATTGCGGCGAAGGCGACATCGCATCGTCTCGCGCTTTCAGTTTTCGGCGTCGCGTTAGTTCGGGGAAAGACTCGATGAACCGGCTCTATGTCGTTGAGAACCGCTATACTCTTACCGGGGCGATGGCGGATCACCGGCTGCGTTTACCGGCGAGCCAAATTCCACTGATCGCGCACGCTATTGCAACCAGGGTCGCGACCGCTACAAAGGACTCCGGCCTGGGTTCGATCCTCGCCACCTTGCAGGTTCCCGCGGGGACGGCGCAGTTCGACGAACAATGGTTAGATGAAGCGGCAAGCGATTTGGTTTCGAAATCGGGTGCCGGACTGGTTTTAGCCGGGCCGCAACAACCGGTCGTTGTTCAGTTGCTTGTCTATGGAATTAATTCCGCGCTGAAAAATGTCGGAAGCACGGTTTTGCTGCGCGAGCGTCATCGCAATCAGCGCGATAACAGCATTCTCCAACTCGCGGGCGACATCGTTGGGGGCCGGATTAAACAGCTTTTCATCCTCGGGGCGAATCCCGTGTTCAACGCACCGCGCTCGTTGGCGTACGATTCAACCAGCAAGACCTGGGTGGATTGGCCGGAACTTCAAAAAAAGGTGCCCGATGTAATCCGGCTCGGCTATTACGAAGACGAAACTTCCCCGCTTTCTCGTTGGAATCTGCCCGCATCACATTTCCTCGAATCGTGGGGCGATGCCCTCAGCTCAGAAGGGCATTACCTGGCTATCCAACCGATGATTCTCCCGCTTTTCGGCGGATTCTCCGAGCTTGATTTGTTAAACGCGGTGATGGGCAAACCGAAAGTCGACGGGCCCGAATTAGTCCAGGAAACTTTCCAGGCAAGCAAGCCAGATGGCGATCCCGCGACCGCCTGGTCGAAATTCTTGCACGACGGTTTCGCATCGCACATTGTGCTGCGCGACCAGCCGCCTGCATTCAATGGCAACACCGCCGGCGGCATCGCCCACAATCTCTGGAGCCCACCCGGGCCGGGGCCGACACCGGAATCACCCGAGATCGTGCTGGTGCGTGATTACTCCCTCGACGACGGCCGTTACATCAACAATTCCTGGCTGCAGGAAATGCCCGATCCAATCACGAAATTGACTTGGGATAACGCGGCATTGATTAGCCCGCGCTACGCCAAGACGCTCGGGGTGGAGACGGGCGATCTCATTCAGATCACGGTGAAGGATGTTGTCCCAACGACTCCGCCGGCGGTCGAGGGTAAACCTACTCCGACACCAGCGCCGCCACCAACGGCGCGGGAGTTGGAAATTGCAGTCCTGATCTCGCCAGGGCACGCGGACAACTCGATCACCATTCCGCTAGGCTACGGCCGCGATAGTTTGAACAGTGTGGGCGAACACAGCGGTTTCAACGGCTACTTGCTGCGCACCGCAAGTAATCCGCATTACATCGTTGCCGACGGCAAGGCCATCGCCAGCATCGCCGTCAAAAAAGTAGGGAGAAAATATCCGCTTTCGATCACGCAGGATCATTTCAGCATCGAAGGCCGCGGGTTGGTCCGCGAGGCGACGCTTGAGCACTACCGCGAAGACAACGAGTTCGTAAAAAAAATCGCGGGGGACGACGAGCTGCCCCCACAATTACCGAGCATCTACCGTCATCCGCCGTTGCAGTCAGCGCAGCAGTGGGGAATGACGATCGATTTGAATACCTGCACCGGTTGCAGCGCCTGTGTCATCGCCTGCCAGGCGGAGAACAATGTCCCGGTCGTTGGCAAACTGGAGGTCGCCCATGGCCGGGCGATGCACTGGCTGCGGATCGATCGCTATTACGCCAGTGAGCGTGGCTACGACCAGGACAAGGGCCAGCTTCCGGAAGATCCCGAGCTGGTGCATGAACCGATGATGTGCCAGCACTGCGAGAACGCCCCTTGCGAAACGGTTTGCCCGGTGAACGCTACCATCCACAGCGAAGACGGTTTGAACGTTATGGCCTACAATCGCTGCGTCGGCACGCGTTATTGCGCGAACAATTGCCCGTTCAAGGTTCGGCGTTTCAATTTTTTCGATTACAACCAGCGGCCGGTCGGCAAAAAGAAAATCGCCGGCGCCCTCAACATCTATAAGGAATACTTCGCGCCGTTTACTGAAAAAGGCGCGCCTGATACGATCAAGCTCTCGAAGAATCCGAACGTCACCGTGCGCATGCGCGGGGTGATGGAGAAATGCACCTTTTGCGTGCAACGGATCGAGGAAGCGAAAATCGCCGCTCACGTCCGCGCGGGCGCTTCCGGGGATGACCTTCGAATTCCGCGCGATTCCTTTACCACGGCATGCGCGCAGGCCTGCCCAAACGAGGCCATCGTTTTCGGAAACATTCGCGATCCTGAGAGTAAGGTCTCGAAAATGAAATTGCAGGATCGCAATTATCGCCTGCTTCAATATCTGAACGTGAATACCCGCGTCAGTTACCTCGCGCGCATCCGCAATCCGAATCCGAAAATGCCTGACGCGCGCAAGATTGGCATCGCCAGCCCTAACGAGAAAGAGGAGGCGAAAGAATGAGTGTCATTCTGAGCGCAGCGAAGCGGAGTCGAAGAATCCGGAGGCGATACCTTAAAGCTTTTGCATCGGGATCCCTCGGCTGCGGTCGGGACGACGATTAAATATGGACGGCGCTACCACAGCACCAGAACTGACTGAGAGCGAGGAGGTCGCTTCCCCCGAGCGGCCGCTGGCTCGCCCGCCGCTGGTATTGAACCGGCGGAGTTACGGCTGGATTACGGAGCGCATCGCCGGGGCGGTGGAAAATCGCGCGCCGCGGTGGTGGTGGGTCGCCTTCGCCGTCACCTCGGGAATTGCTGGTTTCGGTCTTTTCTGCCTTGGCTATCAGATTTCCACCGGCGTTGGGACCTGGGGACTGAACCATCCCGTCGGCTGGGCCTGGGACATAACTAATTTCGTGTTTTGGATCGGTATTGGGCATGCCGGCACTTTGATTTCGGCTATTCTTTACCTGCTGCGACAGAAATGGCGCACTTCGATCAATCGTTCCGCGGAAGCGATGACACTTTTCGCGGTCATTTGCGCCGCAATTTTCCCCGGCGTGCATGTTGGGCGCGTTTGGATGGCGTGGTATCTGGCGCCGTTGCCGAATAATTACGGCATCTGGCCAAACTTCCGCAGTCCGCTGCTCTGGGACGTTTTTGCGGTCTCGACCTACTTCACCGTTTCGGTGTTGTTCTGGTACACTGGATTGATCCCCGACCTGGCGACGTTGCGCGATCGCGCCACCTCGAAAATCAAGAAATTCCTTTATGGCATTTTTGCGGTCGGCTGGCGCGGATCGAACCGCAACTGGCGCCATTACGAAATGGCTTATCTCTTGTTAGCCGGCCTCTCCACTCCGCTGGTGCTCTCAGTGCACAGTGTTGTTTCGTTCGATTTCGCGACTTCCATTTTGCCGACCTGGCACACCACCATTTTCCCGCCCTACTTCGTCGCCGGCGCCATCTTCGGCGGGTTCGCCATGGTGCTGACCTTGATGCTGCCGGCGCGCGCGTTGTTCAAATTGCACGACATCATCACGCTCCAGCACATCGACAAAATGGCGAAGATCATTTTGCTGACGGGCTCGATCGTTTCCTATGCCTATGCCATGGAATTTTTCCTGGCCTGGTACAGCGGCAATCAATATGAGCGCTTCGCCTTCTGGAACCGCGTTCTCGGACCCTATTGGTGGTACTGGTGGGTGGGAATGCTCTTTTGCAACTGCCTTTCGCCGCAACTCTTCTGGTTCCGCTGGTGCCGGCGCAATGTCTTGGTCGTCTATTTCGTCTGCATGTGCGTCAACGCCGGGATGTGGTTCGAGCGTTTCATCATCATCGTCGGCGGGTTGCATCGCGATTTTCTGCCAAGCTCCTGGGGCTTGTTCATTCCGACATGGGTCGACATCTGGACCTTCATCGGCACCCACGGAATCTTTCTATCGCTCTTCCTACTCTTCATTCGCTTCCTGCCGATGATCGCGATGAGTGAAGTGAAAATCGTTTTGCCGGAATCGGACGTGCACCGGCATGATCCAATCAATTTGGCGGAAAAGGAGCACGCATGAGAACGCCTTCCGGCCACAAAGTTTACGCCATCGCGGCAGAATACTCGAGCGCCTCGGAACTTTACGAGGCGGCCAAACGCGTGCGCGATGCCGGGTTCAAACGCTGGGACGTTTTCTCGCCTTTTCCCATCCATGGAATGGACGAGGCGATGGGCCTGGGCAAATCGTGGCTTAGCGCGGTGGTGCTGATCGGCGGTATCACCGGTTTATTGACTGCCGTCATTCTCGAATTCGGTCCCTCCTGGTTCATTTATCCGGTGATCGTGCACGGAAAACCGTTCAACTGGGCAACAGTGCCGGCGTTTTTCCCGATCATGTTTGAGCTGACCGTGCTCTTCTCAGCTTTCTCCGCCTTTTTTGCGAATCTGATCATGAATGGGCTGCCGCGCTGGCATCATCCCATTTTCAACTGGGACCGTTTCAGCCGTGTGACCAACGACGGATTTTTTCTCGCCATCGAAGCGCGCGATCCGCGTTTCAGTGAAATGGAAACACACGATTTGCTTCTCGAAACCGGCGGACTGCACATCACCATCGTGCACGAGGAAGATTGAAATGCTGCGCGGCTTTTTTCTCATCTTCGTTCTCGCCGGCATCGTCATCGTCGCGATGTGCGGTTTTCGTGGAGAACACGGCACCCGCACGCCATGGGAAATTTTTCCCGATATGGTGCGGCAGCAAAAAGTCCGGGCGCAAGCGCCGCTCGATTTTTTCGCTGATGGCCGCGGTCCACGGGTTCCGATTGCGAGTACCGTTCCGATTGGTTACGAAATTCCAAAGCCGCAGATGAAGGCTCCGCCTGAGATTACGCCGAGCGGTGCTCCCGCCGGTGAAGAGTTCTCGCACACACCGATTGGTTTCAGCGTCGGCACGGATTATTACAACACCGGCAAGATGGCCATGAACTGGGGCACTGGCATTCCCGTCCCGGTTAACGCCGAATTGATGCAGCGCGGACAGCAGCGTTTCAACATCACCTGCTCCGTCTGCCATGGATTGACCGCGGCCGGTAATGGAATCGCAAAGCAGTATGGCTTGAACACGGTGGCTACTCTGCAGGACGAGCGGATTCGGAAAATGGCGGACGGCGAGATTTTCAATACCATCACTAACGGCAAAAACACCATGATGTCGTACGGCGGTAACGTGCCGGTGGCGGATCGGTGGGCGATTATTGCTTACGTGCGCGCCTTGCAACGCAGCCAGAACGCCGCCGCTGCTGATGTTCCGCCGGGAGAATTGGCAAAACTGGAAAAGGCGGAGGCCAAACCGCCGGAGAACAAACCCGCACCCAGCCCGGAGGGGCAGAAGAAATGAGCGAGCGTTCTCAAATCGTACCGGCCCCGGAGGGTGAGTATTTCGAAACAACTCGCTTCAGCGGTTTATCTCTGCTCCTGGCGGGCGGTGCTGTTGTCGGGCTCCTGCTCTGTCTGATTGGCGCGATCACGTCGCCATTGCAATTCAGTTTTTCCTGGTTGTTCGGCTTCATTTATTTTTTCACCCTTTGCTGCGGCTGTTTATTCTGGACGATTGTGCATCACGCCACCGACGCGGAATGGTCGGTCGTGGTTCGCCGGCAGCTCGAGAATATCGCGCTGCTTCTCTGCGCTCTCTTTATTTTTGCGATCCCGATCTTGTTGCTCCGCCATCATCTGTTTGAATGGATGAATATCGCGCCGGGCCAGAATGCATTGCTCGATACCAAACGTCAGTATTTGAACTGGCCCTTCTTCCTTTTCCGCGCCATCCTCTATTTCCTCCTGCTTGGCGGAGTCGCATTTTTCCTGCGCCGCTTTTCCGTGGCTCAGGATCGCGATGGCAATCCGCGCTGCACTGTTTGGATGCGCAAAGTAGCCTTTGCCGGGCTGCCCATCTTTGGTCTGGCGTTAAGCTTTTCCGCTTTCGATTGGTTGATGGGACTGAACTATCGCTGGTTCTCCACCATGTGGGGCCCGTACATTTTTGCCGGCGCGGCCGGTAGTTCGATGTCGCTGCTCGTACTCGTGATTACCGCGTTGCGCCAGGCCGGCTACCTCAAAGTGGTCACGCTGGAGCATTATCACATCATGGGAAAATGGATGCTGGCCTTCTCCGTTTTCTGGGCCTACATCGGTTTCAGCCAATACATGCTGTATTGGTACGCCAACATTCCGGAGGAAACGCAGTACTATCTGGTCCGGAACACCGAATCTTGGTGGCCGCTGAGCCTGCTCCTGGTGGTCGGACGTTTCTTTGGTCCGTTCGCGATTCTGTTGCTTCAGGGAATCAAGAAACGCCCGCATCAACTTTGCATCGTTGCCGGCTGGATCATGTTTATGCAGGCGCTCGATATGTACCTGATCGTGCTGCCCTCGCTCCACGGCACCGGCGTCCACTTAAGCATCTGGGATTTCCTTTGCCCAATCGCGATCGGTTGCAGTCTTGCCTTCCTTTATCTGCGGTTAATTGGGAAGACGTCCACTTTTCCGGTGCGCGATCCGCGCCTGATCGAATCATTGCGTTTGAGGAACTGAGATGGCCGTTTCCGCTACACCGCAAACACCAGAACGCGCGCCGATTTCTTTTGGGGCATGGCTCGGCATCGTGTTGCTCTTTCTCTTTTTTGGAATTTTCGTGCTCGTGCTGGTGGCGGCTACGCCGCACGGCAATACCTACGAGGTCAAACGAGCCGAAGCGCGCGAGAAGAAGTTAAACGATGCGCACAATGCCGCGATCCGTGAATTGAATTCCTATGCCTGGGTCGACAAGGGCAAGGGTATCGCGCGCATCCCAATCGATCGTGCGATGCAATTTACCCTTCGCGATTTGGCGTCGAAAAAACCGGCGCCGGCAAATCTAATTGAAACTCCCGCGTCAACGCCGGCCCCCGCGGCATCACCCGCACCGCCAGTTTCGCCTGCACCTACAGCGGGGGGTGCCAGTGCTACTCCTAAACCGACATCAGTCCAGGGCGCGACTTCTGAAAATCGTGGCCAGCCCGCTGCTGCCTCCAATCCACCCGGCGCAATACCAGGGACCCAGCCGGGTCCTGGCGCGACACCCGCTGCCTCGCCCCCACCGCCGAGCGGACAACCCGCGGTTTCCCCTTCGGCCACACCTGAGCAAAAGCCGGCCGGAACTCCTCCTCCCGAAAAAACGCCGGCATGATTTTTTGCGAATGAATCCTACTGAAATTCCACTCAAAAGCCCGGCCAGCATCACTGATTTGAGTGTCGGCGACGTCGAGCAAGTCGAACGCGCGTTGATCGACGCTTCAACCCGCGTTCCTG
>Ga0209474_10005332_pt1 | contig 10963 bp, 10 predicted proteins | sample GraSoiAngelo_145_FD_185902 | JGI IMG/M metagenome (GOLD analysis project Ga0209474, IMG submission 185902) | Grasslands soil microbial communities from the Angelo Coastal Reserve, California, USA - 14_1009_05_20cm (SPAdes) (version 2) | ecosystem: Environmental > Terrestrial > Soil > Grasslands... | reverse complement strand
CGGAAGTGATTTTGCCGGCATCGACACGAGTGACGGAACTAATTTGTGAAGTAGCCGGCGCAACGTCGGCCCCCACCGTTGCAGTTGCTGGCGAGCTGCCGCCGGATCCGCCAGATGTTTCGCTACGCTACGAGGGGCTCGATCAACTCCTCGGCATTCACATCGAACCGGCAACGGCCGACGGAATCTTGACTCGTTTTGGTTTAACTAAGAGCGATTCTGCGAGTCACTCGCACTGGAAAATTCCAAGCTACCGACGCGATCTCCAGCGCGAGGTCGATTTGATCGAGGAAATTATTCGCGCGAATGGGATCGAGAAGATTCCAAGCGCTGACCGCAGCCGGTTTACCCCGCTGAGCGAGGCGGACCGCAACTTTGATTTTGAAACGAAACTGCGCCGCGATCTGATTGCTCTCGGGTTAACGGAAGCGCGCACTTCCTCATTGATTGCGCGGTCTGAAGTGGCGAAGACCAACGGCGCGATCGAACTACGCAATCCCTTGAGCGAAGATCATGTCGCACTGCGCACAAGTTTAATTGCAGGCTTGCTCGGAGCGGTCGCGCGAAATATTCGGGCCGGAGCAGAACGAATCGCGCTATTTGAAATCGGTAACACCTTTGCGCCACCGACCGGCCAACAACAACGCAAACTGGCAATCGCGCTCTGCGGGCATGTCACGTCCGGCACAGACTGGCGTGGTGCAAAAAAACGGCAGCTCGATTTTTTTGATTTAAAAGGTGCACTCAATGCAGTGGGCGCGTTTGAGTTTCGGCGTAGCAGCCAACCGAGCTTTGTCTTAATGGCCGAAATTTTTTACCAAACAGATCGGATCGGCTATGGCGGGCAGCTTTCGGTCACGACATCGGCAACCGCGCCAGTGCTAGTAGCAGAGATTGATCTGGCACGCATTGCGCAGACAAAAGAAGACGCGAAACCATTCAAAGAAATCGATCGCTATCCGGAAGTGACCCGCGACATTGCGATGTTTGTCGGCCCTAAAGTAACGCACGCGGAAATTCTGGCGGCGATCGCGTCGGCTAACGAGCCATTGCTGGAGAAGGTGGAGTTATTCGATTTATTTATGGAAAATGACGGCAAAGGGATGCCGGAAATGAAAAAGTCCCTCGCCTACTCGTTGACATACCGGGATAAAAATCGCACACTGACAAGTGAGGAAGTGAGCGCGGTGCACGCGCGGATTCGTGAGCGGTTGCGCAACGATGTCGGTGCGGAATTGCGCGAGTAGTTCTTTTGAAATAACTGCGAGTTGTTGGTTGAGAGTTGAGTAGGAAAACCAGTGCTTTTTCTCTCAACTCTGAACTGACAATTCTCAGTGCTTTACCCTGCGTTGTTCGAGATACAGGTGAGATTCCCGAACCGATACTTCAGAACCAAGGAGGCTTGGTCGCGTTTTAGGGAACATGGCACGCCTTAATTGGAAGTCAGACGCTCTCGCGACGGTCATCCGCCCGTTACCGAAAGGGACGGGAGATCCGCCTAAACGGCATCTGCGGGGTAATATTTTAAGAACCCGAATCGATCTTTCGATTCGGGTTTTTTCGTGCTCGTGCTCGTAATCGTGCTCGCACCGTCGTCTTTCGATTACGATTACGAGCATGAGCACGAGTTCGACCGGATCACACAACCGTGTTAACTAAATCCGACCAATGCGCGCACTTCTTGCCCTCGAAGATGGCCGAATTTTCGAGGGCGAATCATTCGGCGCTACCGGCACGCGCGTCGGCGAAGTGTGTTTCAACACTTCCATGACCGGTTATCAGGAAGTGCTGACCGACCCTTCCTATCGTGGACAAATCGTGGCGATGACTTACCCGCTCATTGGAAATTACGGCACCAATTCGACTGATCAGGAAAGTACCCAACCGCATGTGCGCGGGTTCGTTATCGAAGAGCTAAGCGAAATCCCGAGCAACTGGCGAGCCGAAGAATCGTTAGATGATTATCTGCGGCGCTGGGAAATTCCTGGCGCGCAAGGCATCGATACACGCGCGCTCACCCGGCATCTCCGAACGCGTGGCGCGATGAAAGCCTGCCTCACCACTGAGATTACTTCGGGTGAAGAAGCCGTCCAGCGCGCCGTCAATGGCGAAGGCGTCATCGGGATGGATTACGTGCGCGAAGTAACCACGCCGAATATTTTTCAATGGGATCCGGATGATCAACTGAGCCAGAAATGGTCGCTGCAAAGCGGTAATCAAGTCCTTCCGCCAATCCGTCGTCGTATTGTTGCCTTCGATTATGGAATGAAACGCAACATTTTGCGATCGCTCCGGCAGCGCGGATTCGGTGTCACCGTTCTCCCGGCCACAACCACAGCCGAACAAGTGCTCGCGCTCAATCCGGATGGCGTTTTTCTGTCTAACGGCCCTGGTGATCCGGAAGCGCTGCCTTATGCCCACGAGACGGTCCGCGATTTGATGGGTCGCAAACCGATCTTCGGAATTTGCCTTGGTCATCAAGTGCTCGGTTTTGCCTTTGGCGGGCGGACCTTCAAACTGAAATTTGGGCATCGCGGCGGTAATCAACCAGTCAAAGATTTGCGATCGGGAAAAGTGGCCATCACAGCGCAAAATCATGGGTTCGCGGTCGATCCGGATTCATTGCCGAAAGAGATCGAAGTGACGCACGTCAACCTGAACGACGGTACGGTCGAGGGAATGCGTCACAAGGAAATCCCGATTTTTAGTGTGCAATATCATCCCGAGGCCGCGCCCGGACCGCACGACGCAAGTTACTTTTTCGGCCAATTCGCGGAATTGATCGACGGACAAACGCGGTAGCGTCGCTGTTGGTGTAGTCTTTTTTTGCAGTCATCCCGAGCGCACATGCCAGTCCGGCTCGGACCGAGGGACCTCGCCAACCTGCGAGCGGACACACAAGCTTCTTTGAGCGTCAATGCGCGATGGGGGTCCCTCACCCCTCGAAGGAATTCGGGGTCGGGATGACAGAGCGTGATGATCTTTGGCAGCGAACGCTGGTTTGAATGATCAAATCGGCGCTTCCTCCGGTTCGACAGAGTCTCGCCCTACCAATTCGGGATCGCGGCCGTTGTTGGTAGGGCGACGCTCTGCCGAGCCCTCCTCGGAGACGGCAAACCAATTCATGAGATCTAAAGTTTATTGGCAGCGAAATCAGAGCTGTCTCGCGCCTCTGCATAAAACTCGAGCGTGGCAGGCGAGTTCGCTCGACATGGCAAGAGAACGATGGTGGAGGATGTAACATAATTGACCGGCGCAACTTTCGAGTGGACGTTTCGGGCATGTTCAATTCCACAATTCCTAGAAGCTTGAAAGCGGCGGTCGCAGCTGGATTCATTTCTGCTCTCGCGTTTTCGCCGCTCGCCCTGGCTGCGGAGCAGGGCAAGGAGAATCTCGACGCCTCGGCGTCCAAAGAAATTACGGGCGAAGTTGTCGATATGATGTGCTACGTCGATCACAACGCGATGGGTGATAAACACGCCGGTTGTGCGGCCAAGTGCATCAAGGGCGGAGGGCCGGTCGGCATCGTATCTGACGGCAAAGCCTACTTGCTCGTCGGTGATCACAAACCGATGAACGATCAGCTTGCGGAATACGCGGGCAAAACAATTACGGTCAAAGGCAAAATGGCTGAGCGCGGTGGCGTCGCCATGCTGGAGAACGCGGAGATCGTCAAGAAATAGCTGGGGTTTCGAAATTCACTCGGCGCGCATTTGAATCAGTGCGCGCCGTTTTGTTGTAGCGTACTGCGGCCAGGCACACTGTGTCATCCCGAGCTCTTTCGGGGCGAGGGACCTCACAATTGCTCGCGACGTCACACAAATTTTGTATGATCCCTCAACCATCGAGAGGTCCTTCGCGTTGGTTCGGGATGACGTCGTTATTGCGCACCACCTCACACGAACTTTGTGTGATCGCTCAACGACTGTGAGATCCGCGCTGCGTAACCGGGAAAGGCGACTGCCAGGTTGCCCGGTTAAGCAACACGCAAACGTCGGCGGCCTGAAAGCCGCCGCTTCCAGTCAAGACATAGCTTCGCACCAACCCATCGCTGTTTAGACGCCCTTCGGAATGACAGAGTTGTTCGAGCGCAAAGACAGCACTTCTCGCAGCATGCGTACGCTATCCTGAATTAATCGCACCTTGCTGCCTTCATGATGATTCCAGCGGACTGGAATTTCCTTGAGCCGCAATCCTGCTCGCTGTGCAAGCAGGAGCAGCTCCACGTCAAAGCCAAAGCCGATGATTTTCGCGGCTTCGATAATTTGCCGACACGCTTCCATGCGAAACGCCTTGAAGCCGCATTGTGTATCCCAAAAAGGCAGACCAGTGGCGACGCGCACCAGCAAATTAAAAACGCGCCCACCTTGTTCGCGTCGCCATGGCTGTCGGTTTCCGATTAGTTTGCGATTGAGAGCGCGTGAACCAAAGGCAATATCCACTTCGCCGCGCGCGATCGGTTCGACAATTTTTGGGAGCTCATCAATCGGCGTCGAAAGATCGGCGTCAAAAAAAACCGCGATTGGTTTCGTTGCGCTCAACAACCCGCTTCTCACTGCCGCGCCTTTGCCGCGATTGGGAAAATTCTCGAGCAATCGAATCGCCACCGCCGACGGCACAGCGGCAACTTTGCGAATCACTTCGCCAGTGGCATCAGTTGAGCCGTCGTTGATGACGATCACTTCGCTACCGGGGCTTTCTTTTTCCAGATACGCAATCGTCGTAGCCAGCGTATCGCCAATGCGCACGGCCTCATTGAAGGCAGGGATGACGACGGAAATTGCAGGAAGCATGAATGGAAGCAGCGTCTCGCTTGTGACTACGAAGTTCGCTGGCTGTAAGCTCGCCCTTACTTCATTTGTAAATTTCGATTACGAACTTGCCGTCCTCGCGGATATGGCCTCGATACATTCCGCTGGTATTAAATGGCAGCGCAATATTTCCATTCTTGTCCACTGCAATGAGACCGCCGGTGCCGCCAAGCTTTTCGGCTTGAGCCAGCGCGCGCTCGGCCGCTTCCGACAGAGACATTCCGCGCAATTCCATCAACGCAGAGACCTGGTGCGCCACACTTGCGCGAATGAAAAATTCGCCGTCGCCGGTGCATGAAACCGCGCAGGTCGCGTTGTCGGCGTAAGTACCCGCGCCGATCACTGGCGAATCACCTACTCGACCCGGTAGTTTGTTGGTCGTTCCCCCAGTCGAGGTCGCAGCGGCAAGATTTCCCTGCGAGTCTCGTGCCACCGCGCCGACGGTTCCGTGGCGTTCCGCATCCGAGATAATAAATTTTTTGCTCCCATCCGCGCCAGCTTCCTCTGCCGCTTTTATTTTCTGGAACGCGTCCCAGCGATCCTGGGTAAAAAAATATTTCGGGTCGACCATTTCGATCCCATGGCCTTTCGCGAATTTCTCAGCGCCGGCCCCAACCATCATTACATGCTTCGATTTTTCCATGACGGCGCGAGCAAGGACAATTGGATTGCGGACATGCTCGATCCCAGCAACTGCACCCGCGGCCAGCGTTTTTCCGTCCATGATCGCGGCATCCATTTCGATTTTTCCAGCGCTGGTAAAAACTGAGCCCTTCCCCGCGTTGAAATGCGGATCGTCCTCCAGTACACGGACCGCAGCTTCGACCGCATCAAGACTCGACCCACCGCGCTGCAAAATTTCGCGGCCCGCCCGGAGCGCGTTTTCGAGTCCAGTGCGATATTCCTGCTCTTTCTCCGGCGTCATTTTGCTTCGCTCGATTGTGCCGGCGCCACCATGGACCGCGAGTTGGATTTTTTGCCCGGTCATTGTGGATGAGATTTCCTGCCCATGCGCGACCATTCCGCAAAGAGCGAAAGCAAGACAATGGATTGCCAGCGAAGTCAACTTCACCATCCCAAAGGAACAACGTGATTGTTTTTAATCCGCGCGCAATCACGATGCAGGTGCGAAATTTTGTTCGCCGTCACAAATGGCGATTACGTCCACTTAGGCGCCTGGTTTTACCGGCGCGATCAATGAAACGCGCGGCGCTCGAATCCATCGGGGCATTTTGGGGGCGAATCCCGCCACGCCTCGAACTATCGACACTGGATTATGCCAGCGAACACACGGAAATTAGTGTCCGCGAAATTCGTTGTGCCGAAGTCGTGCGTTTGCCGCCCCATCCCTTCCGAACGCACACATCGTTTGGCGAGCTAAAAGCGGCTCCAGCTTTTGTTTTCGAAATTCCGAACGTGAATTTTTGGGCCCATTATGGCGGTGCCGTTGTCACCGCAGACAATGCGCTGCTGGCCGATCTTTCTCCGGAAGTTTGGGGGCCAGCGAACCATCCAATTTTTTCGCGCTGGCGCCTGCCAGAATCGGAGCTGCTCAACGGTCGAATCGCGATCGCGGTCACGCCCGAAGCTGGCGCAAATTACTATCACTGGCTGCTCGATTTACTGCCGAAAGTTCTTTTGCTCAAACACGCGACCCAAAACTTTTCCAACTACGACACGCTCTTGCTCAACGGTTCGCGGGCGAATTACGAACGAGAAACGCTGACCGCGCTTGAAGTTCCGCCGGAAAAGATCCGCTTCGTTGATTCGCACGATCGTTTCCAAATCGCTTCGGCTGTTTTTCCTTCCCTGGACAACAACGTCGTTGCTCCCTGGAAAGTTCACGGCCTGCACCAGCTCGCTTCTCCCGTCCAATCGAACCAACATCGCCGTCGTCTTTATCTTTCGCGGGCACGCGCAGCAGTCCGGCGGATCGCGAATGAAAAGGAAATTTCAGAGGCCCTGCGTCAACACGATTTCGAAATTCTCGAAGCCGAAACTCAGTCCTTTCGCGAACAGGCGGATTTGTTTGCCAACGCCAGTGCGATTGTCGCCCCGCACGGCGCGGCCCTAGCCAACATAGTATTTTGCCAGCCGGGAACGCGCGTTGTGGAGATCACTACCCGTGCGGGTTATCGCGATTGGTATTGGCAGCTCGCCACTGTTGCCGGGCTGTCCTACGAAGTTCTAGAGGCGCAGCCGACCAGGTCCTCTTCGGGACCGAGTGAGAACGCCGATATGATCGTGAGCCGCCAAGGTCTGGCTCGTCTGCTGGAAAGCGTGTGAGCGCGTTGAGTGACACTCAAGATTTGTGTGCGATGGCGCATAGCCAGCCCTCATCCCGAACGAAGGTGAGGAACCTCTCGATTATAGAGTGATCACACAAGATTTGCGCGTGGCAAGCAGGTGCGAGGTCCCTCGTCCCGAAAATATTCGAGGCTCGGGGTGACAGAAATGCCTGCTCGCGTTAGCATTTGCATCGCTTTTTTCCGCCTGAGGAAGTAAGGGACGCTCCGTAAACATGTCGACCGAAGAATCTGAAAACGCTTCGCCGATTATTCCGGCAAATCCGGTCGTAGTCGTTCAAGGGGTAGGGCATCTCAGCGCCGAATTCATGCGCGAAGTGGGAAGTCTGTTCTGGTTCATAGTTCAGACACTGGAGGAAACGGTAGAGCGGATTCGCGAGGGGCGTGTTCCATTTCGTGCCTCAAGTTTCTTCCGCCACTGCGAGCGAGCTGGTGTTGGCTCGGTTCCGCTGGTCGGTCTGGTATCGTTTTTTCTCGGCCTGACCATGGCTTTGCTAACCGGTTATCAATTGCAGCGCTTCGGCACCGAGCGCCTGGTCCCGGGGCTGGTTGCAATTGCCTTCACCCGTGAGCTTGGTCCGCTGATTACCGGCATCATGCTGGCGGCCCGCATTGGCGCCGCTTTTACGGCCGAGCTGGGAACGATGCAGGTCTCTGAAGAAGTCGAAGCAATCGAAGCGATGGGGATTGGCCCATTGCGGTTTCTGGTCGCACCGCGAATGCTCGCACTTTTTTTCCTTATGCCATGTCTCTCCACCGTTTCGAATCTGGCTGCGATCGGCGCCAGTTGTCTCATCTCCCGCGCTTATTTCAGCATTGCCTTCGTCTATTTTTTCGACCTCGTTCGCGACGCTCTTCTCATTCGTGACATCATCACCGGCGTCCTGAAAAGTTTCCTGTTTGGTCTGCTCATCGGCGGGATCGCCTGTTACCGGGGCCTCTCCGTCAAAGGCGGCGCGGCCGGAGTTGGAACGGCCACCACTTCCAGTGTCGTCACCGCTATCGCGACGGTAATTGGGTTCGATACGATCTATAACATTGTTTACACCGTCTTCTTTCCCACATGAGCGCGACCAACTCTTACATTGCCGAACTCCGTGAGGTGACGATGCAGTTCGAAGACAAAACGGTACTCGACGATCTTTCCCTGAAGATACGGCCCCAAGAGCGTCTCGTTATCCTGGGTCAGAGCGGTAGCGGCAAGAGCACGATCCTTCGCCTCATCCTTGGTATTCTGTATCCGAATGAAGGGTCGGTTTACTTCAAGCAATTTGAAATCACACGTCTGCCGCGGCGCAAGTTACAGCGGATTCGCCGCCACATCGGCATGGTTTATCAGTACTCCGCTTTGCTCAGTTCACGCACTGTCCGCGATAATATCGCTCTTCCCTTGGAAGAACTGACCGACAAGTCGCGAGAAGAGATTGACAAGATTGTCGATGAAAAACTCGAGCTTGTTGGAATGAAAGATTCCAAGCACCTGATGCCTTCGGAGTTAAGTGGCGGGATGCGAAAACGCGTTAGCCTTGCCCGCGCGCTCGTTCTCGACCCGGAACTGGTTCTCTTCGACGAACCGGTTGCAGGGCTCGACCCGGTGATGGCTTCAGTAATCGACGAATTGATTATCAGCCTGAGCGAAAAGTCGAAGGTCACTTCCGTTATTGTGACCCACGAAATGGATAGCGCCTTTCGCATCGCCACTCGGATGGCTATGTTGTATCACGGCAAGATTATTGAGGAAGGTGAACCCAAAAAGTTAAAGGAATCGAAAAATCCGGTGGTTGCTCAATTCTTAACCGGCAGCACCGAAGGCCCCATTCTCGAAGGAACAAACGATGCAATTACAGCGTAACGAAGTTCTCACTGGTTTACTCGTCGTCGCTACCCTCGCGGTCCTGACCGGGATACTGGTGCTGCTGGGCGCGCCGGGACTTTTCCGCCCGCTAACTACCTACAAGATATATTTTGATAATGCGGCCGGCATTAAATTGGGTGCACCGGTGTTGCTGGCCGGTCGCAAGATCGGGCAGGTCGCTAAACTTTATTCTCCGGTTTCGAAGGAAGAGAGGCAGCGCGCCCTGGAGGTCGGAAGATCCTTGCGGGGGGCGGACGCAAATTCGACTCCCGCTCCCGAGAAAGCACCGCGCTATGAGGTTCGGATCGATGTCCAGGTCGATCGAAGTGCCCTGCTTTATCGCGATTCCAAAGCCCGCATGATCACGCTCGGGCTTCTGGGTGAAGTTGCGATAGACTTCACCGAAGGAACCGAAGCATCGGGCCGGGCCAATTCCGGCGAGCTTTTCGCCGGCGAACGAGTCCCCGATTTTGGCGAAGCCATCGCCAGCATGCTCGATATTATCGCTCCAGTCGCGACCGAGGCCACCGCTACCTTCAAGCAACTTGAATTGACTGCGCAAAATCTTAGTCACATCACCGATGACAACTCCGAACTCAATCTTGCCCTTACTCAATTCAAAACTCTGGGCGAACACTTAAATCAACTGACCGGTCCGGAGAGTCCGCTTTCCAGTTCACTTACGAATTTGAAGCAACTAACCGCGGATCTGACCAAGAACGATAATATCGCGGTAACTTTGCAGAACTTTCGTGTTTCGTCGGAAAAGTTGAAGTCAACCCTGACTTCGCTTGGACCGTCCCTCCAGGAAAGCGCGCTGAATGTAAAAGAGGCCACTGCTACTTTGAAATCGGAACCATGGCGCCTGGTCTGGCCAAGCACAAAGAAGTATCCAGAGAATACGCAACCGGGAACTCCGCCAGGACAAAATATTAGACCTGCTAAAGCAGCCCGATCTCCGCATCCTAGTCCAACACCTGCTCGCCGAGCTTCCCGATAACCTAAAATAGGCTAAAAATAGTTGCGAAATTAGTTTGCACATAACTGGTAGACTGCTAGGAAAGTTGTTATGGACTTATCACTTAGGCAGTTGGAAGAAGCGGTTTCCTTACGCCGCCAGATCGATTCTCTCGAGCGTCGGTTCGCGGGTTTAGTTGGCGGCGGACGCGTTACTAGCGGCGCGGGCGCGAAAACCGGAGGCGGAAGGCGACGACGCCGGCGCACTATGTCCGCGGCAACGCGAGCTAAGATTGCGGCGGCTGCGCGCGCACGCTGGGCTCGAGTCAGAGGTGGACGTAAAGCTGGAGGCGGCGGCAAAAAATCGCGCCGTCGCGGCCGCATGTCTGCCGCGGCACGCAAGAAACTTAGCGATATGATGAAGGCACGTTGGGCAGCGCGCCGAAGATCGGGCAAGTAACCAGCAATAATAATTCGAAAGGACCGCGTAGCCTTGCTACGCGGTCTTTTTATTTAGACTGGTTTCTCCAGCCTGGCGGCGGAGGAAATTGAGGACAGCTCTTTCATCCTCATCGAAGTCGTGAACTTCTTCAACCTCGTCCATTTTAGTTCGCAGTCCTTCAATTAGGTTACCGCTGAGGTACGATTCCAAGACCACCGGATGAACGTAACATTTCCGGCAAATCGTCGGTGTGTTGCCAAGTAGTTTTGCGGCCGCCGTGATTGCATTTTTGATGCTCATCGTTGCCTCCTTTTTCAATGCGAACTCCCCCTGCGCGTTCAGTGCCATCGCCGTCAGAACCGTCCCGGCCCAAGTCCGGAAATCTTTGGCCGTAAAATCTTCGCCGGTAATTTCCCGAAGATAATCATTCACATCCTGGGAGGAGACTTCGCAAAGGTTACCGTTATCGTCGAAATACTGAAAGAGATGCTGTCCCGGCAGATCCTGTAACTTCCGCACAATTTTTGCGATCCTGCGATCGCTTACATCTACTTCATGTTGAACTCCGCCTTTTCCACGGAACCGGAAGCGC
>Ga0209474_10005331_pt1 | contig 10964 bp, 13 predicted proteins | sample GraSoiAngelo_145_FD_185902 | JGI IMG/M metagenome (GOLD analysis project Ga0209474, IMG submission 185902) | Grasslands soil microbial communities from the Angelo Coastal Reserve, California, USA - 14_1009_05_20cm (SPAdes) (version 2) | ecosystem: Environmental > Terrestrial > Soil > Grasslands... | reverse complement strand
CGGCGGCACTTCGAGGCCAGCCAGTTCAACGAGCTGGTGCAGCGCTTCGACGCCGGCCTCACCTTCGAGGTGTCCGAAGGGCAGGCCGCAGAGCGCTACGCCACCATGCTGCGCGAGTTGCCCGGGATGGAGAAGGCGCTCAAGAGTCTGGGCTTGGACAAGCGGCCGGCGCTGGCCGCCTCGGGGGTGGAGTTCGTTCTCGAAGGGCTCCATCTGAGCAAGCGGATCAACAAGACCGAAATGGACGGAGCGGCGATCTACGCCGGCTAGATGATCTCCCGCTCGAATCGCTACGAGCGATGGGATGGGTCCCAGGAGCCCTTTGGTCGTGATGCCGAGGAGTTGTTCGACCGGCTCGCCGAGGACCTGTTCCAGGGCGGCGACTTCGATTACGCGCTGCACCGGCTGATGAGCCGCGGCTGGCGCGACAAGCAAGGCCGCCGGCTCCCGGGCTTCGAGGAGATGCTCGAGCGCCTGCGCCAGAAGCGCCTGCAGCAGCTCAAGCGCTACAACCTCAACGACGTCTTCGGCAATATTCGCGAGAAGCTCAACGACATCCTTCGCCGCGAGCGGCAGGGCATCAAGGACCGCCTCGAGCAAGCGCCCGAGAGCGCCAAGCGCGTGGTGCAGAAGATCACGAAGAAGAAGCTCGAGGAGCTCGACCGCCTGCCGGAAGACGTGGGCGGCACCATCCGCCAGCTCAATGACTACGAGTTCATGGACGAAGGTGCGTCGCAGGCGTTCCAGCAACTCATGGAGGAGCTCAAGCAGCAGGTCTCGCAGACCTACTTCAAGAACATGACGCGCACCATGCAGCAGCTGCGGCCGGAGCACCTCGGCGAGATCAAGGAAATGATGAAGGCGCTCAACCAGATGCTGCGCGACCGGCTCGAGGGCAAGACCCCCAGGTTCGAGCAGTTCATGCAGCGTTTCGGTCATTTCTTCGGTCCCGACCCGCCGAAGACCCTGGATGAGCTGATCCAGCATCTCGAGAAGCAGATGGCGCAGATGGAGTCGCTGATGCAATCACTGTCGCCGGAGATGCGGCAGCAGATGGAAGAGTTGCTCGCCTCCACGCTGAACGACCCCGAGCTGCAGGAGCAGATGGCCGAGCTCGCCGCCCAGCTCGAGTTGCTCTCGCCGCGCCCGAGCCTGGGCAACCGCTACGCCTTCTACGGCTCGGAGTCATTGCCGCTGCAGGAGGCGCTCTCGCTGATGGAGCGACTGCAGAGCATCGAGGGCCTGGAGGCGGCGCTGCGCGAGGGATATCAGGGCCGGCAGCTAACAGCCGAGCAGTCGCAACAACTCCAACAGCTACTCGGGCCGGATGCACGCCAGGCGGCCGACCAGATGAGCGAGTTGGCGGCGCAGCTGGAGAAGAAGGGCTACGTGCAAAAGGGCCGGCGCGGCATGGAGTTGACGCCGCGCGGGATGCGCCGCATCGGGCAGAAGGCGCTGCGCGACCTCTACACGCGGTTGAAGCGCGACCGCTTCGGCGACCACCCGATCAGCGTCCGCGGCCTCGGCTCGGAGCGCTCCGATGAGACGAAGATCTACGAGTTCGGCGATGCCTTCAATCTCCACGTCGAGCAGACACTGATGAACGCGCTGCGCCGCGAAGGATCACAGCAACCGATCCGGCTGAAGACCGACGACTTCGAGGTGTACCGGTCGGAGTTCAGCGCCCAGTCGGCAACGGTGCTGATGATCGACATGAGCCGCTCGATGCCGCTGCGCGGCTACTTCTACGCCGCCAAGAAGGTCGCGCTGGCGCTCGATGCCCTGATCCGCAGCCAGTTTCCTCGCGACTTCCTGCAGGTGATCGCCTTCAGTGACTATGCTCGGCCGGTCAAGTCCCACCAGCTGGCGGAGCTGACCTACAACGAGTCGATCTACGGAACCAACATCCAGCACGGCTTGATGCTGGCCCGCCAGTTCCTCAACCGGCACAAGACCGGCAACAAGCAAGTCATCATCGTCACTGACGGCGAACCTACGGCGCACATGGAGGGCCAGCAGGCGGTCTTCTTCTATCCACCTTTGCCGGAGACGTTTCAGAAGACGTTGCTCGAAGTGCAGCGCTGTACCCGCGAGCACATCGTGATCAACACCTTCATGCTCGACAACGACTATCACCTGGTGTCGTTCGTCAAGCAGATGACGCGCATGAACGGCGGCCGCGCCTTCTTCGCCAGCGCCGACCGCCTGGGCGACTACGTCCTGCTCGACTACGTCGACCGCAAGCGCAAAGCGAGCCGCTGACCAGGACGCTTTACGGGGCAGACTGCCTTGTGACAGATCTGGCCCGCCGGTAATGCCGCTCCATTTCGGATGCGTACCGGCGTCCGACGTCGTCACGGTGCAATGGCAGCCAATCCGTGAGCCGAGTCGTGCCACGGGGTGGCTCGCGCGAGACGAGGATGTCGTGCATCAGTTCGTCGAGCTCTTCGCGCGTGAGCAGCATGTCGCGGACTACCAGGCCGGCTACGCTGGCGCCGGCCATCGCCAGCGCGGGCGGCACGTGCACGACGAGCGTGCGGACGTTCACAACGCGGCGAAGCAGGTGAACCAGCTGGTCGAACGTGAAGATCTCTGGCCCGGCTGAATCGACCACAACGTCGGCCGTTTGCGAGCCGACGTCGACCAGTAGCCCTGCGTGATCCTTGACGTGCATCGGCTGCAGGCGGTAGCGGCCGTCGCCCGGGATCGCAAAGACGGGGAGATGCCGTATCAGCCACGCGATGTTATTGATCAGCACATCACCTTCGCCAAAGAGAAGCGTCGGCCGGACGATCGCGTAGGAGAGGCCTGAGGCGCGTACCGCATCTTCGAGGGCCGCCTTGCCGCGGTAGTAGCTGCTGTGTGAGGCCGTCGGGTTGGCAATGCTGGTCTGGACGATGCGCCGGACGCCGGCCCGGCGGGCCGCCTCGATCAACCGCCGGGTGTTCTCGACGGCGACGCCGTGGGTCACGCCGCGGTGTGGCGCGCGCACCCAGTAGGTGTTGTAGAGCGTATCCGCACCTGTCAGGGCCGCGATGAGGGCCGCGTCGTCCGAGAAGTCCAGCGGGTGGCTGGAAATGCGTGTCGCGAGCGGGTGATCGAGCCGAGGATGGTTGGTCAGCGTCCGCACGCCGCGCCCGCGCTCGAGCAATTGTTGGGCGACGAAGCGACCGCTGTAGCTGAAGGCACCGGTCACGACGTCGATCGGCGGATTCAGGTGGTGCTTCCCCGCAAGAGAGCCGGTCTCGGTTGGTGACGGGTTCGCGCCGACGCGTATCGACCGCCGAGGACCGCCTGCTGTTGCGAAAGCCACTGGCTGAACCGAATCGTGCCGCGAGGCGGCTCTCCGGAGACCAGGAGCTCTGCCCGCAGGTCGTCGAGCTGCTCTGGCGTGAGAAGAGCATCTTTCACGATGAACCCGGCGACGCGTGCCCCGGCCAGCGCGAGGGCGGGTGGCGTCTTCACGAGTATGCTCCGCGATCCGACCGCTCGATGCAAGATCCGAACCAGCGCCTCGAAGCGGAGGATGTCCGGGCCGGCGGCATCAATGGCGATGTTGCCGGCGGCCAGGCCGGCGGTGACGGCAATCGATGCCACGTCCTCGACGTGCACGGGCTGGAGGCGGTAGCTGCCGTCGCCGGGGATGGCGAACACGGGAAAACTTACTCGCGTAGTACGGATGCCGGGACGCGCTGGGATTGGCGATGCTGAGATGAACGATGCGCCGAATGCCGGCCGCGCGCGCCGCGGCGAAGAGCTTCTTGCTGCGGTGGACGGCGGCGCCAAAGGCATCCGCTCCGTAGTTTGAATGGATCCAGTAAGTGTTGTAGAGCGTTTCGGCGCCACGCATGAACCGCACCAGGTTATCCGCGTCCTCGAAGTCGAGCGGAGCGCTGGCGACTTTCTCTCTCAGGTCCGGCGGTGGACTCGGATTGTTCGTCAAGGTCCGGACCTGGTGGCCCGCGGCGATCAGCCGGCGGGCGATGAAGCTTCCGGTGTAACTGAAGGCGCCGGTGACGACGTCAGCCGTGGGCATGACTCGGTCCTGGGTCTTCAACGGAGATGGCGCAACGGACTTGTTCGACAATGAGGGTTGATGCGATCGACTCAGCGGACGGTGGACCAAGTTGCGGAGCACAACAAGGAAATGTGGGAGCGGCTGGCGAAGGCCGCGATGAACTACACCCGCCCCTTCGGCCGGCCGCCCAGGACACGGGCGGGTATGCGGCGATTCATGGATCCCCGGGGACGCCTCAAGGGCGTCCGATTGGCGGGGACTCGCGTCCTCGGCCTTGCCGCCGGTGGGGGCTGGGACCCCGTCATCTTCGCCAAGCTGGGCGCGCAGACAACCGTCTTCGACATCTCGCCAACCCAGCTGAAGACGGTCCGCGACCTGGCCGCCCGGCAGCGCATCAAGATCCGGCTGGTCCGGGGCAACATGAAGGATCTCTCCGTGTTCAAGGATGCGTCCTTCGACGTCGTCTGGCATTGTCACTCGCTGGTCTTCGTTGATGACGCGGTTCGCGTGCTCAAGGAGGTCGGTCGAGTGCTGGCGCCGGGTGGCACGTACCTGTTGTCGACCATGCACCCAACGACGCTTCGACTGTACGGCAGCTACAAGGACGGTGGGTGGAGCCCGAAGATCACCTATTTCGAGGACAAGCCGGTGCCCTATACCGATGAGTGGGGCATGACCTGGACCCTCGGCAACAAGAAACTGGTCGCGCCGACCATCGAGTTCGGCCACCGGTTCGAAACCATCGTCAACGGGATGGCCGCCGCGGGGATGGTGGTTGACGGCATCTGGGAGTTCTCACCCGGCGATGACGGCGATGAGGCAGAGCCCGGCTCGGATGCCCACCTGGATACGCTGTTCCCCGCGTTCATCGAGGTGCGCGGCCGGAAACTGCCGCTTCCGGCGCGCCGCTAGGCTCTGTGCCGGTCATCGTCCTCACGACGCCCGTCGCGGCGCCACCATCGCTGTGTTTCGACCTGGCTCGTGATGTCGACCTCCATCAGCGCTCGACCGCGGCCTCGCGCGAGCGGGCCGTTGGCGGCGTCACCTCCGGCCTGCTCGGGCCGGGCGACGAGGTGACGTGGGAGGCGACGCACTTCGGCGTCCGGCAGCGCCTGACATCGCGCATCACAGAATTCGAGCCGCCGCGCCGCTTCGTCGATGAGATGGTCCGTGGTGCCTTTCGGCGCTTTCGCCACGAGCACCAGTTCCTCGCAGCGGAGGGTGGAACCGAGGTGGTCGACATCTTTGACTACACCTCCCCACTAGGGCCACTCGGCCGGTTGGCGGATATGCTCTTTCTTCGTCAGTACATGAGTCGGCTGTTACGTCAGCGAAACGCGTATCTGAAACGCGAGGCGGAGTCAGCGGCGCCCCGAGGCTGAACGGTAGGCGGTCAGCACGTCCGCGCGCTGCGCCGGCGATAGGTACTTCACAGCCTCGCGGACGGTGACGCCGGAGGCTCGCGCAGCGCGTGGCAGCAGCCAGGCATAGACCATGTCCGGCTTCGGCTTGCCGGTCTCGCGTAGCACCCAGCCGATCGACTTGCGGATGAAGAACTCGCGGTCCTCGAGCATGTGATCCGCGTAGCGTGCGAAGCGGGGAAAGTCGCCACGACCGCGCCGCAGAGGCCGGAGGAGCGCCAGCATGGCTGAGCGCCGAACCCAGAAGTCGCCGTCCGACGCCCACCGGTCGAGAACCGGGAGCAACGCTCGGTCGCGCTCCACCAGCGGACCGGTAATCGCGATCGCCAGTTCATCGACAAACGCCCATGTCTTGGATTGACGGATCAATCGCTCCAGCAAGCTGATGTCCGCGGGCACGAGAAGCGGTTCGAAGGCCTCGAGGAGCAGGACCACCATCATGCGCCGCTCGAAGACCGGGGTTTTCCAGAGCGCGCGGATCAGCGCGAGGAGTCCCTGACGGTTGAGTTCGCCATGTTGCTGCTTGACGGCCCGGACGGTGCGCCGCATGACCGGGAGGGCGACGCCCAGGAATTCGAGATCGCTCTTCAGATACGCCTTCTCCGCGGGGGCTCGAGCCGGATTGCGCTGGCGTCGCAGCTCGGCATCGATGGCCGCGGCGATGGCCGCCGGGCGAGCCGGCCGCGCCTCAGTGGAGCTTGGGGAGGACCTGTTTCGCGAAGACGTCAATCCATTCGAGCTGGTTGCGGCCGACGTTGTGCAGGTAGACGCGATCGAAGCCCAGATCGATGAATTTTTGGATCTCGCGGCGATGGGCGTCCGGATCCGCGGAAATCAGCATGCGACCCTCGAAGTCCTCGGGCCGGACCAGCTTGGCCATTTGCGCGAAGTCATTCGGTGATCGGATGTCGGCCTTGGGGAACTTCATCCCGCCGTTCGGCCACTCGGCCATCGCGTTGCGCATCGCTTCCTCGTCGGTGCGAGCCCACGAGAGGTGGAGCTGGAGAATCCGCGGCATCGTCGATGGATCCTTCCCCGCCTCGCGGGCCCCCTTTTCGAAGCGCTCGAAGACGCCCTCGATCTTTTCTTCTGGCGCGCCGACGGTGATGAGACCGTCGCAGAAGCGCCCGGTCTTTTCCGCCGTCACCGGTCCGGCGGTGGCGATGTAGATGGGCGGAGGCTGCTCCGGCATGGTCCAGAGCCGCATCGTCTCCATCTTGTAGTACTCGCCGCTGTGTTTCACGTCCTTTCCGGAGAACAGTTTGCGGATGATCTCGATCGATTCGAACATGCGGTTGATCCGCTCGGCGACCTCCGGCCAGTAGCCGGCGACGACGTGCTCGTTCAGCGCTTCGCCTGATCCAAGCCCGAGCCAGAAACGGCCCGGGTACATGGCGGTCATCGTTGCCGCAGCCTGAGCAATGATGGCCGGATGCGATCGGAACGATGGACAGGTGACCCCCGGACCGATGTCGCCACGGGTGTGCTCGGCGGCGGCCGTCATGAACGACCAGACGAAGGCGGCATTTCCCTGCTGCGGGGTCCATGGTTGGACGTGATCGGCGGCCATCACCCCTGAGAATCCGGCGGCCTCCGCCTTCGCGCACAAATCAACCAGCTCGCGCGGATGGAACTGTTCGAGCATGGCCGCATAGCCGATCTGCGCCATTCAGCTCATTCTCCGCCTTAGCGGTTGAAGCTCGTCCGATCGGACATCGCCGAAGCGCGCGGCCGGGCGAAAGAGGCGACCACCGCGCCGGCCGCCGCGACGACCAGCGCCAGAATGAAATGCTTGAGCCGGAAATGCTGTCCGGGCAGGATCGTGCTCTCGGTGGTGGTCCGGATGATGAGGTAGAAGAGTGCAACCACGAGGCCGGCAAAGAAGAGCACGAGACCAGCGAAAAAGGCAAGCGGATTGTTCTGCAGCGCGTTATCTTGCATGAGTCCTCCTGAACGTCAGCGGCTAAGCAGGATCAGGGAAACGACCCCGAACGCCGCGCAATAGTAGGCAAATGGATCAAGCCGTCCCACTCGAAAGTATCGCATGAGGTAGGCGACGCTCAGGAAGGCCGCAACGCCGGCTGCCACGCCTCCCGCCAGGTAGACCGGGAGATGGGGCAAGGCGATGGGGGTAAAGAGGTCCGGGATTTTGAGAACGCCGGCGCCCAGGATGATGGGTGTCGCGAGCAAAAAAGCAAACCGAGCGGCCGCCTCGTGCGTGAGGTTGGCAAGGAGGCCGGCCACCATCGTGCTGCCGGACCGCGAGATCCCGGGCAGGAGCGCCAGGATCTGCGCCGAGCCGATGCCGATCGCCGTACGCACCGGGAGGGCATCGAGCTTCGTCCGCCCGTCATCGAATGCAACAGCACGCCGGCGCACGCGCTCGCCCGCGAACATGATGGCGCCGTTGACGATCAGGAAGGTGGCCGCCGCGCGCGGGTTGGCAAACAGGCTCTGCACCTGCTTTTGGAACAGGACGCCCACGAGCCCGGCGGGGATCGTCCCCGCGATCAGCCGCCACCCGAGTTTTTCGTCGGCCGTGCCGTGCATCCGTCCGTCGATCGCGCTGCGGAAGACCGCGCGGATGATGGCCAGCCAATCGCGCCAGAAATAGATCGCCAGCGCGATGGCGGTTCCGACGTGGAGCAGGACGACGAAGGCCAGGAAGGTCGGATCCGCCTGGTTGATGTTCCAGCCCAGCAACTTGGGCAGGATCACCGTATGTCCGAGGCTGCTGACCGGGAATAGCTCGGTGACGCCCTGGAGCAATGCCAATACGAGGGCCTGGAAAAGCGACATCGTTTCCTATGATGCTTGAATGAGTCCGAGGCCCGTCGTCGTCCTGGCGGGCGGCGTCGGCGCGGCGCGATTCCTTCGAGGCCTCGTTCGGGTGGTGCCGCCGGAGGAGATCATCGTGATCGGGAACACCGGCGACGACATGTGGTGGCACGGTCTCTATATCGCTCCCGATCTCGACACGGTCACATACTGGCTGGCGGGCGTTGCGGATGAGTCGCGAGGTTGGGGGATCCGCGGCGACACCTTCACCACCCAGGCGGCCTTCGGCCATTTGACGGACCGATCCTGGTTCCAGCTCGGTGACCGTGATCTCGCGACGCACCTGTATCGGACCGGACGGCTCGCCGCCGGCGTGCCGCTCCATCGGGTGACAGCGGAGCTTGCGGAGCGGTTGGGCATCCGCAGCCGGATCCTTCCCATGAGCGATGCCCGGATCGAGACCCGGCTCAAAACCAATGCCGGCGACCTGCATTTCCAGGAGTACTTCGTGCGCGAACACTGGCGGCCGGCGGTCCACGAGATTTACTGGACGGGGCTCGACGAGGCCAGCCCGGCGCCAGGGATTGCTGAGGCACTCGAGGCGGCTCGGTTGGTGCTGATCGCACCGAGCAACCCGAGCATCAGCATCGAACCGATTCTGCGCGTGCCCGGCATGCGGGCGCTGCTGCGCGCCGCCCGCGGGAAAACGGTAGCCGTCTCGCCGCTCATCGGCGGCCGCGCCGTCAAAGGACCGACCGTCGAGCTCCTGCGCGCGGAGGGCGTACGGCCGAATGCGCTCGGCGTCGCGGAGCGATACCAGGAGCTCGCCACCGGCTTCGTCCTCGACACCGAAGATGCGGCGCTCGCGCCGCCGATCGCGGCTCTCGGCTACCGGATCGCCGTGCGGCCGACGATGCTCGATACCGTCGATTCGGCTCGCGACGTCGCCGCAACCGCGGTGGACCTGCTGCGGGAACCGGCGGCGGCGTGACCCTTGCCATCGTCGTCCCGGTCAAATCACCGCGCCGCGCCAAACATCGGCTCGAGCCCGTCTTGAGCGAGCCCGAGCGCGAACAGCTGGCCGGCGTGATGGCCCGCGAGGTCTTCGCAGCGGTATCGACTCTCACCACGTATGGGCGCTTCGTCATTTCGGACGACCCGGACATCCTTGAAGAAGCGCGTCGCTTCGGCCTCGAGCCGCTGATCGACCGCGGTGGCCAGGGTCAGAGTGCGGCGGTGCGACAGGGGTTCGCCGCGGCCTGGGAGCGAGGCTTCACGGCCGCGCTCACGATTCCGGGTGATGTTCCCGCGGTGACGCCGCAAGAGCTGTCAGATCTATGTACGTACCGGCCGGAAATCGAGGTGTTGCTCGCACCCGATCGCGAGCGCCTCGGCACCAACGGGCTACGGCTGGTGCCGCCGCACGCGATCACGCTGCGCTTCGGCGAGGATAGCTTCAGCCTGCACCAGGCCGAGGCGCGGCGCGCCAACCGCAGTTTCGCGGTCAGGAACGTGGAGGGCCTCCGATACGACCTCGACCGACCCGACGACGTGGTCGCCTTCATGCAGCTGTCTCGCGACACCGCGACGCGTCGCCTGCTGCAGGAACTCGGCGTCGCCGATCGGGCCGTCGCGAGCACGCCGCCGCACGCTTGAGTGCGGTCTCGATCTATCCCGTAGCCGGCCTCCCCGAGATCGTCAACGGCGCCTCGCTGCCTGACCTCATCGCGGATGCCCTCGCGCGCCTTGGCATGTCTTTCGCGGCGGGTGATGTCGTCGTCATCACCCAGAAGGTGATCTCGAAAGCCGAAGGTCGGGTGGTGTCGCTCGACCGGGTGCATCCCTCCGTGCGGGCAACCGAGATCGGCCAGCGAATCGGCTTCGACCCGCGTCACGTTGAGGTCATACTGTCTGAGTCGGTGCGGATTGTCCGCGAGGCTCCGCGCGTGCTGATCACGGAAACGCGACAAGGTTTCATCTGTGCCAACAGCGGCGTCGATCGATCGAATACCGGGGGCAAGGAGTTGGTCGTCTTGCTCCCCGAGCACCCCGACGAGTCCGCCCGCCGGCTGCGGGCAGGTCTCCAGGCATTGTCGGATGTTGAGGTCGGCGTCGTGATTTCCGACAGCTTCGGCCGGCCGTGGCGCGAAGGGCAGGTCAACGTCGCCATCGGCGCGGCCGGCGTGGCGGCGATGCGTGACTACCGGGGCCTTAAGGACGCAGACGGCTATGAGTTACAGGGCACCGAGCTGGCGATCGTCGATGAGCTCGCTTCCGCGGCGGAGCTGGTGATGGGTAAACTGGACCGGGTCCCGGTCGCCCTCATCCGTGGTGCATCGGTGGCCGGCGACGGCCGCGTGCAGACGCTTTTGCGGGATCCGGCGACCGACCTGTTTCGATGAAGATCGGATTGCTCGCCGACACGCAGGGGAGCTTCGACGTCGAGGCGCTGCTCGCTTACGTTGCGAAGGAATTCGCGGGTGTGGATGAGATCTGGCACGCCGGCGACTGGGGCAGCGCCGATGTCCTCGAGGGGCTGCGCCGCCTTGGGCGGCTAGTAGTCGTCAACGGCAATGCGCCCAGCGACTCGCGCTACCCGACGACGATCGAGGGCACGATTGGACGCTGGCGTCTCGGCATGGTCCACGACCTCGACAAACAGCGGGCGCGCTGGGCGGCCGGGTTCGACGTGGTGATCCATGGCCACACCCACCGTTTTCGCGACGAGGTGATCGGGCGAACTCGCT
>Ga0209474_10005328_pt1 | contig 10966 bp, 8 predicted proteins | sample GraSoiAngelo_145_FD_185902 | JGI IMG/M metagenome (GOLD analysis project Ga0209474, IMG submission 185902) | Grasslands soil microbial communities from the Angelo Coastal Reserve, California, USA - 14_1009_05_20cm (SPAdes) (version 2) | ecosystem: Environmental > Terrestrial > Soil > Grasslands ... | reverse complement strand
GAACGGGCGGTGATCTCTTCCACGGGGAACGCTTCGAGATTGACGTCGAAACCCTTGGCCCGGACCCGCCGGCGCCGGCCGTACGCCACGTTCGTGGCGGTGAGAAGCTGAGTCGTCGCGCCCACGAGGACCTGATCCACCTGCGCCGCCGCCTGCAGCCGTGCCGCTGCGTTGACGACCGGCCCGGTCACCAGGAGCTGCCCGGTCGGTGAGCGGCCGACGGCGGCTTCGCCGGTTTCGATCCCGATGCGAACCTGGAGCGGGCGATCCAGCCTAAGCTCGTCGCTGAGGCGCCCCACACGCTCTCGGATCGCGAGTCCGGCGCGCACGGCACGCAGCGCGTCGTCCTCGTGCACGTGCGGCAGCCCGAACACCGCCATCACCGCGTCACCGATGAACTTCTCGGGCCTCCCGCGCAGGGCGGTCAGCTCATCGGACGCTGCGTCGAAAAACCGGCCGAGCAACTCGCGCGAGCGCTCCGCGTCGAGGCGCTGGGCAAGCCCGGTCGAGTCGACGAGGTCCGCGAACAGGACCGTGACCATCTTCCGCTCTTCGGTCTCGACCAGCGGTCCGGCGGCCGCACCACAGTTGGGGCAGAACCGGGCCCCCTCAGGGATGGGGAGACCGCAGACAGCGCAAGCCCGCACCATGGAAGCAGAATATGCTGCTCGCAATGGCTGACCCCAAGCTCAACGCGATAAGCCGGGTTCCTCTCTTCGCGCACCTTTCGAAGCGAGAGCGAGAGTTCATCGCCAAAGAGGGTGACGAGGTCAGGGTACCGGCCGGCAAAACGCTGACGCGCCAGGATCGCGCGGGCGACACCTTTTACGTACTTCTCGACGGCGAAGCCGAGGTCAAGGTCGACGGCAAGCGGAGGCGGGTCTTGAAGCCGGGCGATTTCTTCGGCGAGATCAGCATGCTCGACCGCGGCCTTGCGACAGCCACCGTCACCACGCTGACGGATGCCCGCCTTTTCGTCATGAGCCACGCCCAGTTCCGCGATGCGATCAAAGGCAGCGACCAGCTGATGCTCAAGGTGCTGAAGGCGATGGGCGAACGCCTGCGGGAGGACCTCGCGGCCAAGCGCTGACAGCTACTCCGGCGCGTTCTTCAGCCGGAGCCGATTAGTTTTACTGTAAGGCGCAGTCCTAATTGAAAAGAGGCCGCGGTTTCTGAGCAGGGAGTGATGCCATGAGCAGCGTTCGAGTCCTGGTCGGCACGCGAAAGGGAGCGTTCATCCTGACCGCCGACGCCGCCCGCAAACGCTGGGAGGTCGAGGGACCCCACTTCGCGGGTTGGGAGATCTACCACGTGAAGGGCGCACCTGCAGACCCCGACCGGCTCTACGCATCGCAGTCCAGCGGCTGGTTCGGCCAGGTGCTGCAGCGTTCCAACGACGGCGGTAAGACGTGGGAGACGGGCGGCAACCAGTTCCTCTACGAAGGCACGCCCGGACCGCACACGTGGTACGACGGCTCGCCCCACCCGTGGGAGTTCAAACGCGTTTGGCACCTGGAGCCGTCGCCGAAGGACCCCGACATGCTTTACGCGGGTGCTGAAGACGCAGCGCTCTTTACGTCCACCGACGCCGGCCAGACGTGGGGCGAGCTGCCGGCGCTGCGCACCCACCAGACGGCATCCGGGTGGGCTCCCGGTGCCGGGGGTCTGTGCCTGCACACCATCCTGCTCGACCCGAACGACGGCGGCCGCATCGTCATCGCGATCTCCTCGGCCGGCGTCTTCAAGTCGGACGACTCGGGCCAATCGTGGCGGCCTGCGAACCGCGGCCTTCGCTCGAACACCATCCCCGACCAGGACGCCGAGGTCGGCCACTGCGTGCACCACGTCGCGATGCATCCTTCGCGTCCCGACGTCCTTTTCATGCAGAAACACTGGGACGTGATGCGCAGCGATGACGGCGGGGAGAGCTGGCGCGAGATCAGCGGCAACCTGCCGACCGACTTCGGCTTCGTGATCGATGTCAACGCCAACGATCCCGAGACAATCTACGTTGTCCCGATCACCAGCGACTCCCACCACTTCGTGCCCGACGGCAAGCTTCGCGTTTACCGCAGCCGAACCGGCGGTGACGAATGGGAGCCGCTGACCAAGGGCCTTCCCCAGAAAGACTGCTACGTCAATGTCCTGCGCGACGCGATGGCGGTCGACTCGCTCGACCCTTGCGGTGTGTATTTCGGGACCAGCGGTGGGCAGGTGTACGCGTCACCCGACGGGGGGGACAGCTGGACACCCATCGTGCGCGACCTGCCCCCGGTGCTGTCGGTGGAAGTCCAGACGCTGTCGTGATCCAGGTCGTCCTGCCGAAAAATCTCCAGATACTGGCCGGCGTCGGCCGCGTGGTCGAACTCGAGGTCGGGGGCGCGGCGACGCAGCGCTCAGTGCTCGATGCGTTGGAGGCCAGCCACCCGTCGCTCCTCGGCACGGTGCGCGATCAGGTTTCGAAAAAGCGGCGGCCCATGGTGAGGTTCTTCGCCTGCGAGGAAGACATCTCCGAGGAATCGCCGGACGCGCCGCTACCCGAGGAGGTCGCGTCGGGCAAAGAGCCTTTACTGATCATCGGAGCAATCGCGGGGGGCTGAGCCGGCCTATCCCGCGAGGTGCCGGCGGTGGATCACAATCGCGTGGGGATGGGCGACGAAAGACGGATCGTGCGGCGCTGGCGCGGTGGAGGCGGATGCGGATGTGGATGCGCCAGCGTGCTCGTAGTCCTGACGCTCGGCCTGGTGCTAACCGTCTTCAACGCCGGCATCGGAATTGGCGTGTCCGTCCGCATCCCGCTCACCGATAGCAACCTGACCATCGCCGGGTCCGTGGGCAAGAAGGAGAAGGCGGCTGATGCGCTGCCGAATTACGTGCGAGGAAAGTTAGGCGGCAATCAGAACTTCATCAACCAGTCGAACACGCTGACGATCTGGGTCGCCGAAGGAACGGCGATCGCCGTCCTCGGCCACCAGGAGGGCGCGCCGCTGATCGACCTTCATCTCGAAGCCCGCTGACAAGCAGCTCGGTTAGGTATACGCCGGGCGCAGCGGCACGGGCCAAGCCTGGTCGGCATGGATCACGTAGCGCTGCGTCGCGAAGGCTCCGGCCCACAGCGGCCAGCACGTCGTGAGCGTGAGGTGGTATCCGTTGACGTCGGTCACCAGCGCGGTGCGGTTGTCGGGGTTGACGATCTCCGCGCCGACCACCGTATAGCGATACACGCCGTAGCGGGTCTCGAGGTCGATCTCATCCCCCTTCGCCAGCTGCGGGAAATTGATCCAATAGACGTTGTGGGCGGCCACGCCCACCGTGCCCGGGTCGCCTGGCCACCTCGTCGCCGGGTAGTGGCCGGGGCTTGCGTAGAGAACTCCACTGTCCACCCCCTCTTTCACCGCAGCGAAGTACTCCAGCCTGGGCACGCGAATCGCGAAGTCAACACCGTCGACAGGGCGCTTCAAGGCCGGATCGACTGCCTTCGGCGCCGCCCGCATCGCGCCGGCCTGTGACTTCCAGACCTCGTTCAGGTGGTGCTGCTCGGAAACCCCGTTCCACATGCCGTAGGCGAAGTCGGCCAGCAGGACGAGTCCGACCACCAGGCATGTCAGCCATAGCGCGGAGAAGAAGCGCCCGCCGGTCGTCTTTGAAGGCGCGGCGGCGCGTCGAAAATACGCACGGCGGGCGTGCATCTCGCTTGTAGAACGCCGAGCCGCCTTAAAGGACGAAGTAGAAAGTCGCGCCCTCTCCCACCGCCCCTTCGGCCCAGATCCGGCCGCCGTGGCGGTTGACGATCCTCCGGGCCGTGGCCAGGCCGATGCCGGCTCCCGGAAATTCGCTCTGGCTGTGCAGGCGCTGGAACGCCCCGAAGAGCCGGTGCGAGTCGATCATGTCGAAGCCGACGCCGTTGTCTTTGACAAAGATCCGGGATTCGCCGTCCACCGCCTCCTGGCCGATGGTGATCCTCGCCGGCTTTTTGCCTCCGGTGAACTTCCAGGCGTTGTTGATGAGGTTCGTCATCAGGATGCGCACCAACCGCTGGTCGCCGGACGCGGTGACGCCTGGCGCGATGTCGACGTCGACCTGGCGGTCCGGATAGGCCGTGCGAAGCTCGTCCGTGATCTGTGCCGCCATCGCGCTGACGTCGACCTCCTCGCGCCGGATCTCACCACTGGTCAGGCGGAAAAGCATCTGGAGGCCGTCGAACACCGACGTCATTCGCTCGCTCGCCTCGCGCATTCGCTGCAGATAGTCGGTTGCGGTTGCGTCGAGCTCCTTGCCGTACTTCTCGAGCAGCGTCTGGCTCAGCCCGTCAAAGGACACGAGGGGCGCGCGAAGATCGTGCGAAACGGAATAGCTGAATGCCTCGAGCTCCCGGTTGATCGCGGTGAGCGCGATCGTGCGCTCCTCGACGAGAGTCTCGAGCTGCGTGCGGTAACGGCGAAGCTCCTGCTGCGCGCGGTAGAGCTCCACGAACACGGTCACCTTGGCGCGCAGAATGGCTGGGACGACGGGCGCGAACACGAAATCGACGGCACCCAGGTTGTAGCCGCGTCCCATATCGGTCTCGGCCTGGTCGAGCGCAGTTACGAAGATGAGAGGCGTGAGCTCAGAACGGGGGCGCTGTCGGATCAGTTGTGCCGTCTCGAAACCGTCCATGATCGGCATCCGGACGTCCAGCAGGACCACCGCGAATTCATTTCGGAGCAGCTGCCGCAAGGCATCGGCCCCCGACGAGGCTTCGACGACGTTCTCGTCGAGTGGGGCGAGGATGGTACGTAATGCGAAGCGTTTGGTGGCATCGTCGTCGACCACCAGGATGTTGACCTTCGTTTTCAACAAGGTGGGAGCTGGGTTGTCCTCGCGCGTCTCCTGGCGCGCTTTGGTCACCATCTCATCTTGCGGAACAAGTTCACACCGTCCCGCACCTGCTCGTAATGGTCCCGATCAGGACAGTGGAGAAGGGACTCGCGCTTGCCGAGGGCCAGAAACCCGCCACGGATGAGGCTGTCGTACATGAGGCGGTGAGCGCGCTCCTGGAGCGACGCTCGGAAATAAATGAGTACGTTGGCGCAAACGATCAGATGGAAATCGTTGAACGACCCATCGGTGACCAGGCTGTGGCGGGCCCATGTGATGCTGCCCTGGAGTTTTCGATTGAAGCGTGCGGTCCGGCCCGCGATGGAGTAGTGGTCGGCCAGGTTTGCCTGGCCGCCAGACGCCGCGTACGCATCCTCGTACCGCCGCACGCGGTCGAGGGGATAGGAGCCCACCCTGGCCACCGTCAGCGTGTCGTCGTTCATGTCGGTTGCGTAAATGCTGGTCTTGTTGAGGACGCCGGCTTCGTCGAGCAACACGGCCAGCGCGTAGACCTCCTCGCCCGTCGCGCAGCCGGCGACCCAGACCCGCGACGATGGGTATGTGCGGAGCAGGGGGACGATCTCTTCGCGTACGCACCGCATCAGCTCCGGGTCGCGGAACATGCCCGTGACGTTGAAGCCGACCGTGCCCAGGAAGCGCTGCATGCAGGCGGCGTCGTGGAGGATCCGGTCCTGGTAGGCCGACACGGTCTGCACGCCTTCGCGCGCCATCGCCGCCGTCAAGCCACGTCGCAGCGGGCTTAGGGCGTACTCCCGGAAGTCATAGCCGTAGCACAGGCGTATGCCTTCGAGAAGGAGCTGGATCTCGATTTCCTCGAGATCCGTTCCTGCCCTCTCGATCCGGAGTGCTGCGCCTTCACTCCGCCTCACCGCACCAGCCAGGACTTGAGCATGGACAGCAAGTGCGCGTTGTTGACGGGTTTGGCGATGTAGTCGGATGCTCCCGCTTCGATGCATTTCTCGCGGTCTCCTTTCATTGCCTTGGCGGTCAACGCGATGATCGGCCGATCGCCAAAGGATTTCAGCTCTCGCATCTTGGTCATCGTCACGTAGCCGTCCATCTCGGGCATCATCACGTCGACCAGGGCGACGTCGATGTCCTCGTTCAGATGCAAGAGCTCCAATGCTTCCTGGCCGGAGTCGACCGAGACGACCTCCATCTGCTGCCGCTCGAGCATGGCGGTCAGCGCGAAGATGTTGCGGATGTCGTCGTCGACGACAAGGGCTTTCTTGCCGGCCAGCGCACTACTCGCAGGGTCGGCGCCATTGGCACCTGGTTCACTACCAGCCTCGTCCTCCGTGCCCGGGCCCTGCAGGATGGCCGAGATTTCCTGCTTGAGGCGTTCCGGCGACCGGGCGTCCTTGATCACGATGCTCTTCGCGGCCTTGCCGAGTTTGATCTCCTCCTTCCGGGTCAGGTCCTTCGCCGTGTAGACGAGCAGAGGCGTAGAGCCGAGGGCATGGCTGGTCTGAAGCTCCTCGATCACACGCCATCCGCTCATTCCGGGTAGGCCCAGGTCGAGGACGACGCAGTCGAACTTCTGCTCCCGCAGCATGGCGAGAGCCTCGTCGCCGTTGGCGACCCCGATCGTCCTCGTGTTCGTCGGCGCCATCAGGTCGCTGATGTACTGCCGCTGCACCGGGTCGTCTTCGACGACCAGCAGCGACCAGGTCGCCTCGACGCCTTTGGTCCCGTGCGTCGAGCTCGCCGGCTCGGCCTGCCACGACCGATCGCCTCCGGCCGTCACCAAAACGGGCTCAGGCGAAATCTCGGCCAGGTCGCCGGCACGGCTCTCGAGGGTGTCGAGCGGCGCGGGCCGGCGCGGCTGGATGGGCGCGATGAGCGGGAGGTAGACCGTGAAGATGCTGCCGACGCCAGGCTCGCTCTGCAGCCTGATCTCACCGCCGAGGAGCCGGGTCAGCTCGCGGCAGATCGACAGGCCCAGGCCAGTGCCGCCGTACTTGCGGCTGGTCGAGCCGTCCGCCTGCGCGAACGACTCGAAGATCGATTGCTGCTTCTCGAAGGGGATGCCGATGCCGGTGTCGACGACGCGGAACGCGACCACCTTCGAGGCGCGGTTGAGGTTCTCGTTCGAGGGGCTCCAGCCGCCGATGGCCATCTCGGCGATGAATTCGACCTTGCCCTTCTCGGTGAACTTGAAGGCATTGCTCAGCAGGTTGTTCAGGATCTGCTGCAGGCGCTGAGGGTCGGTCGGGATGGTCTCGGGCAAGCCTGGCCGGAGGTCGATCTGGAAAGCGAGCTTGGTCGCCTCGGCCACATGACGGAACGTCCGCTCGAGCATCGGCCTGAGTTCGGTCAATGGCCAGTTCCCGATGTCGAGCGCCACCGTGCCGGACTCGATCTTGGAGAGGTCGAGGATGTCGTTGATCAACTTCAGCAGGTCGGTGCCGGACGAGCGGATGATCGTTGCGTACTCGATCTGCTTGGGCAAGAGGTTGCCGTCAGGGTTTGCCGCCAGCTCCTGCGCGAGGATCAGAAGGCTGTTCAGCGGCGTGCGCAGCTCGTGGGACATGTTGGCGAGGAACTCCGACTTGTAGCGCGACGTCAGTGCCAGCTGCTCGGCTTTCTCCTCGACCAGCGCCTTGGAAGATTCGACCTCGAGCCGTCTCTGCTCGATCTCGGCGTTCTGCTCCGCCAGCTGCCGCGCCTTTCCGGCGAGCTCGTCGTTCGTGCGCTGCAGCTGGTCCTGCTGGCTTTGCAGCTCGGTGGCCAGGGACTGCGATTGGGTGAGCAGGTCTTCGGTCCGGCTGTTCGCGTCGATCGTGTTGAGCACGATGCCGATGCTCTCGGCGAGCTGATCCAGGAAATCGATATGGGTGGCGCTGAACGGCTCGAATGACGCCAGTTCGATGACGGCGCGCACCTCGCCCTCGAAGAGGACCGGCAACACGACGATGTTGGCGGGTACCGACTCACCCAGCGCCGAGTTGATCTTGATGTAGTCCTTCGGAACGTTCTTGAGGACGATTCGCTTCTTCTCGAGCGCGCACTGACCGACCAGGCCCTCGCCGAGGACGAACTCCATCGGGACGTTCTTGCGCTGCTTGTACGCGTAGCCGGCCTGCAGGGCGAGATGAGCCGCCCTTCCGTTGGTGTCGACCATGCCGTAAAACACGCCGTGCTCCGCGTGGACAAGCGGCGCGAGCTCGGAGAGGATCATCTTGGAGACTGTCATCGGGTCGCGCTGCCCCTGGAGCATCCGGGTGAACCGCGTCAGGTTGGTCTTCAGCCAGTCCTGCTCATTGTTCTTCTCGGTCGTGACGCGGAGGTTGCCGATCATCTCGTTGATGTTGTCCTTCAGGTTGGCCACCTCGCCTTTCGCGTCGACGCGGATGGATTGCGTGAGGTCGCCCTTCGTCACCGCGGTGGCCACCTCCGCGATGGCTCGCACCTGGGTGGTCAGGGTGGCGGACAGCTGGTTCACGTTGTCGGTCAGGTCACGCCAGGTGCCGGCGGCGCCGGGCACGTTGGCCTGGCCGCCCAGCCTTCCTTCGGCGCCCACCTCGCGAGCGACGGTGGTGACCTGCTGGGCGAAGACCGCCAGGGTGTCGGTCATGCTGTTGATGGTGTCGGCGAGCTCCGCGATCTCGCCTTTCGCCTCCAGGGTCAGCTTGCCTTTCAGGTTGCCGTTGGCGACGGCGGTGACCACGCGGGCGATGCCTCGCACCTGGTCGGTGAGGTTGCTCGCCATGATGTTCACGTTGTCGGTCAGGTCCTTCCACGTGCCGGCGACACCCTCCACGTTGGCCTGGCCACCGAGCTTGCCATCGGTACCCACCTCACGCGCCACACGAGTGACTTCTTTGGCGAACGCATTGAGCTGGTCGACCATCGTGTTGATGGTCTGCTTGAGCTCGAGGATCTCGCCGCGGACGTCGACGGTGATCTTCTTCGAGAGGTCGCCCTGCTGCACGGCGGTGGTGACCTCGGCGATGTTGCGGACCTGGCTGGTCAGGTTGCCCGCCATGATGTTGACGTTGTCGGTCAAGTCTTTCCAGACCCCGCCGACCCCGTAGACCTCGGCCTGGCCGCCCAGCCTGCCCTCGGTGCCCACCTCGCGCGCCACGCGCGTGACTTCGTTGGCGAAGGCGTTCAGCTGGTCGACCATCGTGTTGATGGTCTGCTTGAGCTCGAGGATCTCGCCGCGGACGTCGACGGTGATCTTCTTGGAGAGGTCGCCCTGCTGCACGGCGGTGGTGACCTCGGCGATGTTGCGGACCTGGCTGGTCAGGTTGCCGGCCATGAAGTTGACGTTGTCGGTCAGGTCTTTCCAGATGCCGGCCACGCCCTTGACGTCGGCCTGTCCGCCGAGCTTGCCCTCGGTGCCCACCTCGCGGGCGACGCGCGTGACTTCACCGGCGAATGCGTTCAGCTGGTCGACCATCGTGTTGATGGTCTGCTTGAGCTCGAGGATCTCGCCGCGGACGTCGACGGTGATCTTCTTGGAGAGGTCGCCCTGCTGGACCGCGGTGGTGACCTCGGCGATGTTGCGGACCTGGCTGGTCAGGTTGCCTGCCATGAAGTTGACGGTGTCGGTCAAGTCTTTCCAGATGCCGGCGACGCCCTCGACGTCGGCCTGGCCGCCGAGCTTGCCCTCGGTGCCCACCTCACGCGCCACGCGCGTGACTTCATTGGCGAAGGCGTTGAGCTGGTCGACCATGGTGTTGATGGTCTGCTTGAGCTCGAGGATCTCGCCGCGGACGTCGACGGTGATCTTCTTGGAGAGATCTCCGTTCGCGATACCAGTCGTAACCTCGGCGATGTTGCGGACCTGGCTGGTCAGGTTGCCTGCCATCAGGTTCACGTTGTCGGTGAGGTCTTTCCAGATTCCTCCGACGCCTTTCACCTCGGCCTGGCCACCGAGGTTGCCTTCGGTGCCGACCTCACGCGCCACGCGCGTCACCTCGCTCGCGAACGCGTTGAGCTGGTCGACCATCGTGTTGATGGTGTTCTTGAGCTCGAGGATCTCGCCGCGAACGTCGACGGTGATCTTCTTCGAGAGGTCGCCCTGCTGGACCGCCGTGGTGACCTCGGCGATGTTGCGGACCTGGCTGGTCAGGTTGCCGGCCATCAAGTTCACGTTGTCGGTCAGGTCTTTCCAGATGCCGGCTACGCCGCGCACCTGGGCCTGGCCGCCGAGCTTGCCGTCGGTGCCGACCTCGCGCGCGACGCGCGTCACCTCGCCCGCGAACGCGTTGAGCTGACCGACCATCGTGTTGACGGTCTTGGCCGTGGTGAGGAACTGCCCCTGCAGCGGCCGGCCCTCGATCTCGAGGGCCATGGTCTGCGACAGGTCACCGTTGGCCACCGCGCTGATGACGCGCGCGATCTCTGTGTTCGGCTGCGAAAGGTCTTCGACCAGGTCGTTCACCGCATCGAGGGTGGAGGCCCACGCGCCGCCCGCATGACCGATCGCCGCGTGCTTGACCTGCCCCTCCTTGCCGATGCTGCGGCTAAAGCGGCGGATCTCGCGCTCGAGGCCCTGGTTCGATTCGATGACTGCGTTGAGCGCCGCGGCGACTTTGCGCGCGGAGCTCGACGATCCGGCGGGCATGCGCGCGGAAAAGTCGCCGCGCTGCACCGCCGCCAGGACGCGCAGCATCGTCGTGCTGTCGATCCCGTCCGCGCCATTCACGCGTTGGGCAGTCCTTCTGACCCCGCTCTTGGTTGCCATATTCCCTTCTTCCTTCCTTGCCTACTGATTCCTGGCTTGACTCACAGACTCATGGGTACCCAGAACTCGATCCTCGTCCCGTTGCCAGGCTCGCTCACGATGCGGCACCATCCACCGGCGAGCTGCGCACGCTCGCGCATCGCCACGAGGCCGATGTGGCCCGGCATGCGAACCGACTCCGCGACGACGAAGCCGGTGCCGTCGTCGCCGACCTCGACGCGAATTCCCCCGTCTACGACCTGCGCGTCCACCACCACCTTGGTCGCGCGGGCGTGCTTCTCCACGTTGTTCAGCGCCTCGGCGATGTTTTTCAAGACGATCGCCTGGATCGCCGGCGGCACGCCGGCCGGCAGCCGGGTGTCGATGTAAGGCTCGATTCCAGCTCGGATCCGC
>Ga0209474_10005327_pt1 | contig 10967 bp, 8 predicted proteins | sample GraSoiAngelo_145_FD_185902 | JGI IMG/M metagenome (GOLD analysis project Ga0209474, IMG submission 185902) | Grasslands soil microbial communities from the Angelo Coastal Reserve, California, USA - 14_1009_05_20cm (SPAdes) (version 2) | ecosystem: Environmental > Terrestrial > Soil > Grasslands ... | reverse complement strand
CGTTTCAAACTTAAAGGAGATCACAAATGAAAAATCAAATAATGGCAGCCATGATTGTTCTGGCCTGTTCACTGGCCTCAGCCCAAGCGCTCTCGAAAGGAAGAGGCGACTTGCGGGTGATGACCTACAACGCTAACGAGGGTACTGATCTTTTGGAAGTACAGGCCGCAAGAACGCCCACCGATTTCCTGATCGCGGTCGGCGCGACTATCGCGCAGGTGCGAGAGACGAATCCTCCCGCCCGGATGCAAGCGCTGGCGAAGCAAATCATCGCTGCCTCTCCGGCTCTCGTCGGGGTACAAGAGCTGGATCAGTGGTCCACCGGACCGGTTAATTTCTCAGACTTCAGCTGCGGCTCAACAAGTGTCGAATTTGACATGCTCCAGGAACTGCGGGAGGCGCTGGCTGCGCAGGGCGCTCACTACAAGGTGGCGGTCCAAACGCAGCAATATGCGTTTCCGGCTATACCGGGATTGATTGCGTCCTCTGGAACATTCCTTTGCGTGCAGCTCACAAACAATATTGCAATTCTGGCGCGCACGGACTTGGATCCGTCACAATTCAGTTGGGCGAATCCACAGCACGCAGTTTATGCAGCCACGTTGTCGTTCCCGAGCGCGATTGGCACGCTGCCGCTTCCACGGGCGTGGGCTTCGGTAGACGCCACATCTCATGGACAGGCGTTCCGCTTCATCACTACTCACCTGGAGTCTGTGGATACAACATTATTTGGCTTGCCCAGTATTCGCCAAGCGCAAGGTGCAGAGCTGCGGAATGGGCCGGCAAACACGTCAACGCCGGTAATCATCGCGATGGATTCGAACTCACAGGCTGCTCCCCTGCCGCACGATGCCACCTATATCGACTTCACACTTGCAAGCTATAACGACGTGTGGTCGGAGTTGCATCCTGGCGTTCTGGGCTTCACATGCTGCCAGTCAGAACTCGACAACAATCCGACTTCACAACTCTATCAGCGAATTGATTTGATCCTCACTTTGGGACCAATCGAAGCGCAGAACATCGCGTTATTCGGCGCGACCCCGTCCAGCAGAACAGCTGATGGTTTGTGGCCTTCAGACCACGCAGGTCTAGCAGCGCAGTTAGTGCTGGAAACCGAGTAATTCTCCGAACAGACACAGCATTACAGAAAGGCTTCGATCCGGTATTCAGTGATCCCGCGTAAGGAGGAACCGATGAATCTAACTCGAGGAATAAAGCTGCTGGCCATCGCGGCGGCACTGAGTGCTCTCCCGGCATGCTGGACTTATTCGCTGCACCCACTTGCTGAAGATAACGATCCGCACCTCATTTACGATCCGGTGCTGGAAGGAAAGTGGGAGAGCGAAGACCAAAGCTCTCCCATGCTGATTATCAGCGGAGACGCCAAATCGGTATCGTATTCATTGCAACTCGTGAAGCTACATGAGACAAGCTGCAATTGCGATCCTGAGGACGTTCCAGATATACACTATGACGCACATATGATTCAGCTGGGCATGACTCGCTTTCTGGATGCAGTTCCACGCGGAGATGCGCAAGGAATCGGCGCTTTGCCGGCACATAATATTCTCAAAGTGCTTGGTACGCCTGATTCCCTAAGCTTCATCGCGCTCAATGATGACTGGCTTTGTAATCAAACCCGCCTAAGAGTCGGAGAGTGCGTCAACGGGGATTTCTTACTGACCTCCCCAAGCAATGTACTGCAGGAATTTTTGCAAAAACACGGGTCTGACAAGGAGTTATTTCGTGAGCCAGATAGCCTCGTGCTCAACCGGATAAAAGAACCGGCGCCAGAGAAGTAACAACTCGGGAGGTCTACTTTGCGGATTTTTCCATGGTTTATCTCATTTTCGATCACAGCCGCAGCCCTGGGCACCGCCGGCTGTGGAAGCCACTCGAAACCTGGCCCCTGTCCTGATTGTCCTCAAACCACCAATCACTCTGTTTACGTTGCCAACGAAGGCGGAAATCAGTCCACTGTGTCGGTTCTGGCGTCTGATGCGACTACGGGAGTGCTGACGCCGAAATCCGGTTCCCCCTACAACACTGGATCAGGTTCCATGGCGTTGGCTAAGAATCCGCTGAGCGGGTTCATATATGTGGCAAATAATCTGTCGGGAAATATTTCTGGCTTTAGCATTAATTCGAGCACCGGAGCATTGACGCCGGTGCCGGGATCTCCCTTTACCGCCGAGATTGGCGTTGATTCACTTACAATCGATCCACAGGGTGGATTCCTTTACGCGGCGAGCGAGCAATCCGCAAATCTTTGGATATTTTCGATTAACAGCAATGGATCGCTCGGTTCAGTTGGCGGGTCACCGATGTTAATCAGCTCCTCGGGTTCGGAATCAAGTTCCGTCGTGGTTGATCCGACAGGCAAGTATCTTTATGTGATCACGGGAAGCCCCGTGGGTATTTATGGATTCAGCCGCAATGCAACAACTGGGGGCCTCACTCAACTGGTTGGATTTCCCGTACCGGCAAACGGGCAGGCAAATCAAACCACATTCAACCCCAGCGGGAAATTTCTTCTAGTTACCGGCACGGGTGTTTTCGGGCTCGAAGGAGGGCTTGAGGTATTTAGTTTGAATGCTGCAACCGGCGCCTTAAGCACTACTACGGCATCGCCGGTGCAAGTGGGACGTGATCCCGCGGGCGTAGTTATGGATTCTTCCGGAACATACGTATACGTTCCCAACACGGCTGACTCTACCATTTCAGCTTTCACCATGGACAGCAGTAGCGGCTCACTGTCTTCAATCGGAGGCTCGCCGTTTCCGAGCGGCGGGAACGGCAGCATCAACGGACCGACCGGAGTCACCACGGATAACGTCAGCCACTTTGTATATGTGTGCAATGCATCCAACGATGTCTCCGTCTTCGCTATAAATGCGGGCAATGGAGCTCTATCTCCGATCGGCGGCTCCCCATTTCCGGACGGCGGAAATGGGCCTAGGGCCATACTTTTTGTGCCATAGTGATATGGCGTGACGGAGGACGTCTAGCAATTTCCCGAAGAGCTAGACAAGCCGCCACACAGGTAACCAGAGCTCCATGGTAAGCTGCCAATTCATGTTCCGCCTGCAGCACTTCTGCATTCTCTTTACCCTCGTTTCAGCCATAGGTGTTCATTCTCAGCAGAGGGATTGCAACAAACAGACTATGATCGTCGCTGTGCGAGATAAGCACGGGCAGTTTGTTCCCGGGCTCCAGATTGCCGATTTTCGAGCGAAGGTAAGCGGAAAACGCGTAGATATCCTTTCTGCATCTGGAGTGAGCCCCGGACATCGAGTGGTACTGGTGCTGGATGTAAGCGGCAGTATGGCTTGGAAGTTGAGGCGATTGCAGGACGGCCTGAGTAGCGCATTAATTCGCTTTTGGCCGGAAGACACTCAATTCTCGCTCATCATTTTTGGTGGTCGAGTACTCGAAAGAATAGAGTTCGGGCATTCCCGGCAGGAAATCCTGTCAGCAATCAATCAATTTACTGCAATACCGGCGCGCTCAGAACGGGCCGTGCGGGATTCACTCAAGGATGCTAACGACTTGCTGCATCCGGCGCGTATTGGAGATTCCGTTCTGGTCGCCACTGATGGGATGGATGATGATAGTAAAGTGTCAAGCAAAACGATAGAAAGGACATTTAACTCTCAGGGGATTCGGTTTTTTCTGCTGAGGTTCATAGATCATTACTTGTCGACTCAGGACACGTTTGGCCAGAGCGAAATGGAACTACTCAGTGCGGCCACCGGAGGGGCCACAATAGCGATTGATTCTCCGAATCAGATCGAGCCCGCACTGAAAAACATGGCCGATGAAATCGCGCAGTACTACTTTCTGCAGATTGCATTGCCGAAGCCGCTGGAAAAAGAAGGTTCCTTCCAGATCGAGATCGTTAACTCATCTAGCCGGAAGAGAACGGATGTGGAATTGAGATTCCCGCAAAAAGTCCCAGCCTGCACCGCACTTAACGATCATCCATAAGCGGCTGGGAATGGCAGCGACGATTGCTCCCGGTTGAACGCCTAAAAAGACTATGCGGGTATGGAGGTTCTGGCTCAGGACATCACACAGCATCGTAATCAGTCGTTATCAGCCGTTAGCCCCATGATGAATGCAAGACGATTTTGCCCAACAACGAACTCTAGTCAGCCTGTCTAACCACTAATCTTTTCGGCTGTGTTGACCATCACCACTCCTCCCCTCTTTAGCGTCCGACGGTTTCTTTAGCGGATGCCCCGATCAGGAACGGCTTGCTTGGATTGCGCTGTAAGTCTGGCCGCTAAATTCGGCGTTTTACCAATATTTCAGGGGCATCGGTTGCGTCCTGAAGCTGGGTCAGGACACGGTAGAGACTTGTTGTTAGCCGCCGTTGACGTGATCAGGGTAAAATGGGCGATCCCGAATATGTTCAGGTCTGTCTCGGTTCGCGTCCTGTTCCTTATCATATTATTGGCGCCTCACTCCCTTGTTGTGTCTGCGCAGTCGGTGCCGAGTAAGAGCTCCAAAGTCAGTACTGCAACAGAAATTCGGGTGATCGATCCCGGTTGGTGGCCGACTAAAGGAACTTCCGCGCGCGATCAGTATGTAGGCTCGGAGACTTGTGGACGCTGTCATCAGGATATCAACGCGACGCAGACGAATACGTCCATGGCCCATGCAGTGAAATCGGCAACGGCAGATGCGTTCGCAAATATTCCTCACGAAATGCATTTTCGCACTGGGTCCTACGATTATTCGCTCTCCCGAACGGCGAGCGGGGCAGAGTATGCGACCACTAACGGCCAGCAGTCGGCCTCATCGACGGTGAGCTGGGTATTTGGCGATCGACAGTTTGGGGATACGTTTCTGTATCAGCAGAACGGAATCTATTTTGAGAGCCGGGTGAGCTACTATAGGTCTCTAAACGGATTGGATCTCACGACCGGGAGGACTCGGTTTTCGCCTAGTCGCATCGAGACTGCGCTCGGCCGGCGCATGCCCCCGGACGAGCCTCCATTGTGCTTCGGGTGCCATTCCACGGCCTCAAGTACCGACGGTCAATTTCATCCCGAGCGATTGATTCCGGGCGTCACCTGTGAAGCATGCCATGGTCCGGGAGCGCAGCATGTGGCGCAGATGAGCTTGGAACATGACGCGAGGAGTTCGACGCTCATTTTTAATCCCGCGCGTCTCAGCCCCGCTGACTCGGTGGATTTCTGTGGCGCCTGTCACCGTACTTCGGCAGATGTAAGCCTCAACTCCATAACTGGGATTTTCAACCTGCGGTTTCCTGCCTACCGTTTAGAGCAGAGCCGCTGCTGGAGAAATGGCGATGCGCGACTCACCTGCGTAGCGTGCCACGACGCCCACAAACCTCGAGTGCAAGGTGCTGCCTTTTATGACAAAGTGTGCCTGAGCTGCCATTCCCCAGGGGGCGGCGTCCCGAAAGACCGAGCTCATGCGGCCAGCATCTGCAAGGTTTCAAACCACGACTGTGTGAGTTGCCATATGCCGAAGTATCCGATTCCTTCCATGCATACCGACTTCACGGATCACAAAATAGCGGTCCACGGAGACCAGTTCACCGAATGAGTAATCGGAGCAGAAGCATTCTCAGAGGAGCGCGAATTGTAGGCCTGAACCTGGCATGGATCTATGTGCTTTTCCTTTGCCGACTTGGGCTGCAGGATACGTCAGTGAATGCACAAGAAAAAGTGGCGCAACCAAGGTTTAAAAACCTGCAAGAGTTGAAGGACGTTCCTCCGGACCAGCTGATTCCGGCTATGCAGTTCATATCGGCATCCTTGGGCGTCGAGTGCGAGTTCTGTCATGTTCGCGATGCCTTCGATAAGGACGACAAACAATCGAAGCAAACCGCCCGCCGCATGATCCGGATGATGTTGGCACTCAATGCAAACCAATTTCATGATGAACGAGCCGTTACTTGTTACACGTGCCATCGCGGTTCTGCTAAGCCCGTGAGTATACCGATGGTGGACAGCAAAGCGCCGTACGTATCCGAAGCTCGATTGGCAGCGGACCCACTGGCTGAAAGTCGGACCGATCTCCCGTCGCCGGACGATGTGATTGAAAAGTTCATTAAAGCAGTTGGAGGCGTCGCCGCAGTCCAGAATCTGTCTAGCCGCATCGAAAGCGGCACTGTTACTTTCGACGTCGGGCCTGGCTTTCCTATTGAAATTATTTCCAAATCACCATCGCGGCAGGCCATGATTGTGCATTTAACAGCGGGAGACAGCTCCACAGTATTTGATGGTCAGAACGGATGGTTCCTTTCCCCAGCAGGCCCAGTTCGTGACATGCCTCAGGCGGACGTCGAAGGTGCGAAGCTGGACGCCGATTTGCAATTCCCTATCAATCTGAAGAAAACCTTTCGACAGTTGAAAGTCATAAGAACAGAAAAAATTGGTGAGAACGACGCGACGCTGTTATTCGCTGCGAACTCGTCTGGCCCACCATTGGAGTTGTATTTCGACCGGCAGACCGGGCTGTTGCTCCGAGAGCTGCGTTTTGGTTCGTCGCCCTTGGGTCTTAATCCCACTCAGCTCGACTACGGTGATTACAAGACATTTGATGGCGTACAAGTTCCTCTGCACATCGTTATTACTCGGCCGAATCGAACGCTGGACATCCATTTGCTCCAAGTTACGCAGAATGTACCCGTTGATGACGCGAAGTTTGCGCGTCCGTAGGCTCTCGTGCGCTCCTTAGGCCTTTGTACATCTTGCACAAATCATTCCTGACAAATCGGGATCCCATGAGAAATGTGCCCGAACATTAGTGTCGCGCTTTCGGCTGATTGCACATCGGCTGTAAGAGATGCGTTCGCAGATGCTCAAAATGCAAAAGTCAAATTGCGGAGTTGGACGTTTACCAGTCCTCATTTGGACTTCAGCTTCGCCAATGCATCCTTCACTCGGGGCGCCAAGGGAGAGTCAGGCGCTTCCTTCAGATACTCTTCGTATTCCTTGGCGATTGCATCGTCCTGGCTTTTTCCGGAGAGCGCCTGCGCCACAATCAAGTGTGAAATCGCAAACTGCTTGGGATTGGGAAGAGAGGACACTTTGCGGGCATTGGCGAGAGCCAAGTCGGTTTCGCCGTTTTGCAGTTCCGTGTTGGCGAGCGCAGTCAGGAGTTGAGCACTGTTCGGCTGGTCGGCAACAGAGCGCAGCAGATATGGTTCCGCTTCCTTGTATCGCGTGTTTTCATAATAGAACTGCCCTAGGTAGAGATTGGCTTGCTGCAGAGTCGGGTCGATCCGAGTGGCGCTGCGGAACGCTTCCACAGCGTCATTGTCGTTTTTCAGTTGGATTTCGACCAGCGCGAGGTTGTTGAACGCGTCTGCATATTTCGGAAACACAGTAATAGCGTTCTGAAAATGCTCTTTGGCTTCCTCCCAGTGTTTCTTGTCCATTTCCTTCAATCCCAACTTGAATTCTTTTTGGGCAGGCTCCGGGATTATTGGAGCGAGAGCTGCCCCGGACGACTGACCGCTAACCGTCTTCGTCAACTGCACCTCTATTCTTTCGGTGTGATAGGGGCCACTGGTGCCGCCGGTTTCAAAGATGTCGCTTTTTGTGGTCTCGATGTCTGGCCCACTTACCTCCACCTGATAACGCCCGCTGCCAACGCCGTCGAAGGTAGCGCCGCCATTCCCATCAGTTGTGCGCATGCCAGCCATACCACCCATTGGGGAAATCAGCTCTACCCGCAATGCCGCCGCGGGCCGGTGGTTCTGCTGGTAAGTAACACGAACAGTGATAGTGGTAATTCCGGCAGAAGAACCCGCACTCATTGTCGTTGTTTGCTGTCCGGCACTCGCCGCAGAGAGAAAAGCAATGGTTAGCGCCTGCAACCAAAGATCACACGATCTCATGAGTGCCTGTCCTTATCGAAAGAAAACACGTACCCGTGCCCGAAACATGTTCCAGGCGAAGATTTCGGTAGCCGCCATTTGTGAAATGGACAAATTATAGACCCGAGTGGGAACCAGGGGCAGTGATGATTCGTTCCGCGGAATGGCGCGTTACCGCTTGCTTTCCCGGTTAGCGGGAACCTCCAATGCCAGATCGGCCGTTCCAAATAATCCCGTTAGGTTATCGCGCACGCCGAGATGCAAGACGTATTTTCCCGGCGCGAGCCGGATCGGTACGTTCATGGGCAACTCCTGCTTGCTGACCCGTTCGTACGTCGGCTTCGGCAGAGATGCGTCCGCGGTCTGCACTTCCGCCTTCACCAGCTTGCCATTGGGAGTGAACGCCTGTACCTCAAACTGAAGTGTGCAGTGGTGGTGGTTCTCGGCTTCGGTTTCACATAAAAATGTGGAGGGATCCACCGCAAATTCAACCACCGTATCCGAATCCGGCAACGGAGGCAGCGCCCGAGCCATGAAGGTCACTTCCGTAGAGGGCAGCGAGTTCGCTCCCAAAGCCGCCGTCAGCGTGCGCTCGCCGTTGTCCTTTCGCCAATCCGAAGGATTCACTGCAAAATATCCGCGGCGGTAACGCAACTGCACGCCCGGCCGCTCCACCTGCAATTTGATTTGGCGAAACTTCCCGCCCCACTTTTTGTTGGTGGGATAGTAACCGAGCATGTAATAGGAACTCGACTCCCGCAGCGCCGCTTGAACGGCATGATCAAGATCGTTGCCGTTACCGAAGTATCGTCCGCCGGTGTCGCGGGCAATCGTTTCCAGAGCGTCATGGGTGGAGAATCGTTGGAAGGACTCGCTGCTCAATGCGCGATTGGCGTCGATACCAAGGTGAACCTTGCCCTCCGAATCGCGGCCGCTGAGGCTCGGATCTCCCAGGCTGCTCGGCACCAACCCGCCCGCATCAATGGTGTACGTGGCGACATGCGCATCGTTCAGCAGATTGATCGTCCGCCGGATTTGATCGCCATAATTTCTTTCGGTCTCCATGCTGCTGGGCGAATCTCCCACTACAGAAAACGGGAACCCTGTTGAAAACCAAAGCAGCACTTTGCGTCCACTTTGTCCGGAGATAAAGCGGCCAATTTGCTCCAAGGCAGAAAGGGTGGACGAAATCCGGATATCGCGTGAGAAGTTTTCCGATTCCCTCTCAAAGCGGTCCATCATGTAAGCAATATCTTCGAAAATGCTGGCGTTGCTTCCACCCGCCGCGAGCGTGGCAGGAAGTCCGGGGTCCGAGCCGCTGCCGGTCGACCCGCCGGTGGCCTGTGCTGGCAAATTGACATTTGGCGCGGGAACAGAAGCTGACTGCGTTTCTATCTGGCCGCCGCTGCGCGCCAGTGCTGGCGTTTCCGCAAGGTACCGGTCCAGCGCCGCTCGCAACAGAAGCGGGTCCTGAGTGAAATCCTGTAGCACCGTAAGTTTGTTGGTGAGGGCAATCACAGCCAGCTTCGTGTTCGGATCGTATTGCCGAGCCAAAAACTTCAGCATCTGCTGCTTAACGTAAATCTGATCTTGCGGGGGAGTGTTGAGGCCGTCGAGCAGCAGCACGGCTATGGTGGCATTTTCAGCATTCGTCTGCGTCACTACAGGGCGGTTGGTCGTAACATGCGGAGGAAGAACTGGAGGGGGAGTCGGTTTCGCAGGCTCAGAAGTGCGCTCGGAGAAGGATGATATTCGCTGACGAACGCCGTCTTCCGTCAACGTGAAGGCATCCGCTTTCAGACCTTTGACCGGATCGCCTTTCCTATTAAGCACAACGGTATCCACGAGCACCATGCGGGTTGTGACCTGTAGCACCAGCTCCGGGCTCTTCGGAGTAGGAGAAGGCTGCTGCGCGGCGGCAAGGCTAGCCACCAAAAGCATCATCCCAGTCCGAACTAAAAATCGCTTCATACGCGCAGGTCCTTCAACCCGCTTGCCAGTCATTGCTGTGAAACGTGGGGCTTGGGCCTGAGTTTCTGGTACATGAGCATGGCCTGTTCAGCGTCGCTGGCGCGGCCTTCGCGGCGGTAAGCGACGCTGAGCTGATAATAAGCGTAATCAGTCGGGTGCAGGCGCGTCGAGGTTTCCAGATCCTGAATGGCGTCTTTCACCTTCCCTTGTTCCAGCAACGCTTTCCCCATCTCATAATGAGCGTCGGAATGGTCGGGCTGCCGACTCACCACATCCTGCAACAACGGCATGGCCGCATCCACCTGGTGCATTTCCAGCCGCACATAACCTAGCTGATATTCGGCCGGGATATAGCCTGGATTGACCGATAGCTCCAGCTGAAATTCATTGGCGGACGTCTCCAGCTTTCCCTGCTTGAGTGCCACCATTCCCGAACCATAGTGTGCTTCGGCGGTGTGCGGATCGAGCTGCAGCGCCCACGCAAATTCTGTCATTGCCTCGGGATAATTCTGCTCCTGGGCGTAAGCCTGGCCCAGCATCAGGTGTACGGCCGGCACGTTCTGATCCTTTTGCAGCATCCGAGAAAAAACACGCGCGCCGTCCTTCGCGTCACCACTGCGCACCAGCGACACGCCGGCCGCGTAGAGCAGGCCCGCGTTGTCCGGCAAATAGTCGAGGATAGGGCGCAATGTCTCCGCGCTCTCCGTGAACTTATCGCCCATGTAGTAGCAGAGGCCCAGCATCTGGCGAATGGAGGCATCATTCGGCGTGCGGCGCAACTCTCGCTCCAGCGGCCCGACGGCTTCGTCGTATTTCTGCGCACGGAACGCGGAGACGCCCCAGTTGTGGTCCAGGCTGGGGATGGAAGGCGACCATTTCGCCGCTTGAGAGAATTCCTCGGCGGCCTGTTTGTAGCGCGAGTCGCGCGCGTCAATTACCCCCAAGTTGTGATACGACTGTCCCAGCAGAAGTGACACTGATCTTGTGTATGTGGCCTCCGCTCTGGCGTCGTGTGGCCCGGAGTCTCCGGGGCGCAGCATCATGGACTGAAGCTCCTGCTGATTGGAGTCACCCTTCGCCTTCCCGGTATCGCTCCCGGCCGCACTTGCATCCTCTTTCTGAACAGTGGCGCGTA
>Ga0209474_10005326_pt1 | contig 10968 bp, 12 predicted proteins | sample GraSoiAngelo_145_FD_185902 | JGI IMG/M metagenome (GOLD analysis project Ga0209474, IMG submission 185902) | Grasslands soil microbial communities from the Angelo Coastal Reserve, California, USA - 14_1009_05_20cm (SPAdes) (version 2) | ecosystem: Environmental > Terrestrial > Soil > Grasslands... | reverse complement strand
GACGTTCGCCGATCCCGCCGTGCAGGCGGCCGACGTCGTGCAGGAGGTCCGCCATCCGATCGCCGGAGCGGTGAGGCTGCTGCGATCCCCGCTGGAGTTCTCGACCGGCCGCGCGGGCGTGCAGCGCGTCCCGCCCGCGTGCGGCGAGCACACCGACGAGATCCTGCGCGAGGCCGGCTACGACGACGCCGCCATCGCGCGCCTGCGCAAGGATGGCGCCGTTTAGTATGCTGGCGCGCATGACCACGGTCGGGCTCGCCTAGCATGGAAATCGTCGAGGCGGCGGGGATCAACGTCGCGCTCGTCGCCGGCCGTTGCGCGGGCGCCGACTTCGGGCGTCTCCTCGAGGCCGATCTGCGGATCGCCGGCGACGGCGCGACGTTCTCGGCTGGCGGCGTCGCCGATCCTGTCGCGTGTGCCGTGCGCCTCACGCGCCTGCTCGGTGAAGCGGCCGCCAAGGAGCTGCTGCTTGCGGATCGCACCGCCGACGCGGCGAACGCGCTGCGCCTGGGCCTCGTGACGCGCGTCGTGCCGGGCTCGGCGCTCGGCGAGACCGCGCGCGACGTGGCCGAGCGGCTGCGCGCGCTGCCGCCGCTGGCACTGAGCGCCGTGCGTGACGCCGTCCGCGAGGCGCGCGCGCTCACGCCCGGCGACGCGCTCGCCCTGGAACACGAGCACTTCCGCCGCCTCATCGCCACGCAGGATCACAAGGCGGCCGTCGCGGCGTTCTTCGCGCGACGCGAGCCGGCGTTCACCGGGCAGTGACAGGATCGAACGCGCACACGCGCTGGTGGGCCGACGGCGCCGTCGGCGTCATCGTGCTCGACAACCCACCGATGAACGTTCTCAGCGACGACAATCGGCGCGGCATCCGTGAGGCGCTCGCCGAGTTCCGCGGGGCCGGCACGCGCGCGGTCGTGCTGACGGGCGCGGGCGATCGTGCGTTCTGCGGCGGCGCCGACCTCAAAGAAGAAGAAGAGCTGACGACGGAGACGGTCGGCAAGTTCCTGCAGCGCGGCGACGAGACGTTTCGCGCGCTCCGCGAGTACGAGCGCCCGATCGTGGCTGCCGTGAACGGCTGGGCGATGGGCGGGGGTCTCGTGCTCGCGCTGTGGTGCGACGTCCGCGTCGGCTCCACGCGCGCGAAGCTCGGCGCCGTCGGCGTCAAGGTCGGGCTCATGGCGTCCAACGTGCAGCTCTCGCGGCTCCTCTTCGAGGGCCGCGCGCGCGACCTGCTCCTGACGGGCCGCACGGTGGAGGCGGACGAGGCGCACCGGCTCGGTCTGCTGTCCTCCGTCGTCGCGCCAGAGCGGCTGATGGACGAGGCCATGGCGTGGGCGCGCGACATCGCCATCCGACCTCCCGATCTCGTCGCCGCGCTCAAGCAGGCGCTCAACACGGCGCTCGATCCGATCGCTGCGCCGGCGCCGCGATGATCCGCTCCGTTCCCGGCCGTACGCCGCGCATCCATCCTGGCGCGTGGGTCGATCCCGCCGCGCAGGTCATCGGCGACGTCGTGATCGAGGAGGGCGCGTCGATCTGGCCGTTCACGGTCGTGCGCGGCGACCAGGATAACTACGTGTACATCGGCCGCCACACGAACGTGCAGGACAACTCGGTGCTGCACGTCACGCCGGACCTCCCCTGCGTCGTCGGCGATCGCGTCACCATCGGCCACCGCTGCGTCGTGCACGCCTGCCGCATCGGCAATGACGTTCGCATCGGGATCGGTGCGGTGGTGCTCACCGGCGCGGTGGTCGAGGACGGCGCGCAGGTGGGCGCCGGCGCGCTGGTGCCGCAAGGCAAAGTCGTGCCGGCCGGTTGGCTCGTCATGGGCGTCCCGGCAAAGCCGGTGCGCCAGATGGGGCCCGAGGAAATCGAGGACATCAAGCGCAACGCCGTGGAGTACTTCGACCTGTGGCAGCGCGATTACCGCTTCGGCCCGCAGGGCGCGCCGGGCTCGACACCGCGCGCGCCGAACAGCCCGGTCTCCGGCAAGCCGATGTTCCCTGGGAAGCCCGCGCGGTGAGCCATCCGGCGCCGGCGGTGACCGTCCACGCCGCGGTGGACGGGGCGATCGGCACGCTCACGCTCGACGCGCCGCCGCTGAACTTGTTGTCCGACGCGCTACGCGCGGCGTTGCTCGAGGCCCTCGACGAGTTCAAGGCTCGCCGGCTGCGCGCGGTGATCGTCCGCAGCGGCGGCCGCGCGTTCTGCGCGGGCGCCGACCTGCGCGACGAGGTCAAGCTGACGACGGAGCAGGTGCAGGCGTTCCTCGACGCCGACGAGGCCGTGTTCTCGGCGCTCGCCGGATTCCCCGGCGCCACGCTCGCCGCCGTGGATGGCTACGCCTATGGCGGCGGCTTCGAGCTGGCGCTGGCGTGCGACATCCGCGTGGCCGGGCGCGCCGCCCGCTTTGCCGGTGTCGGCGTGAAGCTCGGCCTCACCGTCTCGACGGCGCGGCTCGCGCGGGTGGCCGGCGAGGGCGTCGCGCTCGATCTGTTGCTGACGGGCCGCGTCGTGGAGGCGCACGAGGCGCACGTCCTCGGGCTCGTTTCGTCCGTCACCGACGACGTGGACACCGAGGCGCGGCGCCTCGCCGACGTCGTCGCGTCCCGCGCGCCGCTCTCGGTCCAGGCCAACAAGGTCGGCCTCCGTCATTGCGCGCGTCTGCCGCTCGCCGAGGCGGTGGCCTACGAGCGCGGCGAGTGGGCGCGGCTGCAGCGCACGGGTGACCACAAGGAAGCCGTCAAGGCCTTCTTCGCCAAGCGCCCGCCGGTCTTCACCGGCGAGTAGAGCGCGCCTTGATCGCCTGCCAGGCGTAGCCCATCCCGACGCAGGCGACGACCAGCTCGAGGTTCCAGACCCAGAACTGCCACCAGCGGTGGAAGTTCACGTGCGGCGAGTGCGCGCCGAGAACGCGGTTGGCGAACCAGCTGTCGCCGAACACCGTGTACACGATCACCTGGTGCACGAAGTAGAGCATCAGCGCCGTCTGCCCGAGCACGACCAGCCACTGCGGCCGCCAGCCACGCACCTCGCAGAGCCAGTACGCGACGGCGAGCAGCACGAAGACGCTGCCGAGGATCCAGAGCGTCGTGATCGGCCCCGGAATCCAGTGGTGGTTCAGCACCCGATCACGCGTGAAGCCGATGTGGGGCGTCGAGGGCCAGACGACCTCGGCGAGCAGCGCGAGCAGCATCAGCACGACGCCCACGACGGCCAGGTTGCGGAAGAACGGCGCGTCGGGTCCGCGCGCGGCGACGTCGCGCCACCACCAGCCGAGGACGAGCCCGACCAGCGGAAGGCAGATCCACGGCCAAGGCGCATAGTCGAGGAACAGCGTCAGGGCGACGAGTGGGTGGTTCGGCAGCCAGCTCTTGAGCGGCTCGTAGGCGACGAGGAAGAGCAGGTAGCCGACCAGCGCGACGCCGAGCAGCGCCGCTCGGCCGCCGGGCCACTTCAGCAGTGCCGCGGTCGGCGTCATGAGAATGATCGACAGCCCGATCGTCTGCAGCACACCGCCCGCGAGCGGCGAGTCGTCCGGCGAGAGCGAGCCCAGGTGGACGCTGCCGAAGACGACGACGTTGAGCAGCAAGCCAGCGGCGTAGATCGTCGCTCCGCGCCGCCAGTACGTCCACAGACGCTCGGGCGTCACGATGTTGCCGGCGTGGCGGTGCAGTGAGAGCGGCAGCACGAAGCCCACCAGGAACAGGAAGATCGGCGCCGCCACCGTCACCGTGCCGTACACGATCCAGTAGCGCCACCAGCCCATCTCGCGCGCGATCCACCAGCGGCTCGTGTGGTTGAGCACCATCACGATCAGCGCGAAGCCGCGCAAGACGTCGAGAAACGCCAGGCGCGCGGGCATCAGTCGATCCGGCGCGACAGTACCTTGGCCAGGGCCTCCGGCGTGAAGCCGAGCTGGAGCAGCGCCACACCCGTGTCGAAGCACTCGCGATAGCGTGCGATGCGCCCGCCGTCGAGCTCGAAAATACTCATGCCGCGGAAGCGCACCTTACGCCCGGCGCTGCGCGGCACCGCGTCGGTGACGACGTAGGAGAACGTCCACTCGGCGGCGGCCGACACCGGCGTCTCGACGATGGTGTCCATGCGCCAGACGTACTCGCGGCCCTCGCGGAACATGCGCTCGAACATCGCGCGCAGCCCGTCGCGACCGCAGTGCTCGCCGAAGAAGTTGTCGGTGTAGCTCGCGCGCTCGGTGAAGCACGCGAGCAGCCCGTCGACATCACGCGCGTTGAACGCCGTGGCGAAGCGCTGCACGAGGCTCATCGGATCCTCCACACGGTGTCGGCCCGACGGTCGGACCGTCGGCGGCCGCAGGCGAAGCGCGCCTCTCCGAGGCGGCGCCGAAGCCGCCCCGACGGCAGACTTCGATAGTAGGATAGCGCCATGTTGACGCCTGACGCGCTCGCCGAACTGATGGCTTCGGACATACCCCACGCCGTGCTCGACGTCCGCGAGCGCGGCGCCTATGAGCGTGGGCACGTCTTCCGCGCGACGTCGCTGCCGCGGCGACAGCTCGAGTTCCGCATGCCCACGCTCGTCACCGCGCCCGCGACGCCGCTGGCGTTGATCGACGCCGACGGCGCCCTCGCGCCGCTGGCTGCGACGACGCTCGCGGCCATGGGCTACCGCGACGTGCGCGTGCTCGCGGGCGGGCTCGGCGCCTGGCGCGCGGCGGGACGCCGCGTCGTGCAGGGACTCAACGTGCCGAGCAAGGTCTTCGGCGAGCGCGCGCTGCACGAGTGGCGCACGCCGCAGATCACGCCGGAGGATCTCGTGCGCCGCATCGAAAAGCGCGAGGACATGGTCATCGTCGACTCGCGGACGTACGAGGAGTATCAGCGCGGCTGCATTCCGGGCGCGATCAATGTCCCGGGCGGCGAGCTGGTGTTCCGCATCGGCGAGCTGGTCGAGCGTCCCGAGACCACCATCGTCGTGCACTGCGGCGGTCGCACGCGCTCCTACATCGGCGCCGAATCGCTGCGACGCATGCGTCTGCCCAACCCGATCGTCGCGCTCGAGAACGGAACGATGGGCTGGGAGCTCGCCGGCCTGACGCTCGAGCGCGGCGGCGCGCGGACGGCGCCGGACCCCGGCGAGGCCAGCCGCGTTCAGGCCGCCGCGGTCGCCGAGCGCGTGGCCGCCGAGGATCGCGTGAAGTCGCTGAGCGTCGATGACGTGCGGCGACTGTGGGAGGAGCGCCGCGAGCGCAACGTCTATCTCGTCGACGTCCGTACCGCCGACGAGTACGAGGCGGGCCACGTGGCGGGCTCGATCTGGGCGCCGGGCGGCCAGGCGGTGCAGGCGACCGATGACTACTTCGCCGTGCGGCGCGCATCGTTCGTCTTCATCTGCGACGGCGTCGTGCGGGCGACGCTGACCGCGGCGTGGTTCGCGCGCATGGGCGTGCCGGATGTCGCGGTGCTCGCGGGCGGCGTGCCCGCGTGGCAGGACGCCGGCGGCCTCATCGAGAACGGCCAGCCGGAGCCGATTCCCTTCGGCTGGCAGGCGGCGCGTGCGGCCACGCGATATCGCAAGCCCGGCGAGCTCGGCGACGTCGGCGTCGTCGACGTCGGCATGAGCGACGAGTACACGCGCGGCCACGTGCCGGGCGCCGGCTGGATCTGCCGCAGCCGGCTCGAGGCGAAGATCGCGCGCGTGGCGCCCGATCGCGCGCGCCCGGTCGTCCTGACGTGCGGCGACGGCGTCGGCTCGACGCTCGCCGCAGTGACGCTTGCCGGTCTCGGATACAAAAACGTCACCGTGCTCGACGGCGGTACGCGCGGCTGGGCCGATGCGGGGCAGCCGCTCGAGCGCGGCGCGACGCATCTGTGGGACGAGCCCGACGACGTCGTGCTCAAACCCTACCAGCGTGGCCGCGAGGCGATGGAGGCGTACCTGCGCTGGGAGGAGGCGCTCGATGCCGAGGGCTCGAGTCCGCATCGCTTGCTGAAGGACGCGTGATGGACGCCCTCGTCTCCAGCGACTGGCTCGCCGCGCACCGACGCGATCCGGACCTTCGCGTGCTCGACGGCTCGTGGCACATGCCGCAGACGCACCGCGACGCGCGCGGCGAGTTCTTGGCCGCGCATCTGCCGGGCGCCGCGTTCTTCGACATCGACGGCATCGCAGATCACAGCAATCCGCTGCCGCACATGCTGCCGACGCCGGAGGTCTTCGCCGATGCCGTCGGGGCGCTCGGGGTGGGCACCGGCGACCGCGTCGTCGTCTACGACACGCGCGGCGTGGTGAGCGCGGCGCGCGTGTGGTGGACGTTCCGGGCCTTCGGTCACGACGCCGTTGCCGTCCTCGACGGCGGCTTGCCGAAGTGGAAGGCCGAGGGCCGCCCGCTCGAATCGGGCGAGCCCGAGCCGGTGCGGCGCGTGTTTCACGCGACGCCGCGGCCCAGCGTCGTGCGCGACCTCGCCGCCGTGCGCGACAACCTGACGACGCGGCGCGAGCAGGTCCTCGATGCACGCTCGGCCGGTCGCTTCACTGCCAGCGAGCCCGAGCCGCGCGCCGGCCTGCGCGGCGGACACATCCCCGGCAGCCTGAATCTCCCGTCCGATACGCTCGTCCGCGCGGATGGCACCCTGCTGCCACCGGGCGACCTGCGCTAGCGATTCGAGGCCGCCGGCATCGACCTCACGCGTCCGGTGACGACGACGTGCGGCTCGGGGATCACCGCCTCGGTGCTCGCGTTCGCACTGCACCTGCTCGGCCACCCGCGCGTCGCGGTCTACGACGGCTCGTGGACGGAGTGGGGCGGCCGCGCCGATACGCCGGTGGAGTCGTAGAGGAAAGGCGCGATGGCGACGACGGACACCTATACGCTCACGGATTTCATCGCCGACCTCGATCGCATCACGCGCGAGGAGAGCGCCGCACACCGGATCACGGCGCGAACGGCGCCGCTGCTCGCCCGCCTCGTCCGCGATCCCAGCTCGATCGCGGCGCGATACCTCGCGTCGCCGCCCGGCCAGCGCGGGCGGTACATGCTGCACCGCGCGCCGACGTTCAACGTCACCTCGGTCGTGTGGCGCCCCGGCGATCGCGCCACGGCGCACAACCACGAAACGTGGGGCGTGATCGGCGTGATCGACAACGAGATCGAGGAGACCCGCTATCGCGTGAGCCCGGCCGGCAACGGCCGGGCGTCGCTGGAGATCACGAGCGTGACGCGCCATCGCTCCGGCGCTGTCTCGTGTCTCGTGCCGGGTGACGAGATCCACGCGATGCACAACCCGACCGCGCGCGACACGGTCGAGATCCACGTCTACGGCAGGGATCTGGCGGGGCTCGCGCGCCGGCGCTGGGACGAGGACGGCACCGAGAAGCCGCTCGTCAGCGATAAGTATCTGAACTGCTGACGCCGGACGCCGAGCCGCAGTTCCTCTATCTGACGACGACCGGCCGCCGTACCGGCGGGGCCCGCGAGATCGAGATCTGGTTCACCGCGCTCGACGCGCAGGCGGCGACCACCCCGCCGGCGACGCGCTTCTACGTCGTCGCCGAGCACGGCGAGAACGCCGGCTGGGTGCGCAATCTCCGCGCGGATCCCGCGGTCACCGTGCGCGTCGGCGAGCGGCGCTTCGGGGCACGCGCGCGCGTCGTGGCGACGACCGAGCGCCTCTACGACCGGGTGCGTGCAAGCATGATCGCGAAGTACGGCTGGGGCGACGGCCTCGTCGTCGAGCTCGCGCCCGACGCCTAAGCCGCCTTCTTCCGCCGGCTCGCCTTGCTGAGCTGCGGCAGCACGTCGCGCTCGTAGAAGCGAATGAAGCCCTCCTGATCGGGCCCCACCTGATGCACGCAGACGTGGTCGTATCCGGCGTCGGCGTACTCGTGGATGGCGTCGATGTGCTTCTCGGGGTCGGGGCCGCAGATGATCTGCTCGGCCACGGCGTCTTCGGTCACGAGCTCCGCGACTTCTTCGAAATGCTTCGGCAGCGCGAGCTCCCACGAGAGCGAGCTGCCCATCGCCGCCGTCGGCCAGATCTGGTGCGCCGTCTTGCGCGCCGTCTTTTCGTCCTTCGCCCAGCACACGGTGAGCTCGCCGTAGCGCGGCTTGCGGCGTCCGCCCGCCGCCTCGAACTTCTTCATCGTGTCCTTCTTGGGGCTCGTGCCCACCATGCCGTCACCGAGTCGGCCGGCCAGCTCCGCGCTCTTGGGCCCGCCGACGGCCACCATGATCGGCGGCGGCGTCTTCGGCAGCGTGTAGAGGCGCGCATTCTCGACGGTGAAGTGACGGCCGCGATGCGATTGGTAGCCGCCCTTCCACAGCAGCTGCATGATCTCGATCGCTTCGGCGAGGCGCTCCTGGCGGACGTCGGTCTCCGGCCATCCCTGGCCGACGACGTGCTCGTTGAGGTTCTCGCCGGTGCCCACGCCGAGGAAGAAACGTCCCTCCATCATGGCGGCGGCCGTGGCCGCGGCGTGCGCGATGATCGCGGGATGGATGCGGACGGTCGGGCACGTGACGCCGGTGCCGAGTTGCAGCTGCTCGGTGGCCTCGGCGATACCGCCGATGACGCACCAGACGAACGGACTCTGGCCTTGCTTGTCGATCCACGGGTGGAAGTGATCGGAGATCAGCGCGAACGTGAACCCGGCGTCTTCGGCCCGGGCCGCGTAGCGCACGAGATCGCTCGGCCGCTGCTCTTCGCTCGACAGCTTGTACCCGATCTGGAGCATCGTCACACCTCCGGACGATTCGCCAAATGCAAGGGCGTCGCCAGCGAGGAGATCACGCCCCGCGCGCGCGGAGTCGCCACCACGCGACGACGAGAGAGAGGCCGCCGAGGCCGAAGAGGCCGGCGACGCGAAACGCCCATGACACGCCCCAGTGCTCCGAGATGGAGCCGATCGTGAACGCGCCGAAGGGAAACACGCCGCCGTAGATGAAGGTGTGCAGGCTCATGATGCGCCCGCGCAGGCGGTCGGGCGCGACCAGCTGCAGCGCCACCTGGCACCCCGCGACGACCATCACCGAGATCCAGCCGAGCGCGAAGAGGGCGACCGCAGCCACGCCGAAGCGATCGACGAGCGACATGACGACGAGGCCGGCGCACGAGAGGAATCCCGTCACGAACAGCAGCGACAGCGACGGGGCGCGCAGCGCGCCGAGCGTCAGCGCGCCGCCGACGGCGCCGACGCCGACCGACGCCATGAGCAGGCCAAAGCCCTCGGGACCGCGGCCGAGCACCTGGCGCGCGAACAGCGGCACGTAGATCGAAAAGTTGAACACCGTGATGCTGACGACGAACAGCACCGCCAGCAGGCTCATGATGCGCGGCGTGCCCAGCGCGTAGCGCACCCCCTCGCGGATCTCCGCGCCGATCGTCGTGCCCTGTCGCGGCGCAGGTGCGCCGCGCGCGCGAAGCAGGAGCAGCGTTACGATCACGACGACGAAGGCGCCCGCGTTGATGAAGTACGCCGGCGCGACGCCGGCGCGCGCGATGAGCAGCCCGGCGGCGGCGGGACCGGCGATGCGCGCGACGTTGAAGGCGGCGGAGTTGAGCGCAACCGCGCTGGCGACGTCGGTGCGCCCCGCGAGCTCGACGACGAACGCCTGTCGCACCGGCAAATCGACGGTGTTGGCGATCCCCCACACGATGGCCAGCACGCACACGTGCCAGTACCGGACGTGGCCGGTGACGATGAGCGTGGCCAGCGCCAGCGTCTGGCAACCGAGCAGCGACTGCGTGATCACGAGCAGCCGCCGCTTGGGCAGACGATCGGCGACGGCGCCGCCGACGATCGCGAAGAGGAGGACGGGCAGGAAGTTCAGACTGCCGACGAGACCCAGGCGCAGCGGCGAGTTGGTAAGCGACAGCACGAGCCACGCCTGGGCGACCTGCTGCATCCACGAGCCCACCAGGGCGACGGCCTGGCCGGCGAAGAAGACGCGAAAATCGCGATGGCGCAGCGCGCGCAGGCCGGACGGAAGGGTCATCGCCCGCGGCAGAGCATACCGCGGGCGATGACGGAAACGGCGCGGACTACTTCGGCTGCGGCGTCAGACGCAGATAGGGCTTGAGTGCGCGCCAACCCTTGGGGAACTTCGCCTTGGCTTCCTCGTCGCTGACCGCGGGCACGATGATGACGTCCTCGCCCTGCTTCCAGTTCACCGGTGTGGCCACGCGATGCTTGTCGGTGAGCTGCAACGAGTCGATGACGCGCAGGATCTCGTCGAAGTTGCGCCCGGTGGTCTGCGGATACGTGATCATCAGCCGGACCTTCTTCTGCGGATCGATCAGGAAGACCGTCCGTACGGTGTAGACCTCGTCGTGGGCGGGATGGATCATGCCGTACAGGTTCGCCACCTTCTTGTCGGGATCGGCGATGATCGGAAAGTTCGGCGCGTGCCCCTGCGTTTCCTGGATGTCCTTGGCCCAGCCCTCGTGCGAGTTCACGGGATCGATCGACAGTCCGATCGCCTTCACGTCGCGGCGGTCGAACTCGGGCTTGAGCCGCGCGACGTAGCCCAGCTCGGTGGTGCACACGGGCGTGAAGTCGCGCGGGTGCGAGAAGAGGACCGCCCAGTTCGAGCCGATCCAGTCGTGGAACTTGATCTTGCCCTGCGTGGTGTCCGCGGTGAAATCGGGAGCGAGGTCTCCGAGCCTCAACGACATGCGAGTCTCCTTTCAGGCCGCGGCGCGGGCGGCTCGGCCCGCGGCGCGGACGATGACGTCGGCGAACGCGGGGAACGGGTCGAAGCCCAGGACCCGCGGCGCGTCGGCGACGAAATTGGACGTGGCGTTGACGTCGTACACGTAGATGCGCCCGTCGGCGGCACCGACGAGGTACTCCACGCCGCCGACGTCGATCGACGCCGCGCGCGTCAGCGCGATCGCCTGCTCGACGGCCTCGCGCGGCGGGTCGTGGCGCGTGATCTCCAGCACGGGCGCCGCATCGACGGGACACGCCGCGAGCGCGTCG
>Ga0209474_10005324_pt1 | contig 10969 bp, 7 predicted proteins | sample GraSoiAngelo_145_FD_185902 | JGI IMG/M metagenome (GOLD analysis project Ga0209474, IMG submission 185902) | Grasslands soil microbial communities from the Angelo Coastal Reserve, California, USA - 14_1009_05_20cm (SPAdes) (version 2) | ecosystem: Environmental > Terrestrial > Soil > Grasslands ... | reverse complement strand
ACGAAGGCATGTCGACCGGCAAGAAGGTCGTTGCCGGGGCAGCCGTCGGCGTAGCCGTTCCGGCAGCCGTCGGCGTCGCGAAGAAGCTCTTCGGAAACGGTGGGGACGAAGAGCAGGACGGCGGGGACGGCGGGGGTCAGCGTTCACGGCAAACGGGACGCAAGTCCGCGAGTTCCGCCCGAAGCCGGTCGTCGCAGGCGACGCGACGAGGCAGTTCGGCGTCGAAGCGGTCGAGCGGCAGCAGCAGGTCGGCATCGAAGCGCTCGAGCGGCAGCAGCAGCGCGAAAAGCAGCCGTAGCCGCAGCGGTTCGTCCGGCGGGACGAGCCGGGCACGAGCCGGCCGCAGCTCAGCGAGCGGTAGGTCCGGCAGCTCGTCCTCCGGCGGTAGCAATCGGACGAAGGAGCAGCTTTACAATCAAGCGAAGCGCTTGAAAATCGAAGGCCGCTCGACCATGACCAAAGCGCAGCTCGAGCGGGCGATCAGTCGAGTACGGTCGTAGGGACGGAGAGGGGCCGGTGCGGTCGGCGCGCCCGGCCCCGGACCGTTCGATCTAGGACGTTCCGAAGCTTGTCGAGTCCACGGGGAAGTTGATCGTCTTCGCCACGGTGGAAAGCGCTTGGGGCGTCACCCGATCGAGTGATCGTACGCAGGTTCGCGGGTCCTTCGGCACCTCCACAGGCATGGGAGTCACCCTCTTCCGCCGCGGCTCGCAGACCGACGCGGAGGCGGAACGGCAGGCGGAACTTTCCGCAGAGGACCTGCGAGTGCTCCTCGAGATCGAGCGCGGCCAGCGGCTGTTGCTCGAGGGCGCCTACGAAAGCACCGTTGTCGCCCTCGCCCGTGCACTCGAGTCGAAGGACAGCGGCACGGGGGCCCACTCCGAGCGCGTGCGGCAGTACGCGCTCGGGCTGGCCGACGCCGTGGCGCCCGAGCTCCTTGGCGACACGAGCGCCGAGCACGGTTTTCTGCTCCACGATGTCGGCAAGATCGGGATCCCGGACAGCGTGCTCCGCAAGCCGGGGCCGCTCGACCCGGACGAGCGGCGGCTGATGGAGACGCACACCCTGGTCGGCGAGCGGATGCTCTCGGACGTGATGTTGCTCCATGGGGCAGGTCTCAAGGTCGTCCGCTCGCACCACGAGCGCTGGGACGGCCGCGGGTATCCCGACCGGCTGGCGGGAGACGAGATTCCGGTCGGCGCGCGAGTGTTCGCGGTCGCCGACACGCTCGACGCGCTCACGAACGATCGCCCCTACCGAGCCGCCGGCAGCTGGAAAGACGCTCGCGAGCTAATCGTCTCGGAGGCCAGTCAACAGTTCGATCCGGAGGTCGTCGAGGCCTTCCGGGAGCGTGAGCAGGCGTTGCGCTCCCTGCAACGCGAGTTCGCCGGTAACGCAGCGCTCAACTAGTCGCGGCCGACTGCTCCGCTCGACCAAGCCTCGCTACGATCGAGCTGTGGCGGGCCACGGGCATCACCACGCGGCGGACCGCTGGAGGCTGGCGGGGGCGCTCGCACTCATCGCGGGTCTGCTCGTCGCCGAGGTTGCTGTCGGGATCGTCGCCGGCTCGCTCGCGCTACTCGCCGACGCGGGGCACATGCTCACGGATGCGGCCGCGCTCGCGCTCGCGCTCGTTGCCGCCGGTGTCGCGGCTCGGCCGCCGGGCGGTCGCTGGACGTTCGGGTTTCGTCGCGTCGAGATCCTCGCCGCGCTCGCGAACGGGACCACGCTCGCGCTCGTCGGGATCTGGATCGTCTACGCCGCCGTCCGTCGGCTCGTCTCCCCGGCGGACGTGCACGGCGGGCTCGTGCTCGTCCTCGCCGGCGCCGGAATCGCGGTCAACCTCGCGGCCGCGGCGCTGCTTCTCCGGCCGAGCCGCGAGAGCCTGAACGTCCGGGGTGCCTTCCTGCACGTCGCGACCGACGTCGCTGCCTTTGCCGGGACAGCCGTTGCCGGCGCGCTGATCCTCCTCACCGGTTGGGACCGCTTCGACCCGCTTGCGAGCCTGGCCGTCGCGGCGCTGATCTTCTGGTCGAGCGCGAACCTCCTGCGGGAGTCCTCGCGGATCCTGCTCGACATCTCGCCCGGCGAGATGCCGCCGGAAAAGGTCGCCGACGCCATGCTGGCCGTCCCGGACGTCGTCGAGGTACACGATCTCCACGTCTGGACGGTGGGCAGCGGATTTCCTTCGCTCTCCGCGCACGTGCTCGTGCGGCCCGAGGGTGACTGCCACGACGCGCGGCGCGCTCTGGCAGAGATGCTCTCGCAGCGCTTCGGCCTCGAGCACACGACGCTTCAGGTCGAGCACGCGAGGCAACAGCGGTCTGTGGGCACGGAGCTGCCGCTGGCGCGAAGCTGAGACATAGCCTCCACTCCGCCCTAGACTCAGCGCATGAACTGCCCGGTTTGCGGCCAGGAGAACCCTGCCGGCTTCAAGTTCTGCGGCGCCTGCGGTGCGGCGCTCGACGCCGCCGTCGCGCCGGCGCGCGAGGAACGCAAGGTCATCACGGTTCTGTTCGCCGACCTGGTCGGCTTCACGTCGCGGGCGGAAAAGCTGGATCCCGAGGATGTCCGCGGCTTCCTCTCGCCGTACTACGCGAGGCTGCGGCACGAGCTCGAGCGCCATGGCGGCACGGTCGAGAAGTTCATCGGCGACGCCGTTGTCGCGCTCTTCGGCGCACCGGTGGCCCACGAGGACGACCCCGAACGGGCCGTTCGCGCCGCGATCGCGATCCGCGAAGCGATCGTCGAGCTGAACGAGGCCGATCCGACGCTCGAGCTCGAGGTGCGGATCGCCGTCAACACGGGCGAAGCGCTCGTGGCGCTCGGGGCCAAGCCAGACCTCGGGGAAGGGATGGCGTCCGGGGACGTCGTCAACACGGCGGCGCGGCTCCAGACCGCGGCCCCCGTCGACGGGATCCTCGTCGGAGAGGCGACCTATCGCGCCACCAAGCACGCGATCGAATACCGTGACGCGCCACCGGTCGGGGCGAAGGGCAAGGCGAATCCCGTTCCAGCTTGGGAGGCAGTCGCCGCGCGCGCCCGCTACGGCTTCGACGTCGAGCAGCGTCCCCGCACGCAGCTCGTCGGCCGTGAGCGGGAGCTTGACGTCCTGACCGGCGCTCTCGACCGCGTTCGCAAGGACCTCAGCCCGCAGCTGGTGACGCTGGTCGGCGTGCCCGGGATCGGCAAGAGCCGGCTGATCGCCGAGCTGTTCCAGATCGTTGATGCTGATCCTGAGCTGATCGTCTGGCGCCAAGGTCGGTCACTGCCCTACGGGGAGGGCTTGAGCTACTGGGCGGTGGCGGAGATCATCAAATCCCAGCTGGGCATTCTCGAGACGGACTCGACAGAGACGGCCGAGGCGAAGCTGCGGCAGTCGGTGAGCGAGGCGATCGAAGACCCTCAAGAGGGCGGCTGGATAGAGCGCCATCTGCGACCCCTCGTCGGGCTCGACGTTGCGGTTGCCGAGGGCGCAGATCGCCGGGCGGAGGCGTTTGCGGCCTGGCGCCGCTTCCTCGAGGGCGTCGCCGAGGGGAGCCCGATCGTTCTGGTATTCGAGGACTTGCACTGGGCCGATGACGGCCTGCTCGACTTCGTCGACTACCTGGCCGACTGGGCCAGCGGTGTCGCGCTGTTGATCGTCGGTACGGCGCGTCCAGAGCTACTCGCCCGCCGGCCGGGCTGGGGTGGCGGCAAGCGAAACGCGTCGACAGTCACCGTTTCTGCGCTGGCGCCTGACGAGACAGCGACTCTCCTCGGGGCGTTGCTCGAGCAAGTGCTGCTCCCGGCAGAGATCCAGACCGCCGTTCTCAAACGCACCGAGGGAAACCCGCTGTTCGCCGAGGAGTACGTCCGCATGCTCCAGGACCGTGGCTTCCTCGTCCAGACGGGAGGCGGCTGGCAGCTCGAGGAGCGAGAACAGCTTCCTCTACCGGAAACCGTGCAGGGCATGATCGCTGCGCGCCTCGACTCCCTCGAACCTCCCGACAAAGAGTTGGTCCAGAACGCAGCGGTGCTCGGGAAGGTCTTCTGGACCGGCGCGCTGGCCGCCCTGACCGGCCGCGAGCGGTTTATGGTCGACGAGCAGCTGCACGGCCTCGAGCGCAAGGAATTCGTCCGCCGCGAGCGGCGCTCGGCCGTGGCCGGCGAGACACAGTACGCGTTCCTGCACCTGCTGCTACGGGACGTTGCGTACTCGCAGATCCCGCGCTCGGAGCGCGCCGACAAGCACTCAGGCGCTGCCGCCTGGATCGAGTCGCTGTCCGCGGACCGCTCCGAGGACCGGGCAGAGATGCTCGCGCACCACTACCTCGAGGCACTGGCGCTCGTCCGGGTCACCGACGGAGACGAAAGCGCGCTTCGCGAGCCGGCGCGGAAGGCGCTCACGGAGGCGGCGGAGCGATCGCTCGCACTTCATGCGCCCGGAGCCGCGGTTGGTTATCTGCAAGCGGCCTTGGACCTGATCGAGCCGGAGGATCCGGATCGCGCGCGTCTCCTCTTCGCGTACGTCAGGACGAAGTGGGACCTCGGCGAGAGCGAGTTCGAGCTCACCCAGCGCGTGCACGACCTCGCGCTAGCGTCCGGGCAGCGCGAGCTTGCAGCCGAAGCGCTCAGCTTGCTCGCGGATCAGCGCTGGACGCTGGGCGAGATCGATCTCGCCAGCAAGCATTCGACGGAGGCTTTCGCGCTTGTCGCCGACGCGCCTCCCTCGCGGACCAAGGCGCACACCCGAGTGGGGCTGGCGAACCGGCTCTGGATCTCCGGGCAAGAAGAGGAGGGTCTGATGCTCGCCCGGAAGGGGCTCGAAGAGGCGGAAAGCCTTGGCGCCGAGGACGTGGCGGCAAACGCACTTCGCGGGATCGGCACCGTTCGCGCGGCCCGTGGCGACGAGGGCGGCTTCGATGACCTCGCCCGCAGCGCCGAGCTCGGCGAGAAGCTCAGTGATCCGCTGGTGATGCACCAGGCGTACAACAATCTCGCGAACATGCACTGGCACTTCGGCCGGATCGCCGAGGGGGCTCGCTATCTGAAGGTCGACAGGGAGATTCAGGAGCGATTCGGGCTGACGCCCGAGTCCGCGAGGATGAGATGGATCCAGGGCGAAGAGGTGTTGCTGCTCGAGATGTCGGGCGCCTGGAAGGAGTGCCTGAGCGCGGCGCGCGAGTTCCTGACGGAGATGGGAGCCGGAAGCCACTACCTCGTCGGCCCAGTCCTGTTGATGTCCAGTAGCGTTCACTTGGCCCTGGGCGACGTGCGCGCGGCCCTTGCGGACTCCCAGCGCGCGTTCGAGCTCGCGCGCGAGGTCAAGGACCCCCAGGCGGTACACGCAGCCCTGGAAATCCGTGCCAAGGTGCTTCTGCTCGACGGACAACGGCGCGAGGCCGAGGAGCTTGTCGACGAGCTCCTCGCGCTGAAGCCTCAGCTCAACGAGTGGTTCGTCAAGGACTTACCGTGGCTCCTGCTCGACCTCGGCCGCGAGGGTGAGTACCTCGAGTCGGCCAAGGGCATGCCTGCAACGCCGTGGCTCAAGGCAGGCATCGCGATTGCGGAGGGAGACTTCGCGGCCGCTGCCGCGATCTACGAGCCAATCGGCGCGAAGGGCTCCGAGGCGATCGCGCGCCTGCATGCAGCCGAGGACGCTGCCGGCGCGGGGCGCCAATCTGAGGCGGACGCGCAGCTCGCGAAAGCACGGCCGTTCTTCGAAGCGCAGGGAGCTAAGCCATACCTTCGGCGCTGCGAAGCTCTACTGGCCGCGGCAAGTTAACCTCCGCCGGATTGTGGCCGCGCTCGAGGGAAAGACCGCGATCGTTACGGGTGCCTCGAGCGGGATCGGCGCCGCCACGGCGGTTGCGCTGGCACGCGAGGGCGCTCGCGTCGCCGGCGGAGCGAGGCGAATCGACCAGCTAAAGACGGAGATCACACTCGAGCTCGACGTCACCGACGCCGAGAGCTGTGAGAGGTTCGTCGACACTGCGATCGACGAGCTCGGCGGACTGGACATCCTCGTCAACAACGCCGGCCTCGGCCTTGGCCGCGACCCGTTTTGGGAATCGAGCGAACAAGATGAGGAGACGGTGCTCGAGACGGACGTCCACGGCCTGATCCGGATGACGCGCCTCTGCCTGCCGCACATCCGCGACGGCGGGCACATAGTCAATATGGGCTCGATCGCCGGGCGCCAGGCTTACGAGAACGCGGCCGTCTACGTCGCTTCGAAGTTCGCCGTGCGCGGCTTCACCTACGCGCTCCGCGAGGACCTGCTCGGCCGCCCGATCCGCCTGACTACCGTCGATCCCGGACTGGTCGAGTCGAACTTCTCCCGCGTTCGCTTCCGCGGCGACGAGGAGAAGGCGAAGGCGCCGTACGAAGGCGTCGACCCACTCCGTCCCGAAGACGTGGCCGAATGCGTTCTCTTCGCGGTCACGCGTCCCCGCCACGTCAACATCGACGAGCTCGTCGTCAAGGCCCTGGCCCAATCGAGCCCGGTGCGGATCGCCAGGAGCTAAGTGCCCCATCCAGCAATACATGCCGGCTTCTGCCCCGCGATCACGCGGCGCCAGAGCCCACCCTCGCTCTTGCCAAGGCTGCCAGCCTTGGCTGCGAGCGAGTGCGGCCTCTGGCTTGGTGCTCGCGACCCAGAAGCTCGACGGCATTACTGGAAGGGGCACTAGTGCCGCAGCTGACGATCCTCGAGGGCTCGACCTTCTGCATCTGCGACGACGTCGGCGACATCGACCGACGCACGCACGGTTTCTACAGCGAGGACACGCGCTTCCTTTCGGCGCTGCGGCTGAGACTGAACGACGCGCGGCCGCTGCTGCTCTCCTCCGGCAAGGTCGAGTACTTCTCGGCCGCGTTCTTCCTGCGGAACCCGCTCGCCGGCGGGCTCGAGCAGGACGTCGTCTCGATCCTGCGCGAGCGCTTCGTCGGCGAGTCGATGCAGGACGTGATCGTGGCACAGAACCAGAGCATGGAGCCGCAGTCGTTCGAGCTCGAGCTCGAGCTCGAGGCCGACTTCGCGGACATCCTCTCGGTCAAGTCGCATGACTTCGCGCTCGGCGATCCGCTGCGCGCCAAGCCGCTGCCCGAGCCGGTCCCGATCCGGTTTGCGGAAGAGCACAACGAGTTCCTGCTCGAAGACCGCGGGGACGGCGCGCAGACGCAGGTGATCTTCTCCGAGCGCGGCGAGATCGACGGCGCAAAGGTGCGCTGGAAGATCGAGCTCGAGCCGCGAGAGCGCTGGCATCTGCGCGTCGACGTGATCCCGTCGCTCGAGGGCGACCATGTCGTTCCGCGCCAGGCCGAGCGCCGCTTCGGGGACGAGATGACCCGCGTGCGCGAGTCGCTCGCCGCGTGGCGGCTGCGCGTGCCGCAGATCCGCGCCGACTGGGACGATCTCAACCGGTCCTTCTTCCAGTCCGTCTCGGACCTCGCCTCTCTGCGGATGCAGCGGGGCGGACGGATCGGACGGCTGCCCGCGGCCGGAATGCCGTGGTTCATGACCGTCTTCGGCCGTGACACGCTGATCACCTGCTACCAGACGCTCCTGTTCGGGCCCGAGCTCGCGCGGAGCGGCCTCGAGGTGCTTGCGGAGCTGCAGGCAACGGAGGACGACCCGACGATCGACGCCGAGCCGGGGAAGATCGTCCATGAGGTCCGGGACGGCAAGGCCGCGACGACCTGGTTCCACACCTACTACGGCACCGTCGACGCGACGCCGCTCTACCTGATCCTGCTGTCGGAGGTCTGGCGCTGGACAGACGATGCGGCGATGGTCCGCGACTTGAAGGAGCCTGCCCTGAAGGCACTCGCGTGGATCGAGGAGTACGGCGACCGCGACGGCGACGGCTTCGTCGAGTACGAGCGGCGAACGGAGCGCGGGCTGGAGAACCAGTCCTGGAAGGACTCGGGCGACTCGCAGCGCTTCCACGACGGCTCGATCGCCAATGGCCCGATCGCGCCGTGCGAGGTTCAGGGCTACGTATACGACGCCAGGCGGCGGACGGCCGAGCTCGCGCGGGAGGTGTGGCGCGACCGGGCGCTCGCCGACCGGCTCGAGCGCGAGGCCGAGGAACTGCGTCGCGCCTTTGACGAGAAGTTCTGGACCGACCGTCGCGGCGGGTACTACGTGCTCGCCCTCGACGGCGAGAAGCAGCAGGTCGACTCGCTCTGCTCGAACGTGGGCCACCTGCTCTGGAGCGGCATCGTCCCCCGCGAACGCGTCGATGCGATCGTCGACTCGCTGATGGGCGAGGAGCTCTGGTCGGGCTGGGGCGTCCGCACGATGTCGAGCGGCGACGCGGGCTACAGCCCGCTCTCGTACCACAACGGCACCGTCTGGCCCCACGACAATTCGCTGATCGCCGTCGGCCTCGCGCGGTACGGTCGCTGGGCCGAGGCGCAGCGGATCGTTCGCCGGATGCTGACTGCGGCGGCGCATTTCGGGTACCAGCTGCCGGAGGTGTTCGCCGGACTCGCCAGGCAGGAGACACCCTTCCCGATCGCCTACCCGACCGCGGCGCGGCCGCAGGCCTGGGCGGCGGGAACGCCCGTGCTCCTGCTCCAAGTGCTGCTCGGCCTGCGGCCCGACCGCGCGCGCCACGCGCTCGAGACGCTGGCGCCGCCGGAGCTGCCGTCGTGGGTCGGCCGCTCGCTCCGGCTGACCGGCGTCAGGGCCTTCGATCGCCAGTGGGACGTCCGCGTCGAGGACGCACGCGTCACAGTTGAGGAGGCATAGGAGCTCGAAATGCGGATCGCGATCCTCAGCCCGGTCTGGTTCGCCGTCCCGCCGAGCGGCTACGGCGGGATCGAATGGGTCGTCTCGTTGCTCGCCGACGGGCTCGCCGACGCCGGCCACGACGTGACGCTGTTCGCCTCCGGCGACTCGCATAGCAAGGCCAGGCTCTCCTACATCTTCGAGCTGGCGCCGAGCGAACAGATCGGCAAGTCGCTGCCAGAGCTTCGCCATGCCCTCGCCTGCTTCGACCGGGCCGGCGACTTCGACGTGATCAACGACCACTCGGGCCCGCTCTCGATCGCGCTCGGAGACCTCGTCGAGACGCCCGTCCTACACACGGTGCACGGCCCGCTCGACGGGGACCCCGGCCGGGTCTACGAGGGGCTCGCGCAGCTCGCCCCGGGCGTAGGGCTGATCTCGATCTCGCTCAACCAGCGCCGGCCGAAGCCCGAGCTCAACTGGGCGGGCAACTGCCCGAACGCGCTCGACTTGCAGCTCTACCCCTGCAAGCCGCACCGCGGTGACTACCTGCTTTTCCTCGGCCGGATGAGCGCGGACAAGGGCGCGCACAGGGCGATCTGGGTGGCGAAGGAGACCGGGCTCCCGCTCAAGCTTGCGGGCAAGAAGCAGGATCCCAAGGAGCACCGCTACTTCCACGAGCTCGTCGAGCCGCACCTCGTCGAGGGGATCGAGTATCTGGGCGAGGTCTCGCACGGCGAGAAGGTCGAGCTGCTCCAGAATGCGCGCGCGACGCTGTTTCCGATCGAGTGGGAGGAGCCGTTCGGGCTCGTGATGATCGAGTCGATGGCATGCGGGACGCCCGTGATCGCAACGCGCCACGGTGCCGTGCCCGAGGTGATCGAGGACGGCGCCAGCGGGATCGTCGTCGGCAACTATCGCGAGATGCCGGCCGCCCTCGACCGGGCGGACGTCCTCGACCCGCTCGAGTGCCGCCGCTACGTCGAGGAGCGTTACGCGCCTGAGCGGATGGTCGAGGACTACCTGCGGGTCTACGAGGCGGCGGTGGCGCGGGCCTCGGCCTCGGTGTAGCCCGCCCGCGTTCGGCGGAGGGTGCGGACGTCGCCGACCGCGATCATCGCCCGCGTGCAGAGGAGGACGAGCACGCCACATCCCCAAGCGTCGGCCGCTCGGCGAGCGGTGCTAGCGCCAGCCTCACGCGCGCGTTCCCGAGGTGTCGGCCTCCACGGACGAGAGGTAGTTCTGGCGCACGTACCGAGGCTCGAAGCCGGCGCGGACGAGATTGCGGTACGAGCCTTCTTGCCGCCCTTCCAACGGCTCGCCGGTCTCGGTGACGAGCGTCTCGCAGCCGACCTCGCGGCCCGCCTCGATCCGCGCGGCAAGCAGAGCACCCTGCGCGCCGCGGCGCCTGAACTCGGGCAACGTCCCGGCGGCGCCGAGCCAGCCGACGCCGCCGGTGACGAATAGCCCGCCGACCGCGGCGGGCGTACCGCCGTCGAAGGCGGCGAAGCAGCGCCAGCTCTGGTTACCGGGGAGCCGCTCGAGCAGCGGGCGCGTGACCTCGGGCGTCCCGTACGCGCGGGCGAACACGTCGGCGAAGACGTCGGCTCGATCGTCTCCGAGCTCCTCGACACGGAGGTCGCTCCCGATCCGCGGCGCCGGCTCTGGGCCACGGGCGAATTTCGTCCAGGCGTAGCCGCGGTGGAAGCCGCGCGCTTCGAGCCACGCCGGCAGCTCCGGCGGCTGCGCGTCGGGTGTCAGCGGGATCCCGTAGGCGAGGCCGCGCTCGATGAAAAAGGCGTCGATCTCCTCTAAGCCCGCCTCGGTCGCCGCCTCGCCGAGCCCGAGCCCCAGGGCGCGATTGAACAGCGCCGAGCCCGGCGACCTCTCGAAGCCGAGGCAAACCGCTCCCCCGATCTCGGCCTGCGCTTGGCCGGCGAGCAGGCTCCGGAACGCCTCCAGCTCGCCGAGCTCGGTCGGCGGAATCACGCGGCCTCGCGACGACGGCATCGGGTCGAGGACGTTACCGAGGATCACTTATCGGCCAGCGACAGGCGCCGCACCGCCGGGAATCGGCTCGCTTCCGTGAGGCGGTGTCGGCCGCTCTGCGTCGGCGAGCGGATGATCGTCGACATCCGCCGGCTGATCGCGCAGGTCGCGGAGCGGTGAAGGCAGAGCGATCAGCGGCGACACGAGCATGCCGACGGCGAAGACGAAGAGCGCTGCCCTGACGCCGACGACGGAGCCAAG
>Ga0209474_10005323_pt1 | contig 10972 bp, 10 predicted proteins | sample GraSoiAngelo_145_FD_185902 | JGI IMG/M metagenome (GOLD analysis project Ga0209474, IMG submission 185902) | Grasslands soil microbial communities from the Angelo Coastal Reserve, California, USA - 14_1009_05_20cm (SPAdes) (version 2) | ecosystem: Environmental > Terrestrial > Soil > Grasslands... | reverse complement strand
ACCGGACGGTCGAACGGAATCCCGTAGGGCAGCAGGTTGAGCGCCTCGCCGGAACCGAGGCCGCAGATGATCCGGCCGGGAGCCAGGTGGTCGAGCGTGAGAAAAGCCTGTGCCAGCTCCACCGGATGGCGGCGCAACGCCTCGGTCACCGCGGTGCCCAGCCGGATCCGGCTGGTGGCGCCGGCGGCGGCGGCGATCGCGACCAGGGGATCGAAGAAGATGTCGGGATTCGGTTGAAAGGCGGCGAGCGGGGTGATGTCCGGTGTCCAGAGGCTCTGCGGGAACCAGCCCATGTAGTGATCGGGCCACCACAAGGCGGCGTATCCCTGCTCCTCGTTGCGCCCCGCGTTCTTCCCCAGGTTGGCGGCCGGCGGCATCAGGGTGCCGAGCGTGCCGACGGTGAGCCGATCGGAAGCGTGGATCATTCTCCACCCTGCCCTTCCCCAGAAGGGGAGCGGGCGGGTCCGGGTCGATCACGATTCGGATCGGCCTGCAGGTCGATGATGACCTGGCTGGCGCGGCCGCTGGCGAGCAGCACACCGGCGTCGTTGTGTAAGTCGGCGGCGGCGAAGGTGACGCGTCGCGTCTTCTGCACCACCCATCCGGTCGCCCGGACACGTCCGGGGCGAGCCGGCCGGTAGAACTCGGTGCGCAGGTCGGCGGTGAGGAAGACCTCGCCACGATCGAGCAGTGTCCAGGTGGCGCTGCCCATGGCGGTGTCGAGGATGGCGGTCACCATGCCGCCATGAACGATCCAATCGTCGCCGGCCGGAAACGCGTGATCGATGGTCGGCTCCCATTCGAGCACGGCTCGCCCGGGCGCAACCTCCACCCGGCGCCAGCCGAGCGTCGCGAAGATGCCGCGCTCGCCAGGCTTTGGCTGCCAGCCATCCATTTCGGCAAAGCGCTCACCGGGGCGAAACGTCGTGGCCATCGGTCAGGCGCCGGCGTGAGACCGCTCGCGTTCGATCAACGTCCGCCGCAGGATCTTGCCCGCCGGGCTCTTGGGGATTTCCGAAACGACCTCGAGCTGCCGGATCTTCTTGAAGGGGGCGACCTGGCCGTTCACAAAGGCCATCAATTCCTCGGGGGACGCCGAACCTTTCATGACGACGAAGGCTTTCGGCACCTCGCCGGCTTCCGCGTCGGGTTGCGGGATCACCGCGGCGTCCGCCACCGCCGGATGTTTCAGGAGCAGGCTCTCCAGCTCGGCGGGCGCCACCTGGAAGCCCTTGTACTTGATCAGCTCCTTGAGGCGGTCGACGACGAAGAGGTAGCCATCCTCGTCCACCATGCCGATGTCACCGGTGTGCAGCCAGCCATCCGGCTCGAGCATGGCCGCGGTCGCCGCCTGCTGGTTGAGGTAACCCTTCATCACCTGCGGGCCCTTCACGCAGACCTCGCCCTGATGGTTCGCCTCGAGCTCGGCGCCGCTGGCCGGGTCGACGACCTTGCATTCGGTGTTCGGGATCAGCAGCCCGGCGGACCCCGGCCGGCGCACGGCCGGATCGATCGGCGTGGTCGAGACCACCGGGCTGGTCTCGGTCAGTCCATAGCCCTGGGCGACGAAACAGCTGAGGCGGTCACCGCAAGCTTGCTCGACGTTTCCACCCAGCGGCGCCGCGCCGGAGTTGATCGATCGCAGCGAGCTGAGGTTGAACTTCTCGACGAGCGGATGCTTGGCCAGGGCGAGCACGATCGGGGGAACGAGGTAGGCGCGGGTCACGGCGTGCTGCTGCAGCAGCTGAAGGAATTGTTCGAGGTCGAAGCGCGGCATTGTGATCACGGTGTCGCCGCGATGCAGGCTGATGTTGAGCAAGACCGTCAATCCGTAGATGTGATAGAAGGGCAGCACCGCGATCACCCGCTCGATCTCGGCGGGGAACAGTGGTTCCGTCTGGCAGATGTTCGCCACCAGGTTGTAGTGGGTGAGCATCACGCCCTTGGGCAGGCCGGTGGTGCCGCTCGAATAGGGCATCACGACCACGTCGGTCCTGGGCGCGATCGACACCTTCGGCACGCTGCCGCCGGCCTCGAGCAGGCTGGCGAAGCTGGTCGCTTCCGTCGCCTCGCCGAAGACAAAGATCTCCTTGAGTCCGGCCTGCCGGCTCGCCTCGCGGGCGCGCTCCAGCAACGGCGGAACCGTGATCAGGAAGCTGGCGCCGGCGTCCGCCAGCTGCTCGCCGAGCTCTCGCGCCGTGTACAGGGGGTTCACCGTCGTGGTGATCCCGCCCAGCATCGCGACCGCGTGCAGCACCGCGGCATACTCCGGAAGGTTGGGGCTGTAGACGGCGAAGACGTCCCCCTTGCCAAAGCCTCGCTGCGTAAGTCCGGCCGCCAGAGCGCTGACGGTGTTGGCCAGCGCCGCGTAGGTCACGGTTCGTCCCGACGGTCCGTCGATCAGCGCCGGCCGATCACCGTACCCGGCCGCTTTGCCGATCACGAATTCGGCCAGGGACACCTCCGGGATCTCGACATCGGGGAAACGGCTTCGGAAGATCATGCCCAGGACCCGATCCGCGCGTTGCGCTCCAGCAGGTTGCGCGCAATCGAGCGGCGCTGGATTTCGTCGGTCCCTTCATAGATGCGGTAGACGCGAACGTCGCGCATCACCCGCTCGATCGGCAGCTCCTTCGTATAACCGGTGCCGCCGTGGATCTGCAGCACCCGGTCGGCGACCCGCCAGATCATCTCGGCGCCGGCGAGCTTCGCCATCGAGATGGCATGGCGGGCATCGCCCGACTGATCGGCGCGCCAGGCGGCGCTCAAGACGAGCCAGCCAACCTCCTCGATTTCCACCGCGCTGTCGGCCAGCATCCACTGGATCGCCTGGTAGTCGCCGATCGGATGGCCGAAGGCGATCCGCTGGCGAGCGTACTCGCGTCCCATCTCGAGCAGCCGCTGCGCCTGGCCGACGGCGCGCGCCGGGATCAGCAAGCGGCCCTGGCCGATCCACGCCATCGCCAGCTTGAAACCCTCGCCCACCTCACCGAGCACGTTCTCGTCCGGCACCCGGACGTTGTCGAAATGCAGCTCGGCCGGTCCCCAGGAGCCCATCGTCTCGATCCGGCGGCTGCTCCAGCCCATGGCCCGGTCGACGAGAAAGGCGGTGACGCCGCCCTTGTGGCCCTTGCTCCGGTCGGTGACGGCAAAGACGATCGCGAAGTCGGCTTCGCAGCCGTTGGTGATGAAGACCTTCTGGCCGTTGAGCACCCATTCGTCGCCCTCGCGGACCGCGGGCATCTTGATGTTGGTGGCGTCCGAGCCGGTGTCCGGTTCGGTCAGCGCGAAGCAGCTCTGGCGCTCGCCTTCGATGGTCGGAAGGAGGTAGCGCTCGCGCTGCGCCGGCGTGCATTGATAAAGGATGTTGTCGCCGCTGCCGCCGTAGGTGAAGGGCACCAGCGCGCGGGCGGTCTCCATCGTGATCAGGGCGGTCATCAGGAGGCCAACATTGGCGCCGCCGTATTCCTCCGGCGTCAGCAGGCCCCAGAGGCCCGCCTTGCGGGCGGTCCCCTGGAGCTGCCGGAGCGTCGAGCGGTCGGGAAAGTGACGTCCCTCGAGCTCGGCACGCTGGATGTCGGCCTCCAGCGGCAGGAGCTCCTTGTGCACGAACTCGCGCACGGTCCCGAGGATCATTCGCTGCTCGTCGCTGAGTGAGAAGTCCATGCCCGCTCCCTAACGATCGTTCGCTCGAAGTCCCATTATTATGGCAAGAGGGACACAGGCATGGAAAAGGTCGAGCCGGAAGCGGCCGGCGCGCCGAGCGTCAGGGTCGACCAGGTGCTGGAGACGGCGACCCGGCTCTTCACCGAGCGCGGCTACGACGCCGCGAGCATCCGCGACCTGGCGGCGGCGCTCGCCATGCGACCCTCGTCGCTGTACCACCATTTCCCGGGTAAGCAGCACATCCTGTTTGCCATCTGCTTCGGCCTGCAGAGCGACTTCAACGCGGCGGTGATGCCGGTCTTCCACCAGGGCAAGGGACCGGTCGAGACGATCCAGGACGTGATCGGCGAGCACATTCGTTTCAGCCTGGCGCGCCGGGGCGAGGTGCTGGTCAACACGCGAGAGCGGCGGAGCCTTCCTCCCGACCTGCGCGCGCAGGTCAACCGCCTGCGGCGCGCATACCGGGATGCCCTGGTGGCGGTGATCGAGCAGGGCCGGAGGCAGGGGCTCTTTAGCGTCGAGGACCCCAAGCTGGCCGCCATGGCGGTCTTCGACATGGTCAATGGGATGTTTCAATGGTTCCAGGCGCGCGATCAGGCGGACGTGGAACGCATCGCGACCACCTACGTCGACGCGGCGGTCGCCCTGCTGGGTGGCTGGGGCCGCCGCTATACTCTGACGAACGCTCGTTAGGGAGCAGAGAGGCAAGGGTTGGAGCAGCCGACGCTTGACGTCGCGGACCTCACCGTGCGCTTTGGCGGCGTGCTGGCGCTGGATGGCGTCTCGCTCAAAGTCGAGGCCAACGAGATCCACGGCATCATCGGCCCCAACGGCGCCGGGAAGACCACCCTGTTCAATGCCGTGTGCGGGTTTCTCCGGCCGGTGGCGGGCACCATCCGCTACCGCGGCAAGGCGCTGCTCGGCACCGCACCCCACCAGCTGGCGAGTCTGGGGATTGCCCGCACGCTCCAGAGCCTCGGCCTCTGGCCCGGACTGACGGTCCTCGAGAACCTCCTGGTCGGCTCACGCGTTCGTCCCAATTTCTTTGCCTCGTTGTTCGCGATGCCGCGGGCGGACCGCCTCGAGCGGCGCCTTCGCGAGCAGGCGATCGGGGTCCTCGACGAGCTTGGCATCGCCTCGGTGGCTGATGCGCGCCCGGCCGGGTTGCCCTACGGGTTGCAAAAACGCGTCATCCTCGCGCGCGCCCTGATGGCCGAACCTGAGCTGTTGCTGCTCGACGAGCCGGCCAGCGGACTCTCGGCCGGCGAGATCGAGCGGCTCGCCGAGCTGGTCGGACGGTTGCGCCGGCGGATGAGCGTGGTGGTGGTCGAGCACCACGTCGACCTGGTGATGGCGATCTCGCAACGGATCCACGTGCTCAACTTTGGCCACGTGATTGCCTCCGGGACACCGCAGGAGATCCGGGGCAACCGCGAGGTGAGCGCCGCCTATCTCGGCGAGGACGTGAAAACGGTGGAAGGCGGCGCCGGTGCTTGAGATCGTCGACCTGACCGTCGCCTATGGCCCCGTGGTCGCGCTCGAACGCGTCTCCTTCACCGTCGCCGCGGGGTCGGTGACCGCGGTGCTTGGCGCCAATGGGGCCGGCAAGACGACGCTGGTGCGGACCATCTCGGGCCTGGTGCGGCCGCGCTCCGGCTCGATCCGGTTCGACCAGAAAGAGATCTCGCGGCTCGCACCCGAGGCGATCGCCCGGCTTGGGATCGGCCACGTGCCGGAGGGACGCGGGGTGCTCGCCGAGCTGACCGTCGAGGAAAACCTGCGGCTCGGCGGCCTCTGCCAGGCCGACCGCGCCGACCGGCACGCCTCCCTGGCTGAATCCTACGAGCTGTTTCGGCCGCTCGCCGAGCGCCGGCATCTGCCGGCCTTCACCCTATCGGGCGGCGAGCGCCAGATGCTGTCGATCGCGCGCGCGCTTTCGGCGCGTCCGCGGGTGCTGCTGCTCGACGAGCCGTCACTGGGGCTGGCGAGCCTGGTGCTGATCCAGATCATGGCGCGCATCAAGCAGCTGGTGCAGCAGCGGCAGCTGACCGTAGTGCTGATCGAGCAGAATGCGCGCAGCGCGCTCTCTGTCGCCGACGATGCGGTGGTGCTCTCGCTGGGGCGCGTGGTGGCGCACGACCAGGCGCGCCGGCTCGCCTCCGAGGAGGGCCTGCGCCACGCCTACCTCGGGTTCTGAAGAGTGCAACGCTTCGTCGTCCTGACGCTGAACGGCCTTACCGAGGGGTCGATCTACGCCGCCATGGCCCTGGCGCTGGTGATGATCTGGCGCGCCACCCGGGTGGTGAATTTCGCGCAGGGCGCGATGGCGATGTTCACGACCTATATCGCCCTCTTCAGCCTGGAGCGCGGCGCACCCTACTGGCTGGCCTTCGTCGTTGCCCTGGTTTGCGGATTCCTTCTGGGCGCGGTCGTCGAGCGCGTGCTGGTCCGGCCGGTGGAAAGCGCGCCGCCGCTGAACGTCGTGATCCTGACGCTGGGCGTGCTCCTGATGCTCGAGGCGCTGGCGCCGATGTTGTTCGGCGGGCAGATTCGCTCCTTCCCGGCGGCCTTCTCGATCGTGGGCATCCGGCTGGGGTCGCTGCAGGTGCCGTTCTCTAACTTCGACCTCTTCATCCTCGTCAGCGTGCTGGTGCTGATGGCGCTGCTCCTGCTGTTGTTTCAACGGACGGACCTGGGCCTGCGGATGCGGTCGGCCGCCTTCAACGCCGAGGTTTCCCGCCTGCTCGGGATTCGGGTCGGCCGGATGCTCACGCTCGGCTGGGGCCTCGCCTCGCTGGTCGGCGCGCTGGCGGGCCTGCTGATCGCGCCCTCGCTGCTGCTCTATCCCACCTACATGGACCAGGTGCTCGTCTTCGGATTCACCGGCGCCATCCTGGGCGGCCTCGACAGCCCACCCGGTGCCGTCGTCGGCGGGCTTTCGATGGGCTTCGCCCTCAGCTACGTCGGCGGCTATTTCGGCTCCGACCTGGAAACGGTCGGCGCGCTGGTGATCCTGATCGCGGTCCTCATGGTCCGGCCGCGCGGGCTGCTCGCCTGGCGCGCGCAGCGGGTGGTCTAGCGATGGCCGTTGCCCTGTCGGGCTGGCGGTCGGCACTCACCCCAACGCTGAGCCGGCACCTTGGCCTCGCGCTCGGCGGCGGCATCCTGCTGCTGCTGCTGAGCTCGCAAATCGGTGCCTACGACGACTACAACCTGGCCGCGGTCGCGATCTTCGCCATCGCTACCGCCGGGCTCAACCTCCTGACCGGTGTCAACGGCCAGCTCTCGCTCGGCCATGGCGCGCTGATGGCAGTCGGCGCCTACTCGACGTCTCTGCTGCTTCGGGGTCATGACCTGCCGCTTCTCCTGGTGCTGCTGGCGTCGCTGGCCAGCGCGTCGCTGGTGGGCGCCGTCTTCGGGGTGGCGGCCGCGCGCCTGCGCGGGCCGTATCTCGCCGGGGCGACCCTGGCGCTGGCGGTGGGGCTGCCCCAGATTGCGACCCGATATTCCCACGTCTTTGGTGGCGAGGAAGGGCTCACGGTGTCACCGCCGGCCGCGCCCGCCTGGCTCGGCGCGGACTTTCCGCCGGAACGCTGGATGGCTTGGATCGCGGTCGCCGTCGCGCTGGTCACCATGGTCCTGCTCGGCAACCTGCTGCAGAGCTCGGTGGGCCGCAGCTTCAAGGCGGTTCGTGATCACGAGGCGGCCGCGGCGCTGGCCGGGATCAATGTCGCGCGTACCCAGGTCGTCGCCTTCGTCGTCAGCTCCGCCTGCGCCGGGCTGGCCGGCTCGCTGTTCGCATATTGGTCCGGCCTCACGGCGCCGGCCGGCTTCGGGGTTGCCCTCTCCCTGCAGCTGATCAGTGCGATCGTGATTGGCGGGCTGGGCAGCCTGAGCGGCGCCGTCTGGGGCTCGATCGTGCTGGTGTTCGTGCCAGCCCTCACCAGTGGCATGGCCAGCAGCCTCAACCTGCCGAGCTCGGTGAGCAACAACCTGCCGCTGTTGATCTACGGCGCGGTCCTGGTGGTGGCCATGCTGGTCGTTCCCTACGGCATCGACGGCGGTCTGCGACGCCTGTTCGCTCTGGCTCGCGCGCGCTGGGCCGGGGCGCCGACCAATCACAAGGGGGTGGTGGATTGGGACGATCCCGCGGGGGGCTAGCGCTCAAACATTGAAAAGAAGGAGGTCCGCTTGAACATTCAGATCAACCACATGACGTCGGCGATGAGCCGGATCGCGATCGGCTGCGCCGTCGCCCTGCTGGCGGCGTGCGGCGAGAGCACCGGCAGCACGAATACCGCCTCGGCCCCGGGAATCACGGGCACCGAGATCAAAATCGGCAGTACCCAGCCGCTCACCGGCCCGGCCGCGCCCGGCTATTCCGAAATCGCGCCCGCGGCGAATGCCTATTTCCAGTATGTCAACGCGCACGGTGGCGTCTTCGGGCGGAAGATCACCTACGAGTACCTCGACGACGGCTACAACCCGACCACGACCTCCAGCGTCACTCGCAAACTGGTGCTGCAGGACAAGGTCTTCGCCGTCTTCAATGCGCTCGGGACGCCGACCCACCTGGCGGTCGTCGATTACCTCAACTCCGAAAAAGTCCCCGACCTCTTCGTCGCCAGCGGCTGCAACTGCTGGAACGATCCCTCAACGCATCCCTACACCTTCGGCTGGCAACCCGACTACACGATCGAAGGCAAGATCCTGGGCCAGTACATCCAGCAGAGCCTCGCCGGCAAGAAAGTCGGCTACTTCTACCAGAACGACGAATTCGGGCTGGACGGCGTCAAGGGTCTCGACCAGCAGCTCTCCTCGGTGGCGACCCGCCAGAACTATGTTCCCACCAACACCAACGTCGCGCCGCAGATCTCGGCGCTGCAGGCATCCGGTGCCCAGGTCGTGGTCTCCTTCAGCATCCCGGCGTTCACGGCGCTGGCGCTGCTGACGGCGGCCAAGCTGAATTACCACCCGATCTGGGTGGTCAGCAACGTCGGATCCGACGTCCCGACGCTCACCGGGTTGTTGACGAAATTCTCCAGTGGCGCGGCCGGCGGCCAGCTGCTCACCGGCATGGTCACCGACGCCTACCTGCCGCTGGTGACGGACGCCTCGAATCCCTGGATCACGCTCTTCAAGAAGATCCACGACCAGTACATCCAGAGCCTGCCGTGGGATGGCAACGTGCTGTATGGAATGGCGGCCGCGTATACCTTCGTGCAGGCGATCAAGGCGGCCGGCCGTAATCCCACCCGCGCCGGCATCGTGCACACGCTCGAAACCACCAAGCTGACGGGAGGCCCAGGCCTGGCACCGTACGGCTATGGGTCGAGCAACCACCTGGGGTACCTCGGCGTCCAGGTGGCGACCATCGGGGCCGACGGCAAAGCCACGACGGTGGGCCCCGTCTACACCTCCAGCGACTCGGGTTCGATCAACCAGTACTCGGGGACGCCGACAACGCCGCCGAGCAACGGCATTCCCTCGTAATCGTGCGGGCCGGGCCGCGCGCGGCGGTCCCGGCCTGTTCCGATTACCATCGGCACAGCCGCTGAGGAGGGATCAGGACGATGGACTTCGACTATTCACCGAAGGTCAACGCGCTGCGGCAGAAGCTGGGCGCTTTCATGGACGAGTTCGTCTATCCAAACCAGCGGCGCTACCACGATGCGGCCTCGACGGCCGACCGGTGGCGGCCGAACCCGGTGGTCGAGGAGCTCAAACCGAAAGCGCGCGCCGCGGGCTTATGGAACCTGTTCCTGCCCGAGTCAAAGGAAGGCGCCGGGCTCAGCAATCTGGAGTACGCGCCGCTGTGCGAGATCATGGGCCGGGTCGAGTGGGCGCCTGAAGTCTTCAACTGCTCGGCCCCCGACACCGGCAACATGGAGATCCTCGAGCGCTTCGGCAGCGAGGCGCAGAAGGCGCAATGGCTGAGGCCGCTGCTCGACGGCGACATCCGCTCCGGATTCGCGATGACCGAGCCTGCGGTCGCCTCGTCGGATGCGACCAACATCGAGAGCCAGATCAGGCGCGAGGCGGACAGCTACGTGATCAACGGCCGCAAGTGGTGGACCTCGGGCGCCATGCACCCGCGCTGCGCGATCTTCATCTTCATGGGCAAGACCGATGCCGCCAACCCGGACCGCTACCGGCAGCAATCGATGCTGCTCGTGCCTCGCGATACTCCCGGGGTCCGCGTGCTGCGCGCCCTGACCGTCTTCGGCTTCGACGACGCGCCCCACGGCCACGGCGAAGTCGACTTCACGGACGTTAGGGTGCCGGTCGCCAACATCCTGCTGGGTGAGGGCCGCGGCTTCGAGATTGCCCAGGCGAGGCTGGGGCCGGGTCGGATCCATCACTGCATGCGCCTGATCGGCGTGGCGGAAGTCGCGCTCGAGCTGATGTGCCGGCGGCTGAGCCGGCGGGTCGCGTTCGGCCGTCCGCTCGTCGAGCAATCGGTCTGGCTGGAACGGATCGCGCAGTCGCGCATCCTGATCGACCAGGCGCGGCTGCTCACCCTCAACGCCGCCCACCGGATGGACACGGTCGGCAACAAGGCGGCACGCGCCGAGATCGCGATGATCAAAGTCGCGGCCCCCGACATGCTGTGCCGGGTGCTCGACTGGGCGATCCAGGCGCATGGGGCGGCCGGCGTCTCTGCGGACTTCCCGCTGGCGCAGGCGTATGCCTACGCGCGCAGCGTGCGGATCGTGGACGGGCCCGACGAAGTTCACCGAAATCAGATCGGGCGGCTGGAGCTGCGCAAGTACGAGACGCGTGAGCCAACCGCCCACTGAATCGGCCGAGGACGTCATTCGCGCGATGCGCTCGCTGGAGCATGCCTATCTGCTCGGCGTTGAAGGCGTGAGCGAGGTCTGGCTGGTCCGGCACGCCGACGTCTACGACGGCCTCGACGACGTCCACGACCCGCCCTTGAGCCCGCGTGGCCGGGAACAAGCTGGGCGCCTCGCCCAGCGCATGCGCGCGCTGCCGGTGGCCGCGGTCTACGCCAGTCCGGCTCGCCGCGCCCAGGAAACCGCGCGGCACCTGGCCGACGATGTGCGCCTCGATTCCAGGATCGGGGAAGCGTCGGCAAGGTTTACCGGCGGCCGCCTGGCGGTCCAGGAACCGGCGATCGAGATCGCGGCTCGGATGCGGGCGGCGGTCGACGACGCCGTGGCGGCGCATCCGGCCGCCCGGGTCGTGATGATCGGCCATGGGATCGCGATCCTCAACTACCTGGCCGCCGTGCTGCGCCTCGCGCCCGGGACGCTCCGGCTATATCCGCCCTTCACCGGCGTCA
>Ga0209474_10005322_pt1 | contig 10974 bp, 11 predicted proteins | sample GraSoiAngelo_145_FD_185902 | JGI IMG/M metagenome (GOLD analysis project Ga0209474, IMG submission 185902) | Grasslands soil microbial communities from the Angelo Coastal Reserve, California, USA - 14_1009_05_20cm (SPAdes) (version 2) | ecosystem: Environmental > Terrestrial > Soil > Grasslands... | reverse complement strand
GGGTGAGCTTGCCGGTGCCGGCGCCGACGTCGACGACGATCCGTCCCCGTGCGATGCCGAGCTCCCGGACGAGGATGTCAACGGCGTCGTCCGGATAGTCGGGCCGGATCCGCTCGTACAGGTCGGTGGCCGGACCGAAGCCTCGCGAGACGTAGTCGTGCAGCGGCTCCCGGCCCATTCGGTCCATCGTATGGAGCCGTGCCATACAGGAAGGCGCCTCCCACCGCTGTGACAGGATTCGTGGCGTGAGCAAAGACGTCCTCACTCCGCAGGCGACCGACTTCCCGAAGTGGTACCAGGAGGTCATCGCGAAGGCCGAGATGGCCGAGAACGGTCCCGCTCGGGGGACGATGATCATCCGACCGTGGGGCTACGGCATCTGGGAGCTCGTCCAGTCGTCGATGGACGCGCTCATCAAGGCCACCGGCCACGTGAACGCCTACTTTCCGTTGTTCATCCCCAACTCGTTCCTGCAGAAGGAAGCGAAGCACGTCGGGGGATTCGCGCCCGAGCTCGCCGTCGTCACGCACGGCGGCGGTGAGAAGCTCGCCGAACCGCTCGTCGTCCGCCCCACGTCGGAGACGGTCATCGGTGACGCGATGTCGCGGTGGATCCAGTCCTACCGAGACCTGCCCATGCTGCTCAACCAATGGGCGAACGTCGTCCGGTGGGAGCTTCGGCCGCGCCTGTTCCTACGCACCACCGAGTTCCTCTGGCAGGAGGGGCACACCGCGCACGCGACGTGGGACGAAGCGCAGGAAGAAACGTTGCGCATTCTCAATGAGGTGTACTTCCCGGTCCTGGACGGCGTTCTCGGCGTGCCCGTCCTGCGCGGGCGCAAGACCGAGGCGGAGCGGTTCGCCGGAGCCGTTGTGACCTACACGCTCGAAGGCCTGATGCGGGACGGCAAGGCGTTGCAGATGGGCACGTCGCACAACATGGGCGAGAACTTCGCCAAGGCCTTCGAGATCATGTACCTGGACCGCGACGGCGAGCGGCGCTTCGCGCACACCACGTCATGGGGCGTCTCGACGCGCGTGATCGGCGCGGTCGTAATGGCGCATGGCGACGACAAGGGACTGCGGCTGCCGCCCGCGATCGCGCCCGTACAGGCAGTCGTCCTCGCCGTGAAGGAAGAGGCGATCGACGCATGCCGGCGGCTGGTGGACGAGCTCGTGTCGCGCGGCGTCCGGGCCAAGCTCGACGACCGGACGGACCAATCGTTCGGACGGCGGGCCGTCGATTACGAGTTGAAAGGAGTGCCCATCCGCATCGAGATAGGGCCGCGCGACCTCGCTGACGGCAAGGCGGTGGTCGTGCGACGTGATGTGGAGGGCAAGCAGCCCGTCTCGCTGAGCGAGCTCGCCGGACGCGTCCCCCCACTGCTCGACGAGATCGCGACGACGCTGCGCGACCAGGCGCTGGAGCGTCGCGAGCAGATGACCCGGGACGTCGCTGCGATCGACGCCATCGACGGTCCCGGGTTCTACCGCATCGGGTGGGACGCGATGGGACGCGAGGACGGGGAGGCGAAGCTTCGGGAACGCGCGTACACGGTGCGCTGCCTCGTGACGGAGAACGGTGAGGTCCCGTCGCCCGAGCAGGATGACGGCCTGATCGCGTACGTCGCGAAAGCGTACTGACCGGCTCATCCCCATGCCGCTCCCGGTGCTCGTCGTCGGCCCGCTGGCGTACGACGACGTCGAGACGCCGGCGGGCCGGCGGTCAGGTGTTCTCGGCGGCTCGGCCGGCTACGGGAGCGCCGCCGCCGCGAAGTACGTGCCGACCGGCCTCGTGTCCGTCGCCGGGCGCGACCTCGACACCGGCGATCTGCGGCGCCTGGAGCAGGCCGGCGTGGACGTCCGCGGGATGGAGCTCCGCGACGGCCGCACGCTGCGCTGGGCCGGCACGTACGCGCACGGGTTCTCGCGGAGCGATGTGCGGAACACCGATCTGGGTGTCGTGGCGGCGTGGCGACCGCGGATCCCCGGCGCATTCGAGGACGCTGAGCGCGTCTTCCTGGCGAACACCGATCCGCGCGCCCAGCACGAGGCGCTCGACCAGCTGAGGGCCGCGGTCGTCGTCCTCGACACGATGCCGCACTGGATCCGCGGCGACCGCGCTCGACCGGATCGTGGCTCGCGCCACGATCCTCTCGGTGAATGCGGGGGAGCTCGCCCTCATCAGCGGCACAGAGAAGACGATCGATGGAGCGGCGATGGTCCTCGCGCGCGGACCGCGCGCGGTCATCGTGAAGCGCGGGGTCCTCGGGGCGAAGCTCTTCACGCCGGAGGGCACGATCGTCGTACCGGCGCATCCGGCGACGGTCGTCGATCCGACGGGCGCGGGTGACGCATTCGCCGGGGCCTTCCTCGGACGGCTGGCGGAGCTTCGCGATGACGGCGAGGCGGCGCTGCGCGACGCCTTCACCCACGGAGCGGCTGCGGCGAGCATCACCGTGGAGTCGTTCGGGCTGGACGCCATCATCTCGGCGAGGCGGCCCGAGCTCGATCGGCGGGCCGCCTGGCTGGACGCCCGGGCGGGAACCGGTCAGGCCGGGTCGCTGTACGAGGGACGGTAAGGAACTCCGTGGAGGGCCGACCACTGGAGCAGCCGGGCGAATCCGTGTTGGTGGAGCGTGCACGACGTGGTGACCAAGACGCGTATGGCGAGCTGGTCACGCGCTACCAAGCGCTCGCCGCGCGGGTGGCGTACGTGATCACGGCGAGCCCCGTCGAGGCGGAGGACGTGACCCAGGACGCCTTCGTGAAGGCGTACTACGCCCTCGACCGGTTCCGCGAGGGCGCGCCGTTCCGTCCGTGGCTTCTTCGGATCGTCGCCAACGAGGCGAAGAACCGGAAGGCGGCGGCGGGCCGCCGCCCTACGGTGGAGCTGACGGCCGCGGCGGACCGCGCCTCGGGTGAGACGGCCCTCTCGCCCGAGGATGCAGCCGTCGCGGCCGACCTCCGCGCCGGACTGCTGGCCGCGATCAACCGCCTGCGCGAAGAGGACCGCCTGGTCCTCTCGTATCGCTACTTCCTCGATCTCTCGGAGGCGGAGATGGCCGCCACCTTGGGTGTCGCTCGAGGCACCGTGAAGTCGCGACTGTCCCGCGCGATGGAGCGCTTGCGCGAGGTCTACGCCCATGCCTGAGCTGCGGATGAACGACGCCCAGCTCGCCGCGGCCCTCGCCGACTGCGGAGCGCACATCGCGTGGCCGCGCACGCCCGACGTGCGCGCGCGGGTCGCGGCGCGGATCACGGCGCCGCGGCGGACGCCATGGTGGCGCGCGGGGTGGTCGCCTCGGTACGGGTTCGCGCCGGCGATCGTGACCATCGGGTTGGCGCTGCTCGCGGTGCTGGCGTTCTCGCCGGAAGCGCGCGCGACGGCCACGGACATCCTGCGCCTGCGTGGCGTCGAGATCTTCCGCGGCCCGGTCCCCACGCCGAGCCCGACACCCTCACGGTCGTCTGGTTCGATCCAGACGCCGACGCCGTTCCCTGCGACTGGGCTGGGCGCGCTCGTGACGCTGGATGAGGCCAAGGCCCGCGCAGGCTACGCCGTGGTCGTCCCGACCGATCCACAGCTCGGGGCGCCGGATGAGGTCTACCTGCGCTCCGTCCCCGGCTCGACGGCGGTGTCGTTCGTGTACAAGGAGCGTGCCGGGATCGCGCCGTCACCGGCTGGCGTCGCCGCGATCGTGACCGAGTTCGCGGGCGCGACCGTAGACGAGCAGTTCTTCGGCAAGGTGCTCGATCAGACCACGACGCTCGAGAAGGTCACCGTGAACGGCCAACCGGGCTTCTGGATCCAGGGCACGCCGCACTTCTTCTTCTACCAGGCCAATGGGGCGGTCCAGCAGGAGACGCTGCGGCTAGCCGGCAACACGCTTCTGTGGACTCAGGGAAGCCTGCTCCTGCGGCTCGAGTCCCAGGTGGACGAGGCGACCGCGCTCCGGATCGCGGCGAGCTTCCGCTAGGGGCGGGAACCGCGCGACGCCCTCAGCTGTAGGGATGGCATGCGCCGGTTCCTGACCGTCCTCGCGGTGGCCGCGGTCGTCGCGGCCTGCGGCTCGCTCAAAGGGGAGACCTCGCAGGTCGCGGCACAGCCGGCCCACGAGCTCCTCTACGTCGCCACCGCGTCGGGCATGACCGTCGTAGACGCTTCGAGCGATGCGGTCGTGGCCGCCCTGCCGCTCGGCACGTTGGTTCCGGACCGATCGCGCTACTGGACCGTCGAGAGTGGCGATCGCACCACGGTGCGCGGGATCGACCCCGCCACAGGTCTCGACCAGATCTCCTTCACGCTCGACGGACGGTGGTCCGCCCCCGCCGCGTACGGGCCGGCGCCGAGCGGGCTGTCCGGGAACGGCAAATGGATGGCGCTCGTCGCCCCGCCGCACGTCACCGGGACGACGAGGGGCAATCGCTTCGCCGTCGTCGATCTGGTGAACAAGCGGCTCGACCGCACGGTCACCGCCGACGGCGACCTGAGCTTCGACGCGTTGAGCGATGACGGCCGCAATCTGTACCTCGTCGAGCACCTCGCGCCGGCGCCGCGCTACGTCGTGCGTGTCGCGAGCTTCAACGGAACGGGAGTCCAGGGCGGGTTCCTCGGACAGATCAAGACCGCGGAGCCGGAGGCCATGAACGGGCTGTACCACGCGTCAGTGGCCGTGGGCGGCGACTGGCTCCTCAGCCTCTACACGAATCCCGCGCGCGGGCCGTTCATCCACGCGCTGAACACGACGCAGCTCTACGCGCAGTGCATCCTCAACATGCCTGATGTGCCGGTGGCCCTACGCCCGGCCTGGTCGATGCTGCTCGACCCGAAGCACCTGAAGCTCTACGCCGTGAACGGTGCAGGCGGCGTCGTGAGCGAGGTCAACACGGGCGCCTTGACGGTGACCCGCTCGAACATCGACCTCGCTCCGGCCGCCCCGGCGCTCACGACGGCGCCCGTGCATCCGGCCGCGCTTACGTCGGACGGCACGCGGCTCTACGCCGCGGCCGAGCACGGCGTGATCGTCGTCTACACCGGCGATCTCTCGGTGCACTCGCGCTACCTCACCGATCGTTTCGTGGACTCCGTTGCCGTCAGCGACGACGGCCAGCGGCTCTACGTCGCGTCCGCCGGTGCGATCACGAAGGTCGAGGCCGCGACCGGCAGGCCGCTGGGGACGCTCGCAGCGGTGACCGGAGCCCTCGGCATCCTGGCCGTCGGAGGCCACTAACCCAAGCGAGGTAAGTCGTCTGGCGAATTGACCGGCCGCCCAGACTTGGACCATGACTTCGCCGACCGTCGCGGCCGCCGCGACGCCGCGCGTCACCTTCCATACGTGCCTGCACGACGACGGCGACGCCATGTGGCTGCAGTTCGAAGGTGGGACGGGCGGGGTGGCGCCGGAGATGCTGCGCCTCGTGCGTGACGGCGAAGTGCTCGAGACGCGGCCGTGCATCCCGATGCCCGCTGGTCGGAAGAGCCATGCCCGTCCCGATGGCGACAGCACGGTGTGGGTCGTCCTGCGCGTGCCTGAGGACATGGTGCGTGCGATCGAGGCCGATGAGGGCCGGAACTACGGCGCCGACGCGCTCGTGAACGGGAGCTGGGTCCCCGTCGACGTTCAGGACAGCGGGTGCCGCTTCGGCATGAAACAGCCGAGATCGCGCTCGGCCTGACGGCCCGGCTAACCGAGTCGGGGTGCCGGGACTTGAACCCGGGACCTCAGCGTCCCGAACGCTGCGCGCTACCAAGCTGCGCTACACCCCGTGCGGAGCGCTCAGTCTAGCCGACGCGACCGCACGCGGTGCGTAACACTCCAGCCGATGAGCCTCGAGCAGGCCGTCTTCGCGGTCGCCGGCCTCGTCTGTGTCGCCGGCGCGGTCATCGCCGCGACGCACCGCGATCCACGGACCGCCGGTGGCGCGCTCCTGCTCACCCTCGCCTCGCTCGCGGTCCTGTACGCCGGGCTCGCGGCTCCCGCGGTGAGCGGCGCGGTCATCCTCGTCGCGCTCTTTGTGACCGTACCGCTGCTCGTGCACGTCACGGTACCGGGATCGCGCGACTCGCCGGCCGCCGGCCCGGCCGTCGCCGGAGCGGCGCTCCTGATCGCCGGAGGCGTCCTCGGGATCATGCTCGCGGCGATCGCGCTCGGCGAGGTGCCGATCAACGTGTCCCTCCGCGTCAGCGATGGCTACGACCTCCAGGCGCTGCGAGATCTCGCGACCGGACGGTCCGCGACGGCAGTCGGGGCGTCCGCCGTGCTGCTCGTCGCGGCCTTGGCCGCCGGCCGCGCCGCACGGCGCAGCGGACCGCGGTCGGCGTGACCACCGCCGCGTATCTCCTCCTCGCGGCCGTCTTGTTCGCGGTCGGGCTGCTCGGGACGCTCGTCCCGGCGAACGCCCTCGGGCGGCTCGTCGGCGTCGAGCTCATGCTCGCGGCCTCCGCGTTCACCTTCGCGGCGGCAGCGGTCGGTTTCCGCGAGCTCGACGGTCAGGTCGCGGCGCTCGTCGTGATCGTCGTCGCGATCGCGCAGGCCATCGTCGGCGCCTCGCTCGTGACACGCCTCCGGCGAGCCGAGTGACGCTGGCGCTCGTCGTCGCGATCCCGCTCGCGATGTCGATGGCGATCGCGCTCGGCGGCGGCCGGTTGGGCCGGCGTGCGCTCGGGATCGTCACGACCCTGGCGATGGCGGCATCCTTCGGCGCCGGCGTTTCCATGCTCGCCACGCTTCGAGACCGCCCGAGCCTGGAAGCGTTCATCGCACCGTGGCTCCCGATCCCCGGCGCCGACTTCGCGCTCGTGATCGATACGTCGATGCTCGCCGTCGCGCTCGCGATCACGGGCGTATCGGCGCTCATCGCGATGTATTCGATCGGCTACCTCGCCACGGACCATGGCGCGCAGCGGTACTTCGCCGCGTTCGCGATGCTCGTCGCCGGAATGCTCATCGTGGTGCTCGGCGCGAACCTGCTGCTCATCGTGGCGGGATGGAGCGTCGCCGGCATGGCGGCATACGTTCTCCTGGCGCAGCACGAGGACCATCCGGCGGCCGTGCGGGCGGCCCTCAAGGCGTTCCTCTTCGAACGCGTCGGCGATGCCGCCCTGCTGGCCGGCGCGGTGCTGCTGCTCAGCGAATTCCACACCGTCGATCTCGCGCAGCTCAGCGGCTCGGCCATCGAACACGGCAGCGTGTCCGGCGGCGTGGCCGGGGCGGCGAGCGCCCTCCTGCTGATCGGCGCGCTCGCGAAGTCCGCGCAAGCACCTTTGCACGGGTGGTTGCTCGACTCGACGGAGGCGGGCACGCCCGTGTCCGCGCTCATTCAGACGGTGGCCGTGACCGGCGGTGTGGTCCTGCTCATCCGGCTGCGGTCGATCCTCGTGCCGGATGCGCTGCAGGCGGCGGCGATAGTCGGCGGCGTCACCGCGCTCGGCGCTGGGCTGGCCGCGATCGCGCAGCGCGACGTCCGGCGGGTCATCGCCTGGTCGACGATCTCGCAGGTCGGATCGATGTTCGTCGCCGCCGGACTCGGCGCACTGTTCGCGGCGCGCTTCCAGCTCATCGCGCATGCGCTGCTCATGGCGGTCCTCGTACTCGGCGTGGGGTCGGTGCGGCGCGCGACCGGTGATCGCTCCGACATTGCTGGCTTCGGCGGCCTCGGCCGGCGGATGCCATGGACCGCTGGGGCCTTCGCGCTCGGCACGCTTGCGCTCGCCGGCATCCCACCCGCGGCGGGATTCTTCGGCATCACCGCGATCGCGAGCGCCGCGTTCTCGGGCGGCGACCTCGTGCTGATGGCGTTCGTCCTGCTGGCCGGCGCCGCGACCGCGTTCGCCGGCGTGCGGCTCTTCACGCTCCTGTTCGTCGCGCCGCGTGCCACAGGCGACGCCCATGAAGCCCCGCCGCTCCAGGACATCCCGCTGGCACTGCTCGCGCTCGCGGCGCTCGCTTTCGGGGCGCTCGTGACCGCGGGGATGGTTCCGTTCGGCAGCGGGCCGGCGGATGACGCGCCCGTTTGGCTCGCCGCCACGACGTTCGGGATCGCCCTCATCGCCTCGATCGTGGCGTGGCTCCTGTACCGCCACGGGCTCGTGCGGGCCACGCGTGCCGAGCGCGTCATGCGCTGGGCCCGCGACGGCCTCGAGCTCGACGTCGTGTACCGCACCGCCGGCGCGCGCCCGTTCGGGTGGGTCGCCCGGGAGCTCGACGAGGGTGCCGAGTCGGTGAACCGTCGCGCCGTCGATGGGCTCGGTTCGATCGCGCTGCGCGCATCGCGCGCGATCGGACACGCGCATCCCGCCGGCGCGCGAGCGCAGCAGGCCCTGCTGCTCACCGGCGCCGTGGCGCTGCTCGCGCTCTGGACGTGGAGCGCGCGCTGATGGCGGCCGACGTGCTGCTCATCCCGCTCATCGCCGCCGCCGCGTGCGCGCTCCCGATCGGCGGCTTCGCGCGGGCGCTCGCGATCCTCGCCGGGCTCCTGACGACAGTGACCGTCGGCGCCGCGGTGTGGTCCGGCATCGGGTCGAGCCCGATGGACACGTTCGCGTGGGCGACTCCGATCGGAGCCCAGCTCTCGATCGGCGCCGACGGGTGGTCCGCGGCGCTTCTTGCGCTGAGCGGCGTGCTGTTCGCGATCGGTGCCGCGGCCGCCAGCGATGTGCCGTCGCCGCGCGCCTACTTCGCGCTGTGGTCGCTGCTGCAGCTCACCGTCGCGGGCGTGCTCGTCGCGCGGGACCTCATCCTGTTCTTCGCGTTCTGGGAGGCCTTGGTCTTCCCGCTCGCGCTGCTGGCGTGGCTCTGGGGCGGCGTGGATCGGCGCGCCGTCACGATGCGGCTGGTGTTGGTGTGGATGACCGGCAGCGCGCTCCTGCTCACCGGCATCATCGCCCTCGGCGTCGGAGCTCGGACGTTCTCGCTCGCGGACCTGAGCGGCTACCGGCTCGCGGAGGGCAGCCAGGTGGTCCTTGCGCTGCTTTTCCTCGCGGCGTTCGCCACCCGGCTCCCGCTCTTCCCGCTGCACGCGTGGCAGGCGCGGGCGTACGTGAGCGCGCCCGTTCCGGTCGCGCTCGTCCTTGGCGGGGTGATCTCCCCGCTCTCGATCTACGCGATCGCGCGCATCTGCGGGCCGCTGTTCCCGCGCGGGGTCGCCGACCTCGGGCCCGCGCTCATCGCCCTGGCGTCGGTCGGCGCGGTGTATGGCGCGTTCCTCGCGACCCGCCAGCGCGACACGCGAGCCTTCGCCGCGTACGTCGGACTGTCGCAGCTCGATCTGGTCGCCCTCGGCGTGTTCCTCGGCACCCCCGATGGGAACGCCGGCGCGCTCGTCTCGACCGCGTCGCACGGCCTCGTCGTCGCGACGCTCCTGCTGCTCTGCGCGGCGCTGGCGCGACGGCGGGGTTCCTTCGACGTCACCGGCCGCGGCGTCAGACCGCGCGCGCCGGTGCTGATGGCCCTGCTCCTCGTCGTGATCCTCGCGGCGCTCGGGCTTCCGGGCACGAGCGGCGCTCCGGGCCAGCTCCTCATCCTCGCCGCCGCATTCGTGCGCTCACCCGCCGTAGGGCTCGTCGCGACGCTCGCGGTCGTCGCCACGGCGGGCTATGCCGTCGTCTTCCTCCGGACGACGGTCATCGGCGGCGAAGCCGGGCCTCGATCGGATCTGACCTGGCGCGAGCGTGCGCTCATCGTCCCGCTGATCGTCCTGATCGTCGCGCTCGGCATCGTGCCGCGGGCCATCAGCGACCTGTCGAATCCGAGCGCTCCGGCGCTCACGGAACGCGCGCGATGAGCGACGATGACCTCCGCGCTCTGGCACCGTCGGTGCTGCTTGCGGCGAGCGGCATCCTCGCTGCCCTGCTTGGGTCACGGATCCGCGGCCACCGGCTCGCCTGGGTCGGCGCGGTCGCAGGACTCGGTGCGACGGTCTCGGCCATCGCCCTCGGTCCCCCAGCGGCGGCCGGGGCGATCGGATTCGGCACTCCGGTCGTTCGCGACGGGGCGGCCATCTTCCTCGTTTCGCTCATCGGCGTCGTCGCCGCCGCACTGATGGCGCTCGCGGCGGCGGCGCCGGAACGGGCCGGCCTCGCGGATGAGGTCGTGCTGCTGCTCTTCGCGGCATCCGGCGCGGCGGTCGTCGTGTCGGCGGCGGATCTGGTGGTCCTGATCGTCGGCCTCGCGCTCGTCACGATCCCGCTCTACGTCCTGACTACGCGAGGCGCGCCCCGCGGCGACGAGCCGGCGATCCGCCATGCGCTCCTCGGTGGGGCGAGCACCGCCGTGGCGCTGTACGGGATCGCACTCCTCTACGTCGCGACCGGCGCGACCGGTTACGCGGGGCTCGGGCGCGCGACGCACAACCCGCTGTACCTCGCCGGCCTCGCGCTCGCGCTGGCGGGCATCGGCTCCCATGTCGTTCTCGCTCCGGCGCACCGTTGGTCGATCCTCAGCACCATCGCGGCTGCCGGCGCGGTGGTGCGGCTCGCCGCGGTCACTCGCAGCGGCGAGGCGGCCCTCGACTGGGAGGTGTCGCTCGCGACGCTGGGTGCGCTTGCGATCGTGAGCGCGGCCATCGCGCCGCTTGCCGAGCGACGCGTCCGCTGGCTCGTTGGATACGCCACGATCTCGCAGCTCGGCTTCGTCGCCGTCGCGACGGCTTCGGCGGCCGCACCAGCGGCGGCCGTCGGGCTCGTCGCGTATGGCCTCACGGCGGTCGCCCTGTTCGGCATCCTTGCGCTGCTGCCGAGCGGGGAGCCCGTGCTCGTGGACCTCGCCGGGTTCGCCCGGCGCCGCCCGCTCGTCGTGCTCGCGCTCGGAGTGATCGCGCTCGAGCTCCTCGGGCTGCCACCGACCGTCGGCTTCATTGCCAGGCTCTCCATCTTCGAGGCCGCCGTGCGCGCCCAGCTGCTTTGGCTCGTCGTGCTCGGCGCGCTTGCGACGGTCGCCGGCGCGGCGATCTACGCGCGGCTCGTGCTCGCGTG
>Ga0209474_10005321_pt1 | contig 10976 bp, 9 predicted proteins | sample GraSoiAngelo_145_FD_185902 | JGI IMG/M metagenome (GOLD analysis project Ga0209474, IMG submission 185902) | Grasslands soil microbial communities from the Angelo Coastal Reserve, California, USA - 14_1009_05_20cm (SPAdes) (version 2) | ecosystem: Environmental > Terrestrial > Soil > Grasslands ... | reverse complement strand
TGCGGCATTAGCCGAAACCGTTTCGCAGTTCCAGGCCCGCGTATCGCCTCGCAGGCTGCGCAAATCACCGAGCGCTAATGATCGCGAAATTCTGAAGGCAATGAATTTATCTCTCGACGAGATCGCTGCGGCGCGTCGCGCGTTCATAAGGCACGCGGACGAAGCGGCGTTGGAGCGAATCGTGGAAGCAGTTCGCGTTTCTGGATCGGGCTCGCCATCGCGCTGGTTCAGTCCAAGCAGCTGGCAGGGTGCTTGAGATGCGGCACAAATATGAACTCCTGACATCCAGCATCCGCTTGAAATGTGAGTTGGGTCAGCGATGCCCAACCAAATAGAGCAACGGAAAGAGGAAAACCCAGACAATGTCCACAAAATGCCAATACAAACCGGCAATCTCTACTGGGTTGTAATTTCCATTTCTGAATCTGCCGCGCCACGCCAACATCGCCAGCACCACCAAGATCCCAATGCCCACCGTGACGTGGATCGCGTGCAGCCCGGTCATGGCAAAATAAATCCAGTAAAACAGCTCGGCATTTCCCGGATCGGCGCCTACCCATTTAAAACCCAGACGCGGAACGAGATGATCGACGTAATCCTTGTGGTACTCGACCGCTTTGAGCGACATAAACACGCAACCGAGTACTGCCGTCCCAAGCAGTAACCCGACCAGCCTGCGGCGTTGATCGAGCTGTGAAGCGCGCACGGAAAACGCCATGACCAAACTGCTGATCAAAAGCACGGCCGTATTCGTCCCGCCGATTACGACATCCAACTTGCGGCTTGCTTGCACGAAGACGTGCCCATAGGTGAATCGGTAAACCGTGTAGCCCAAAAAGAGTCCGCCAAAAAAAAGCACCTCCGTCGCCAGAAAGATCCACATCCCAAGCTTGGCCGCCTTGCGTTGCTGCTCGATGTCGTCGAACTGCTCGTGAACGAACGGTGCTGCGGCAGTGGTAGAGTGCATGGTTGGCGCGTCTCTTCAGATGCTGGCGAGATGAAGATCGACATCTTCTTCAGGCGAATAGCCGTACGGTCTTTCGGTAACCGTCGGCGTTTTTTCAAAATTATGTTTTGGCGGTGGCGATGGCGTTTGCCATTCGAGTCCAGTGGCGCGCCAGGGATTTGGCCCGGCTACGCGGCCGAATTTTAGCGACCACAAAAAATAAATCAGCGGCAGCAAATAACCGACGCCGAGGATCGACGCACCCGCAGTCGAAAGCACATTGAACAACTGGAACTCCGGCGGGTACGCATGGTAACGCCGCGGCATTCCCAGATAACCGAGGATAAATTGCGGGAAGAACGTCAGATTAAATCCTAGAAAGGTGATCATCGCCGCGAGCTTGCCGGCGAATTCCGGATACAAACGCCCGGTTATTTTCGGCCACCAGTAGTGCAGGCCGCCCATGAACGCCATCACCATTCCGCCCACCATGATATAGTGAAAATGCGCGATGACGAAGTAACTGTCGTGCACGTGAACATCGACCGCGAGCGTGGCGAGAAACAGCCCAGTCATTCCGCCGATCGTGAACAGCCCGATGAATCCGAGGGCGTAAAGCATCGGCGTGGTGAAATAAATCGAGCCTTTGTGCAATGTCGCAGTCCAATTGAAAACTTTAATGGCCGACGGAATCGCGACCAAAAAACTCAAGATCGAGAAGACCATCCCGGCATAGACGGACTGGCCGCTCACGAACATGTGATGTCCCCATACTAGAAATCCAAGAACCGCGATGGCCATGCTCGCCGCAGCGACAAAGCCGTAGCCAAAAATCCGTTTGCGCGAGAAACAGGTGATCAATTCGCTGATCACACCCATGCCTGGCAGGATCATGATGTAAACCGCCGGATGCGAATAGAACCAGAACATGTGCTGGAACAAAATCGGGTCGCCGCCCAGCTTCGGATCGAAAACGCCCACGCCCCAAATGCGCTCCACGCACATCACCGCGAGCGTGATCGCCAGCACAGGCGTGGCCAGCACCAGGATTACGCTCGTTGCATACATCGACCAGATGAACAGCGGGAGCCGGAACCACGTCAGCCCCGGAGCGCGCATTTTGTGGATTGTCGTCATGAAATTCATGCCGGTGATGATCGAAGAAAATCCGGCCACAAAAACGCCGCCAGCCATGGTAATCACGTGCGAGTTCGCGTAAGTCGTGCTGTAGGGCGTGTAGAACGTCCAGCCGGTGTCCACGCCGCCATGAATGATCGCCCACAGCGTCAGCGCGCCGCCCGCCACGAAGATATACCAGCTTAGCAGATTGAGTTTCGGAAACGCCACATCGCGCGCGCCAATCATCGGCGGGATCACAAAATTTCCGAGCACAGTCGGGATCGATGGAATGAGAAAAAACCAGACCATCAACACCCCGTGAATAGTGAAGAGCTTGTTGTAAGTCTCGTTCGTGACGAAATCGCCCTGCGGCGTAAGCAATTCGATCCGCATCATCGCCGCCGCCACGCTCGCAATTAGAAAGAAGACAAGGATCGTCCACAGATAGAGAATCCCGATCCGCTTGTGATCAGTTGTGAGCAGCCACGATTTCACCCCAATCTCGACATTGAGATAATGCAACCGCGGCATCTCGCCCTCGGTTTGAATGTCGATCTCCGTTGCGGTTTTCATCTTTGTTCGTTAGGCGCAGATTCATTAGACGGCGTTTGGTTGCCGATGGATTTGATGTAGGCGATTAATTGCATGATTTCCTCTTCGCTCAGCGTGCCCGCGAAACTCGGCATGATGTTTTGGTAGCCCTTGGCGATTTCTTTTCCGGGCAGCAGAATCGAATCGCGCACGTAGCGTTCATCGACAGTCACCATCTCGCCCGTCTCCAGCGGCACTGGTTTTCGGTAAGTCCCTTCCAGCAACGGAGCATGAAACTTCGAATTTACGCTATGACAACCACTGCAGCCGCGCTCACGAAACAACCGCTCGCCCGCCAGCGCGATGCTCTCCATCGGCTGGCCCGTGTTCAGCCAACGTGCGTAATCCACCGGCTCCATCACCACCACGCGACCGATCATCGCCGAGTGCTGCGTCCCGCAATATTGCGAGCAGAAAATATGGTACTCGCCCGTGCGCGTCGCCCTGAACCATTCACGCGTATATTTCCCGGGCACCACATCTTGGTGCAGACGAAAGGCAGGCACGAAAAAGCTGTGGATTACATCCTGCGACGTCATGGTCAATTCCACCGCGCGCGCCACTGGCACGTGTAGCTCGTTGATCTCCTGTTTGCCTTCCGCGTGTTGCAACCGCCACATCCATTGCTTGCCCACCACTATCACTTGCAACGCATCGCGCGGCGGATTTTCCACATGAAAATAAACAACCGCGCCCCAGCCAAAGAGACCGATGAAAATTAGCAGCGGCACGATTGTCCATCCGCTTTCGATCAATACCGATTCTACGCGGGGGTTGGAGCGATCGGCTTTTGAGCCCCGCCGGTATTTGATCGCGAACGAAATGATCGGCACGAAAACGATGATGCAGATGAGAAACGTGAGCGCCACAAGCGCGAAGTAAATCCAGTCGATCTGCTGCGCGCTGGTCGAAGCTTCGGGCGGAAAGAGACGAAACTTGTCCATGGCCGGATCGCGCGCTGGCTCATTGGTAGGGACGGCTCACCGATCCGTCCGCTGGCCCGTGGTTCAATCCGAGTTGTCGGCGCGTCCGGCGGTCGCGCCCTGCCATAAACACGACGAATGCGGCCAGCGCTAACGCTGTTGCAACTCCACTTACCCGCACGATCGACATGACAAGCCCACCATATTTTCCGTTGATCGGATTGTAGTGGTAACAAATCAGCGCCAGGCGCTGAATCATCGAGCCGTTCTGATTTTTTCCGGCAGCGAGAATCGCCTCACGCAATTCGCTAGGCGAAAAATTTACCCCGAAAAAGTAACGCGAAATTTTTCCCTCCGGCGTGAGCACCATTACGCCGCTTGGGTGCGCGAACTCGTTCGTCTGTGGATCGTAAGCAAAATGAAATCCCGTCTCGCGCGCGACTCTTTGGATCGCCATCTCGTCGCCGGTCAAGAAATGCCAGCTTCGATCGGCGCCGTGGCGCCCGTAAAGTTTCACGTATTCGGCCTTCTTCGTCGCCGCCAGTGCAGAGCTCTCGCGCGGATCGATGCTAAGATCAACAACGTCGAAATCGCGGCCAACGCTCAGCCGCAGCTCCTGCATCGCCTCGATCAAGCCGTTGTTGATGAAAGTGCACAGCATCGGGCAATGAAAATAGCCGAGCACAAGCAACGTCGGCTTATTGCCCAGACAGTCGCGCAGCCTAATGGCTTCGCCGCCGGAATCGCGAAACCGCAGGTCCGTTGAAATCTGCTGCCCGATTTTTTGCTCGAACGTGATCTGATTTAGTTCGTTACGTGTGAGCGCGTCTGCTTGCGTGACGAGCAAGCTCATGAGTAGGAGCAAGAGCACGAAACGAGATGATTTCATGGAGGCAGTGGTTTGGGTGAAGGAATTTCCTGCGGACGCGACTGCATATATTGCAAAGGCGTCTCGTTCTGGCCGACATCGGGCAAACCGCGCTCGATGATCAATTGCATCGCGCGATCGATCGGAATGTGCGCAACGCTCGTGTAGCGATCGACCCAGCCATACGAATTCAACTGCCCATCCTCGGCAGCGCGCAGCCTTTCCAAATCGAGTCCAGGTTGCACTTGCACACGCGGCTGCGGAAACGCTCCCGCCATCGGGGCCACGCGCGAAGGCGCCTCCCGTGCCGCTCTTTGCCTGGTCAGAAAACGCATCATCCCGCCAATGAACAGAAGAATTAGCGCGCACGATACAAACAGAATGAGCGCGATCAGAAACATCGACGCGACATCGACGTCTTTCTCCTCGTGCGCGTGGCGTTTTGCATTCATGCGGGAACTGCGATCACAAATCTCGGGTCGTTTATCGGCACGAGCTGCCGTGCTTCAAGTCGCCAGAAGAAAATGGCCAGCCAAATGCCGCCAATGCCTAGCCATGCCACGGGCGCGATCCAGGTTACGTAAAAACCATTTTGATAAAGCGATGGGGCGACTTCCCACCAGACATCGGCAATGTGTGCAATGAAAATGACGGCCGCGATGGCGACCAGCGCCTGCGGCCGCAATTTCGTCTGCCGGAACAACAGCAGAAAAAAGGGACCGAAGAAATGAAAAATGAGCAGCCCAAACGCGATCATCTTCCAGCCGTCCGCGATCCGATGGAGATACCACGAAATTTCATGCGGCAGGTCGCCCGACCAGATGATGATAAGCTGCGCGTAAGCCAGGTACGCCCACAGCATCGTGAACGTGAGCAGCAAATTTCCGAGATGATGAAAAGTTTCTTTGCCGAGAATTTCGCGTAGCGAGCTGCCCGGGCCGAGCCACGTGAGTAAGATAATGATGAACGCCAACGCGCTCAGCATTTGACCAATGCAGACGAGCAGCGCAAACACAGTTGAATACCAATCGGCTTCCATCGACATCACCCAATCGACAAACGCGAACGTGACCGTCATCGGATAGATCACAAGCCCCGGGCCGCTCAGCTTGCGCAATTTTCTGGTTGGCTCGACTGATGCAGTAGTATCCTGTTCCGCCGACCATTTGATCAGCAAACGGGCCATCAAAATCCAGATCGCGAAATTGACGGCCGTGCGAATGACAAAGAGCGGCGTGTTCTCATAAACATGTTTATGTTGCAAAACTTTGTCGGCCGAGACGTGCGCCAGCGTGGCCCACGGATAAAGTTGCGCCAGACCGAAAAGGATCGGCACAAACAGCCCCGCCAAAAACGGCAGCGTGCTGATCGCCGCTTCGAGAAATCGGCGAATCGGATAGCCCCATCTACCGGCCGTAAGATGGTGAATCATCAAAAATCCGGAGCACCCAAGCGCGATGCCGAGCCAGAACAGAAAAGCGAAAAGATACGAGACAAAAAATTCGCGACGATCGATTGCCCATCCGATCGCGCACGCGATCAGGCTGGCGATTCCAACCACCAACGCAATCCGCCGAGCGTCCACGATCGACATCTTCATTTTGATTCAGCCTCCAGTTTATTTCGCACGTCGGGTGGCAAATCGTTTGGATTTGCGTGCTGACTCAATTGCAGCGCGCGGATGTACGCGGCAATGGCCCAGCGATCCTGCGGTTCCACTTGCGCAGCGTAGGGGAACATCGCGCCGTAGCCGTTGGTGATGACGTCAAAAAAATGGCCCAGCGGCGCGTTGCGCATGCGGTCGAGATGATACGACGGCGGCACCGGGAAGCCGCGTTGCACAACCATTCCATTGCCATCGCCAGTTCGCCCGTGGCACTCCGCGCAGATCGCGTCGAAGCGTTCGCGTCCGCGCGCGAGGAGTTTCGGCGTCAATTGCATCGGTAATTGAGTGACGTAAACGCCATTCGTCATGCCGATGTGAAACGCGTCATTCACTTGCGCTTCGCCGCGCGGCACCACATTCGCCGGCAATGGCCGTGCGCTCGCGCCGTCCTTGAAAAATTCGCTCTGCGAAAACGTCTTCGCCCGGGGCTCGTTCATCATGTCATGCCGGCAAGCGCAGAGGAAAAGAAAACCACAGAAGCACAGAGGATACAGAGATGTTCGGATAGAGAGAGAAATCATTTCGGCACCTCCGTGACTCGGACGGGATTGAGGCCTTGCAGAAATTCACGTGTCTTCGTGGGCTCGAAAATTGCGTCGTGCGCTTCGATGCAGAGGAAGAATCGGTCCTGCGATGCGCGCTCGAACTCCGTCAGGTTGAACATGGGATGATACGGTTTCGGCAGGCCGCATGAGCCTAACGAGCCGAAAAACGCGGTGAGCCCCGCGCAGAGCACGGTGAGTTCGAATGTGATCGGGATGAACGCTGGCCAACTGTGCAATGGGCGACCACCGATGTTGATGGGGTAGCTGACCACATTCGCGTACCACATCATGTAATACGCGCCGGCGCCGCCAATGATCCCGCCAATAAAGGCCATCAGCGGCACGCGATTGCGCTTCCCAAGCGCTTCCGCCAAGCCTTCGATAGGAAACGGCGTATAGGCATCCATTTTGCGGTAGCCCTGCTCGTAAGACTTCTCGGCCGCGCGCAAAAGATCGATATGCGATTCAAATTCCGCGGCTAATCCAAAAACGTCGTCGGCTTTATTCATGATTTTCAGGGCGCGGGTAATATTTTCATAGCGTCATTGCCTTTTCCGGTTCGGCGACGAGCTCGCGCGTTTCGGAAATGGCGATCATCGGCAGGAAGCGGATGAACAAGAACAGCAGCGTCAGGAACAAGCCGACGCTGCCAAATAATGTGGCCCAATCCCAAATGGTCGGGAAAAACATTCCCCACGACGACGGCACAAAATCACGATGCAAACTTGTGATGACGATCACGAAGCGCTCGAGCCACATTCCGAGATTGATGGATAACGCCACGAGAAACAGCGCGATGAGGTTGCGCCGCACGCGCGCCGACCAAAGCGCTTGCGGTATAAGCACGTTCACAAGCATCAGCAGCCAGAAAATCCAGCCATACGGGCCGAACGCGCGATTGGTCATCATGTATTGCTCGAAAATGTCGCCGCTATACCACGACATAAAGGCTTCGATAAAATAGCCGTAGGCCACGATCAGCCCGGTCACGAGCATTACGTTCGCCATGTTGTTGAAATGGCGGAGCGTGATGAGGCTTTCGAGTCGGTAAATTTTTCGAACTGGGATCACGATCGTGATCACCATCGCGAAGCCGGAGTAAATTGCGCCCGCCACAAAATACGGCGGGAAAATTGTGGAATGCCAGCCGGGCAATTGCGCCACCGAAAAGTCGAGGCTTACGACGCTATGCACCGAAAGCACCAGCGGCGTGGCCAGCGCGGCGAGCAGCAGATACGCGATTTGATGACGCTGCCAGTGCGCGGCGGAATTGCGCCATCCCAGCGCGAGCACACCATAAAATATTTTCTGCCATTTTTTTCGCGCGCGATCGCGCACGGTCGCGAGATCAGGCACCAACCCGAGATACCAAAACAACAGTGATACCGTGAAATAAGTGCCGACCGCAAACACGTCCCACACCAGCGGGCTGCGGAATTGCGGCCACATTTTCATCGTGTCCGGATACGGAAACAGCCAATAGAACACCCACGGCCGTCCGAGGTGTAGCAGCGGGAACATTCCCGCGCACGCGATCGCGAACAGCGTCATCGCTTCGGAGAACCGATTGATGGCCGTGCGCCAGTGTTGAAACATCAACAGCAAAATCGCGGAGATGAATGTGCCGGCGTGGGCGATCCCAATCCACCAGACGAAATTCACAATCGCATAGCCCCACGCCACTGGAATGTTGATGCCCCACACGCCGACGCCGCGAATCAGCAGCCATGAGATCGCAAGAAAAAGGATCATCAGCAGCGTGAACGCGATGATGAACCCGATCCACCACGGGCGCGGTTGTCGATCCCGCAGCACCACTGAGCCGATGGTTTCGTTCACGCGCTGGAAACTCGGCTGACCGGTGAAGAGGTTCGTGGGGTAGCCGAGTGGCGAGATGTTTTCTTTAACCGCAGAGGATGCAGACGACGCAGAGGTTTTTTGAATTTGTTCCTCTTTCATTTCTCTGTGATCTCTGTGTCCTCCGTGGTTAAATTTTTGGCAGCGCTGGGTTCGGATTACGCAGCTTCGCCAGATACGTGGTCCGCGGTCGTGTGTTTAGCTCCGCCAGCATGCGATAATTCAGCGTCGAGCGCTTCAATTTCGACACGCGGCTCCTCGGATCGTGGATATTCCCGAACACGATGGTCTCGGTCGGGCACACTTGCGCGCATGCAGGCACGATTTCACCGTCGCGAATTTGTCGATCTTCGAGCTCCGCGTTCGCGCGCGCAGCGTTGATGCGCTGGATGCAATAGGTGCACTTCTCCATCACACCGCGGCAACGCACCGTGACCTCCGGATTTTTCACCAATTTTTCCGCCGGGCTCAGATTATTGTTGAGCTCGAGGAAATTGAAACGCCGGACTTTGTACGGGCAATTGTTCGAGCAATAGCGCGTGCCGATGCAGCGGTTATAGACCTGAAGGTTCAATCCTTCGTTGTCGTGTACCGTTGCGCCGACCGGACAAACCAGCTCGCACGGCGCGTGCTCGCAATGCATGCACGGCACGGGCTGGTGTTCGAAGCGCGGATTCTCGTTTTTGCCCGATGAATACGTATCAACGCGGATCCAATGCATCTCGCGGCCGCGCGCCACTTGATCCTTGCCGACAACTGGAATGTTGTTCTCCGCTTGGCACGCGATCATGCACGCGTTGCAACCGATGCACGTACTAAGATCGATGACCATTCCCCACGCGTACCCGCGGTTTTTGTATTCATCCGGATCATAAAGCGTTTCCTCGTGTGCTGGTTGTTCCTCAGAGTGCGCGATGCGTTTTGGATTGAAAAGGAATTCCGCCAGTGTCCCGCTGCGCAGAAAATCGCGGCCTTCCATTTGCTGATGCTGCTGCGTTGTGGCGAAGGAATGTTTTTCCCCGGTCTTGCGAATCGTTAGGCCGTTGCCGAACCAAAGCGCATCGGACGTGCGCAGCATATAGGCATTGAATCCTGCGCCTTTCCCCACGCGACCGCCTTCCGTTCGCCCACAGCCAAGGTGCAAAGTGATTGAATTCTCCGCCTGGCCCGGTTGAATCCAGATAGGGGCTTTGACTTTGCGCCCGCGAAATTCCACCTCGATCACCTCGCCATTGTCGATCTTTTCTCGCGCGGCGAGTTGCGGACTAACGAGCGCCGCATTGTCCCACGTCAATCTGGTGAACGGCCGCGGTAACTCTTGGAGCCAGCCATTGTTCGCGTAACGACCATCGAGAATGCTCGAATCCGGGCGGAAAAGAACTTCCAGATTTTCCGCGGTGCTCCCAAAACTTTGAGTTGTGAAACTCTCAGGAGTAACCGGACTACTACCAGGTGGCGCTGATCCGCCATCATTGAAGACGCCAGCGCTGAGAGCGGAGCGCCAATCGTCGTCAAATTGCAGAGTCGGATTTCGCGCCTGCCACGTTTCGCGCACGATTTCGTAAGCGGAGCGCACCGGACGTTCAATTAACGCGCCAAGTATTTCGTGAACAGAGATGTTTGCGTAAAGCGGCTGAATAAGCGGTTGCACGATCGAGATCGATCCATCGAACGCGACGGCGTCGCTCCACGATTCGAGAAAATGGGCGGCAGGAATGATCCAGTGACATCTTCTCGACGTTTCATTTGCGTGCAGTGCGTGATGAACGGTCAGTTTCACTTTCGCCAGTCCGCTTGCGAATTCGAAATCGGCCGGCGCGTCGTAGACTGGATTGCCGCCGAGAATAACGAGCAGCTCTACTACACCGGATTTCATTTCTGCGACAAGCTGGCCTAACGACTCCAGTTGAATCGTCAGACGCGTTGGCCGCTTGGTGATTGTTGATTCAGTATTGCCAAGTTGATCGTTGATTTTGGCGACGAGATCGTGGACTTCGGGCGGATGCGCTTCGCCTGCGATCACGATGCTTGCCCCGCGATTGGCTAGAAGATCCTCAGTTGCTGCTTGAATCCACGATGCCGCCTGTGCAGGCGATTCGCCTGCATGCTCCGCAGGCAGGATGCCTGTGCCACGAGCGATCTGTTCTGCAATCGCCCGAATATCGCGGGCTGCGACTGCTATTCTATGGTCGGCATTTGAGCCGGTGACGGTTGGCGTCGGCTCGGCGACGTAGAGGCGACTGATCCCTATGTTTTCGGCGACGCGCCTAGCTGCTGCAAAATCGCGCGCATGTCGCAGCGCAGCCGAATGAATGAACAGAAAATCGGAATCGAGGGCGACGACGACTTTGGCTTTGGAGAAATCGTAAGCAACTAGCGATTCGTTAGGCGCAATTGGATTCCACATGTGCAATTTCGCGTACGGAAATTTTTGCAGAAGCGCTTGCAGCTGCCTCGTTAG
>Ga0209474_10005317_pt1 | contig 10981 bp, 11 predicted proteins | sample GraSoiAngelo_145_FD_185902 | JGI IMG/M metagenome (GOLD analysis project Ga0209474, IMG submission 185902) | Grasslands soil microbial communities from the Angelo Coastal Reserve, California, USA - 14_1009_05_20cm (SPAdes) (version 2) | ecosystem: Environmental > Terrestrial > Soil > Grasslands... | reverse complement strand
CTGGAAGAAAGTATTTCAATGTTAGACTCAACCCTCCGTGACGAAATCAACCAAGTCCCCATTCGCGGGTTCCCGGACCACCACCAGAGGCGCCCTTATTGTCTGGGGCCTGCTCATTTGCGCCACGCTCTACATCTGTTACTTCAGCCACCTAGGCGTACTCGGTTTTATTGGGCCTGATGAGCCACGCTATGCTTGGATTGCCCGCGGGATGATGGAGTCGCACGACTGGGTCACTCCGCGCTTATATGGAAAACCCTGGTTCGAGAAGCCGCCGCTTTTTTATTGGGGTGCGGGGCTTGCCTTCAAATGGTTTGGCGTAAGCGAGGCCACGGCGCGGCTGCCTAGCGCAATTTCCGCCCTCCTCGCCACGATTGCCTTAGCCTGGCTGGCTCTCCGACTCTATGGCCAAGAAACGGCCCGCTGGTCACTGCTCCTGCTGCCCACAACGGCAGGAATGATCGGCTTTTCGCACGCCGCAGCGACGGACATGCCTTTCGGCGGTATGTTCACCATTGCCATCGTCAGTGCCGCGGCTGTCCTTGGCCTGACGCGCAACAAGAATACGCCGATTCTTCCACGCACACCGTGGCTTGCGCTAATTCTGTTTGGATTCTTCCTGGGAGCCGCGGTCCTTGCCAAGGGCCCCGCGGCGATTATTCTCTGTGGCGGCGCGGTGTTCTTCTGGGCTTTCCTGACCAAACGGCGGAGGGACGCGCTTCGACTGCTTCATCCAGTAGCTATCGCCTCTTTTTGCGCTACTGCCCTTCCTTGGTACGTTCGCTGCAGCCGCCGCAATCCAGATTTCTTGCTCGTGTTTATTATCGAGCATAATTTCAAGCGCTTCCTGACTCCCGAATTTCAGCACACTCAGCCGTTTTGGTTTTACTTGCCAGTGGTGTTGATAGCCCTGCTTCCATGGACGGCGCTTTTTCTCTGGAGCAGCCTTCACGGAGTAGCGCGGCTCGTGCGCACGCATACCGCGCAAGAATCAAAATGGTTTCTAACTTGCTGGGCCGGATTCTGCCTGCTGTTTTTCTCCATTTCGCGTTCGAAACTTCCAGGCTACATCCTTCCAGCGCTGCCCGCCCTCGTACTGATTTTCGCCCATTCGCTCACGGCGATCGCGAAACTCCCGCGCTGGCTGCTTCGAGTGGCCTTATTGCTGTTTTCACTCCTCCTTTTTGTTCCGCTCGTATATATCCAACTTTTGGGGCCACATTTTTCTTACGGAAACGCGGCCATCGTAACGGGGGTGTGCGCCATCGTCGCTCTGATGGGAGCGGCAAACCTCCTGTTGGCCTCTTTTGGGAGACCTGCCAGGCAAAAAGGCCTTCTTCCCCTGCTCGCCGCGGGCTGCGTAGTGCCCATCCTTCTCGCCACCATGGTGGCTTATTTCATTGCGCCGTCGTTCCTTAAGCTCGACCCCTCCGGAAAAATCCTGGCGCAGCAAGTGCAAAAGGAGAAGATTCCGCTGGACGATTTGGCGGTCGGCTGGATGAGCCGTGGCCAGCATTTTGGCATGAATTTTTATTTGCACCAGGAAATCAAAGACTGGAACCTGGAAAACTCCGGCAAGCCCTACGTCCTAACGGATATTCGCGGCTGCAGGAACCTGGATCCCATTCCCTTCGCGTGCGAACCCATGCCCTTTGATGAGCAGGCCACGGGGGTGTTTCTCTACCACATCGTCATGCGCGGCTCAATGCAGGGGCTGAGGCCTGGCAACAGTGGGGGGCAAGCGCAAAAGAAAGAATGACACCACGCGGTTTTCATACTCGCGCTTCTCCTGGTCGCTCAAACTCACAAAATTGCCGTGAGCAATAATGGCTTGCTCGCGTGGTTCCGGGGCTTGCAAGTACATCTGCCGCGTAATCGCCGCCAGTTCCGGATCATCCAGCGCTTGAATGAACAGCGTGGCAACGCCGTTGAGCGCGAGCAACTTGCTGGAAAGCGGCGGATCGTGGCGGTGAACGTTGTTCAAATAGCCGAAGCTGAGCTGCGTGGAGCGAACCATAAGCGGAAACGTGCCCAATCCGTTGTGTTCCACTCCGATTTTTACCATTTGCTCGGGGTCGTCGTAGACGGAATCCAAAACCAGCGCGCGAATGCGCTTGTCGCCTTCCGCTTCGCGCAACGCCGCGTAAGCGCCCAAGTTATAACCCCAAAATCCAAACCGTGTGGGGTCCAGATCGTCGCGAGCAGCAAGTACATCGACGGCTTTGCGCAGTTCGTCAGCCTCACGATAGCCCAAGGTCGTAACTCCGGCGTTGGCCCCGTGAGCGGCAAAATCAAAAACGAAGACGTTGTACTGGTGGTCTTGCAGCGCGGAAACCAGCGTCAACAATTCACCGCGACTGGATTCGTAGCCATGGCACAAAACGATCGTCGGTGCGCGCCGCAAACCAGGGAAAAACCATCCTTCTCGCTTGCCCAGTTCCGGCACCTGGAAATCCACCACCTCCGGCCGCCCCGGGAAACTAGCCATGTTGATTTCGGGCGCGCTGCGTTGCGGCTTGACGATGCGGTAGACGAGAAACCCCGCGATAGCCAAGGTCGCCAGCACGGCAAAAAACACCAGCGCCAAAATTAAGGTCAGTAATTTTGTGTACCACCGCGATGGATACCGCAGCTCCGAAAGGATATGCATGCGTCGCTTATGCCGCTGGGTTCGCAGCGCCTCTTGCGTCAAAACTCTTTGTTAGTTTGTTCAACGGTTTCGTAAGGTCATCGTAGCACATCCTCATCAAGCGAACTTTTGAAAGCCGATAATCTTGTGTCCGATTTGTATCGCCTCACGGGCAGTCTATCCAGCCGGCCTTGCGCGAATCGGCTATCATAGAGCCAGCATGGCGGGAGCTCACCAAATCCGCGCATCCATGAACATCGTCGACCTGCGTCAGACCACCGTGCGTCAAATCGAGCCGCTCCTCGAGGAGGAAGCGCGCCACTGGCGGGACGAGCTGCATTGGGACTATCGCGGCGCGCTGGAGCTGATCAAGCGTTTCATGGAAGCGCGCGCTCTCGCCGGCTGCGTGGCGTTCGAAGGCGGGATGGCAGCGGGCTACTCCTTTTATGTTCTTGAAGAACAAAAAGGGTTGATTGGCGGCCTCTACGTCTCGTGCAAGTTTGCGCAGGAAGCTTTGGGACGCCGGCTACTCGAGGAAATGCTCTTTTCCATGCGCGCGATTCCCCATTTGATGCGCATTGAGGCGCAGCTCATGCCGTTCAGCGGCCCCGTAGACGCGCCGCTACTCGATCATGGCTTTCATCTTTACACGCGCCAATTCATGCTTCTCGATTTGCGCAAAATGACGGAGGCGAAAGCAGGCGCTTCCGGTGGTCTGCGCCTTGTTCGCTGGAACGACCGCTACTTCGATCCTTGTGCGAAGCTGATTTACCTCGCCTACGCCAATCACGTGGATGGAGAAATCAACGATCAATATCGCAGCCGCGCCGGGGCGCTCAAATTCTTGAAGAACATCATTTTGCTGCCAGGATGCGGCCAGTTCGTTCCCGGCGCGTCATTCGTCCTGCATGAGCCCGGAAGCGATGAATTGGTCGCTGCTGTTTTGACCAGCGAGGTTTCATCCGGCGTCGGTCACACGACGCAGATTTGCGTTTTGCCCGGCTTTCAGGGACATGGCATCGGGCGCATGCTGATGCAAACTTCAGCAGAGGCCCTGCGCTCGATGAAGTTCCGCGAATTAACGCTCACAGTCACATCCGAGAACCGCACCGCCGTGCAACTCTACGAAAAACTCGGCTTCCAGACTATCAAGTCCTTCACCGCGGGCGTCTGGCCTCGCTGAATATCCGGATCTCTGTTCTCCGATCTCCGATATCTGTTTTCGGATTCCGTCTTAGACCGTCCAGATTTCCTTTAGCACGCGGCGGAAATTGCCGCCCAGGATGGCCTCGATGTTAGCGTCGCTGTACTTGCGGCGGATCAAGCCTTCGGCAAGGTCGAAGGGCCGTTTGGCGAAGTTGTAACCGTCGAGATCGATTTTGTCGCGAAAGCCATAAGTGCTCTTGTAGCCGGCTTTGAGCTGCTTGTATTCCTCAGCCGGCATGGCGTCATAGCCGAGCAGATCAATATCGCTACCCACACCGGCGTGCTCGACGCCCACAAGCTTCGCGACGTAATCAAAATGGTCCAGCATGGCATCGACACTTGTCGGCTCTTTCGGACTAACAAACATTCGTACTTCTGTGATGCCCATAACACCGCCCTTAGCAGCCATCGCCTTGATGGCCTCATCGGTTTTGCAGCGCGGATGATTTGGATTCAGTGCGCGGCAATTCGAGTGCGTGATGAGCACCGGCTTTTTCGACACTTCAAACGCGTCGAGAGTGGTTCTGTCGCCGCAGTGCGAAACATCCACCGCCATGCCAAGCTTGTTCATGCGCTCGACAATGCTCAATCCAAAGTCGGAGAGTCCTTCGTCGCGCCGCTCCGTCGAGCCGTTGCCGATCAACGTGCGTGCGTTGTAAGTGAGCTGCGAGACGCGCTGGCCCAACCCGTAAAAATAATCAACGTCATCCACTTTGCGAAAATGCTCCGAGTTTTGAATTCCGAGGATGATGCCAACTTTTCCCGATGCCTTGATGCCGTCGAGCCGTCCCGGGGTATCCACGCGCTCGAACCAGGCGTCGTGCCGCGCGATAAGGCTGTTGTAGCCTGAGAGAAATTGCAGCGTCTCCAGGTACGCGTCGGGACCGCCCGTTCCGATGGCGATATGAAACACATTGATGCCCGAGTTTTTATAGGGAGCGAAGTCTTCCGCCTTGAAATTTTCCGGATTGCCGAGCATCTTCTGTGTCTTGCTGGGACTGATCCACAATGGAGCGAGCATGTCGATGACGTTCGACCGCTGGACCAGCTCAACGGCGCGCGAAGAGTATTCCGGTCCCCCAGCAAACAGCAGATAACGACCGCGATGAATCATCGCCGCGCCTACAGCGGCACGGCTTGCTGCCGACTTCAGAAACTTTCTCCGATTCATGTCTTCCCCTAACATGGCTACTTTTTTACTGCGTGGTCCTTCAGCAAATTCTTCAGCTCGCTCATGAACTCCTGCACGTCTTTAAAGTCCATGTACACCGATGCGAAGCGCACGTAGGCAACCTTATCGAGCTTCTTCAGACGGTGCATGATCATTTCTCCGATTTCTGTTGTGGTCAGCTCGCGCTCCGTGGACTCGTGAACCACGCCTTCAACCTCGTCCACAATGCTTTCGAGTTTCGGCGTTGCCACGGGCCGCTTCTCACACGCTTTCAAAAGACCTTGCAAGATCTTTTGCCGCTCGAATCGCTCGCGCCGCCCATCCTTCTTGATCACCATGTAGGGGATTTCATCGATGCGCTCGTAGGTGGTAAAGCGCCTGCTGCATTTCAGGCATTCGCGCCTCCGGCGGATGGTGTCCCCGCCGCGGCCTTCACGAGAATCAATTACTTTGTCATCGACGTGCGCACAAAAAGGACACTTCACGAGGCTGGGTCTCCTTATCGGGCCGCATCGCCCTCTGAATCTTTCTCACGCGCCAACTCGCGCAACTTCCCCAACGATAATCCTTCCTGAATCAGAAACGGTACGCCCGCCAAGGCAACCACCGCGAAGCCGATCAGCCAAAGAACCACGGCTGCGGCCGTGGCCGGCTCCGTTTCTACCCCAAATATCTTCGTATACACAAGCACCGAAGCAAGCTGCGCACCGCCCCCTACTGCCGGTAACTGCACAACCGATCCAACCAGCGAGAACGCCATCACCAGCATCACTTGCCCCAGGCTCAGTTCCGCCATTCTAGGCGAAGCGTTGCCAAAACTGTGGGTTCCCCAGTAGTACACCAGAAGAATCAAAAACCAGTGCGCCGCAGAATAGAAAATGGCCAGAAGGAGCTCCTTCACGTTGCGGATCGCTTGCATGCCGCGCACAAAACCCAGCAAAATTCGTGCAACCGGCCCACGCCAGCCATGCATTGTTCGCCAGCCCTCCAGCCGTCTCTCCAATAAGGCTGTGCCGTGCAACCTCAAGTACAGCAAAAACGCCACGGCACCCGTCACACCCGCAAACAACAGCGTGCCCGCAGTTTTCGCAGCGGTTTCCAGTGCGGACGTGGTCTCTCCCCCGCCCGGCTGCGAATTGACAAAAAACAATGCCAGCGCCGCAATCACCGCGGTGCTGGCAGTATCAAACAAACGCTCCAGCGCATAGATGCCGAACATATCCGCGATCGGCAGCTTCTCCTTCCGCGCGAGTAACAGCGGTCGAACCGGCTCCCCGGGACGCCCCAGGATAAACATCGCGGCAAATCCCGCTAGCGTCATTTTGTAGATGACCCAGAAGCGCGAAGATCCGAGATTACCTTGAAATAATTGCCATCGCAGCGCCCGAATGGCGTAGCAGCCATAGATTACGAATATGGGCAGCAGTAACAGATATAGATTGGCTCCCGCCACAGCGTGGAGCAGCTTTTGTCCGCTGAAATTGGCCTTGCGAACGAATCCGGTGGACTGATAAACAACAAAGCCGGCCAACACAAGACCGGCCAGGATGATGAGCACCTTCCTCGACGATGTTTGCATGCGCTGGCCAGACTAGCGGGAGCCATCCATCGCGTCAAGTTGCAGCAGACACCTTGACACAGCGTACCAGCCATTCAGAATGGAGCGCATGGACGGCACCCTCAATAGTCGCCTTTCCCTGATTACCCTGCCGGACGTAGACGGTAAGGAATTCCGCCTTGGCTCGCTGTGGATGCGCCAGCCGGCGGTGGTAGCTTTCTTGCGCCATTACGGCTGAATTTTCTGTCGTGAGCACGTCGCGCAGTTGCGCGCCCACGAACAGGCCTTCAGAGACCGCGGCGCAGCCTTGGCAGCCGTAGGACTTGGCGATCGCATCTATGCCCGCGCTTTTCGCGAGGAGACGGGCATCACCTTCCCGCTGCTTATTGATGAGAAGCGCGAAGCCTATTCCGCCATGGAACTGAAGAGCGCGAACCTGCTTCACTTGTTGCGAAGCGACAATGCCCAGGCTCGCGTCCGCGCCAGAGCCGCTGGGCACTCGCAACACAATCTCGGACTCGGCCGAAACCCGTTCCAATTGGGCGGCAGTTTTGTCTTTGGACCTGGGGACGTGGACCGTTTCGCTCATCGCAGCGAAACCTTTGGCGACAACGCCCCTATAGATTCACTGCTGGCCGCACTCCCCTGAACCCAGGGATGTCTCTTGTGCAAGTCCCTTATGATGAGTAAGATGCCTGCCAATGACGGTCGAAAGCCTGGCCCGGATTCAAAGGGAACATTTCGCTAGCAGTTTTCGTTCCATAGTTGGCAGGCCGAGATGGACTGCCAGCGGTTTTTTGAGACAGAAACCGGCTCGCAGACACGCCTTGCACCGTAGTAGGTTCAGAGGCTGATGATACGTTGGAGCAGGATGCCCAACTTGTCCAGCAATGCCTCCAGGGCGACGGGTCGGCCTGGGAGGAACTTGTGCGTCGCCACACGCGCCGCATCTTTAACATCTGCTACCGGTTCACCGGCAACCGCACGGAAGCCGAGGACCTGACGCAGGATGTGTTCCTCCGGGTCTATCGCACTTTGGCCAGTTATCGGTCGGCTCATGGCGGTTTCGCCACATGGATGACCAGCGTGACGCGCAATCTGCTGATTGACCATTACCGTAGAACGAAGAGGGACCGCGTCACCGATTCGCTCGACGATGCTATGCCCGTCGTCGAGAACAAAGAGTCTGTGGGACGCCGACCGGATGAGCAAGCGCTTCTGGGTGAATTGAGCGGCCAAGTGCAGTCCGCGCTCACGCGCCTTTCGCCGGAACTGCGCGAAGCGGTGATCTTGCGCGACCTGCAGCAATTGGAGTACATCGAGATACAGAGAGTGCTGGAAGTGCCGGAAGGAACTGTGAAGTCACGCATCAATCGCGGGCGCATCGAATTGGCAAGGATTCTGCAACAAATGGGAGTGCGCCCGGCATGAAACCTGTGGTGAGCAGTTTTGGAGCGAGCGGCGGAGCAGGACAATGACCTGGACTTGCGAACAAACCGAAGCACGCTTGAGCGACTACCTCGACGGGCTGCTGGACCCCGCGGAATGGAGCGCTTTCAATCAGCATGTCAACGCCTGCGCGATCTGCACGCCGCTGGTGGCGAGTGTCGCGCATTTGCTGGGCGGCCTCTATGCACTGGAACAGGTCGAGCCGCCTCCGCAACTGGAAACGGCGATCCTGAGAGCCACCGTAGGAGTCGTAGGGACCAAGCACGACTTCTGGGCCTGGCTGCGCGGTTTGCAATCCCCGCGCTTTGTTTACAGCGCCGTCTCCGTGGCCGCTACGATCGTGCTGCTGCTGACCGCTTCCGGTTTCAATTGGCGCAAGCCCAAACTTGCGGACCTCGCTCCCGCGACGGTGTACCGCAAGGCCAATGGCCAATTGCATGTGGCCTATGCCCGCAGCACGAAGTTCGTTAGCGATCTCCGCGTGGTCTACGAAATTCAGTCGCGCATGAACGAAAGCGATCAGAATCCCGCCATGCGCCAGGAAACGATTCCCCAGTCCTCTCCCAAGAAGGAGCCGGGCCGGACAGACAATACCAATCCGTCCACTCCGAAGCAGCAGAACCGAGCCAACGATATCAGCAGGCGGCTCGAAGTGCTGGCCTGCGAATTCCCGTTTTTGAGCAGCTCACTGGTGGACAGGAGAGTGCCATGAACTGTGCCGTCCATTCCGATGTGGACGCTGTCGGTTACTGCCGCAATTGCGGCAAGGCCATGTGTTCGACGTGCGTGCGCCCCGTGCGCGACGTCCTCTATTGCGAAGATTGCCTGGCCAGCCTCATGGGAATTCCCGGCGCTTCGGCAGCGTCCGCAACCGGCGCGGCAGCCTCTTTCTCTGGAACGGTACCGCCGCCAGGCGCGGGCGCACGTTCCGGCGGCAGCCCCGGCGTTGCCTTTTTCCTGGGATTATTCCCCGGACTTGGCGCCGTCTACAACGGTGAATACAACAAAGCGCTGATTCACATTGTGGTCTTCACTTCGATCATTGTCGGCCTCAATGGCGACATGGGCGACAGCGCAGACTTGCTGCTTGCTCTCTTGCTTGCGGGCTTTGTTCTCTACATGGCTTTCGACGCGATGCGCACTGCCAAGGCCAGGAATATGGGCGAAACTCCTGCGGATCCGCTCGAGGCATGGAGCACGAACCGCCCTATTGGGCCCATGATTCTCATCGGGCTTGGCGTCATTTTCCTGCTGCACAATTTCAATATTTTCCCCTTCTATCGGTTCTGGCGCTTGTGGCCCCTGGTTTTGATTGGCGTTGGCGTGCTGATGTTTCGCAACAGGATGGGCCGCTCATGAGCGGGGTTGGGAGAGGATGACTTTCGATGAGTGATGGCGTTCGTTGCAATTGCCGCCGCTGCATGATCCGCGGCCTCATGGGCCCTGCGGTTGTCATCACCGTCGGCGTTTTGTTTCTTCTCGACCAGGTGCGGGGTGGATACTTTTCTTTTGGCAACACGTTTCCGGTGATCCTTATTGTGATTGGCGCGATCAGCCTCGCAAGTAATTTGGCTCCCACTGACGGGCACATTTCCGGTCCTGTTCCTCCCGCCCCCACGATGAGCGCGCCCCCGCCGGCGCAGAACCCTCAAGGACCGGGCCAGGGACGCTGACGCTCCATGGCAAACTCCCTCCCACCCAGCAGATCGTTCTTCCCCGGCCTCGCTCTGCTCTTTGTTGGCGCACTGCTCTTGGTGCACAACTATCGCGGACTGGACATTTCTCAACTCTTTCACTATTGGTGGCCGCTCATCATCATTTTCTGGGGCGCGATTAAGCTCTATGAACGTGCCGTGGCCAGCCGTTCAGGCGGGGGGATCTCCACAATCTCGGGTGGGGAGATTTTGCTGGTTCTCGGCCTGCTTTCGCTGCTGGGAATGGTTGCCGCGTCCGACATCTTTAGAAGCAGGTTTCCAGGGCTTGGAGTTGACTGGCCCCGCGGAGGCGAGAGATTTCCTTTTGATTTGAACGTTGATCCGAAACCCGTTCTTTCCGATGCCCGCATCGTCATTCGCAACGGGCGCGGCGACATTACCGTCCGCCCTTCCGATGAAGCGCAGGTTCGTGTGGATGGCAAAAAAAATGTCAACGCCTGGAGCGAGACCGACGCGGAACATCTTGCTTCCGCAGTCTCCGTCGAGATTGCCAAGAATGGCGACGCTTATGAAGTTCGGCCAGTCAGCCGCAGTACTGGTGACTCGCGCGTCAGTTTGGATATGGAAATATCCGTTCCCAAAAAAGCTTCGCTCACTGTTCGCAACGAGCGGGGTGACGTGTCCGTCTCCGACATGGACAAGCCCGTGACCGTCAACACCGCAAACGGGGATGTTGAGGTGCGCGATACGGCGGGTGACGTCACGGTGGACACGCAAAGGGGCGACGTTAAAGTTTCCGACACCAAGGGCAACGTAAAAATCGGCGGGCGCGGCGGTGAAGTGAATGTTTCCGGCGCATCCGGCGCGCTCACCCTCGATGGGGAATTCCGCGGACCCGTGCGCGCCGACAAAATCGCCAAAGGCCTGCACTTTGTCTCCCATCGCACCGATCTGACAATCAGTCAGCTCACCGGCCACATGGAGACTGGCTCCGGAAATCTTGAAATCGCTGATGCTCCCGGCAACCTTACCCTCCGCACCAACTCCTACGATATTTCCATCGAGAACGCCGGGGGCAAAGTAAAAGTGGAGAATCGCAACGGCAACATCGAGGTTCGGTTTTCACAACCACCCAAGGATGACATCGAGATTTCGAATTCTTCTGCACCCATCACACTCATCTTGCCTGAGTCTTCCAGCTTCGAGATTGGCGCCGACTGCCACTCCTGCGACATCGATTCCGAATTCTCGGCGGTTTCCCTGAAACACACGTCCACCGGCGGCGATTCTCATCTCGAGGGAAAATACGGCAA